>Ga0153915_10001174_pt1 | contig 24185 bp, 23 predicted proteins | sample Opewatmetagenome_2_FD_107003 | JGI IMG/M metagenome (GOLD analysis project Ga0153915, IMG submission 107003) | Freshwater wetland microbial communities from Ohio, USA - Open water 3 Core 3 Depth 3 metaG | ecosystem: Environmental > Aquatic > Freshwater > Wetlands | place: USA: Ohio, Lake Erie...
CCGCCATTTCGCAAAGCTCCGAGGCTTGATCCCACTTCCGTTGCGCACGCGCGATCGACAATCCAAGAAACGAAATGTAGTAAGCATTATGCTTATCGCTTTCGAACGCACGTCGCAATCTCACCAAGGCCTTTTGGGGGTATTCGTTCTTGAGGAGCTCGACACCTTTCCTAAACTCAACCTTAGGATCGAGCTCTGCTGCGCCCTTAGTTCTCTCCGTTGCAAATCCGAGGTTCATGAAGGTCCTCAGGTTCTGAATGTCGGCTACGTACTAATCTAGGCGGATTATTTGCGTGGCGTCTACTGGCCTGACGGTCAGTATTGACTATAAATGCGCAAACCCGAGCGAAAGAGCGCTCGGGATACTGCGCGGGTCTGATTGGATGACGGCGTGGGCTCCTTCGACCGAGTAGATTTGGTAGCTGTATTACGACCAAAGCTTGGAAGAAAGGAGCGGTAGTGTTTACGCCGGGTCAGAAGTCAGTTTTGAGGTGTGCGCGATCCATCGGATCGCTACGTACCTATAAATATACTTGACTACTATGGATAGAATGCGATAGATAAGTTCCTGTTGCGGGCACTCCTGGTAGTACGTCCTGCCTCTACGAGGGAAGCTAGGATGGATGACCCCACGCACCGGAGTGCCCGCACAGCTTGTTGCAACCTAGTTCGTTTTTTCCAGCGTGGCAGTCAATTTTACTTCCGAGCCAGCCTGCACGGTAATCTCCCGGGACCAGTTCTGGTAGCCCGCCATTTTCGCGGCCACCGTGTGCTTTCCGGGCTTGAGCTTTAACGTCGCCGGGGAGTTGCCCACGAACTGATCGTCCGCGTACACGTCAGCACCTTCAGGGACTGATATAACGTTGACTGTGCCCGTTGCATCTTCTTGTGCCGGACCAGCCGCAGGCTTCGCTTCGGCTGCTTTGGTCTCGCCGGATTCTTTCGCCACAGACGTAGTGACGCCCACGGGAATGAACTCACGGTCTTTCTCGCCTACGGCAACGGGTACTCCCGTAACGCTTTGGAGCGCGACTAGGATTGCCCGATAGTTGTCCTTGTCCCCTTGCAGCAGTACCCCTGCGTTCTTGCCGTCAGCCGCTGTGTATTGAATGCCGATATAATGCAGGCGCGTTTTATGGAAAAGACCAAACAGAGCGACCGGAGCGACAAGAACCGCTAAGGCGATCATCGTTCCTACTCGCCGGTGTGCTTCCTGCCCGTAGCTCAGCGAGGTTACTGACTTGGGCTTTATCTCAGCCTTTTGACCATCTTTCAACGCGAGCACAATCAGGTCGGAAGTAACCGTAAGATGGTTTCCCCAATCCTTAGGACCGACTTTCGAGGCGACCGAACCTCCATTGTAGCGAACTCGGTCAAACGTGTTGCCTTGGGCATACGCCAGAAGCGCCACACTCAAGAAGATGGCCAGGACTTTCGCTGCGACTCGCATACCGCCTCCTATGGGCAGAAGTAGAGAAGATGGACCGGGGCCTGGGGACAGATGATGGAGTGCATCATATCGGATAGTTTAGGCTTATATCAAATAACTTACCTGTCTGCACAAAGGCCCCGAACGCACAGGGCCGAGGTCTTGAAATTACGATGCGTGACCTCCAGTCGGTTTAACGTCTCGATGAATCTCGTCGAAGTGAACTGCGTGTCATTATTCATCGTAAGCGTCATGCTGGCTGACGGCGCGTCTTCTTGACAGACGAAGTTTGTTGGGCTGTTACTCTTACTGAGGAGCCTGGACAATCTGAATGTCCGTTACCGGATGAATCTCCCAAGCGGTCGCTCTCCAGTTTCTCGCGCCGCCCGGATTCGTATTCTCGGCCGCATTTGAGTGTTGAGAGTCAAACATCATCCAACCGCGAATCTTCACCCACTTGTGACGAAGCTGCTTGCGCAACGTTTTCGTTGACCAATCAGTTCCGCTGGCCCCCATGATTGCTCGCAATCGCGGCGTCACCTCCACCACCATACTTTGAGTCGTTGCAGTGTCTGTCGCGTGCAGGACCAGCTCGATGTGAGTATCCGTATGCACTGCGTCCGTCTTGCCGCAATTGCACGTTTCCCCGCCCCCCGGCTTCACGTCCAAGACAAAGCCGGTAACTTCGGCTCCGCTCGTTGGACTCCAACGGGTTTTGTCATCGCCGGGAACAAGGATAGTGCTCAGCGTAATGGACTGGTCCACCTCGTTTGGCTGCGGGGCCGCATAGCGATTCTTCAGTTGATTGAGCTTCTTGAGGTTGGCAGTCTTAGCACTTCCGTCCATACCACACCCGTCGAATACATCCATGTTGGAAGGGGGTGCTTCGGCATTCGCTCCCAGGAACGAGAAACACAGGAGCAGAAGAATTATTGGCCTTCTCATGGCAGTCTCCTTGACAAGTAGGGTGCGTGGGGTGTTTACTGCGCCCTACATATTCCAGATAGGTATGTTATGTCAAGCGGTGCTGAGGAGTCCACGATGGAGCACGACGAGAAGGCTGGCAAAGTGACCGCGACAGTCCAGGAAATCGCCTACTACAATATGTTCCTGACCGAGGCAATCTTCGAGCTACTGGCAGAGAAAGGAATCCTGGCAGGCGAAGAGGTCTTGGAACGTGTGAAAAAACTGAAGAGCGAAACGTCACTACAGTTCCGCTGGCTTCAATGAACAAGAGTCTGTCTCGTCCTGAGTCATTTCTCCATTGACGAGGATAATCTCTTTATCTCAATAGATATGCCTACTAACCTACTCGCATTGCTTGCGGAGATGAGCCTATGCCTATGGCCGACCCAATCAAACACGTTGTACTTCTCATGATGGAAAACCACTCCTTCGATCAAATGATCGGCTGTTTACAAGGGGAGTATCCCGACTTGGAAGGGATTGACATTAACTCACCTGCACCACGGTTCAACCTGGATCTATCTGGAAAAAAGGTGTACCAGATTCCGACGGATGAACAGCAAGTACCAAAGGACCCCAAACATGAGAACAGATTTGTGCTCGACCAGATAGCTGGTGGCAACGCTGGCTTCGTGACGACTTTTGAAAAAAACGTACCGTCTACCACTGAACAAGACCGCCAGTTTGTTATGGGCTACTACGTCGAAGGCCGCCTTCCAGCGCTGCACCAATTGGGAGTGAATTTCACTGTTTGTGACCACTGGTTCTCGTCACTCCCTGGACCAACTTGGCCCAATCGTTTTTTTGCTCTGTCCGGAACCTCGTCCGGCAGAGTCTTGATGCCCGAAGGACTGCCCCATTTGCGCTTAGAAGAACTTTTCGTTCAAGACCAGATCACTATTTTTGACAGACTCAACGAGGCTGGGGTGCCTTGGAGGATCTACTATTATGATTTCCCTAGTTCGCTGTTATTGAACCGACAGCGTCTTCCCCATAATATTGCCAGGTACTCACGAATCCAGAACTTTTTTGAAAAAGACCTTCTTGATGAAAAGGATTTCCCCTCTTTCGTTTTTATCGAGCCTAAGTATTTCGGCGCTGACCAAAATGATGACCATCCTCCGCACAACATCTTCAAGGCTCAAAAACTTATCGCCGATGTGTACAACGCGATTCGTTCCAGACCGGAAATATGGGAATCAACCTTGCTAGTAGTGGTCTATGACGAACACGGTGGATTTTATGACCACGTTGAACCGCCACCAGCCATCCCACCGGATGACCATAGAGAAGAGTGGACGTTCGACCGCCTCGGAGTGCGAGTGCCTGCAATCTTGGTGTCACCTTACGCGGGAGCTAGGGTTGAGAAAACAACATTCGATCACACCAGTATTCTCAAATACCTCAGCGAGAAATGGAAGCTTGGCGATCTCGGAATGAGAACGGCGGCGGCGAATAGCATCGGAATAGCTCTCAACCAAGACAAGCCACGAGATAACACAGTACCCTTCATTCGCGTGCCATATACCCGATTGATGCCGGATCGGCCTGACCTTGAGAAAGAAGACTCAAGCAATCATCACGAAGCGCTTCATGTTTTTGCTGAATACCTGGCAAAACAAACCGATGCGGCAGAGGCCGCTCTCGTAACAGAACTAGCAAAGGGCGCCAGCTTCTGGGTCCGATCTAAAGCTGAAGTGGGCAAGGTGATACTTCGTGTCGGCGCAGCCATGACTAAGGATTTTGAGAATTTCCGCAAGAAACGAGTAACAACAACCACCGAAGTAGCGTTTCGAGTTCTGCGAGGATAGAAATGAGGCGGGCCAAACGTAGACTTGGTCGATATCGAAAGGATCGCAAAGGCGTTCAAGATCTCGCAATTAAAATTATCAAGGGATGTTTGATTATAGGGCTTGAGGCAGAAGAGCTACCTCCAGTATAGGCGAGCCGAGAGTTGCCCACATCGGGTTCAGGGGTTAGCTTATAGAGCGGGGAAAAGTGATACACCCTCGGGCTGCCGATTCTCTTTTTGTCTCCACAGGTCGTAATAATCGGAACCACTTACTTATATAGTAATTCGTTAGCTACCAACCATCAATCTCATGCCCCTGTCGCTGTTGTAGCGAAGTAAGATTACATTTCTCGATTCGAGGTAATCGTGCCCGAAGAAGAGCTCCCCAATTTAATGCGGACTTTACTTGCCGCCGGGTTCGAGGTCACTCGCGTCGACCGTAAGCCCAACTACCTTGCATTGGCGCTTGTGCGTCCCGATGCGTTCGGAATTGGTGTCAAGTATCTCTTGGCTTACGCCGGGGATCGCCTGATTTCGACGGCAGACATAGATGTATTGAAAAAACTGTCCTCACGAGAAGCCTCTTCGCTTGTAGTTGTGTCGAACAACCAAGTCTCCCGCGAAGATTCAACGGTAGTTCTCACAAAAGCCAAGTTGTTTAGTCTGGTCGGTGGGATTGTAAGTTCGGTGCTGCCATTGGAACCAGAGTACGGAAATCATCTGACAATCTTGGCGAAGAACCAGTTACCACACGGCTTGACTGGTGAACCCGACGATCTCTTTGAAGCATACGTTCATGCGGGCTTTCAATTCTTGCTGAGAGGGCGCGTTCTTAGATACGGACAGGATCGCAGATTCGAGGCGGTGCCTGACGGTTTGGTGCTCAGTAAAAGTGCGCCGCTCATTCTGTACGACGCCAAAGCGGCAGGGGATCATTACGAAATTACTAAGACGACCATCCGCCAGTTCGCCGATTATACCAGGCAGTTCCACGGTCGGTATGAAGAGTATGTTGGACGCGTCCATGCATTCGCGGTAGTCTCCCATGCGTTTCAAAATGAGAGTGTCCTAATCGACCGATCGAATGAACTTTACGCCGATTGCGGCGTGCCGCTCGTCTGTGTAACCGCATCATCTGTCGCCCAGATGGTCGCCCTTTTTGCAGACCGCCCTATGTTTCGCTCTATCGTGGACTGGAAGAATATATTCGTCGCTCCCGTTTTGAAGTTTGAAAAAGTTAAGGAGATAGTTGATGCAAGGAAACGCGACAAAGTGGTCGGTGAATAGGCATGGGAACCTCCGTTAATCAGGCTTCTCCGCATACCCTTAGCTGGACTGCTGCGCAAGTCGGCTATCGGGACGCGGCGATTTCTATTGCTCGCGTTGCATCGGAAGTATGGAGAGCGGCGTTAAACCAAGAATCTGGGAACATCGCACAACTGATCGCCCAGCCTATAGTTGCTCACCTTGGGGACCTAGCGATCAGAGCGCAATCTGCGGCCGATGCTTCCAGGGCGACCGCTATTGCGATCGCACAAAGCAAACAATCCTCGCTAGGCACAGATATTGCACGCCGCGCGGCCGTCCAGTGCGTAAGTGCGACCGATCGGTTCGCCACGTATACAGAAAGAGTCTTTGCCGAGGCAACTGCCTATCTCGTGTCTCGCGATTTACCAGGATTCGTAGGAAGCGGTCGAGCGAGAACGGTTGCGGACTCGATGGAGCTTAAGGCGGCTCTTGTAAGTCACGTCGCGGATTTGGTTCGTGGGGTCGACCGTCCTGCAAGTGCGGACGCGCGTTCATGGGCAAAGTATGTGGACACGGTCGTAGAGCGCCTCCGTGGGTTGTCAAAATGAGCAGCTTCAAGGCCAAAGTGGCATCGGCAGGCTGCGAGGAAGTTTCGGGCACCCTTCTACTGGTCCCCGGGGAAAACCTCAGAACTGGTTTAGAGGATTTCCGAATTGAGTACAGCGACTTCACGACGCTTGAAGAGGACATGCTTACTGTGGCGTCTGCGATCTACGCATGCGACCTAGGTTTTAAGCGAGGGGAGCGTGAGGAAATTACTCGCAGTATCAGTCTTGAAATTCCAGTCGTCAATCACCACGCATTCCAAAACACCAAGGACGACCTCGAACTGTTGCTCTGGACCTTGTCCCATGACAATTGGACTATCAAATTTACCCGTATAGATGGGCAGCCCGAATCAAAGCGCACGTGGCCAAAGGAAAAAGGCGCAACGATTCTGTTTTCTGGTGGAGTGGATTCATTTGCCGGAGCGTTGGAGCTCCTCATCGACAGAGGGCAGGACGGCGTCCAACTGGCAAGCCACGTTACTGCCAACCCCGTAACCCGACAGAGCCAAGACGCGCTTGTTTCTTACCTTGGAACCCGATTCAATGGTGCTGCCAAACGAATTGCGCTGCGAAGTGGTGGTCGCAATAAGGGTAAGTACGTCTTTCCAAAGGATTCCGAGCGCGAGGAAACACAGCGGACTCGTTCTTTCATGTATCTTTCAGTCGCGGCTCTCGCAGCGCGACGAAGTGGGCACAACGAGCTTGTCGTGATCGCCGAGAACGGGCAGATGGCAATCCATCTTCCGCTGAGCGTTGCCCGCGTAGGGTCCTTCTCCACACACACGGCACATCCTGAGTTTGTCGTTCAAGCAACGGCGTTCTTTTCACGAATACTTGACTGCGAACTCAAAGTCAGCAATCCATATCTCTACAAAACCAAATCGGAAGTTGTGGCAACCATTCCCGCCTCTGATCGGGTGGCCCTCGCCCAATCCGTAAGCTGCTGGAGAGGGGCCCGCGTACCATCATTCAATCACTGCGGAGACTGCGTTCCCTGTCTTGTGAGACGAATTGCCTTCGAGTGCAACAACATCGTTCTGGCCGAGTATAAACATGACCTCTTTGCTCAGGACGTGCCGAATCTCCCTGAAGCCAACGAAGGTAAGAGAAATCTGGTTGAACTTACGGAGTTCGCTCACGCCTTTGCATCAAAAAGGGATGGTGAACTCGAAGGGGTGTTTCCAGATCTAATCAGCACGGATTTTGACCGAACCGCTGCGATTGCCATGTACCGCCGTTTTGCGGTTGAAGCTAGGACGGTCCTAAGCAGATATCCAGGTCCCGCGAAATTGCTTGCTCCGCCATCGAATCAAGGATCAGGCTCCCGGCCCGCGAAAGCGCCCCGCGTATGACTCGCATTCCTCTTGGTGATCTTAGGGTAGCTCTTTCGAACCCGGCCAAATATGCTAAATCGTTTCAACCGGGCGAGGGGGGCGGCGGACCGAGTAAATACGGAATGCTCCTGTTTGCCATCGGAGAGTTCCATAAGACCAATGATCCCAAAAAAGCACAGGACTACCTAGAAACACGAATTACAAAAAACTTCAGGAATGTGAATGACTTGGCGAAATACGCTCTTTGGTTACAGGTTTATGTTCGTGAGTTTAGGGCATTGGGAAATAACTTCGTAAACGTCCGAGATAATATTGCTATCCCGCTTCCGGCTCGGTTCGGTGGTCTTACCGTATCCGGGCAGGCAGCAAGGATTGACCTCGATCCCTCGGGTGGATACGCGGTGTGGGTTTTTGTGCGCGGCGCGCCTGATTGGAAAGACGATCCTAGAATGCCGTTGCTTCAATTGGCCTACTCCCAAAAACTCGGTGTAGGGCTCGACGATGTTAGCGTCGGAACGTTCGATTTCGTTGCAGGTAAGCATGCTTGCGTTCGATATTCGCGGATTCGCGTAAACAAGGTACAAAGAGCTCTTTGGAAATTGCTGTTCTTAATTCAACGGAAACAAAATAGATCGATCTAGTAGCTAGCAGTCAAGTAGAAATCCAGCGAGTCTCGCCAGCTTCAGCCAGTGCCGTGGATGCGGAATGCACCGACCAGCTCGAATATTTGTGACATAAGGTTCCGAAATACCAAGAGCGGAGCAAATGGCGGGAACCGTGATTCCCGATAGACGAGGCTGAACCTTTAGGAGATAAGTTTCTTCGTCAAACCATTCCGGCAAGTCCGACGGGCGCCAAGCTTTTCTTTCTGCGCCATGCCGCAGTTGTGTTGCAGAGCGTTTGGCTTCGGCTTCGGGGCTATGTGTGGCGACTCGCCCAGCTTTTGCTGCTTTGGTCAAATTGTCCTTCGCCGCAGTAAGCGCGCAAGATGCGCAGTATTTGTGACCGGATTCAATGGATGTTCCGCAGATTCGACAAAGAGCGAGCGGCCGTGGTGCGAGGTCAGGGGGCAAGCCTGCCGGACCACCTTTTGCCTCGCGTCGACGACTCTGTGTCAGTCTTGTTGCGGAGTAGCACTGCCGACGCGGCTTCGCGATGGTAGACGAGAGGACGCGAGAAACCCATTCGGCCAAGGGGGCTACGGCGCGAGCCCAGGTCGGGGTGGTTTCGGAGAACAGGACTGTAAACGATCCCATTGAGCGGCAGTTGCCGTTCCGCTGCTCGAAAAACCAATCGCGTCGCAGCGGCTCCCGCGTTGTTGTCCGCAGTGCAGCTAGAAAACGAATGCTTGGTGCATGGCACTAGTGCCGCGACGAAAGCAACATTCTTGAACGTAGTGACGCTCAGCCTTCTCGCCCAACCTAGAACAAAGACACGGGTTGAAGAGCCGCAAGGTCCGCTAATCGACTGGGTCGCAAAGTCTCGTAATCTTTCTGCGGGACCTTGACGTATCGCCACCCCGTTCCGGTTAGCACCGTAGCGTTCTCGCACCATCTGGACGCGGCATTGTCCTTACGAATTACGTCAATGTTCTCTTGTCCCTTTGCTTCCAGTAGCCAGTGCGTTCCCTCATCGTCGATGGCAACGAAGTCAGGAAAATACGATTTCAGGTTCATCGCAGCATCTGTGTATTCGATGGAGAAACCAAAAATCTGCGGCAGCTTTGCAAATGCATGAACATCTGAGCAGCTATCCAAGAATTTCGCGAACTCTCGCTCAAAGTCGTTGTCGCAGGGCACGAGGTTGAAGACGGTCTTGGCCCCCTCCCACACAGGGCGCGACCACGGAAATGGCTGACAGGTTGAAAGCATCCGTGGAGGTTCTAGTAGCTGCGGCTTCTGCTCCTCGATGGTTAGCTTCAGCAAGGTCTTCTTGAAGATGTCAACGCACACAAATTGGGCGGTGTTTGTACTCATGGCCTTAACAATGGCCGGATCACCCAAGTCCACCACATGTCCGAACGCTTTGAGTTCGAAGAACTCCCTGACCTTGGGTGCTATGGCGGCGAACTGGGCAGGCAGCTTTACAGCCTCCGCGATCCGCCGAGCGTAATAGCCGATAACCTCTTGCGCTGTCTGCGGCTCGACCAGTTGGTACTCACGCTCAACCATCTTCTCCAGCGTGATGATGTCGTAGCCCTCATACAGAAACGTCTTGGATACCGGGTCCTTTTCGCCCATCGGAAGGACAACGCTCTTCAGCGCCAGCACATCGAGCGCGGCGATCTCATCCGCCAAGCTCTTCTTTCGCACCAGCGAGGGCGTTAGCGATGGCAGGCCGATGTCGAACTTCTTCCGATCTTCGAGCGGCATTATCGTGACAATATGCAGCTTGTCCTTGCCAATCTCGAAGGTGTCTAGCTTCAGTTCTTCGAGTTTTTCCAATTCGTCCACGAAGTCAAGGAAAGCCTGGTTGCCAATGATGTCCACTCGTTCGGTAAAGCCGACGGACAAATCGCGGAACATCAACCGCAGGCCGCGACCGATGGTTTGTTCTGGCAAAATGTTGGCCTTGGCTGTGTAAGGGCGCAGCCCCACAACTACGGTCACGTTTTGCACGTCCCAACCTTCGCGCAGCATTAACACGCTGACGATGGCGTTGATGGGGCTGTGTTCCAGGTCCACTTCCCTCACGGCCCTTCGCGCTATGTCTAGGTCCTTCTTGCTCACCTCGCCAGACTTGTCGGTGTGGATTACTTGCGTCTTTTCGCCGCTGAAATCCTCGGGGTATTTTGTCTTCAACCAATCTTGGACATCATCGGCATCGTCTGTACTGTTCATCATGACGAACAGAATTGGTTTCTTCTTGAGCGGCTTTAACTGATCCCGATATTCTTTCCAACGCTCGACGCCCGCCGTCAGGTATGCCTTGTAGCGCACGCTCGCAATTTCAGACTTGGCCTCCTGAATCTTAGCGATGCCCTTCACGGGTCTCTTCACGATGCCGTCAACAATGGCTTGTTTCAGCGGGTAGTCGAATATAACCCAAGGGAAAATCCCTCCTTTCTGAAACCGTGGAGTGGCGGTGAGATCGAGTTGCGCGGTGAGCGGCGTCTTGCCGTGGAGGTTGCGAATGATATTGTTCCACTCGCTGTTTTCGTCGTGTGTGTGATGGGCTTCATCGTTCACCACGAGCAGATGACCGGCCCGCATGGCGATTCGTTCCCCGAAGTCGGTCAACTCTAGCTTCTTCGTTGGCGGCTTGGAACCGAGCATCTCCGTCATGATGTCCGGCTCATCGTCGTTCGAGCGGTCAGCCCTTTCGTAGAACTGCTGGATGTTGGTGAGAAAAAGTGTGCCTTCAGAGTGGGCTTTCTCAGCCTCCCCGCGCATAACACAATCGAAATCCCAAAAAATTTCAAGTTCCTTCGGTATTATAGGGTCAGCCCGGAAGATGCGGCCCCCGGCGAAATCCGTCTTGAGGCGCTCGAAAACGATGACGTTTGGAGCGAGAAGCAGGATTGTCTTGGCATAGTCCTTGGCAATTTCGTCAGATTCCCGCGAGGCGTTGAGGAACTGCCACGCCACTGCGAGCGCCATTACCTTCGTTTTTCCGCTCCCTGTCGCCATCTTGATGCAGTAGCGTGCGAAGTCATCGTTAGGCGGCAATCGCAAGTCGGGTGACGGCGTAGCGTATCGTTCGAGTAGTGCCTTCCGGTTGCGGACTTTCTCGTATTCCCAAACGAAAACTAGAGTCTCAATCGCTTCTTGCTGGGAGTGGTGATACTTAAAAGGACCCCCGGTCGGTAGCTTGTGGTCCGTTTGAAACCAATGATTCAGCAGCAATCGGGTTGTTTCCGTGACGCCCTTATACCCGCCTGCCCTCCACGCCTTGACGGCCTCGCGGAGAGCGGGTACGCAGACGCCAGTCTTCAGCCGGGCGGTAATGTCCAGCAATTCGGTCTGGGTCGGATTGACCGACTGTTTCCTCTGGCGTGTCATGATTCTTTACCGCTTTTCTTTTACGATCACCTCTAAGGTTTTGGTCGTGTCGTTCCCCAAGATGTCAATGACCTTTACAACGACCGCGTATTTGCCAGGCTCCGCATACTTGTAATTCCCTTCGAGTTCAATCTTCGGCTCTTTCTTGGTGCGGTAGGTCTGCCACTGATTGTGGAAGGTGTCGTTCTTGTAGTCCCAGTCCACGGCCCAATAATCAATCAACTGGCTCCAATGCTTGATCGCCTTTCGGGCCTCTTCCGGGATGTCATCTGTCGGAATCACAAAGTCCTTCAGCCTGACGTTGAGTTCACGCCCGTTCTGCTTTGTATCAACCGACAGCGCCCCAAGTTCGAAAAACCTTACATCCCCTTGTTCGATAGCCTTCTTGTCTAACACCTCTCGGGGAATTTTCTTGAAGAAAACGTTCACTCGCGATTCTGATGCGACCTGCTTGGCAAGTTCATTTAGTTCGAAGGCGAATTCCCAACCGAGGATATCAGCGGCTGCCTTCGTAGGAGCATTCTTGCCCGCCCCCAATGCTTTCCACGCTTCCTTCGCAATCGCTTTCACGTCGGCCAATGTCACCGGGGCGTCCACAGCACCGACATGGACCATCCGCCCACTCTTCGTGCCGTGAAGCCATGCGTGGCCCGTAAGTGGAGTAGCGTGGTAAAGGTCGAGGATGAACCGCCTGTAGGCTGCCTCACGCTGCCCCTGCTCTTCAACATGGTCTTTTCCGTTGGTCGGGAACTCGGCGACCTGCCATGCCTGCCGCTCGTACTTGCCAAGATTTTGAACCACGAATGGTCGCACGTTGGGGATGGTTAGAAGCCGCTTTCGCGTCGTGTGGATGGCAAAGCGGCTGAGGTCGCAAGCAATCCAACGACGCTTAAGTTTCTCTGCGACTGCTACCGAGGTGCCGCTTCCTACGAAACAGTCTAGGATTAAGTCTCCTTCGTTTGACGATGCGGTAATGATGCGACTCAGAAGGGCCTCGGGCTTTTGGGTTGGATAGCCCAAACGTTCAGATGCCTGCGCCTGAACGGGAAGAATATCGTCCCAAATCGAATCAACAGAGGTTCCTTCCATTTCGTCAAGGTACCTCTTCTGGGACGCTAATCCACTCGAAGAGTAGTAAATTAAACCCCTGCGGTCTGCCTCTTCCATCCTCTCCCGAGTCCACCGCCAGACCCTCTTGTGTCCCTTCCATTCGTAACTTAGGTTTGGTCTGTCTGGATTTGGATTTGTCAAATCACTTAATCGGAATCTTCGACCAGTCTCAGGCTCAACGAATCGATAAAACGTCTTTAGATAATCGGGGTCATGCTCACGAAAAGGTCTATTCCAAGTGAATTTTGAAGATTTAGCGAAATATAGAATTACATCGTGGTTGTTTGGATATCCCCTAAACGCCAATCCCTTGGCATTCGTTCGTCTCCAGACAATCTCGGTCAGGAAATTGTCAGGTCCAAAAACTTCATCCAAAACAGCCTTCGCGTAGAAGCTAACATGCCAATCAAGATGTACGTATATACTGCCATTCTCGTGTAAAAGTTCATGAAGCAGCAGCACCGTTTCGTAAAACCAATAAAGATAAGAATCGAGTCCACTTCCCCAGGTATCCCGATACGCTTTCTGCTCCAAAATCGAAGGCTGCTTCACGAAAGATGTCGATTCTCCGTCTACTTCATCTGGGTGGTCAGGAATCGTCGCAGAGAATGAAAAATCTGCACCCGTGTCAAAGGGTGGGTCTATGTAAATGAGGTTTACCTTACCTGCGAACTCGGAAATAAGCGAAGGCAGAACGTACTTCTTGTCGCCCCAAGTGAGTCGGTTTCGCCACTCAGCTTCCCGGCCCGCCGAAAAGAGTTCCAGGCTTCGCTGCCGTTCCTGCACGCTCTCATTGACCGTCTCGATCGTTTGAAACGGCAGCGCGATCCGAACCGGCCCCTGCTTCTTACCATCCTTGTACTTCCCATCCCAAATGAGTTCTGTCATGGCATCGCCTGTATAGCAACAGTACGCAGCGGAAAGCAAGTCTCCTCGACTAAACCAGGGATCTTTCATGCAGCGACAGGAAGGCTAGTTTCTTAGCCGCCCCGAATGCGAGGTGGATCTGGAAGCCGCGCACCAAATGATCGTCTTAAGGATGTCCCGGTCAGCAACAGTGCGCCAGGCGGCGGATTTCTACCTATGCGACAACTCTTCCGCGTCCTGAATGACCTCGGCGACCAATTCGCGATGTTCTTGGATATCCTTCATGCTGAGGTGCAGGCGAATCAAACCGCGACTATGATTGCCAGCCTCGATGCCGGCGTTCTCAAGCTTGTCAATGATCTCCTGGCGTTTCTCGGCTCCAACCTTAATGTGCATGTGACAGTAAGAGGCAGCCTTGCGGGGGTGAAACCAGCAGAAATTATATCCGGTCGTTCCGAGCGCGATATGGTACTTGTTGTAAGTGATCTTAGGCTCTCCTTTCGTTGTAGGAGTGAGCCCTCTTATGGACTCGACTATCGCCAACGATTCGGACTTAGCTTTCTTTTCCCAGTATGCGCGATCAACCGGCTCCGCATTTTCCTCTTCGTCGGGCTCTCCGCCAAACTCGTAAGTATCCAGGACCCGTGTGAATTGAAGTACGATTTCGTCCCCGAGCCGGAAAGCGCTCAACTGTATGGCGATGATGGGCACTGCGCGATTGAGGAGCCGGATTACATTGAAGAAGCGGGCAGTAATCTCTTCGGCCACAATGACTGCGCGGTGCTCAAGAATTGGATACCTCTGGCGTTCCATATCCCAGTACTCGATCGTCCGAACGATGTGGCTCTCGTTGACGGCGCCCAACATGACCTCGACTTCGTACCTAGTTTCACCATCGGCGTCAGCCATCACGAAATCGATTCGACCCCCGGTGGGCTGCATTTTCTCTTTTTTGACGACCTCTAGTTCTCCCAATCCCAACAGCGAGGTATCGCGGGCTATTTGGTCCTGCAACCACAACTCGTCGAGACCGAGAGAACGGAGACGCTCTGGTGATGCCTTTCTCAGCTTAAATTGACCGTTCGACAAGAATGACCTCCGTGCGACGAATTCATAATGAGCGCCGTCAACCGTCACTATACTAGCTTTTCGATAGCTTGACAGATTCACCCAATCAGCGTATGCAGGGGAAGTAAACACTCGCCATTCGGTTGAATCAAAGGGAGACGGATATGATTCGCAGAAAACTCGTTGTCCTACTGCTTCTCATTTTCGCTCTCGGCGCAACTCTTCCATCATTTGCACAAAGCGGCGGGAGATACAGTGGAAAGAGTTCCGCATCCTCGCAGTCCAAATCATCCGGAAAAGTTCATGTTCGCAGCTACACACGCAAGGATGGAACCGTTGTCCGAGGCCATAATAGAAGCCTTCCTAGCCACTCGCGATCCTCTGCGTCAACCAGCAGCAGGTCCGCGACGCCACCCAGGTCAAATCCGACAATCAGCGCGGGGAATGGCCACAACTCGAAGATCGAGCGCAATGAGGAAGCTAAACTGCAATTCATGCGGCAGTCGGGCTACGCGCATGGCCGAAAAGGATATGTTGTGGATCACGTTGTCCCGCTGGCGTGCGGCGGGGCAGACGCTCCCAGCAATATGCAGTGGCAGACAGCGGAAGAGGCGAAGGCTAAGGATAAGTGGGAAAGGAATGGGTGTAAGAAGTAGAGAGCCAAGTTTGCTGCAATGATCCTCACCGTGCGGAAGATCGATTACCTCGTTTCTGCCTTCTTGGTCTCAGCATCAAATTCGTCGAGTCTTTTTTGCACGCGATCGCAGGCCGCGAAACTGTCTTTGGTGTAATCGTCGCATTTCGCTTTCTCTATGACGCCCTCGACGTAGCCGACGCGGCTTCCCTTCACGAAGTCTTCATCTCGTAGCTCGTGGATATTTCTAAACACAGATTCCTTGCCTTGCTCTCGCCCCACCCAGAAGCCGACCGCAAAGATGGCAAGACCGCAGAGAAGCCAAAGATATTTTTTCATACGCTACCTCATTTGCAATCTTGCCCGTTGAGGCCGAGGAGATTCGCAGGCATAACGAAACCCAAACCGATACGTTCGGTCCACTCCCTGCGTAGCGCAAGATTCTTTGTGATGCCCCGTGCATAGTGCTGAGTCAGATCATGAGTAGCGTGGCCCAACCAAAACTTGACCAGTCCAACAGGACATTCTGGGAATTCAGCTAAGCGAACAGCTCGGAACCTGCGAAAAGCATGTGCCCCCTGCGTCTTTGTTTTCGACAACCCGGACCTGTACACGACCGCGTGAGACAAAGGCGTATCGGCCCGAGAAGCGAACAGAAATTCGCCTGCCTTCCGATTGCCGGCCCCGATCCAGGAGATGAGCGCCCGATTCATTTCTTGGCACAGATCCACGCATCGCAGGGCTGAGGCCGTCTTTGGCTCCTGCAAATGACCTCTCCAAACGCTCTGCCTCACGTTGATCCATGAATTCTCCTGATCCCAACAACTGCTCTGACCATCGTCCCCGATCCGCAGGGCCAGGGCCTCACCTATGCGCAGGCCCGTTGCGCCGAGGAGTGCGAACAATACTCCGTACTTCGGAATTTGGACGGCCTGTTCGACGGCTTCACGAGTGGCACTAGGAGCAAATGTTGACTGACGGGCCGGAGGAGCATCCAAGAATTCGACATTCCAACGCCTCGGGAATCTTTCGTTGCCGTTGTTGTCCACACAAGAAGCGATGATCCGCTTCGCCGTCTCGACGATTCCGTGAATCGTTCTCGGGTTGAGTTCTTCCTCGCATAGCCTGGTAATCAAGGCTTTCATGTTGCCGTTTTGGAAGGATTCAATCGGAACTTCGCCTACAAGGGCCGTGATTTTCTTTGCGTACGAGGTCCAGACCGCAAGAGTGGCGGGCTTAACCGGATTGCGCTTCCGATTTTTAAGGCCATCGAGAAATACGAGGCTTTGCGAGGCGACAGTAATCATTCGAGACCTTTCCTACTTCTTTGCTTTTGTTTTGCCCGTAACGGCTCGCGCTGCTTCGAGCAGAACCTTTCGAGCCCACACGGCCTCGGCTACGGGCATTCCGTATTCAGCGGACACGGCCTTTACCGCTTCCGCGATCTCGGCCTTCTCCGCTCTGTTCATTGGCACAGTAACGCGAAGCTTTTCCCTCTTTTCGGTGTCTTTCAGCGCGGGCCGCCCAACTGGTTTCTTAGACATAAGTCCCTCCGACACGACATTACACGATATGTGTTGGCGTGTCCATAAAGGCATACTTAAGCGATGCCTTCGGACTCTCAGTCAGACGCCGTAGCTTTCTTCTCAAGCTCACGGGCCTGGGCGATCAAATCGTTGAGCGTGCTGATCCAGTCCTCGGAGGGCGGCGCATCGTCGCCAAACTCCTCTTCGGTTTTCATGCGAGAGATCAGGCGCACGAATTTCAGCAGGTCCGGGCCACTCTGCGGCCTGGGAGCGTTTCGAATGGCCCCATTCCCGGCGTTGATCTCCTCGCAGAGAGCGTCAATATCCTCCGTGCTGAGAGGATCAACGCCACCGAAGTGTTCCGGCCAGTCGCGGCGGATGGCTATCGCGTCCTTGTCCTCGTATCTCTGCTGAAACATCCGCAAGGCCGCGAGGATCGTTGCCGTGTTTTCTTGCTTCGCCTTTTCGGCCTTCGCACGCTCGGCTTGCTCTTCTTCCTCTTCCTGCTTTTGTTTCCGTTTGAATTCAGCGAACAGCCGGGCGGTATCCTCAACGCAATTCTGAATTGCCGTCAGACGGTCCGCAGCAGATGTGTTGAAACTCTCCGCGCTGTGGCACTTCGCCTCCCACATTCCGTCCTGCGTTTTGTGGAGGACGCCGCCGAAAATCGAATAGCCGTGTGGCATATCCGTGTCCGTTTCGGCACAAAACTCCCATGCATAGCCTTCCGCCTCATATGCGTATCTTGGTTTCTCATACGTTGCTTTCAGAACTTTCATGCTCGCGCCTCCTAAGACGTTCCAGGTGTCTCTTGATACGCTCTCAGCAGCAAGAGCGCATCCGGCGAAACCTAGCCCTAGCTCTTGGCGCTGATCCGCTCCTGAAATCGGCGGTGCTCCTCCGGCAAATGCTTCTCGATGTAGGCCCGAAGCTGGGATGACAGACCTTGCCAGCAGGCTTTCGCGTCGGCATAGGTGTAGGAGCCGCCCGTCAGAACGTCGTAGTCCAAGACCTCGAAATCCACGCCGAGGTAGCCCTTCGGGCGCTCCGGCGCGACCACAAAAACGCTTTGCGCCACCCCGCCTTCCAGCGTCACCACCATGGGGCGGCGTCGCCGGGATTCGAGCAGTTCCGCGCTGCCGATCCGGCACTCGCGGCAAAGGGTTTTGGGCTGGCCGCTGGGATCGAAGGCAGGCTTTAGCGGCTTGGCTTCTTTGCGGCGATTGGTCGCGCCGCACATCTCACAAGAGCTTTTCAGCTTGAGGGATTCGAGGGGGCCTACATTTTTGGCCTTGCTCATGTTTTCCTGCTTTCTCCCTCGCGTGGAGGGTTTCGGATTCGGGCCTACCGCTAAGAATTGACTCTCCCTTCCGATGCTGCTTTGGCGCATCGTCGAATCCCCTCACTGAAGGGATTCGGAGCCACGTCTAAACGGCCAGCAGTTCAACTTCTAGTTTCTGCAAAGATTCGCGGATATTTCCGCATGCCAGCCTCTTGAGGTTGGGCAATGGGGCATCTCCTGCTTCTTGTTTCCAAATATCCGCAAGCAATGCGACGATTGACTCGCTCGCGCCGTGGGAATTGAAGTCAGGCAGTCGAATGCAACGGGACAAAAACCGATCCTCTAGTCTGTCCACGGAATTGCAAGTAAATATAAAAATCGTATTCGGGACAGGTTCGGAGCTATCTAAACGGGAAAGCATATATTTCTGAGCCGCATCGGAAATAACATCGGCTTCGTCAATGATGCAGACGTGCATCCCGCCTGACAGCGGGACAAATTGACACATCCGCACAATGCCCTGCAACGTGTCCACCCGACATTCTTGGCTGCCGAGATGGTGAACTTCTGCTTTAATTTCTCGCGCAAAGGCATAGGCCAGACTCGTTTTCCCGGTGCCGGAATTGCCTTGGAAAAGCAACGCACAAGGCCGGGGATTCGCCGCCAATTGGGACAAGATTTTCTTTTGCTTTTCTAGGCCGATGAATTGAGCAATGGCTTTTGGTTGGTACTTCGTTACCAACGAGGCCGGGAACTGTATCTCAGGTTGAGCAAAAAGAGCCGCACTCATGCCTCCTCGCTTTCTTTGTCCACGTCGGAGATGTAATGCTCGGCAATTTCGTGCCAGTTGACCTCAGACAAGGCCGCACTGAGCAAGTCAGAAAACACCCCGGTAACTCCGGTTAGCTCGCTCTGGCGTTCCTCGTGTTCATCTTTCAAACGATCCGCGAGGGTGAGTGTCGCTCGTTCTTCGCGGGTGAAAAGCACGGTACCGTCTGCGCGTGTCTCTTCTTCTGCGTTGTCGTAGGCGTCCTGGGCCGTCTCGCGGTAGTACTCATCGCTTCCTTGGTCGTTGCTCGCCCAAAGGTTGACGGCCCAAGTCTCGTAGTTGGTCCAGCCGTTGTATTCTTTGCGTTCCATTAGCGTTCCACCTCCATGAGAAAATGAGAGGCAGACGTTGACCGCAGCGCATCGCGGGTGTCGCTTTGTGCTTCTCGGCGTTCGACCCGCTCGCGCCGATATGCGTCGGCTACTTCCCGGATTTTTCTTGCCTTGTCTCTGGCCTTCGTTGTTAGCTGGTATGCAGGCATGCTGAGCGGCCTCCATTGCCGCTACTTGCTCAGGAGAGCCACGCGGTTAGCGCCGTGTGGCTCCCCGTTTTGCGCGCATATTACACGGCATGTATTTACGTGTCAAGGAAAATATGCAGTGTGGCCGCAAAATGAACCGAAAGTACTAGGCGAGGGGTGCGCCGGGCCAGGCGGGCCATATACAGGTCCGGGGATCGTGCGCGAAGGCGAGAGGGCAAGAAGCAGAGGCAGCGCGAGACAGACGCCACAGCGCGGGCCAGTGCGGCGCCAGGACGGCGCGAGCTTGGCGCGTTTCGGTTTCAGTTTCCAGCGGGTTTACACCGGGCTTTGTCTGAATTCTCCAAGAAGGAAGCCGCGCAGAAATTCCAGGTGAGGACTCGTGAGCCTGTCTTGTCGTGTCCCGGATCGGCGGAGTGCGGTAGGAATTAAGACCGAACGCCGGAAAGGGTGAGAATGTGCGGAGGTATCGGACATAGAGCGAATGGGTAAAAAAGTTACATCGCATGTCACGCAAACTTACGAATACACATAAAAGCACATGTAAACCACTGAAAAAGCAGGGCGATCCGCAAGACCGCAATGCACGGAAAGGCCGAAAGGGCCAACGTCATATCATGTGTTAGATGATTCGATCATTGCGATAAGCCTGATCCGTTCAGTGCCATACTTTACGTATCATCTTCTCTACTACGCCTTTGTTTTCTTATAGATAGTTAGCGGGTCCTCTGGCCTGGCCACCGGGGCGTCACCCTTTTTAAAAAAGATTCTCGCCACCGGTTACCTGATCTTTTTGCCTCATTTGCCTGCCGTCCGCAGATCTCCGTGGCGCGGCATCGGATGAAGCTTTTTCCGACTGAATTCGGTTTTTCCGAAAGAGGACCCGCAAAAAGGATGCTTAGGCCGACCGGGGGATGTGATCTCGCCTGGGACTCCGGAAGGGAGTCCTGGCGCCGGCCCTTACAAGTCTTGAGTAAGAGCCACCACGATTATCCGTTTAATTATCCGTGATTATCCGTCCGGACAAAAACCCGGATATTCCCACAAAATGATTATCCGTTTTCCCCCGGGTAAGGAACCCGGGGAACGGATAATCGTTTTGGGCTCAGGATGGTCAATTCTTACCTGTGATTGTGACCCGGACCTGCTGCTCCACCTTGGCCCGGGCAAACCGGTTGATCCGCTCCGGGTCCGCGCCGCCGATCCCGAGATCCCGCCCGCGTGGCTCCGGGTCGCCCTGGCCGCGCCCCACCGGTGCGCCGCCGTTGGGCCGCTGGACGCCCGGCGCGCACGCCTAGCGCGCCACCCCCGCTCAGCCGTTGCGCCAGGCTCCCGTGCTCGGCCCGGCGACCGTGCCCACCGGGCTCGCCCCGCGCCGCCGATTCCGGACCCCTCTGCCCGCTGCTATGGCCCCTGCCGGCCGCGCTGCCGTCGCCGCCCAGCCACGAAAACTACTCAGAAGCTTGGTTTTACGTCCCGATGACTTCGAGCCCTGAAATCGGCTCCAAGCACGTTTTTGGCCACTTCCACACTTTTCTCTTGACAGCTATCCTGGAATCGTGTATATTTTGCATAGTTGTGACATCCGCTCGGCACATGCGCCGGTATTGAAACCGGACAGGGATGCAGCGGCAGCAGCACAGCAGTGACCTTCCAGTAGGCGGGTCCTTGAGTGCACTAGGAGCACTCATTGGATTACCGTCACCCCCGCAGTTCTATAATTTCTCTTGAAGAATTCGTCGCGCATTTGTGTGTCTTCTGCCGGCGCCCGCTCTTCCCGGACGATGTGACGCTCGCGGTGTACCAGGCTAAGAGAAAAAAGGTACCACCGCCGCAGGCCGGTGACATTTGCTGCCAACGCAAGGACTGCAAAAAAGCTAGGAAGCGCAAACTGCGCGATGACGACGCGATGGCGCCGGACTCCATCCCAGATGAGCACCCAACCCTGGAAGCGCACGAGAATCCCCAAGATTCTGTGCGCGAGTCGGCTCTGTTTGAGGGCGCGTCGCAAATTCGGAGAAGCGAAGACGGCGTTGTAAGAGAAGAAGCCCGCCGCGTGGATTTCGAGTTTCTCACCTCTCAGGAAGTCGAGGAAAGAGGTGTTAGAAAGGCAGCTCGTACTGACGAGCAAATCGCTCAAGCGCTGCTCGATCGCGTAACGCTGGGCAACCGCTGCGAGGTGCACGGCACGCCCGATTGCACACCATGCCGTATGCTGAAGGATGCTTACCAACGTCTGGAGGCCGGCGAGCTGAAAGTTCATCCGGTCGAAAAAACAAAAACAGAACAAAACCAACTGACGGACCTTGAGCGGGAGGTGCTGGCAATCATTCGCGGCCGTGATTCGAAGACTCGAACGGAGATGAGCGAAAAGAGCAAAACGCAGAGCGGAGGATCGCGGAAATATTATCAGCACGGGTACAACAACAGAGTTTCAGACCGACCGGAGAAGTCAGAGAAGAAAACGATTAAGACCGAGCCTACAAAGAAAACTCCGAAACTTCGCCTGGAACACGGTTATACGGTACGGCAGATCGCGGAACTGTTAGACGATCCTCGCATCAATGCATTCGTCGTTGAGCGGGATATGGCCGCGTTGGTAACTGATCCGAAGTTTCGGAAGCTGGCCTATCAAATTGCGCGAGGCACGCGCCGTAGTTTTCCTCGGTGTCACGCTGATCTGGTCAACATTCTGCCTCGCAAGTGGCGCCGGATTTTTACTCCTGGCGAGATTGGTCTCTATCGGGACTACGCCGCTGGCAACGTTACCGTGGATGAATTGAAGCAGCGCGTACGCGACGGGCAGTACGGCCGCGCCGGCTCGGTCGAAGATTTGCTCGCGTTGGAGAACAAAATCATTGCCCAGGCATGGGCGACGAGACTCTTGATCCCCGCAAAGCGGGGCGTCCGCCCCGAGGATTCGGATCGAGACCTCAACGAATCACACAATTTGGAGACGGGGGGCATCAAGACTGGGGCCGTGGCCGGGGGATCGGTGATCCCTGGCCGGTACAGCACCGCGCCCGGCAAAACCTTTCAAATCCAAAAACTCAATTCATTCGAGCACGGGGGCAAGCAAACCCGGCATGGCTCGGGAGACACGGATTTCGACTCAAGCCAGGGGGCCGTTGAGGACGGTTATGGGGAGGAAAGCGATGTCTGAAACTATTTTTTCCGTTTATAAATTTTTCTTTTGTTGAGAACAAAGGACTTAACGTGGCAGGGTCAGCGAATTTCGGCGGATCTGCCCCTAACCGTAGAGGCGAGCGCGCCGCATGATGCGGACACAAGGACAGAATATGGAAGGACCAACATTCTTAGTGCGACTCGATGGGTCGTATTTCTTCGCAGACATGAGTGGCCGAGAAGTTTCTGCGACCGACGTACCCTCCGCTGCCCGACATTTCGCCTATTCCGAGGCCGATCGGCTCTGCCAGGTGCTCGTGCGTCGCGGGTATCGGTCTGCCGTGGTCACTGATATCGCCGGAGCCCCGATCACATTCTCTGCTTTGCGCAGCGAATTGGCGGCGCCCAAAGGCAACAACATCCCAGGAACGCTCGCCGATCTGGATCGGATGCCGGCAGCCGAGTGCAGGCGAAGGTATCGAAGCGATCCGGCATTCCGAGCCCGCGTCGATGAGATCAGTTTGACGCAGCGGAATCCAGAGTAGTTTTTCAACAAATACAATCAAGAAGTACAGCCACACAGACGGCGCCGAAAGCGCCAGTGGTAAGCCCACGCGGATTGCGCCGGCCACATATCATTTGAGGAGATTGGCCATGCGCAATCTAGAAGTTGTGGTCGTCACATTTGAAAATCTGGAGACCGGCGAGATTTTCGACACCACGGTTTCGCCAACGCCAGATGGGCAGTTTTCCATTGACGAAAAAATCATAGACGTTGCCGGGCCATTCTTTACGTTTACTGACGGTGTGGCGCTTTTCCGGGGTCTTTACTCTCGCGCCGTGGTGGGAAGCTAAAAAATGCAGGCACAAATACAAGCACCCAACGTCGAAGAAATACGTTTCGGTGATGATGAAACACGGCCGAGAAAGCGCGTGCTCATCACGGGCAAAAGAAGGATGCCCGCACTCCGCAAACACTTCGAAAGCCTCCGCGACGTTCCGGTTCTTAGCAATCCGGTAGACATGGAGGACTTCCTCCTGGAATTCAACAAAGAGAATTGCGACCCTGCGTCGCTTTCTCCGCTGGAACGGATTGAACTCCATAACTTGATTTTTGGTCTCGGAGTTCCCGCGTCTCCTGCTGTGCAGCCGGCTGCTGTCGTTGATCCGACTAAGTGGCGTTCACAGATGCGAACGGTCGATCAGTTGGAAGATGGCGATGTCCGCATGATTATCAAAGGCTTCCTTCCCGAAGGGACAATATTTTTTGGAGGACTCTCAGGGAAAGGAAAAACTTGGGTCGTGCTCAGCGTCGTAAAGGCACTTACGACAGGCAGACCTTTCGTCGGTACGTTCGGAGTGCCGGAGCAAATTCCGGTGCTTTATCTGATTCCTGAATCTTCGGGCCGTGCATTCAAGGCCCGCTTGAAGAAACTCGGGATTCCGAGCGACGAGAAGCGTTTTCTGTGCCGCACGCTCTCCGAGGGGCCAACTCTCATGCTCAATGATCCCTATATCCGGCAGTGCGTGAAGGACATAAAGCCGATTGTAGTGCTCGATACCGCGATCAGATTCAGCACCGCGCAAGACGAGAACGCAGCGATGCAGAATAAGGCTCTTTCCGATTCCATCGTTGCGCTCCGCCAAGCGGGCGCCGTTGCAGTCATCGGCATTCATCACAGCACCAAAGCGAGCGCTGGCGAAAAACCCACCCTAGAAAATACCCTGCGTGGTACGGGTGACTTGGGCGCGATGTGCGATGCCGTCTATCACGTAGACCAAGACGAACTCGACGGCACAGTCACGATGAGAATCACGTGCGTCAAGCCGAGAGACTTCGAACCTCCGTTCCCATTCCAGTTAGTCGCAAAGACAAAAGAAAACGGC
>Ga0153915_10001175_pt1 | contig 24178 bp, 16 predicted proteins | sample Opewatmetagenome_2_FD_107003 | JGI IMG/M metagenome (GOLD analysis project Ga0153915, IMG submission 107003) | Freshwater wetland microbial communities from Ohio, USA - Open water 3 Core 3 Depth 3 metaG | ecosystem: Environmental > Aquatic > Freshwater > Wetlands | place: USA: Ohio, Lake Erie...
ATCCGGTGGTGGCGGCCTCCGCGACGACGGGAATGCGGGCCCAATGAAGGAAAAGGACACCGCCGATCAGGACGACGTGACTGGCCACGAAGGCGAAGAACACGGGGGCGATTGAGATCACGGATTCCCTGACGCCGCGGAGGTTCAGGACGACGAGGAGCCCGATGGCCGCGGCCTCGACGGGGAGCTTGAAGGCCGACCAGGGGCCGGGCAGGAAGCTGAAGACGGCGTCGGCGCCCGAGGCGATCGAGACCGAGATGGTGAGGACGTAGTCCACGAGCAGCGCCGCGCCGGAGACGACGCCGACGCGCTGCCCGAGGATCTGGGCCGCGAGCGCGTAGCCGCCGCCGCCGAAGGGGAAGCGCTCGATGGCCCGCGAGTAGGCGAAGGAGATGATGACGACCGTGAAGGCGGTGGCGAGGGCGAGGAGCACCGCCAGGTAGGTGTGCTCGCCGAGCGCGCGGAAGGCCTCGTCGGGGCCGTAGGCCGTGGAGGAGAGGCCGTCTGCGCCGAGGCCGATCCAGGCGAGGACCGCGATGAGCGAGATGGTGTGGTAGGTGCGCGGGTCCTCGATGTCCCGCGGGGCGCCGAGGAGGGCGCGGCGGAGGCGGGACCACCTTCCCGGCGGCAGGGGCGCGGGCGTCGGCGCCGAACCGCCCGGGGGCGCGGCCTCCTTGCTCGGCTTCTGCCCTGCTGGACCGCCGTCCGTCATCTCGCGGACCTCCGGTCCGTGGAGGGGGCGCAACCTAGCACCCCGCTCGCCGCCTGCAAAGTGGGGCGGAAGCGAACCCGAGCAGCGGCGACGGGTTAGACCACCACCTGGTCGAAGGTGGCCCGCACCTCGGTGGTCACCCGCTCGTACTCGGAGAGGAGCCGGCTGGCCGGATCCTCTCCGTAGTAGCCGAGCCGCCGCGCCAGGAGCTCGAGCGCCCGGCCGCCACCGGGCAGGTAGTCGACGGTGTAGTCGTGCACGATGCGCAGCCGGAGCTCGAGCCGCCGGAGGAACTCGTAGCCCTTCGCGAGTGCCTGGAAGTGCGCGTCGCGCAGGAGCCCCGCCTCCCGCAGGCGCAGGAGTGCCTGGGGTGTGGAAGTGGTGCGGATCGACGGGTGGGAGTGGCCGTGGGCGAGCTGCAGGAACTGGGCGGCGAACTCCACGTCCACGAGGCCGCCGCGGCCGGCCTTGGGGTTCTTGCCGCGGGTGGACTCCCGGCCGATCTCCACCTCCATGCGCTCCCGCATGCGCCGGATCTCGGCGGCGAGCGCCCCGCGATCCGGCGGCGGAGCGTACACCGCCGGCAGCAGGACCGTCTCCTCCACGTCGCGCCAGATGGCGGCGTCGCCGGCGACGCAGCGGGCACGCAGGAGCGCCTGCCGCTCCCAGAGCTGGCTGCGCACGTGCGCCCCGCCACCTTCCGCCCCGGCGTGGTAGCGCCGGAAGCCGTCGACCGCGATGACGAGGGCGCCCTGGTTCCCGCTGGGGCGCAACCGCGTGTCGATCTTGTAGAGGATGCCCTCGCGCAAGGGCATCTGGAGAAAGGACATGAGCCGCTGCGCGAGCCGCGCGTGCAGCGCGTGGATGGGCGACTGCGACCCCCCGCCCGCCGCCGCGCCCGCCTCCTCCCCGCTCGGATAGAGGAAGATGAGGTCCAGGTCGGAGTGGTAGCCCAGCTCCCGGCCGCCGAGCTTCCCCATGCCGACGACGCAGAGCCGGCCCGGTGGCTCCTTCCCCCTGGCGCGCGCCTCCTCCTCGGCGAGGGCGAGGCACGCCTCCAGGCAGCACTCGGCGAGGTCGGTGAGCTGCTCCGAGACGCCGGCGAGCGGGATGGAGCCGGCGATGTCGTGGATGGCGATCCGCAGGACCTCCTCGTTCTTGAAGCGGCGCAGCTCGGCGAGCTTCCGCTCGAGCGCCTCGTCCAGGTTGTCGCTGGAGATGGCGCCGAGCCGCTCCCGCATCTCCCGGCGCAGGAGGTCCTTCGCCTTGACGAGCGCGAGCGCGTCCTCGCGCAGGAGGCCGTCGAGCAGCTCCGGGTGGCGCAGGAAGCGCTTGGAGAGGAAGTCGGAGGTGCCGAAGAGCGAGAGGAGCAGCCGCGCCACGCGCCGCTTCTCGGCGAGGAGCTTGAAGTAAGGCTCGGGGGCCGGGAGGGCGGCCGCGAAGTCGGCGAGGTGGGAGAGGGCCTGGTCCGGGTCGGGGGTGGCGATGACCTCGGCGAGGAGCGCCACCGCCGCGGCGGGGTCGCCCATGGGAGAGAAGGGCGTGCGCCGTCGCGCCAGGGCGTCCACGCTGGCGATGACCTGGTCGGGGTTGGCGAAGCCCCGGCGCACCGCGATCTCCGCGCGCCGCTCCGGCTCGACCTGCGCGTCGGCGAGGAGCGCCAGCTCCGGATCGAGCGGCGCCGCCTCGGTGCCCGCGCCGAGGAGCCCGGCGAAGAGGTGCGCCACCTTGTCCCGGTGCGCGGCGAGCGCCGTCTCGAACCGGTCCAGCGCCGAGTAGCCCATGGCGCGGGCGAGGGAGAGCCGCTCCCCGTCCAATGGCAACCGGTGGGTCTGGCGACCGTCCACCATCTGCACCCGGTTCTCGGCGCGACGCAGGAAGAGGTAGGCGTCGGCGAGGGCGTCCCGGTCGCGCGCCGGGACGACGCCGAAGTACAGCAGCCGGTCGAGCGCCGGGAGCACCGCCCGCTCCCGAAGCTCGGCCGCCTCGGGCTTGCCGCCGTGGAGGAGCTGGAGCGCCGAGACGAAGAACTCGGCCTCGCGGATGCCACCCTTGCCGAGCTTGAGGTCGCTCCTGCCCTCGGCGCCGGCGCGGGCGTCGATTCGGGCCTTCATGGCCTGGATCTCCCCGAGGACGGCGACGTCGAGCGAGCGGCGCCAGACGAACGGGTGGAGAAGCCGGAGCAGCTCCTCTCCCACCGAGAGGTCGCCCGCGGCCGGGCGGGCCTTGAGGAGCGCGTTGCGCTCCCAGGAGCGGCCGAACGACTGGTAGTACAGCTCGGCGGCCCGGACGCCGTTCACGATGGGGCCATTCTGGCCGTCGGGGCGCAAGTTCAGGTCGACGCGGAAGACGAACCCGTCCTCGGTGGCCTTGGCGATGGACTCGGTGACGAGCTCGGCGAGCCGCGCGAAGTAGCTGAAGTGGTTGACGGGCTTCGCGCCTGCGGTGGTGCCGTCCTGACCGTAGACGTAGACGAGGTCGATGTCCGAGGAGAAGTTCAGCTCGCGGGCGCCGAGCTTGCCCATGGCGACGGCGCAGAAGCCCGCGCCCGGCTCCCGGTCCTGGAGCCCCTGCGGCGGGCCGTGGCGCGCGCGCAGGCGACGATCGTGGAAGCGGATGGCGGTGTCGAGGCAGGCCGTGGCGAGGCTGGACAGCTCGCCCGTCACCTCGGTCACCCGCGCCCGGCGCAGGTCGCGGAGCGCGATGCGCACCAGCTCGCGGGCCCGCACGCGGCGCAGGATCCGGTTCAGGCCGGCGACGTCGTCCTCGTCGAGCCGCCGCGCGGCGCGGCCGACCAGGCGCCACAGGTTGGTCTCGGGGCGCTGCCGCACGAGGAACGGGGAGCGGGCTGCCCGCCGCAGGAGGAAGGGCTCCCGGGCGAGGAGGCCCGCGACGAGGCGCGACGCGCCGCAGAGGAGGACGAGCGCCTCGAGGAGGTCGCGCTCCGGGGGGAGGCCCCCGGCCGAGTCGGCGTAGCGCTCGACGCCGGCGAGCGCCCGGTCGGCGTCCGGCGAGCCGCGGCACAGGTCGCGCACCGCCGCTGCCGCGCCCGGGAAGCGCTTCTCGAGACGGGCGAGGCGCTCGGCGGCGTCGGCGGCGCGGAACTCGGCGGGCTCGAGGTCCGCGATGCGGTGCGTCTCGGGCATGGCGCTCCGCCATCATAGGGGCGGTGCGCCCGCCGCGTCGACGCGGCCGGCCCTACTCGCCGCCGCCCTCGCCGCCGCGGCCGGCACGCGAGAGGCCGTGCTGCTTGATCTTCTTGTGGAGGTTGGTGCGCTCGACGCCCAGGGCTTGGGCGGCCTGGGTGATGTTCCAGTCGTGCTCCTCGAGCTTCTTCAGGATGTAGTCCCGCTCGACGAGGTCCCTGAGCTCCCGGAGCGGCACCTCGCCGTAGCGGGAGAGGTCGCTCGCGCCGGGGGGCAGCGGCGCAGCCGCGTGGGGCGCCACCACCTCGGGCACGTCGGAGGCGGCGATCCGGTCGCCGCTCATGATGGCCATGCGCTCGCAGACATTGCGCAGCTCGCGGACGTTGCCGGGCCAGCGGTGCCGGGCGAGCCGCTCGTACACCTCCGGATCCACCGGCTTCGGGCGCATGCCGTTCTCCCGCACCGCGAGCTGGAGGAAGCGCTCGGCGAGCAGCGCGACGTCCTCGAGGCGGTCGCGCAGGGCGGGAGCGGTGATGGGCACGACGTGGAGGCGGAAGTACAGGTCCTCGCGGAAGTTCCCCTCGCGCGCCTCGGAGAGCAGGTCCTTGTTGGTGGCGGCGATGACCCGCACGTCCACCTCGAAGGCCCGCTCGCCTCCGACGCGGGTGATCTCTCCGGTCTCCAGGGCGCGGAGCACCTTGGCCTGGGCCGCGAGGCTCATGTCCCCGATCTCGTCGAGGAAGAGCGTGCCGCCGTGCGCCACCTCGAACTGGCCTCGCCGGCGGGCCGCGGCGCCGCTGAAGCTGCCCTTCTCGTGCCCGAAGAGCTCGCTCTCGATGAGCTCGCCGGGGATGGCGGCGCAGTTCACCTTGACGAACGGGCCGGCCGCCCGCTTCGAGAGCCGGTGGATCTCCTGCGCGATGAGCTCCTTGCCGGTACCCGACTCGCCGAGGATGAGCACGCGGCCGCTCGTGGGCGCCACCTTGGCGATGTCCTCCCGCAGCTGCCGCATGGCGGGGCTGTCGCCGAGCATCTCGTCGGCGTAACGCCGCTCGCGGGCCGAGAGGACGGCCACCTTCTCCTCCAGCGTGCGGCGGGAGAGGGCGTTCCGGACGCTCACCGACACCCGCTCGCGGTCCACCGGCTTCGAGAAGAAGTCGGCGGCGCCCCGCCTCATGGCCTCGACCACGTCGGGCGTCTCGGCGTGGCCGGAGATCACGATCACCGGAAGGTCGCGCCACAGCTCCCGGGCCTTGGAGAGGAGCGTGAGCCCGTCCATGCCCGGCAGGCGGATGTCGAAGAGACCCAGGTCCACCGGCTCTGCCGTCAGGATCTCGAGCGCCTGCTCGGCGCTCTCCGCCTCGGAGACCGCGTACCCCTCGGCCTCCAGCACCATCCGAAGGGTCCGGCGGATGTTCTTCTCGTCGTCCACGACGAGGACCGTCTGCTTGCCGCCGCCCATGGCTGGGCGAATATACACCCGTGCGTATCCGCGCCGGGGATATCGCCCTTTGGGCCCTGGTGGCCGCGCTCCTGGTCGCGCTCTGGCCGCGCTGGAGCGCCCCACCACTCGAGCACCACTCCTGGAGGCAGTCGCTCGCGGCGAGCGTCGCCCGGAGCTACCGCTGCGGCGCTCCGTTCGCGCGCCCTCGGGTCGACGCCTGCGGCCCCGGCCCGGGGGACGGAACCGTCGCCATGGAGTTCCCCGGGTACGCCTGGCTCATGGCCGCAGCCGCGGGACCGTTCGGGGCGCACGGAGGAGAGCGGTTCGTGGTCTTCGGCGCCGCGGCCTGGGCGCTGCTCGCCCTGGCCGGCCTCGCGCGGCGGCTCGCCGGCGGGCTCGACGAGACCGCCGTCTCGGCGGGCGGCGCGCTCGCGGCGGGGACCTGCCTCGCCGCGCCGTTCTTCGTCTTCTACTCGGGGACGCTCCTGCCGGACGGCGTCGCCTACGGGCTCGGCCTCGGCGGCGCGGCCCTGGTTCTCGCCGGCGACGCGGAGGGGCGGCCCGGCCGGATGGCGATGGGCTCGCTCGTGCTCTCCGCCGGGATCGCGACGAAGCTCGTCGCCGCGCCGCTCCTGGCGCTCACCGGCGCGCTGCTCGTGGGGCGCGCCCTCGCCGCCCCGCGCGAGGCGCGCGGCGCCGCCTGGGCCCGCCTCGCCCTGCACCTCGCCCTGGCCGCGGCCCTCCCGGCGGCCTGGTACCTGGGCTGGGTGCCGCGCCTGCAGGCCTCCTCCACCTGCCGGCTCTTCTGGCTCGCCCCGCAGGACGGGCTCTCGGGCCTCGACCGCGCGCTGCCCGGCAAGATCCACTTCCGCCTCGGGACGCTGCTCGGCGACCCCGGGCGGATCGCGCTCTACCTCCTCGCGCTCCCCGCCGCCCTGGCGCTGCGGTGGAGGTCCCTCGCGGTCCTCGCCCTGTGGATCGCCTCGGCCGCGCTCTGGGCCCTTCTCGGCTGGCACCACGACGTCCACGACTACGACGGGCTCGTCCTCCTGCCGCCGGCGGCCCTGACCGCCGGGACGGGCCTCGCCTGGCTCGCATCCCGCCTGCCGCCGGTGGCGCGGGCGCCCGCGGCGGTGGCGCTGCCGCTGCTCCTCGCGCTCCCGCGGCTCGCCTGGGCGCGCGCCGAGGTGGAGCGGTGGCGCTGGAACGAGCCCGAGGTCCCGGCGCTGGCGCTCCTCGCGAGCGAGCTGGATCTGCTCCTCCCCCCGGAGGCCGCTGTCCTCGCGCCGGGCGCCGGGCAGGACCCGCGCCTCTCCTACTTCGCGGGGCGCGCGGCGCTGAACTCCGACCGGCTCGACTGCGGCCGGCGCCAGCCGCTCGACTGCGCGGTGGTACTCGAGGCCGGCAAGCCCGCCTGCGGCCGCGCCGGCACGAGCGCGTTCCTGCCCGACGCGACGTTGACGTGCGGCCTCGCCGGCGGCTCGCTCGCGCCGCTCCGGGCCCGGCTCGCCGGCGTGCTGTCGCCGGGCGACGGGCGGCTCGTCCCGGGCCTGGGGCGCTACCTCGGCTTCGCCGCCCGCCACCGCGAAGGCGGGCGGGCCCGCGTGGACCTTTGGTTCGAGGCCGCGGGCGATCGGCTCGACCTGTCGCGCCTCGCCGCGCCGGCGCCGCCGCAGGGCCCCCCGCTCTCGCCGCCGCCGGGGACGCTCTTTGCCGTGCGGGTGCCGCTCGCGCAGCCGGGCGGCTTCCGGGTGTCCATCGACGGGACGCCCGTCGAGGGCGTGACGGCCGACGCCGACGCGCTCGAGGCGCGGTGCGTGGCGCGGTCCGCCCCCTAGAACTCCCGGGTCTCGCCGACCTTCATCTCCACCACCTGGGCCTTCACGCCCCTCCTCGCGAGCGCCTTCTCGAGCTCGGCGGGCGTTCCCTTGAGCAGCGGGAACGTCGCGTAGTGCATGGGGACGATCGCCCTGGGATGCACGAGCGAGGCGGCCAGGGCCGCGCCGGCCGGGTCCATGGTGAAGTGGCCGCCGATGCAGGCGAGCATCACGTCCACCTTGTGGCGCTCCCCGACGAGCTTCATGTCGCTCGTCACGTCGGTGTCGCCCGTGTGGTAGATCGTGGGCCCGCCCTTCACGTGGAGGACGAAGCCGAGGGGGTTGCCGGTGGGCTCGGTGGGCGACGCCTCGTCCCTCTTGAACGTCGAGCTGTGCACCGCCGGCACGAGGGTGACGGTGACGTCGTCGCCGAGGGCGAAGGTCCCGCCGATGTTGCCGGCGGTCATCATGGTGGCCTGCTCCTTGGGGTAGCCGGCCGCGGCGAGCGCGCTCGACAGCTCGAAGTTGCTGACGAGCTTCGCCCCGGTGGCCTTTCCGATGGCCACGGCGTCGCCGACGTGGTCGAAGTGGCCGTGGGTGACGAGGACGTAGTCCACCTTGCCGAGCTTCTGCGCCGCCTCCTTGTCCTTGGCGAGCGGGTTCGAGAGCCACGGGTCGATGGCGATGACCGTGCCGGCCGGGGTCTTCACGACGAAGGCGGCATGGCCGTACCAGGTGATGGCGGTCTTGCCGGGCGCGGCCGAGGCCGGCAGGGAGAGCACGGCGAGGAGCAGGGGGGCGAGGCGCTTCAGGCGGGGTGACCTCCGGGAAGGAGAGGGAGGCCCCGATCTAACCGCGAGTCAGCCGCGCTTCACCGTGAACGGCGAGAACCCCTGGGCCACGGGCATCAGCTCGACGGCGTTCACGTTGACGTGCGCCGGTCGGCTCACGCACCAGTGGACCACGTCGGCGACGTCGTCCGCCGTGAGCGGCTGCATGCCCTCGTAGACCTTCCTCGCCTTCTCGGGATCCTTGAGTCGCACCAGCGAGAACTCCGTCTCGGCCATCCCCGGCTCGACGACGGTCACGCGCACGCCGGTGCCGGCGAGGTCGGCCTTGAGGTTCTCGGAGAACTGGTGGACGAAGGCCTTGGTCGCGCCGTAGACGTTGCCGCCCGGGTAGGGGTAGCTCGCCGCCACCGAGCCGACGTTCACGACGTGGCCGCGCCCGCGCTCCACCATGCCGGGCAAGAGGAGCCGGGTGAGCACCACCAGACCGCGGCAGTTCGTGTCGATCATCTGCTCCCACTCGTCGAGGGAGGCGCGGTGGGCGGGCTCGATGCCCAGGGCGAGGCCGGCGTTGTTCACGAGGACGTCCACCGCCGCGAAGGCGGGCGGGAGGGCGACGACTGCCTTCTCCACCGCCGCGCGATCGCGCACGTCGAGCACGACGGGGTGGACGGGGACGGCGAGCCGCCTCGCGAGCGACTCGAGCCGCTCGCCGCGGCGGCCGGCGACGACGAGGCGCGCGCCCTCGCGGGCGAAGCGCTCGGCGCAGGCGAGCCCGAACCCCGAGGTGGCGCCGGTGACGAGGACGGTCGCTTTCGAGAGGTCCATGGCGGGCATTCTAGACCGGCGCGCGCCCCGCGAGCGGGAAGGCCAGCGTGAACAGGGCCCCGCCGCCCGGCCGGCCGCCCACCTCGATCTCGCCGCCGTGCTGCAGGACGATCTTCTTCACGATGGCGAGCCCCAGCCCGGTGCCGTCGCGGCGGGTGGTGAAGTAGGGGTCGAAGACGCGGCCCCGGACGTCGGAATCGACTCCCGGCCCTTCGTCCCCGACGGTGAGCACCGCCCGGTCCCCGGTCCTCGACACGCCGAGGTGGATGCGGGCGCGGCCCGGGCGGGCCGCCTCCTCGGCGTTGGTCAGGAGGTTGGCGAGCACCCGGCGCATGAGCGCCCGATCGAGCGCCACCGGGCACTCGCCGCCGGCGCGCACCAGCTCCACGTCGGCCGCCTCCTCGACCTGGGGGCTCGTCCGAAGGTACTCCTCGACGAAGAGGCCGAGGTCGGACGGTTCCGGCCGGACCTCGGGGAGCTTGGCGAAGCCCGAGAACTCCTCCACCAGCCGCTGGAGGGTGCCGATCTCCTCGCGCACGATCTCGCCGGTCTCCGCGAAGAGCCGCGTCAGATCCGGGTCGCCGCCCGGCGACGCCCGGAAGCGGGCCTCGAGCTGCTGGAAGGCGAGCAGGATGGGGGTGAGCGGGTTCTTGATCTCATGGGCGAGCCGGCGCGCCACCTCCTGCCAGCCGGAGATCTTCTCGAGATAGACGATGCGGTCGCGCCCCTTCCGAACCTCCCGCACCATGTCGTTGAAGGCGCGCGCCAGCCCCGCCACCTCGTCGCGGGCCCTGCCCGGCTCCACCCGCACCGAGAGGTTCCCGCGGGCCAGCTCGCGCACGGCGCGGACCAGGTCGGAGACCCGCCGTGTGGTCCGGCGCGCGAGGAGCGTCCCCGCCGCCGCGGCGAGCAGCGCGAAGGCCACGAGCACGAGCCCGAAGGCGCGCACGTAGCTGCGCTGGATGTCGGCGCGCAGGAGCCCGGCGCTCTGGTAGGTCTCGGCGAGCTCGCGCACCTCGTCCAGATCGGCGAAGAAGCGAGCCTCGATGGCGAAGACGCACTCCAGCACCTCGCCGGAGGGGAGGGTGGCCCGCGCCGGCGCCTCGCGCCACTCTCCCTCCGGGTTCGACCAGTCGGCCTCGGCCTCGGCGATGGGCGCTCCGGCGGCGTCGAGCCATGCGATGCGGCGGAGACGAGGCGTCCGCCGCAGTGCCGTCTCGAGGTAGCGGTTCCCCCGCGACCGGTCGGCGGGGAGCCCCTCGGCGATGGCGCGGGCCTGCTCCGCGTACAGCTCCTTGCGGGCGTGGAACAGGTCGCCGTACAGGGCCGGAGTGGACTCCAGGCTGTCGATGACGCGTGGGTTGAGGCCGAAGGCCAGGTTCTCCTCGGTGAGGCGAGCGGCGAGCCAGAGGGCCGCGAGCAGCGGGACCACCACCGCCAGCACCAGGGCGAGGGCGATCTTCAGCTCGAACCGGGACGGCATCACCGGACGGGCCCGTCCTCCGCGCGGAACGGCTTCGAGCGGAAGAAGTGGACGCCCGGCCCGGGCTGGCCGCCCCGCAGGAGGAATCTCGCCATGGCGCCGAGCACGCTGGGCGAGCCGCCGTCGGAGCCGGCTCCGGCGCGAGGGTTCGCGATGAGCTCGCGGGTTCGCTCGAGCAGCTCCTCCGACACCGGGTTCACCTCGACGCGGGCCACCGCCACCCACGTCCCGCCGCCCAGGAGCGACGCGGGCGCGAGGTTCACGTCCTTCGCCTCGGCGAGATACGCGCGCAGCTCCTTCCAGCTCGTGAGCGAGAGCTGCTGGCCGGCCGGGTGCTCCGGATCCTTCACGGTGACGCGGTAGGCCTCCTTCCACACGTCGTAGAGGACCTCGATGGTGCGGCCGTAGATGGCCGCGGGGGCGTCGCCCTTCTCGGGGACGAGCGAGACGTGGAGCGCCACCACGTTGGTGAGGCCGTTGCCGAATTGCCGCTGCAGGTCGGGCGGGAAGGCCTCCGACAGGTCGAAGGTGGCGAGCACCCGTCCGAGGCTCACGGCCACGGTGCCGGGGGAGGCCGAAGGTCCCTGGGGCGCGGTGGCGACGCGCGCGGCGAGGACGGCTGCGACCCCCGCGGCGAGGGCGAGGGCGAGGAGCGCCGCGCGTCGCAAGGAGGGCATCCTGCGGATGGTATGCGAAGTCGAGGCCGTCAGGGCCCCGCCCCGGCCTGGGCGGCTTCCCGCTTCATGGTCCAGTAGGCCTGGTGGATGGCGAGGCTCAGCGGGTCGTCGGCCAGCGCTGCTTCGTACTCGGCGACGGCCACCCCGTCATTGCGCATGGCCCGGGCCACCTTGGCACGCGCGAGGTGCTTCTGGGCCCGCTCCTCGGCCCCCGGGCGCTCCGCGAGCCATTCGCGTCGCCGCCCCTCGATGATCTGGTCGGAGAGGCCGGTGGCGATGCAGCGGGCCACGCCAGCGTGGTTGCCACGACGGGCGTCGTGGAGGAGCCTCTCGGTCGGCGATCCCAGCACTGCGGCGGCCAGCTCGAGGCGATCGAGGAGTCCTGGCACCCGCACGGCCTGCTCGGGGGGGAGGCGCCGCGTGCGCAGGGCGTCGATCTGGGCCCGGAGGTCCTTGGCGCGGCTGCGGACCTCCACGAAGTCGGCGTCCGGGGCCACGCCGAGGAAGGCGTAGTGGTCGCCAGCGGGGCGCGCCCACAGCCCCTCGAGGAGCGCCGAGGCGGCGGAGTCGGCCGGGGAGGGGGAGGGAGTCGCCGGGGCCGCGGCCGGGGCGCCGGCCGGCTCGGGCCGCGGCGTCGCCGGCCGGTTGCCGGCGGGCTTCTCGCCGGCGAGGAGGGCGAGGGCCGCGCGCTGCTCCGGGCCGAGATCGACGAACTGGAGCGAGAAGCCCTGGGGCATCTTCCAGGCGGCCGCGTCGGCGGGCGTCACGAGCCGGACCACCTCGGCGGCGAGCGAGAGGGGGGGCTCCGGAGGCCTCGGGATCGAGAGCTTGACCCGCGAGAAGAGCGGTGGGAGACGGCCCTCGGCGTGGACGTGCATCCCGCCCTTGAAGAGCGCGCTCGCGGAGAGCCGGCGGGCGGCCGCGTCGCCCGCAGCCTGGACCTCCACCTCGAGGCCGGTCGGGGGGGCGGGGGTCGGCCCGGGCGCTGCAGCGGAGCCGGGCGAGGGGCGGAGGATGAAGTCGGTGGTGTGGGCGGGCGCGGGGGCCGCTGGCCGCGACAGCTCGTCCAGGACCGCGGAGAGCGCAGCGCCGAAGGCCGTCATGTCGGGGAAGCGATCCTCGGGCCTCTTGGAGAGCGCCTTCAAGATGGCGGCCTCGAAGCGGGGGTGGAGCGAGGGGTTCAGCCTGCGCGGCGCGACCGGGGGCTCGTTCAGGTGGGCGAGGAGGAGCTGGGCGATGCTCCGGCCGGAGAACGGCAGGCGGCCCGTCGCCATCTCGTAGGCCATCACCCCGAGGGCGTAGAGATCGGTGCGGGCGTCCACCGGATGGTTGTCGCACTGCTCCGGGGACATGTACTCCGGCGTGCCCACGATCATCCCGGCGGCGGTGTGCTTGGCCCCCGGGGGCGCGTCGCGGAGCTTGGCGATGCCGAAGTCCACGAGCTTCACGAAGTGTGCCTTGCCGCGCCGCTTGAGGAGGAAGACGTTGTCGGGCTTGAGGTCGCGGTGCACCACGCCGCTCCCGTGGGCGCACTGCAGCGCGTCGCAGAGCTGGAGCAGGACGTCGAGCGTCACCCGCGGCTCGAGCGGCCCCGCCCGCAGGAGCGCCGTCAGGGTCTCGCCGTCGAGGTACTCCATGACGATGTAGTACCGGCTGGGCGGCAGGACGTTGAGGTCGAAGATGCCGACGATGTTCTCGTGGCCGATGAGGTTCACGGCCCGCGCCTCGTCGTAGAAGCGCCCCACCAGGTCGGCGCTCGAGGCCATGGCCTCGTGCAGGAACTTGATGGCCACCTTGCTGCCGATGACCGGGTGCTCGGCGAGGTAGACCGTGCCCATGCCGCCGCGCCCGAGCAAGCGCACGATGCGGAAGCTCCCCACCATGGACCCGACGAGCGGGTCGATCGAGAGCGCCGCCTCGGGGAGCGGCGTGATGGAGGGGGTGCCGAGCGCCATCGTCGAGCCGGCGCCGGGGCGGGTGGGGGCCGCGCACGGGGCGTCGGTCCCGTGCCGCTCCCCGCAGACGGGGCACGGGGAGGCGCCCTGGGGCTCGGAAGGCTTGTTCTCCGCTGGCGGCACGATGGATTCCCGCTCGCGCAAGACTATCAGACGGCCCTGCGCCGCTCACCCCCGTGGGGGTGGGACAGGACCTGGCGCCCCGCCAATCTCCTTGACGCCGCGCCAGCGAGACTGATTTGAACGGGGAGCCATGGCTGACCCCAAGAGGAAGAAGAAGGCCGCGAAGAAGAGCGCCTCCGCCGAGAGACCCGTCGCGCGCGCGACGATGAAAACCGCCAGCAAGGCGCCGAGGAAGGTGGCCGCCTCCGCGAAGCCGGCCCGCGGCTCCGCGAAGGCAAAGCCCGCCGCCAAGGGGAAGGGCGCCGCGCGGAAGGCGAAGGCCGGGCCGGGCGCCGGGCTCGATCCGGAGGGCCCCTTCGTCGCGCGCGTGCGCGGCGAGGAGGCGGTCCGGCACGCGCCGCACCCCATGACCGAGGCGGCCGCCGAGCAAGGGCGCCAGCCGGCGCCGCCGGCCGCCGCGGGAGGGGACGAGGGGCTCGGCGAGCTGCCCTGGGGCTACGGCGACGACGTCCTGCTCGCCTTGCCGCGCGATCCGCACACGCTGTTCCTCTACTGGGACCACGCCCGCGAGACCGTGGCACAGGCCTTTGCCGGCCTCGAGGGCGGCCGGGCGCAGCTGTGGCTGTTCGTCCGGAACGCGGAGGGCGCATACGATCGGCTCCGCGCCCTGGACTTCGCGCTCGAGTCGCGCAGCTTCTACGTCCACGACCTCGAGCCGGGGCGCGTCTACCGGGTCGAGATCCACGTCGTCGATCGTGGCGGGCGGGAGCGGCTGCTTCCCAACCCATCGAACGAGGTCCAGCTGCCGCCGCTCGGGCCGTCGCCGTTCGTGGACGACCGCTTCGCGCGCATTCCCTGGGACCTGCCGCTCGGGCGCTGGCTGCGCGAGTTCTTCCCGGGCGGACCGTTCTCGGAGGAGGCGCGCGCGCTGCTCGCGCGGTTGTCCGACTGGTCGCGCTTTTCCGGGCGCACCTGGGGCGGGAGCGCCGGAGGCATGGGCGGGCGGCCGTTCTCCCCCAGCGAGGGTCCGAGCTCCCCGTCGTCGCCGTGGGGCCGCGGCGGAAAGGAGGGCGCGTAGATGCCCGCGCAGGACGTCCTCGGCTACCTCTCGATCCACCTGCACGCCCACCTCCCCTTCGTCCGGCACCCCGAGCATGAGGAGTTCCTGGAGGAGGACTGGCTCTACGAGGCCGTTTCCGAGACCTACCTGCCGCTCCTCAAGGTCTTCGACCAGGCCACCGACGACAACATTCCCTTCCGCATCTCGCTCACGATGTCGCCGCCGCTCGTCGCGATGCTGCGCGACGACCTGCTCATGCAGCGGTACGCGCGCCGCCTCGACAAGCTGTGCGAGCTCACCGACAAGGAGGTCCACCGCACCCGGAACGACCCCACCTTCCACGGGCTCGCGCTCCACTACCAGCGCGAGTTCCGGGAGCTGCGGGCGCTGTTCAACGACCGGTACCACCGCGACCTCGTCGCCGCCTTCGGGCGGCTCGAGGACGCCGGCCGGCTCGAGCTCGTCACCTGCGGCGCCACGCACGGATTCCTGCCGCTCATGCAGATGTACCCCGAGGCGGTGCGGGCGCAGATCGCGGTGGCGGTCTCGCACCACCGCCGCCACTTCGGCCGCGACCCCAAGGGCATCTGGCTCCCGGAGTGCGGCTACTACCCCGGCGTGGATGCCTTCCTGGCCGAGCAGGACATCCGCTTCTTCTTCGTGGACACGCACGGCATCACCGACGCCACCCCGCGTCCGCGCTACGGCGTGTACGCGCCCATCTACACCGGCAGCGGCCCGGCGGCGTTCGGGCGCGACGCCGAGTCGTCGATGCAGGTGTGGAGCGCCGAGCACGGCTATCCCGGCGATCCGGACTATCGGGAGTTCTACCGGGACATCGGCTGGGACCTCGACCACGAGTACATGAGGCCGTACATCCAGCCGACGGGGCAGCGGAAGAACGTCGGCATCAAGTACTTCCGGATCACGGGCAAGACGGCGCACAAGGAGCCCTACGACCCGCAGCGGGCCCGCGAGCGGGCCGCCAGCCATGCCGGGAACTTCATGTTCAACCGGGAGCGGCAGATCGAGCACCTCGCGGGACGAATGGGAGGCGTGAGGCCCATCGTGGTCTCGCCGTACGACGCGGAGCTTTACGGCCACTGGTGGCACGAGGGGCCGACGTTCATCGACTTCCTCATCCGCAAGGTGGCCTACGACCAGCGCATCTTCCGGCTGGCCACGCCCGGCGAATACCTTCGCGAGAATCCCGAGCAACAGCTCGCCACGCCGCCGCTCTGCTCCTGGGGCGCGGGCGGCTACGCCGGCGTCTGGCTCGACGGATCGAACGACTGGATCTACCGCCACCTCCACAAGGCGGCGGAGCGGATGATCGCGCTGGCGCGCGACTTCCCGGAGGCCGACCCGCTCAGGCGGCGCGCGCTCGACCAGGCGGCTCGAGAGCTGCTCCTCGCGCAGTCCTCCGACTGGGCCTTCATCATGAAGACCGGGACGATGGTGGAGTACGCCATCCGGCGGACCAAGGACCACCTGCTGCGCTTCGGGCGGCTCCACGACCAGATCCGGTCGGGCGGCGTGGACGAGGGCTGGCTCTCGATGGTCGAGTCGCGGGACAACATCTTCCCGGAGATCGACTACCGGGTGTACAGACCGGTCTGAACGGGGGCGCGAAGAAGCCGCGCCCTCGCACCGAAGCCGCGTCCATTCCAGGCTCAGCGCCGGCGCGCCTTCCTGCCGACCGGCTTCCTCGCCGGTCGGCGCGGCGGGCGCTGCACGACCGCGTCCACCTCGACCTCCACGAGCATCTGCGGGTCGATGAGCGCCTTCACCTCGACGAGGGCGGTCGCGGGCGGGCTCCTCCCGAAGAACTCGGCGTGGGCGCGGCCGAAATCCTCCCAGCGCGAGGCGTCGGTCACGTACATCCGCGTGCGGACCACGTCGCCGAGGCCGGCGCCCAGCGCGCGGAGCGCCTTCTCGACGATCTCGAAGCAGCGGTGGGCCTGGCCGAAGGCGTCGCCCGGGGCGTGGACGCCGCCGCCCTCGGCCACCGGCGCCGTACCGGAGACGTAGACGAGGTCGCCTGCGCGCAGCGCGCGGCAGTAGCCGACCTTGGGCTCCCACGGCGAGCCGGTGAAATGGCGCTGGACCTTCATGTCGGGCCTCCCGTTCGATCGGGAACGCGAGGGTAGCAGGGCGGGGTGGGCCCGTCACGGGCGAGGCGGCCGGCCGGGAATCGGGCCGCCGCTCGCGCGTTGACCTCCGGACGCCGCCCGACTAGCCTGCCCCAGCGATTTTCTCCAACCGGGACCGGGAACTGCGAGGCTTTTCGCCGATGGCCGAGGAGCTGGGAAGCACCGAACGCGAGATCATCGCGCAGCGCATCCGCAAGGCGGAGCAGCTGCGCGAGCTGGGAGTGAATCCGTTCGGCAACGGGTTCGCGCCCCGCCACGCGGCGCAGGACCTCCACGCCCGATACGGCAAGCAGCTCGCGGAGCAGATCGCCTCCGACCCGGGCAGCTGGTCGCTCGCCGGCCGCGTGCTGGCGGTGCGGAGCTTCGGCAAGGCGGCCTTCCTCCGGGTGCGGGACCGCTCCGGCGAGATGCAGGTGTGGGTGAAGAAGGACAAGGTCGGCGAGAAGGCCTTCGAGGTGTTCAGGCTCCTCGACGTCGGCGACGTCGTGGCCGCCGAGGGGCCGGCCACACGCACCAAGACGGGGGAGCTGACCCTCGAGGCCGCGAAGTTCACCATCCTCACGAAGTCGCTGCGGCCGCTCCCGGAGAAGTGGCACGGCCTCACCGACATCGAGGCCCGCTACCGGCAGCGGTACCTGGACCTGATCGTCACGCCGGGCGTGCGCGAGACCTTCGCGAGGCGCGCGCGCATCGTCTCCACCCTCCGCCGCTTCCTCGACGGCCGCGGATTCCTGGAGGTGGAGACCCCGACGCTGCACAAGCCGGAGGAGGCCGGCGGAGCCGCGGCGCGACCCTTCGAGACCCACCACAACGCGCTCGGCATCGATCTCAAGCTCCGCATCGCGCTCGAGCTGCACCTCAAGCGGCTCGTCGTGGGCGGCTTCGATCGCGTCTACGAGATCGGCCGGGTCTTCCGCAACGAGGGGATCGACCGGCGGCACAACCCCGAGTTCACCATGGTCGAGTTCTACCAGGCCTACGCCACGCACGAAGATCTCGTGAAGCTCACCGAGGAGCTCTTCCATGCGCTCGCGGTGGAGGTGACCGGCTCGCCGGGGGTCACGTTCCAGGGGCAGAAGATCGACCTCACCCCGCCCTACCCGCGCTTCTCGCTCCTCGAGATGGGCGCGAAGGCGCTCGGGCTGTCGCGCGAGGACGCGCTCTCCGGCAAGGGGCTCGCCGAGGCCCTCGCCCGGGCCGCCACCCGCGAGAAGGACTCCGAGGACGCCTGGAAGCTGGAGCGGGCGGCGAAGAGCTCGCCGGGCGAGGCGGTGGCGCTGGCCTTCGAGGTCTTCGGCGAGCACGAGCTGCCGAAGGACCGCCCCGCCTTCGTGGTGGACTTTCCGCTGGAGACGAGCCCGCTCTCGCGGCGGCGCGACTCCGACCCCCGGCTCGTGGACCGCTTCGAGCTCTTCATCGCCGGCATGGAGGTGGCAAACGCCTTCTCCGAGCTCAACGACCCCCTCGACCAGCGCTCCCGGTTCGAGGCGCAGGTGAAGGCCCGCGCCGCCGGCGACGAGGAAGCCATGCCGTACGACGAGGACTTCGTCCGGGCGCTGGAGATCGGCATGCCCCCCACCGCGGGCGAGGGCATCGGCATCGACCGCGTGGCCATGCTCCTCACCGACTCGCCCTCGATCCGCGACGTGATCCTGTTCCCGCTGCTCAAGACGCGCGACTCGCCACCCTGACCCCCACGCCGACCATCACCGCCAGCCCCACCCCGACCGTGGCCCCGGCCGGGCCCTCGCCCGGCGAGCCGTCCGCGGCGCCGCGGCCGCCGCCACAGGTGTTCTCGGGGCGCTCCTTCTCGCTCGCGGCGGCGGGCGTGGTCCTCGCCCCCGCGGTCGCCTCCGCCGTCCACCTGCTCCTCTCCGACCGCGTGGGCCTGCCGTCCGCGGCGGCGGCGGGCCTCGCGGTGCTCGCCGCCGCGGCCTGGGCCGCGGCCGGCGGCGGCCTCGCCTCGGCGCTGGGGCGCCGCCTCGCCTTCCACGAGATCGCGGCGGCGACGCTGCTCCTCGTCCTGCTGGAGCTCGGCCCGCTCGCCGTCATGCTGCCCCACCTGCGCGGGCTCGGCCTCGTGGTCCTCTCCTGGCAGGCGCAGGGCAACCTGGTCCTGGCGCTGGGCCTGGTCTCGACCGCGCTCCTCTCCGGCACGATCGCCTTCATCGGGGCGACGCTCGCCTACCTCGTGCTCGGCTCCGGGCGCCTCGACGCCTCGCTCGGCTACGAGCTCTTCATGGCGAGGAGCCACCTCAAGCTCTCGCCGCGGACGGTCCTGGGACTCTTTCTCGTGGTCGTGACCGGCGTCGTTCCGGGGCTCCTCGTCGCCATGGCCTGGTCGCTGTGGAGGGACGCCGCCGAGCGCCGCGCGGCGCTGCGCCGGGAGCTCTTCCAGCGGCCGCGCATGCCGGCCACGCTCCTCATGACCCTCATCTCCATCGGCGGGGTCGCCATCGGCGTGTGGGCCCTCACCGTGGTGCTCTCGGTGATGAGCGGCTTCGAGGCGGATCTGAAGCGCAAGATCCTCGGCGCCCATGCGCACGGGGTCGTGCTCAAGTACGGCCAGAACGACTTCACCGAATGGCGCGACGCGCGCACGAAGGTGCTCGCCGTCCCCGGCGTCGGCGCCGCCACCCCGTTCCTCTACAACGAGGTGATGCTCTCCGCCGGGCAGAACCTCACCGGCGCCGTGGTGAAGGGCATCGACGTCGCCACCGTGGGCACGGTCACCGATCTGTCGCGCAACGTCGAGGAGGGGAAGCTGGAGTGGCTGGACCGGGCCGGGGACATCCCCACCGCGCGCTTCCCGCGCGAGAAGGATCTCGAGAAGCTCCTCGGCGAGAGCGGGCTCGGCCCCTCCAAGGGACTGAAGGCGAACGAGGGGGCCGGCGCGCCGGGCGCCCAGACGAGGCCGCAGCCCGTGCTCCCGGGCATCGTCATCGGCCGCGAGCTGTCGCGGTCGCTCCGGGCCTTCGTCGGCGACACCGTGAACGTGGTCTCTCCCTTCGGCGACCTCGGGCCTGCCGGCCCGCAGCCGAAGAGCCGACCCTTCCGCGTGGCGGCGGTGTTCTACAGCGGCATGTACGAGTACGACTCCAAGTTCGCCTACGTCTCGCTCGGCGAGGCCCAGCGCTTCTTCGGCACCGGCGACTCCGTCACCGGCCTCGAGCTGAAGGTGAAGGACGTGGACGCGGCCCGTCCGGTCATGCGCCGGGTGCTGACCGCGCTCGACGGCTACCCGTACCGGGTGAAGGACTGGGGCGAGATGAACCGCAACCTCTTCTCCGCCCTGATGATGGAGAAGGTGGTCATGGCGGTCATCCTGGGCTTCATCGTGCTCGTCGCGAGCTTCATCATCATCGCCACCCTCATCATGCTGGTGCTGGAGAAGACGCGCGAGATCGCCGTCCTCAAGTCCATGGGCGCGGGCCTCCCCAGCATCATGAAGATCTTCGTCGCCGAGGGGCTCATCATCGGCGCCGTCGGCACCGTCTTCGGGCTCCTGCTCGGCTGGGGCACGTGCCTCCTGGTGGACAAGGTGGGCATCCCGCTCGACCCGGAGGTCTACTACATCTCCAACCTGCCGGTGCTGATGGAGCCCGCGCAGTTCGGGCTGGTGGCGCTCGCCGCCATGGCCCTCAGCTACCTCGCCACCATCTACCCGGCGACCAAGGCCGCCCGGCTCCGGCCGGTCGAGGGGCTTCGGAGCGAATGATGCCCGGGCCGCTCGTCCGCATCGAAGGGCTCTGGAAGACCTACCTCCTCGGCGAGCGGAGGCTCGAGGTGCTGCGCGGCGTCGACCTCGAGATCCGGGCCGGGGAGCTCCTCGCCCTGACCGGCCCGTCGGGCGCGGGCAAGAGCACCTTCCTCCACGTCGTCGGCACGCTCGACAGCCCCACCTCGGGGCGGGTGCTGTTCGAGGGGAGGGACGTCTTCGAGCGGGACGAGGAGGAGCTGGCCCTCTTCCGCAACGAGACGGTGGGGTTCGTGTTCCAGAGCCACCACCTCCTGCCGGAGTTCACGGCCATCGAGAACGCCATGATGCCGGCCCTCATCCGCCGCACCGGCCGGGCGGTGGCGCGCCGGCGCGCCGAGGAGATCCTCGCGCTCGTGGGCCTCGCCGATCGGATGGAGCACAAGCCGGGCGAGCTGTCCGGCGGGGAGCAGCAGCGGGTGGCGCTGGCCCGGGCCCTGTGCCTGCAGCCCCGGCTGCTCCTCGCCGACGAGCCCACCGGCAACCTCGATCCGCAGACCGCCGAGGGGATCCACGCCCTGCTCGCCGATCTGAACGTGAAGATGGGCATCACCGCCGTGGTCGTCACCCACAACGAGCGGCTGGCACAGTCCCTGCCGCGCCGGGTCCGGCTCGCGGCCGGCCTTCTCGTCCAGTCCTAGCGGGGCTTTTGCTTTGAGCTTTTCGCCCGCATGCACTAGATTCCGCGGCTCCGTGAAACGCCTGTTCCCCACCGCGATGGCCCTCGCCGTGTTCCTCTGCCCGCCGCCCGTCCGCGGCGAGGAGGAGGGCGAGCCCGTCGTTCGGGCCATCCTGGTGGAGGGGAACCGGCGCGTCGAGGTCGACGCCATCAAGGCCGCCGTCGGCACCAAGGTGGGCCAGCCGCTCGACCGGAAGAAGGTCCAGGCCGACGTCCGGGCCCTGATGAAGCTCGGCTTCTTCTCCGACGTGGTGGTGGAGGAGCGCGGCGAGAAGGAGGGCGTCACCCTGGTGTTCAAGGTGACGGAGCGGCCGACGGTGCAGTCGACCCGCATCGAGGGAAACGACGAGCTCTCGGCCGACGACCTCAAGGACACCATCGAGGTCAAGGCCTTCGCGGTCCTCGACGTCACCGCGGTGAGGAAATCGGTGAGGAAGATCCAGGAGAAATACGTCGACAAGGGCTTCTACCTCGCCGAAGCCTCCTACCGGCTTGAGGACAAGCCGGACAACCAGGTGGTGGTCGTCTTCGTGGTGAACGAGAACGCCAAGGTGCAGGTGAAGCAGATCCGCTTCCTCGGCAACGCCCACATCACCAAGGACGACATCGCCCCGTACATGCAGACGCAGGAGGGTGGCTACCTCGCCTTCCTCACCTCGGGGGGCACGTATAAGGAGGAGGCGTTCCAGCGCGACCTCCAGTCCATCCAGGCGGTCTACCTCGAGCACGGTTACGTCAACGCCAAGGTCAACAAGCCCTCGATCCAGCTCAGCCCGGACAAGAAGTTCATGTACGTCACCATCCAGGTCGAGGAGGGCGAGCAGTTCGCCATCGGGAAGGTGGACTTCTCGGGCGAGCTGCTCGAGCGGAAGCCGCTCCTGCAGGAGCTGCTGCAGAGCCACCCGGGCGACGTCTTCCAGCGCTCCCGGGTCGGGCACGACCTGTTCGCGGTCGGCGACGTCTACCGCGACCTCGGCTACGCCTACGTCAACGTCACCCCCGTCACCAACCTGGACCTGAAGGCGCGGACTCTCGACCTCACCTTCGACGTTCAGCCCGGCCAGAAGGTGACCTTCGAGCGCATCGAGATCGCGGGCAACACCAAGACCCGCGACAAGGTGATCCGGCGGGAGCTGCGCATCTACGAGGGCGAGCTCTACGGCGCCACGCCCATCAAGGTGTCCAAGCAGCGCGTCACCGCCCTCGGCTACTTCGAGACCGTCGAGATCACGACCAGGAAGGGGAGCGCCGATGACAAGATCGTCGCCACGGTCGAGGTGAAGGAGAAGTCCACCGGGACGTTCCAGATCGGCGCCGGCTTCTCCTCCTACGAGAGCTTCATCCTCACCGGCCAGATCAGCCAGAACAACTTCTTCGGCTGGGGCCAGACCATCTCCCTGCAGGTCCAGTGGTCGGCGCTCCGGCAGCTCGGCCAGATCCAGTTCGTCGAGCCCTACTTCTTCGACACGAAGTGGACCTTCGCCTTCGACCTGTACGCCACCGACTCCTACTACTCCAACTTCACGCGCAAGGCGCGCGGCGGCTCGATGACCTGGGGCTACGAGCTCTCCGGCCTCGACTGGCTGTGGCCGTGGGCGAGCCACCTCGAGGACATCCGCGTCTTCGGCACCTACACGAACGAGTTCGTGCGGGTGACCTCGGCGGTCCAGGATCTGCTCCTCTACAACCGTTTCCGGTCCGGGACCACGAGCTCGTTGCGGCTCTCCCTGCAATGGGACAAGCGGGACAACCGGCTCTTTCCCACCGCCGGGTACTTCGTCTCCCTGAGCGGCGAATATGCGCCGCCGTTCCTCGCGCCCACGTCGGTCTTCGGCCAGAACGTCAACCTCTTCAGCCGGTACACGGTGGATCTGCGATGGTACAAGCCCATCGCCGGAGGGCTCGTCTTCCGCACCCGGCTCAACGCCGGCGCCATCTTCGCCTGGGACCAGAACCACCCCGTCCCCATCTCCGAGCTGTACTACCTCGGCGGCATCAACAGCGTTCGCGGCTACCGGCTCTTCGACCTCGCGCCCCGGACCACCGTCGGCAGCGCGCCGTCCCCCGACGCGCCGCTGCGCACGCTCGCGATCGGCGGCAACAAGCAGCTCGTCCTCAACTTCGAGCTCGAGTACCCGTTCCTCGAGAAGCTCGGGATCCGCGGCGTGATCTTCTTCGACATGGGCAACGCCTTCGGGCCGGGCAAGTGGTCCGACCCCGCCGTGTCTCTGTCGCTCTACAAGTCCTGGGGCTTCGGGTTCCGATGGTTCAGCCCCATCGGGCCGCTGCGCTTCGAGTGGGGCATCCCGCTCAACCGCCGCCGCGACAAGGCCAGCGGCGTCTGGCTCGACCAGGCCCTCGATTTCCAGTTCACGATCGGCAACTTCTTCTAGCCACCCCAAGCCAAGGACCAGCCATGCGTATCCTCGCCTTCCTCGCCGCCCTCGCGATCGCCGCGCCGTTCGCGCCGGCAGCCTCCGCCGCCGACCTCAAGATCGGCTACGTCGACCTGCAGCTCGCCCTCAACGAGGTGGACGAGGGGAAGGCCGCCAAGGCCCAGCTCAAGAAGGACTTCGACGAGAAGCAGAAGCGGCTCGACCGGGAGCAGACCGACCTGAAGCGCATGAAGGAGGACCTGGACAAGCAGGCCGTGGTGATGGCCGACGAAGCCAGGCGCGAGAAGCAGGCCGAGCTGGACCGGAAGTTCATGGAGGTCCAGGGCCTGTTCGTGCAGCTCCAGAAGGAGCTGTCGGAGCGCGAGCGCGAGGTGACGCGCGGAATCTTCGACAAGATGACCCAGATCATCCGCGAGATCGCCGAGGCGGACGGCTTCACGCTCGTCTTCGAGCGCACCGACGCCGGCCTGATCTACGCCCCGAAGTCGCTCGACCTCACGAGCGACCTCATCCGCAAGTACAACGCCCGCTTCAAGAGCGGCGGCGACGCTGCCAAGAAGAAGGCCGAGCCCGCGAAGAAGTAGGGGGATCCCGTGGCCTACACGCTGGCGGAGCTGGCCGCGCGAGTCGGCGGAGACGTCCAGGGGGATGGCGGAGTGCGTCTCGAGCGCATCCGATCCCTGGAGGAGGCCGGGCCGGGCGACATCGCCTTCTTCTCCAACCGGAAGTACCGGCAGGCCTTCGAGGCCACCAAGGCGAGCGCGGTCATCGTCGGGCGGGACGAGCAGGTCTCCCCGGACCGAAATGTGCTGATCGCCGGCGACGCGTACCTGGCTTTCGCCAAGGTCTCGACGCTTTTCCATCCCCCGCGCGAGTCCGTGCCGGAGATCGCGCCCGAGGCGGTGGTCCACCCGACCGCGCGGGTTCACCCGAGCGCGCAGGTGATGCCGCTCGCCTGCGTCGGTCCGGGCGCCGAGGTGGGGGCGCGCACCATGCTCCACCCCGGCGTCGTGCTGGAGGCGGAGGCGCGCGTGGGAGAGGACTGCATCCTCTATCCCAACGCCGTCGTCCGGGAAGGTTGCCTCGTCGGGAATCGCTGCATCCTGCAGCCCGGCTGCGTCGTGGGCTCGGACGGCTTCGGCTTCGCCTTCGACATGGCG
>Ga0153915_10001176_pt1 | contig 24177 bp, 21 predicted proteins | sample Opewatmetagenome_2_FD_107003 | JGI IMG/M metagenome (GOLD analysis project Ga0153915, IMG submission 107003) | Freshwater wetland microbial communities from Ohio, USA - Open water 3 Core 3 Depth 3 metaG | ecosystem: Environmental > Aquatic > Freshwater > Wetlands | place: USA: Ohio, Lake Erie...
ACGCCGGCGTACATGGCGCCGGAGCAGGCGGCCGGGGATCCCAACATCGATGCCCGCTGTGATCTGTACGCGCTGGGCGTGCTGGGCTATGAGGCGCTCAGCGGGCAGCCGCCGTTCACCGGCTTCACCCCGCAACAGGTGCTCGCCGCGCAGCTGACCGAGTCGCCGGCGCCGGTCAGCCGACGGCGGACCGATATCCCGCCGGCGTTGGCGCACGTGATCATGCGCTGTCTCGAGAAGACACCCGGGGCGCGGTGGGATTCGGCCGCCGAGGTCCTCGGCGTGCTCGACGCGATTGTGACCCCGAGCGGTGGCACGGTGCCGGTCGCGACCGGCCGGCGGCGCGCGCTGCGCTGGTGGCCGGCGCTCGCGGCGGCGGTCCTCATCGGCGCCGGCGGTTGGGCGGCGTGGCGAGCTCACGGACGATCGGACGTCTCGATCTCGACCAGCCGCGTCGCGGTGTTGCCTTTCACGGTGCACGGGAGCGGCGACCTCGCCTACCTCGGCGACGGCATGGTGAACCTGCTCGGGACGAGCCTGGACGGCGCGGGCGATCTGCATACGGTCGATCCGCGCACCCTGCTCGGCACGCTGGCCCGCGGCCGTCCCAGCCCGCTCGACCCGGAGGCCGGCGCCGCCCTCGCCGCCAACCTGGGTGCCGGCCTCTACGTGCTCGGCGACATCGTGAAGGTGGGGGACGGCCTCCACATCGAGGCGTCGCTGTACGACCACGGCGGGCCGGTCGCGCGCGGCGCGGTGGAGGGACAGAACGAGCAATTGTTCGGCCTCGTCGACCGGCTGGCCGCACAGCTGCTGGCCAATCGCACCGCGGGACCGGGCACCCGGGTCACCCAGATTGCCGCCGTCACGACCGCGTCGCTGCCGGCGTTGAAAGCGTACCTCGAGGGGGAGCACGAGTTTCGCGCCGGTCACTTCACGCAAGCGGCTGACGCGTTCCAGCGCGCCGTCGCCGCGGACACCATGTTCGCGCTGGCCTACTATCGGCTCAGCATCGTAGCGGAGTGGCTGGTGCATACCGAGTTGGCCCGCCAGGCCGCCGAGCAGGCGGTGCGGCACGCCGACCGCCTGTCCGATCACGATCGCCAGCTGCTCCAGGCGTTTCTCGCGGGTCGCCGTGGCGACGCGATCGACGCGGAGCGACGCTACCGGGCGATTCTCGGGACGTATCCGGACGATCTCGAGGCGTGGATTCAGTTGGGCGAGGTGCTGTTCCACTTCGGGCCGCTTCTGGGTCGCGGGATCGAGCGCTCGCGTGAAGCGTTCGAACGGGTCCTCGTGCTGGACCCGGAGAACGTGGCGGCCGTGGTCCACCTGGCCCGCGTGGCGGCCGCGGACGGAGCGCGGGCCGAGCTCGACTCGCTGGTCGCCCGCATGGCGCGTCTCAATCCCGCCGGCGACCGGCTGCTGGAAGTGGAGGTCATCCGGGCCTTCGCCGTGGGCGACAGCGCTGACCGCGAGCGGGTGCTGGCCCGGCTCGACCGGGAGTCCGACGCGCTGGCGCCGCAGAGCGTGCTCAGCGGGGTGCTCTACCCGAGGGACCCATCGCACGCGACTCGCTTGATCCGGGTGTTGACCGCGCCGGAGCGCTCGAGCGACGCGCGCGCCCTGGGGCACGAGCTGCTGGCCTACCAGGCGATGACGCACGGACGGGTGCGCAACGCGCAGGCGGAGCTGCTCACGGTCGACTCGCTGGATCATGCCGCCGCGCTGGAGCACGGCACGCTGTTCGCCCTGTTGCCGTTCGCGCCCACATCACGGGACGAGCTCGAGCGCGTGGCCGCGAGGCTGCGTGGCTGGAATGCCGCGGCGGTGCAGCCCACGTCGGCCGCGACCGGATACTACGCGACCAACAACGGCGCGCACGCGCACCTGCGTCTCTATCTGCTCGGCGTGGTGAGCGCGCGGCTCGGGGACGACGCGGCCAGCCTCACGGCCGCACGCGAGCTCGAGGCGCTACCGGGCGTGCCATTGGTCATGACCATCGCTCGCGACCTGGCCCACGGCGTGCGCGCCCAGGTGGCGTGGCGCCACGGCCGGACCGCCGACGCCCTCGGCGAGCTCAACCAGGTCCGGATGAGTGCCGGCTACGAGGCGGGTGTGGCCTCGCCGTTCTTCTCCGAGGCCCCGGAGCGCTTCCTGCGCGCCGCCGCGCTCGAGGCGGCGGGGCGACGCCCGGAGGCGCTGCAGGCCTACGACTCATTCGATCTGTACAGCATCTACGATCTCATTTATCTCGGTCCGGCGCGTCTCGCCCGCGCCCGGATCCTCGATCAGCTCGGCCGCCGCGCGGAAGCCATCGTCGAGTACGCGGGATTCGTGGATTTGTGGCGCGACTGCGACCCCGAGCTGCAGCCGTTGGTGCACGAAGCACGTCTGGCACTGTCGCGGCTGGGGAGCCAGGCCGGCCGCTGAGAAAGGACAGTCCGATGCTCAAGAAACTCGCTGCGCTGCTGCTCGGCGTGGGTCTCTGTCTGCCCTACGGCTGCACCGTCCGGCCGATCACCGGCGTGTGGCACGATATCCCGACCGCGGTGCTGCTGGGCATTCCGGTGATCGCGACCGTGATCTACGTACTCCACACCCTGCTGCGGCCGCTCGCCGCCTTCCACGAACGACACGCGCGACTGCTGCATGGCGTGTTCCGGGTGATCTACTATGGCCTGATCGGCGGCTACCTCGCGTTCGCGGTCACCAAGCGCGAGGGATGGCCGGGCCCGATCGAGACCGCCGCCGCGCTCGTCGTCACGGGTGCGCTGGCCGTCTGGCAGCAGCACCGCGGAACGATGGCGGCGCGGCTGCCGCTCCTCCTGCTGACGGCGGCCGGGGTTCCGGAGGTCGCCTATCTGACCGGATTCCTGCGCGATGGGTCGCTCCAGGTCGGCGGCTGGGTGTTCTCGGCCGGGTGGCTCCTGGCGGTGGCCGCGGAAGCCCGGGTGCTGGCGGCCTCGCCGCAACATCCGCACGGCGGGTAGCCGCCGTCACATCGGCTGCTCGGCGAAATGGCACGCCGCGACCTGTCCCGGGGCGACCTCCCGTAGTGCCGGTCGCTCGGTGCGGCAACGGTCGTTCTTCAGCGGGTGCGGACAGCGCGGGTGGAAGGCACATCCGGAGGGTGGATGCGCGGGGGAGGGCACGTCGCCGGGCAGGACGATCCGCTGTGCGGTGGCCGCTGGATCGGGCACCGGGACCGCGGAGAGGAGTGAGCGAGTGTAGGGGTGGCGGGGCTGCTCGTAGACCCGAGCCGCCGGTGCCCGCTCCACGATGCGTCCCAGGTACATGACTGCCACCTGGTCGGCGATGTGCTTCACGACCGCCAGGTCGTGAGCGATGAACAGGTACGTCAGCCGACGTTTCTGCTGCAGGTCGGCGAGGAGATTGAGTACCTGCGCCTGGACCGAGACGTCGAGCGCCGACACCGGCTCGTCGCACACCAGAAACGCCGGCTCCACCGACAACGCACGGGCGATCCCGACACGCTGGCGCTGGCCACCCGACAACTCGTGCGGATAGCGATCAGCGAGCTCCGGGTCGAGACCCACCTCGTCCAACAGCGCTCCCACCCGGGCATCCCGTTGCGGCTTCGGCGCGAGAGCATGAATCGCGAGCGGCTCGCGCAGCGTCTGGCGCACCGTCATGCGTGGATTGAGGGAGCTGTACGGGTCCTGGAACACGATCTGGATGCGGCGGCGCAGGCGGCGGAGCGGTCCGGCCGCGAGGGAAAAGACGTCGACGCCGTCGAGCTGGAACGAGCCGGAGCTGGGTTCGGTGAGGCGTAACAGCGTCCGGGCCACCGTCGTCTTCCCCGAGCCCGATTCTCCCACCAGCCCGAGGGTCGTGCCGGCCGGGATTGTGAAGCTCACTCCGTCCACCGCGCGGACCGCGGCGCGCGGGCGGCCCAACCCGAGCCAGGAGCGCTCGCCCGGGTAGTGCTTGACCAGGTCCTGGACGTCGACCAGCGGTGGTGGGGCCGTCACCGGGCGGCCTCCCCGGTCCGGCGCGCGGGCTCGGTCACGAGCCAGCAGCGGGCGGTGTGGCCGGCGGTGCCGGTCTCGAGCAACGGCGGCTCATCGGTGCGGCACTTGTCCCAGGCGTAGGGGCAGCGCGGATGAAACCGGCAGCCCGGCGGCCAGGCCGTGGCCGCGGGGACGGAGCCCGGGATGCTGTGGAGCCGCGCGCGGGGTCGGTCCAGCCGCGGGATCGACTCCATCAGTCCTTCAGTGTAGGGATGCTGCGGTCGGGCAAACAGCTCCCGGGTCGACGCGGTCTCGACCACCTGTCCCGCGTACATCACGACCACCCGGTCGGTCGTGCCCGCGACGACGCCCAGGTCGTGGGTGATGAGCAACACCGCCATGCCGAGCTCCCGCTGCAGCCGCTCGAGCAGCTCGAGAATCTGCGCCTGGATGGTGACGTCGAGCGCGGTCGTCGGCTCGTCGGCGATGAGGATCTGCGGATGGCAGATGAGGGCCATCGCGATCATGACGCGCTGGCGCATCCCGCCCGAGAGCTGGTGCGGGTAGTGGTCGGCGCGCTCTTCGGGCTCGGGGATGCCCACCTGGCGCAGCAGCTCGATCGCGCGAATTCGCGCCCCCGCGCGGGAGAGCCGCTGATGCACGATCGCTGCCTCCGCGACCTGGTCCCCGATCGTCAGCACCGGGTTCAGCGAGGTCATCGGCTCCTGGAAGATCATCGCGATGCGGTTACCGCGGACGGCCCGGAGATCGCGTGGGGTGAGGGTCAGGAGGTTGCGACCTTCGAACTCGATGAGGCTGCCGGGACGGATGTGGCCCGGCGGCTCGGGGACGAGCCGCAGGATCGAAAGGGACAGCACGGTCTTGCCGCATCCCGACTCGCCCACGACGCCGAGCGTCTCGCCCGGGTAGAGGTCCAGGGAGACGCCGTCGACCGCCCGTGCCGTGCCGCTGCCGCGGTCGGTCACGAAGTAGGTCCGAAGATCGCGAATGCGGAGCAGGGGCTCCGTCATGGCGGGCAAAGATAACGTCTCATGCTGGGGCGGCGGACTATGTCTTGCGTGGATCGAGCGCGTCGCGCACGGCGTCCCCCACCGCGTTCAGCGCCATGACGACGAGCGCGATCGCGAGGCCGGGGAACAGCGAGGTCCAGGGCGCGGCCGTGAGCAGGTCGCGGCCGTCGGCGACCATGTTGCCCCAGCTCGGCTGCGGGGGTTGGATGCCCACGCCCAGGAACGACAGGCCGGTTTCCAGCAACAGCATGTTGCCGATGCCGAGGGCGGCGGACACGATCAGCGGGGCCGCCGCGTTGGGGACGATGTGCCGCACGATGACGCGCCACGGCCCGGCACCGAGCGAGCGGGCGGCGTCGGTGAACGGCCGCTCGCGCAACGTGAGCACTTCCGCGCGCACGATGCGGCTGGTCGCGAACCAACCCGTGAGGCCGAGCAACAGGATGAGGGGAGCGACGCCCAGTCGTTCCCACACCGCGATGGCGGCGAGCACGAGAAAGATGCGCGGCACCGACAGCCCGACGTCAACGACGCGCATCAGCACACTGTCCACCCAGCCACGGAAATACCCGGCGGTCGCTCCGACCATGCCGCCCAGGGAGACGGCGACCAGCATCCCCAGCGTTCCGACGCCCAGCGAGACACGGGCCCCGTACACCAGGCGGCTCCAGACGTCTCGGCTATAGAGGTCCGTGCCGAGTGGATGCTGCCAGCTGGGCGGGCGGTTCTGCAGGGCCGTGATGTCGATTTGCGTCGAGGGGAGGATGGGGGCGACGAGCGGGGCGCAGAGGGCGAGCGTGGCGAGCAGGACCAGGACCGCGAGCCCCACTGCGGCGGCTGGATGCCGGAAGAAGCGGCGTCCCGAGTCTCGCCGGGCGCGCCGCGCCACCCGGCGGCTCCAGGCGACGACCGCCCCGGTCCACGCCATGATCGCGAGCAGCATGAGCCAGGAGGCGATGGTCACGCGGAGAGCCGGATGCGCGGATCGGCGGCCGCGGTGATCAGATCGGCGACGAGGCTGCCCACCACGACGGCGGCGCTGACGAGCAACGTCGTGCCGAGCACGACGGGGTAGTCGCGCGCCGAAATGGCGTCGGCCGCGAGCTTCCCGAGCCCCGGCCACGCGAACACGGTCTCGACGAGTACCGCGCCCGTCAGGAGAAACGGCAGGGCGAGGCCCAGCAACGAGATCACCGGCAGGAGGGCGTCGCGCAGGGCGTGGCGCACGAGCACGGCGCGTTCGGGGAGTCCCTTGGCGCGCGCGGTGCGCACGTAGTCCTGGCCCAGGGCGTCGAGCAGGGCGGCGCGTTGAAAGCGGGCGGTGCCGCCCGCTGCCACGAGCCCGAGGGTGAGCGCCGGCAGCGCGAGGTGGCGCAGCCGGTCGAGTATTCTGCCGCCGAGCGGCAGCGCGTCATGGAGGACCGGGTCGGTGATCCCGCCAACCGGGAACCAGTGCAGCCATTGCCCGAATACGAGGAGGAGCACCAGGCCGAGCCAGAAGGTCGGCAACGAGTAGAAGAACAGGGTCAGATTGGTGAGCGCCACGTCCGAGCGGCCGCGGACGTGCGCGGCCTGGAACACTCCGATGGCGATCCCGAGCGCGAAATCGATGAGCAGCGCGGCCCCGGCGAGGAGCACGGTGTTGGGGAGCGCCTGGCCGATCATCGCGGCGACGGGACGCCGCCGGCTGAACGATTCGCCCAACTCACCGTGGGCGAGCGCCGCCAGGTACCGCACGTACTGCTCGGGCAGGGGCCGGTCGAGACCGAAGGCGCGGCGTAGCCGCTCGGTCGCCGCCGGATTCACCGGCCGGCCCTCCGGCGGCAGAAACGGCGCGCCGGGCGCGAGATGGACGGCCGCGAAGGTGAGGGTGACGACCGCGAAGACGATGGCGATCCCGGCGGCGACGCGCCGCAGGAGCCACGGCAGCACTCAGCCTCCCACGCGATCCCGCTCGTTCAGCTTGTCGGGGGGGATGCGCCAGGTCCAGAGCAACGCCCACCATGAGTCGGGGCGGATCCGCACGTCGGCCACGCGGGAGTCCACGGCGGCGATGTTGTCCACCGAGAACAGCATGATGCCGGGCGCGTCCTGCGCCAGCGTGCCGAACGCGGCGATCCAGGCCGCCTTCGCGGCCTCGGGCGTCGCCGCCGACGCCGCGGTGGCGATCTGGCGGTCGAAGGTCGCGTTGGCGTAGTGGCCGAAGTTGGATGGGCCGCTGCGTCCCCAGATCCCGGAGACGCTGGAGGTGGGGGTCGGATCCGCGTTCCAGGATTCCAGCGCCGCGTCAAACGCCCCCCCGTGGAGACGCTCCCCTTGTGTCGCCGGCTCCATCTGGTCGATCAGGACCTCCACGCCCACGGCCTTCAGCTGCTCCTGCAACAGCGTGGCGTACTGCTGCCGCACGGCGCTGGTGGAGGGCACGAGGAGGTGGAAGCTCAGTTTCTTGCCGCCGCGATCGCGCACGCCGTCCCCATTGGTATCCCGCCATCCGCGCGCCGCGAGCAAGCGCGCCGCCTGCGCGGTGTCGTACGGAGGGACGGTGAGCTCGGGAACCCAGAGCCACTGCCACTGCTGGGTCATCGGGCCCGGCGGGATCTTGGCGTGGCCGGCGAAGACGCTCTGCAGCATCCGGGCGCGATCGGTGGCGAGCACCAGCGCGCGGCGCACGTCGGGATCACCGAAGATCGGATGGGGATGCGACCCGTCGCCGTTCGCGCGGAGATTGAACCGCAGAAAACTGTACGTCGGTCCGGCATACGGGTACAGCGTGAGATGCCCCGCATCCTGGGCGCGCTTGATGTTGGGTGGGGTGATGAGCACCTCGATGGCATCGGCCTCGCCGGCCACCACCTGCGTGATGGCGGCGTTCAGATCGCTGGCGAAGCGCCAGATCACCCGGCGCAGATGGGGACGGCCGAGGAAGAACGCGGAGTCGGCGGCCAACTCGAGGGTCTGCCCCGGCGTCCAGCGCACGAAGCGGTACGGGCCGTCGCCCACCGGCGCACGGCCGAACTCGGCGGTCTGCCAGGTGCCGCGCGGCACGTTCGCCAGCAGGTGCGCCGGGAGAATCCGCATGTGGAACACCGCGTCGAAGAACATCTCCGGGTAGCGATCTCGAAAACGGAATACCGCGGTGAGCGAATCCGGGGCGGTAACGGAGGCGATGTGACTCAACGCGCCGCGATCGCCCGAGGCGATCGCGGTGTCGGTGTACGCGTCGAAGGTGAACGCGACGTCCGCCGCGGTGACGGCGGGCCCATCCTGCCAGCGGGCGCGCGGATCGAGGTGAAAGACGAGCGTCAGGGGATCGGTCCATTCCCAGCTGCGCGCCAGCTGCGGTACGAACCCCGAGTCCCCGATCGTGCCGCCGTCCGGCGCGAGGTCGGCCAGCCGGAGAAAGATCTGGTCGAAGACGTCCCGGTCGATCGCCGCGTCGGAGACCGGGGGCAGGAGCGTCGTCACGTCGCTGGTGCCGGCGATCACGAGCGTCCCGCAATACTCGCCGCGACACCCCCCGCGGCGGCTGCACGCCGCTGCCGAGAGGATGCCCAGGGCCACGACCACGGGAATGCGCGGGAGCCACGAGGAGGGGATCATGCCGTAAGATTTCACGGGGCCGCTAGCGGCGCCAGGTCCAGGCGGGGTCGGAAAAGGTGGTGGAGGTTGGTGGAGGTCGGCGGAGGTCGGTGAAGGTGGTCCCCCAGACCGCGATGATGGCTTCGGCGACCTCCGGGAAACCGATCGTCCGCCCGAGCGCCGCCGAGAGGGACGTGGCGGAGCTGACGGCTGACGGCTGACGGCTGACGGCGTTGATCACGTCCTGTGAACCGTCGAGCAGAATCGAGCCGTGCTGGAGGAACGCGGTCCCCCGCCGTACCTGTGCGGAGCCGATGACCTTCTTCCCGTCCACCAGCACTTCACCGCCGACCGGCGACGCGAAACAGGCCCCGGCGCCGACAGCGGGGGCGTGATGCGGCGCGGCCAGCTCGGCGCGAACACCGAGCGCGCGTAGCGCGGCGGCGAGCCGCGCGTGAATTGTGCGGTAGCTCTCTGCCAGGGCCCCGAACAGCGCGATGGGGGCGGCGACGGCGTAGGTCACTTCGGCGTCGTGCCAGACCGCGCGTCCGCCGGTGGGACGGCGCACCACGGCGAGATCGCGGCGCTCGATGGCGGCGCGATCATAACGCGACCGTGCCGGCTCGTTGCGGCCGAAGGACAGGCAGGGCGGTGACCAGCGGTACAGCCGCAGGGTCGGGCGGCCGGTTCGTGCGGCGTCCTCGAGCAGCGCGTCGTCGAACGCCATGTTCCAGTCGCCCGGGTGGCCCACCGGGTCGACGACCAGACGCCACTCAGACGGCGGCGTAGTCCTCAACCGGCGGACACACGCAGACGAGATTGCGATCGCCGTACGCCCCGTCGACCCGGCCCACCGCGGGCCAGATCTTGTGCTCTCGCGTGGCCGGGGAGGGGAACGCGGCCCGCTCCCGCGCATATGGCCGGTCCCAGGCGTCGGCCAGCAGGTCGGCCAGCGTGTGGGGGGCGTTCTTCAGGAGATTGTTCTCCCGGTCGGCGGTGCCCGTTTCGATCTCGCGGATCTCGTCGCGGATCGCGATCAGCGCGTCGCAGAAGCGGTCCAGCTCCTGCTTCGACTCGCTCTCCGTGGGCTCGATCATCAGCGTGCCGGCCACGGGGAAGGAGACCGTCGGCGGATGGAATCCGTAGTCGATGATGCGCTTCGCGATGTCCTCGACCTCGACCCCGGCGGATTGCTTGAACGGGCGCGTGTCGATGATGCACTCGTGGGCGATCAAGCCGTGGGCGCCCGAATAGAGCAGGTCGTAGTGCCCCGCCAGACGGCGTGCGATGTAGTTGGCATTGAGGATTGCGACTTTGGTCGCGTCGACCAGTCCCTCCTGCCCCATGAGGGAGATATACGCCCACGAGATCGGCAGGATCGCCGCGCTGCCCCAGGGCGCCGACGAGACGGTCCCGCACGACTGCGGATGACCGAGCGGCACGACGGGGTGATCGGGCAGGTACGGGACCAGGTGCCGCGCCACGCCGATCGGTCCCATCCCGGGTCCGCCGCCGCCGTGCGGGATGCAGAAGGTCTTGTGCAGGTTGAGATGACACACGTCGGCGCCGATGTCGGCCGGGCGGCACAGCCCCACCTGAGCGTTCAGGTTGGCGCCGTCCATGTACACCTGTCCGCCCGCAGCGTGAACGATCTTGCAGACGTCGCGGATCGTAGCCTCGAACACGCCATGCGTCGAGGGATAGGTCACCATCAACGCCGCGAGCGTGTCCGCGTGCTGAGCGGCCTTGGCGCGCAGGTCGGCGAGATCGATGTTGCCCTGCGTGTCGGTCCTTACCACCACCACCTGCATACCCGCCATCACGGCGCTGGCGGGATTCGTGCCGTGCGCCGACTGGGGAATGAGGCAGGTGGTTCGCTTGGTATCGCCGCGGGCGCGATGGTAGGCGCGGATCACGAGCAATCCGGTGAACTCACCCTGCGACCCCGCATTGGGCTGCAGCGACACGGCGGCGAACCCGGTGATTTCGGCCAGCTGGTCCTCGAGCTGGCGGAACAGCATCTGGTAACCCTGCGCCTGGGACAGCGGCGCGAAGGGATGCAGCCGGTTGAATTCGCGCCACGACACGGGGACCATTTCGGTTGTGGCATTCAGCTTCAGCGTACAGGAGCCGAGCGGGATCATGGCGGAGGTGAGCGAGAGATCGCGCGCCTCGAGCCGCTTGAGGTAGCGGAGCATCTCCGTCTCGGACCGGTAGCGGTGGAAGACGGGGTGCGTGAGGTAGCTCGAGCGGCGCTGCAGGCCGGCGGGGATCGTGGTCTCGACCTTGGCGGCCGCCTCGTCGGCCAGATAGGGCAGCGTCTCGTTCAACGAGAACACGGCGATCAGGTCGGACAGGTCGTCGAGCGTGACGGTTTCGTCGAGCGCGACGACGATACGATCGGGGGGCAGGGCGCGGAGGTTGATGCGGCGCGCCCAGGCGGCGTCCTGCAGGCGCGGCAGGGCCCACGGCTCGACCACGACGCACAGCGTGTCGAAATACGCATCGTGCGCGAGCCGGTAGCCCATCCGCTGCAGCGCCTTGGCCAAGAGCGTGGTGAACGCATGCACCCGCTCCGCGATGCGGCGCACCCCCTCGGGGCCGTGATAGACGGCATACATCCCCGCCATCACGGCCAGCAGGACCTGGGCGGTGCAGATGTTGCTCGTCGCCTTCTCGCGGCGGATGTGTTGTTCGCGCGTCTGCAGCGCCATGCGCAATGCGGGTCGCCCAGCGCGGTCCTTGGACACGCCGATGATGCGGCCGGGCAGATGCCGCTTGTGGGCGTCGCGTGTCGCGAAGAACGCCGCGTGCGGGCCGCCGTACCCCATCGGGACGCCGAACCGCTGGCTGTTGCCCACCGCCATGTCGGCGCCCCACTCCCCCGGGGGGATGAGCAACGTGAGCGCGAGCAGGTCGGTCGCCGCGGTCACCAGGGCGCCGGCCGCGTGCGCCCGCTCGCACAGGCCGCGGAAGTCCCGCAACCGGCCGTCGGTGCCCGGATACTGCACGAGGGCCCCGATGACGCCGTCGCCGAACCGGAACGACTCCGGGTCGCCCACCACGATCTCGATGCCCCGCGCCTCGGCGCGGGTGCGCACCACCGCGATCGTCTGCGGATGGCACTGCGCGTCGACGCAATAGACCGGATGCCCCTTGGCGCCCGCCACCGCCTCCGTCACGTGCATCGCTTCCGCCGCGGCCGTCGCCTCGTCGAGCAGCGAGGCGTTCGCGATCTCGAGTCCGGTCAAGTCCGACACCATCGTCTGGAACGTCAGCAGCGCCTCCAGCCGGCCCTGCGAGATCTCCGCCTGGTAGGGCGTGTAGGACGTGTACCAGCCCGGGCTCTCGAGCACGTTGCGCTGGATCACCTGCGGCGTGAAGCAGGCGTGGTAGCCCATGCCGAGGTAGGAGCGGAACGGCTGGTTCTGGTTGGCGATGCGGCGCAGCGCCTGGAGCACCTCGCGCTCGTCGCGCCCCGGCGGCAGCGCGAGCGGCCGGCGCAGGCGGATGTCGTCGGGGACGACCGCGTCGATGAAGGCGTCGAGCGAGTCGTAGCCCAGGAGCGCCAGCATCTCGCGCTGCTCGTCGGCGCGTGGTCCGATGTGGCGGGTGCGAAAGACGTCGGGGTGGACGAGATCGGCGGAGTTGGCCATGCGGAGGTTGTCGAGCTCAGGAAAAGGTATGGGATTCGCCGGGGGCGAGAATCACGACCTCTGCGGTGTCGCCGACCAGCCGGCGGAACGCCTCGGGGTCGGCGGCGATCATGTCCCAGGTATTGTAGTGCATCGGAATCACAACGTGCGGCTGGACGAACCCGACGGCCCGCGCGGCATCTTCCACACCCATGGTGAAATTGTCGCCGATCGGGACGAGCATGACGTCCGCCGCGCCCCGCAACAGCTGCATCTCCATGGTGAGGGCGGTGTCGCCCGCATGATACACTGTCCTCCCGCCCAGGGTCAGCAACACGCCGCTCGGCGTCGTGATGCCGCCGCCTTCGATGGCGCCCCCATGAATGGCGTGCACCAGTTTCACTGTTCCGAAGGGGAAGCTGCGCCGGCCGCCGATGCCCAGCCCGTGAGCGGAGACACCCTGTCGCTCGCAGTATCGCGCCAGCTCGGTGGCCGCGACGATGGTGGCGCCGTCACGCTTGGCCAGTGGGATCGCATCCGCGATGTGATCGCTGTGGCCGTGGGACAGCAGGATGCCGTCCAGTTTCGCGATGCGGTCGGCGGGGACGTCCGCCTTGGGGTTGCCGGTGAGGAAGGGATCGAAGATCACCCGCTTCCCGTCGCCTTCGGCCGTGAAGCAGGCGTGACCGTGGAAGGTGAGGATGAGCATTCAGCCGACAGCCGTCACTTGCCTCCGATGTGCTTCTCGTACGCCCCCGCATCGAGCAGGTCCTTCAGCTCGGCCGCGTCCTTCACCTTGAGCTTGATCATCCAGCCGGCGCCGTAGGGATCGCGGTTCACGAGTGCGGGATCGCCGTCCAGGGCACCGTTCGCCTCCACGACCGTGCCGGCGACCGGGCAATACAGCTCGGAGACCGCTTTCACGGCTTCGATCGTTCCGAAGACCTGCATCTTCGTGAACGTCGCGCCGGGCTTGGGGAGCTCCACAAACACCACATCCCCCAGCTCGCCCTGGGCATAATCGGTGATCCCGATCTGGACGGTGGCGGGATCCGCGGTGGTCTTGACGTACTCATGCTCGGGCGTGTAGCGGAGGTCTTTGGGGACGTTGGCCATGCCGGCGTCACTTTCGGCTGGAGGTGGCGGGAACGCGGGCGAAGCTAGGGACGTCGGAAACCCGTGTCAAGCTTGCTCTTTGGCCGCCGCCCGGCGCGCGAGCTCGTCGTACACGAGCCGCGCGCGGCGCTCCAGCTCATCCAGCGTGCCGTCGTTGTCGATCACGTACTGGCTCTTCTTGCGCTTGCGCTCGGACGGCTGTTGGGCGGCGATCATCCGGTCGGCGTCGTCGGCCGAGAGCCCGCGCAGCGCGCGCAACCGCGCGCGCCGCACGGCGATTGGCGCATCGACCAGGACGACGGCGTCGAACTGGTCCGGATCGAGCACCTCGAAGAGCAGCGGGATGTCGTTGACTACGATCCGGTCTCCGCGCTTCCAGGCCGCGTCCACCAGCGCCTCGCGACGCCGCTCCACCGCCGGATGCACCAGCGCGTTGAGCGCGGCCAACGACGCGTCGTCCCCCAGGACCCTGGCGCGCAACGCCGCCCGATCGAGCGTCCCGTCGGACGACAGCACTTCGGGACCGAACCGCCGGGCGATGGCGGCGAGCACGGCCGTGCCGGGCGCTTCGACCTCCCGCACCAGCTCGTCGGCATCGATGATGGTCGCGCCCCATTGCCGGAACAGGGCGATAACGGTGGACTTGCCGGCGGCGATGTTGCCGGTCAGAGCGACGTTCAACATCCACGACAGAGCGACGGGGGATGAGGGACGGGGCATGCCGGGGAAGCACTCGTCCCCCGTCCCTCTTCCCCGGTCCCTGTTCTACAGCAGCGCCGTCTGATCTTCATCGGCCCGCGGCACCTTGTGACAGTGCCGGCAGCGCGCCTCGTAGCTCTCGCGGCCGCCGACCATGATCGTGGGGCTGTTCCACGGTGCCGGCTGGCCGTCCACCAGCCGCTGGTTGCGGGTCGCGGGGCCGCCGCACACGACGCAGATGGCGTGCAGCTTGTCGATCACCTCGGCGGCGCACATGAGCCGGGGCATCGGCCCGAAGGGCAGGCCGCGGAAGTCCACGTCGGTGCCCGCGAGGATCACGCGCACGCCGCGGTCGGCGAGGTCGCCGGCGACCGTCACGATCCCCTCGTCCAGGAACTGTGCCTCGTCGACGGCGACGACCTCGGTGCCGGGGCGGACGGCGCGGACGATCTGCTCCGAGCTGTCTACGGGCTCCGCCTCGACCGTGATGCCATCGTGCGTGGTCACGGAATACAGCCCGGCGTAGCGAGCGTCGAGATGGGACTTGAACACCTGGATCTGTTTACGCGCGATGGCGGCCCGCCGGACGCGGCGAATCAACTCCTCGCTCTTGCCGGCGAACATCACGCCGGCGATGACCTCGATCCAACCGGGGCGGGTACCGTGGAACATGGCGCTGCAAGCTGACCGGGCGTGGGGCTCGTGGCAAGCGGATGGTGGAGCAGATCGGTGGCGGTCGGTGGAGGTTGGTGGAGGGGGTGGAGGAGGTGAAAAAGGGCCGGAGTCTTGCGGATTTCCGGGGTGGGTCTCCATATTGTCGAGAGATTCCAAGGCTTTTCGGGGGCCCCCCCGTGAAAGGGGCGGATTTGCGAGGCTTTCCCCTTACCAACCCTCTTGTGAGGAGCGTGCTGTGAACAAAGCCGACCTGATAGCGGCGCTGGCAATGCGGACGAAGATGTCCAAGGCCGATGCCGGCCGTGCGGTCGAAGCCCTGTTCGACGATAAGGGCATCATCGCCGGCGAGCTGAAGAAGGGGACGAAGGTGCAGATCACGGGGTTCGGGAACTTCGAAGCCCGCAAGCGCGCCGCGCGCGTGGGTCGCAATCCCAAGACCGGCGCCGAAATCCAGATCAAGGCCACCGTCGCGCCGGCGTTCCGTGCCGGCAAGCAACTGAAAATGGCGGTGAACAAGAAGTAGCAGCGGAGCGAAGTGAAGCGCGCGGATTACGGGCCGCCCCGCTGGGCGGCCCGTCAGCGTTTCAGGCGGCCTGACTCTGTGGCGGGAGCGTCAACCGCAGCCCGCGATGACATTCCCGGCAGGTGACGAGCTGCGGCACGCGCCACTGCGCCGCAAGCTCCAGCGGCTGATCGGCACCGCAGTCGGGGCACTTGCCATGCGCGTCGTGCGGGACTTCCGCGGCGCCGAGCCGTTGCGAGAATTGGAACAACCCGTAGAGAAAGAAGGAGGGGACCAGCAGGAAGTGGGCGACGGGGATGAACACCGAGAGCAACGCGATGCCCCACCATTTTCCCAGGGCGCGCATGGCGCGGCGCCATCGGGAGGGCCGATCGTAGCTGATAACGGTGACGCGGCCGTGACCCGGCGCCGGGGCAAATCCATTGAGCAGAAACGGCTGCTCTCGTGGCACACCGTCGGACATTAGTCGCCTCTGAAGATCGGTTGTTCCCTCTACCATCGACGACCCACCCGGTTCCCGGGCAGCGCTCAGACGACGCCGCGCCGCCGCAGCTCGGCGATCGCCGCCCGGTCGAAGCCGAGGCGCTCGCGCAGGATCGCCTCGGTGTGCTGGCCCAGTAGCGGCGGCGGCGCTTCGTAGCGGATCGGCGTTTCGGAAAGCCGGATCGGATTCGCGACCAGCGGCACGGTGCCGGCGCCGGGGTGCGGCAGCTCGAGGCGGAGACCGCGGTGACGCACCTGCGGGTCGGCGAAGACCTCCGCGAGATCGTGGATCGGTGCGCACGGCACGCCCGCGGGCTCCAGCGCCGCGAGCCAGGCGGCGGCAGGACGGGCCGTGAGCACACCCTCGAGGTCACGCGTCAGGGCATCGCGGTGCAGCACGCGGGCGGCGTTGGTCGCGTAGCGCGGATCCGCGGCCAGCGCCGGTGCACCGGCCGCCGCACAGAACTTCCGGAACTGCTCGTCGTTGCCGACTGCGAGCACGATGGGCCGGTCCGCGGTGGGCAGCACCTGGTAGGGGGCGATGTTGGCGTGCGCGTTGCCCCAGCGACCCGGGACAGTTCCCGAGACGAGATAGTTGAGCGCGACATTCGCAAGCGCCGCCACCTGCACATCCAGCAAGGCGAGGTCGATGTGTTGCCCGCGGCCCGACACCTCGCGCTGGGCCACGCACGCGAGCACCGCCACGGCGGCGTACAGACCCGCCATCACGTCCGCCACCGCCACGCCCGCCTTCTGGGGGCCGCCCCCGGGCCGATCGTCGCGCTCGCCGGTCACGCTCATCAGGCCGCCCAGCGCCTGAATCGCGAAGTCGTAACCCGCGCGCGCGGCGTAGGGTCCGCTCTGGCCGAATCCCGTGATCGAGCAGTAGATGAGGCGTGGATTGAGATCGCGCAGACTCTCGTAATCCAGGCCGTGCCGGGCCAGGTCGCCAACCTTGTGGTTCTCGAGGAGCACATCCGACTGGGCGGCCAGCCGCCGGACGATGTCGCGTCCCTCCGGCGTGGCGAAGTCGACGGTGAGCGACTGTTTGCCGCGATTGGCGCACAGGTAGTACGCCGCCTCGCCGGTGTCGCGGCCGGACGCGTCCCGCAGATAGGGCGGTCCCCAGTGCCGCGTGTCGTCACCCGTGCCGGGGCGCTCGATCTTGATCACGTCGGCGCCCAGGTCTGCCAGGATCTGGCCCGCCCAGGGCCCCGCAAGCACGCGCGAGCAGTCCAGGACGCGGAGGTGGGCCAGCGCGCCGGTCACGTCAGGTCTCCCGGTCGCGGCGCGCCGAGAGACGGCGTCCGCGGATCGCCACGCGTGAGAGTCCCCGGATCGCCGTGTCCACCGCGTGCGCGGCTACGCTGACCAGGGTGAATCCCTCGCGGACTTCGATGCGCCCGATGTCTTCCCGCGCGAGCCCGATCTCGCGTGTCATCGCGCCGACCAGGTCCTTGGCGGCCGCCCGGTCCTTCTTGCCCACGTTGACGAAGAGGCGCACCCAGGATTCCGAAGGCGCGGGGTGTGGGAGGTTGGATGTGGGCTGCTCGGCGGCGGCCTCATGCTGACGACTGATCGACAGCAGTGCCGCGGCCACTTCCGCCGCATCGTAGCGTTCGAGCAGCGGCTCGAGGAAGCCCAGCTCGGCCTCCAGCGCACCCGCTTCGACGCGCGCGGCCGTGCGTGCCCGGAGCGCATCGGCTTCGCTCTGGGCGCGCAGTCGCGTCGCGAGGAGGGGCAGGGGGGTGAGCGGCGTGGCGATCGAGCGGGCGTAGGGGAGCTGTGCGGGAGCGAGCAACAGCACCGGCTCCGCCGTGGCCGCGAGCCGAACCAGCTCGTCGCGCGTCGGCAGATCGAAGCAGACCACCACGTCGGCGGGTGCGTCGAGCGCCGTCCCCCGGCGCCATTCGAGCACGCGCGGGCGATCGAGCGCGTCCAGCACCTCGCGCCGGGCGGCGGCGCGGCGGGCGCGCGGCAACAGGACGTAACGCGCCGGGCCGACGGGCGCCAATGGGCGGGCGTCCTCACCCATCGGGAGGTCGCCCACCACGTGGGGGCGGCGCGCGTAGCGCTCGAGGAAGTCCTCCAAGACCTGGGGGTTCCAGGCGAGCACGATGCGTCGCGCGTCGCGCGTCTCACTGAGGAGCTGCTCGAGGACCGGGAGGCGACCCGAGGCGATGAGCCATTCGGGCCAGGCGATGACGACCGTGCGCACGGCGTCGAGCTTCAGCGCCGAGCGGGTGGAGAGGGCGTGCAGGTCTTCCGGGGACCCGGCCAGGACGGCGATCGTGCCGTCCTGGAGGAGTCTGACGGTGCGGCCGAGGCCCGTGACGGCGTGGGTCCGCAGCGCTGCCGGCGCGGCGTCGGCCCACTCTTCGGCCGCGGCACTGTCGGCGCACAGGATGAGGACGCTCGGGCCGGGCGTCGGGGTCTGGAGCAGCTCCCACACCATGTCCGCCTGTTCCACGGCCGGCGGGGTCACCAGCATCAGCGCGCGGCCGCGCTCCAGCGCGGCCTGCGCGTCGCTCACACCTGTCACGGGGTCCTCGGTTGTCAAAGGGCGGGCTGCGGGGGTCATGTTACCGTGGCGCGGGAGGAAGGGCAATGGTATCGTGACGCGTGCCCTCAACGCCTTCCAGCTCCCGGAGCACGCCGGCCATGAGCGACGTCCTGTCGCCCAACATCGCGCACCTCGAGACCTCCGTCACGATCGCCATCTCGCAGGAGGCCAAGCGCCGCCGGGCCTCGGGCGAGGATGTCATCGATCTGGGGGCAGGCGAACCCGACTTTCCCACGCCGCCGATCCCCGCGGAAGCGGGCATCCGGGCGATCAAGGAAGGGAAGACCCGCTATCCGGCGAACGAGGGCATCCTCGAGTTGCGGGCTGCGGCCGCCAAGCACCTGGCGCTGCTCTGCGGCGGCCGGCCGATCAACGCCGATCACATCGTCGTGTCCAACGGGTCGAAGCAGTCGCTCTTCAACGCCTGCTTCACGCTGTTCGGCCCCGGCGACGTCGTGGCGATTCCCGCTCCCGCCTGGGTCTCGTATCCGCAGATCGTCCACCTGACGCGGGCCCGGCCCGTGCTGATCACGGGCCATCCCGAGTGGGGCCTCAAGGTGAGCGTGCGCGAGCTGGAGCGCATCCTGCCGGCCCCGAAGGGACTGATTCTCTGCTCGCCGTGCAATCCGACGGGGTCGGTGTACACGCTGGCCGAGCTGCGGTCCATCGCCCAATGGGCCGCCCAGCGCAACGTGTGGGTCGTGGCCGACGAGATCTACCGTCGCATCCACTACGGCAGCGGACCGGCGCCGTCGTTTCTCGACCTGCCCGACGAGCTACTGGAGCGGGTGGTGCTGGTCTGCGGGGTGAGCAAGGCCTACGCGATGACCGGCTGGCGGGTGGGCATCGCGCTGGCGCCCGGGCCGGTCGCCAAGGCGATGGCGGCATTGCAGTCCCACACGACGTCGGGCGCGAACCACATGGCGCAGTGGGCTGCCGCGGCGGCCTATGGCGACGAGCGCGTCGAGCAAGACGTGCAGCGCATGGTGGCCGAGTTCCGGCGGCGCCGCGACCTCCTGGTCGAAGCGTTCCGGCGGCGGCTGCCGGGGGTGGAGTTCGTCGAGCCTCACGGGGCGTTCTACTTCTTCTTCCGAGTCGATTCGTTCGGCGGGATCAGCGGGACCAGCTTTTGCACCCGGCTGATCACGGAGACCGGCGTGGCACTCGTTCCCGGATCTGCGTTCGGGGACGATCGCTGGGTCCGACTCTCCTACGCTGCGGCGACAGCGGACATCGAAAAGGCTCTCGAGCGGATTATCGAGTTCACCAAGACGCTGTAGTCCGGTGCGCTACAGCTTCGCCGGACGTTGGCTCAACACCTCGAGTCCGTTCTCCGTGACGAGATTGTCGTCTTCGATCCGCACCCCAAACTTCTCCAGCTGATAGATCCCGGGCTCGATCGTGAACACCATGCCCGGCTCGAGCGGCGTGTCGTTGACTTCCACCAGATAGGGCGGCTCGTGGCCGTCCATCCCCATCCCGTGACCGAGGGGTGGGTGAAGAACGGACCGTAGCCGCCATCGGTGATGACTTTCCGGGCGGCTCGATCCAACTCCTGGCAACGCACGGTGAACGGTTTCCCGAGCTCCATCGCCGCGGTCTGGGCGTCGTGCACCAGGTTGAACACCTTCTTGAACTCATCCGAGGGCGCGTCGCCGAACCAGATCGTGCGGGTGATGTCGGAGGTGTAGCCCGACACCAGGCTGCCGGCGTCGATCAGCACCACCATTTCCTTCTGGAGGGCGCCGCTCGTGGGACCGCCATGGGGCAGGGCGCTCGCCGGGCCGAACTGCACCAGCCCGTCGCCCGAGGAGCCGCGCGCGCGCATTTCGTCGGCGAGCTTGGCGGCGACATCGCGCTCGGTGATCCCGGGAACCAGTGCGGCGAACGTCGCCGCGATCGACGCCTCGGTGATCGCGATGGCGCGTCGAATCTGGGCGACTTCCTCCGGATACTTGATGGTCCGCAGCCGCTCGGTGACGGGCGCCGCGCTTTGCCACTTCCAGTCGCCGCCGGCCGCGCCGAAGAGGGCGAGGGTCGAGCCGTAGTCGAGGCTCGCTTCGATCACCCCCTGACCGACGCGATGCAACGGCTTCACCGCGCGCAGCACGGTCCTCGCCAGTTTCCACGGGTTGTCCTGCTCGTCCCACCCCCGCACGTCGCTCACCGCGCTGGCGCGCTTCACCCGCTCGACCTCGAACGTCGGCGCCACGATCACGGGGTCACCCTTGGTCGGAACGACGAGCAGGATCAGCCGCTCGCTGCGTCCCGGGTTGGCGCCGGTGAAGTAGGCGAAGTTGGTGCCGGGGGCGGCGACGAACAGGTCGAGCTTGCGATGATCCAGCTCGGTGCGGAGGCGCTCGAGGCGGCGGGCGAAGACCTCGGGGCCGAGGGCGGGCTCCTGCGCGGGATCCGCGGTCGGGCGGTCAGGCGGACGCGTCAAGCTCCCGACCACCCGACCGCCAGTCCGCCCGAGCAAGACCGCGCCGCCCACCGCCGCTACGAACTCCCGCCGCTGCATCATCTGGCTCCTCCTCGAGACAGCGCTATATTACGCCCCCCCGCCGACCCGTGGAAGGCGCACGCGCGTGCAATTTCAAGCGAAGATCGAGCCGCTCGACGGCAAGCTGCCCAAGGTGACGTATCGCTGGGATCCGGAGACGGACATTCTGTCGGCCGCCTGCAAGGGCGTGCCCAAGGCGAGCGGGATGGACGGCACCGTGGATCTCGAGGGCAGTGACGGATCGTTCGTCCTGCTGGACGTGGCCGGCGGATTGCTGCGCGGGCTCGATGTCGTGACCTGGCCCGACGACATTCGCACGGTGGACGGCCTTGCCGCCCCCACCGCGGCCCAGGACGCACGCGTCCTGTTTCCCTCGCGGCGCTCGCAGCCGGCCGTGGCCGCCGTGGAGGTCGACACGGCGCTCACGGTCGAAAAGAACCCGGCCGAGTCGGTCTTCCATATCCGGGTGGGGCGCGCGCGCCCGGTGAGCGTCGCGCGCGTCGCGGATCTGCTGCTGGTCGAGGTGGACAAGCAGTCGCGGCTCGCCGGACTTTGGCTGCTCGAGGTCCCGCCGTTCCCCAACGTCGAGGCCACCGCCTAGTGGGGGACGAGCGGCTCCAGCGCTACATCGAGGAGCTGTTCGCGGTCGAAGATCCGGTGCTGGCGCGTGTGCGCGCCCGCCACGCCGAGCAGCATCTCCCGCCCATCCACATCTCTCCGGACGAAGGCAAGCTGCTGCACGTGCTGCTGCGCGCCGTGGGCGCACGCCGCGTGCTCGAAATCGGCTCGCTGGCGGGGTACTCCGGCATCTGGCTGGCCCGTGCGCTCCCCTCCGATGGGATGCTGACGACCATCGAGAAACACCCCCTCCATGCCGCACTGGCCAGGCAGGCGTACGCCGAAGCCGGCGTGGCGAGCCAGGTGGAGCTGATCGAGGAGGAGGCCTCGCGCGTATTGGCGACCCTGACTCCGGGATACGACGCCGTGTTCGTGGATGCCGATAAGGAGCCGCTGGTCCAGTACTTCGAGCACAGCGTGCGCCTGCTCCGTCCCGGAGGCCTGCTGTTGTGCGACAACGCGTTCTTCCATGGATCAGTGGTCGACCCCAATGACCACTCGCTGCCGGTCGAGGGGGTGCGCGCCTTCAACCGGCTTGCCGCCACCGACCCGCGCGTGGTGTCGGCGGTGATGCCGATTCGTGACGGCGTGGTGATCGGGGTGAAGGTCGCCGCATGAGCGGACGGCGCGACTGGCTCACCGCGTTGTACGCCGCGGGCATCACCCCGGCGTCCTTCGTCCCGGACGCCAGCGTCGGCCGGCTGGGCGAGCCCGAGGACGAGCCCCAGGCCGGGGTCGACCTGGTCGAGGACGGGGAGCTGCGCGTGCATCCGGTCGCGCCGGAGCCGCCACCCGCGGTCGTCGGGTTCCTCGACGGCATCCAGCAGTGGAAGGTGGTGGGGTACGACGGCGTCCGGCCGATCGCGGTCGCGTATGTCGCGGCGGCCGTGCGGCGGCGCGACCCGGATGGCCGGTTGCGCACGGCGTTGTGGGAGGCGCGCGAGCTGGTCGTGGCGCCAGCCGGGACATTGGACGAGCCCCGGCGGCGGGCGATCGTCGCAGCGGGCCTGGAGGCGGTCAGCGCCGAACCAGACGGCCCGCTGCAGCCGGGGCAGGCCCTCGAGGTCGTGCGACGCGAGGTGCATCGCGCCCGCCAGACGCTCGAACGGGAGCTGGGGCGCCGGGCCATCGAGCGCCTGGGGGACACCGAGTGGCTCGTGGTCGACGGGCAGCTCGCGGTCTCCGCCGTCCTGGCACGTCATCCCCGCGCGCTCGGCGTCATCAAGAGTCACGGGGCGCAGTTTCTGGAAGGCCGGCACCTCGAGCGCGCGCTCACCGTTCCCGCGGCGCACCGCACCAGCGTGTTTCGCGTCCACGGCGGTCACGGCCGCACCGAAGTGGATTCGTGGTACCTGCGGTTGTGGCCGTGGGAAGGCCGCGATCTGTACTACGGCCTCGTCCGGATCGAAGCGGCGGCCTCTCCGGACCCCGGGGCCCGGGCGCCGGACATCAGCGGCTGGCTCTTCGCCGAGCGCGCGACCCTGGCCGCCCCCGACGCGCGCTTCGATCGGTTGCTGTATCCTATACACGACGTGGAGACCTATCTGCGGAGCCGGGCGCCCGGGGATCTCCTCGCCCCGCCGGCCTCCCGTCTGCCGCGCACCGGTACGTGATCGACCGATCTGCCTCCGACCCGGTCCCCATCGGCCGCGTCGTCGCCACCGAACAGAAGCCCGCTACGCCGCACCAGTTCCACTTCTGGACGGCGACGGAGACGAGTGTCGGGATCGGGGCGATCGTACGAGTCGGGGGAGGGGGGACGGGGGACGCGGGACGGGTGGTGTACGGGGTGGTGACCGATGGGTTCGCCTACTCCGATCTCGCCTCACCGTTGCACGACGTGATCGGCGCCGAGGGCGACCCCGCGCGCGCGGCGGGCGCGCCGACGGCGCGGACCGAGATCCGCCTGTGGACCGCCGCGGTGCTGCGGCAGATGCCCGAGGAGCCGCTGCAGCCGGTGCCGCTGGGCGACGTGCACATGGCGAGCGACGCCGACGTGGCGCTGGCGCTGCGCATGGACGCCTACCTCCACGGCGCGCGGCCCACGGCGATTCCCGTCGGGCTCTATACGGCGGCCGGGCTCGAATCGCCGGTGTATCTCGACGCCGATTTCCTGGTCGGACCGGAGGCGGCGCACCTCAACATCTCCGGTGTCTCTGGGCTCGCGACCAAGACGAGCGCGGTCGAGTTCCTGCTCGGCGCGCTGTTCCAGCACTTCCCGCCGCACCGCGGCAAGATCGCGGCCGTGTGCTTCAACGTGAAGGGTCCCGACCTGCTGTTTCTGGATCACCCGGGGACGCTGGACGAGGAGGATCGCCGCCGCTACGACCGGCTCAGTGTGGATCCGGTGCCGTTCGACCGGGTGCGCTACTACGCCCCCTTCAAGGCCGACGGCGTCAACCTCAATACGCTCCGCACCCACGGTGACCTGGTGGGCGCGGTGGAGCCGCTCGTGTGGGGGCTCACCGAAGTGCTGGACTTCGCGGAGGTGCTGCTCAACCGCGACGACATCGACGCCAAGGCCGACGCGTTCATCGATTTCCTGGCCGACCGGGTGGTGCGGCGCGACTTCGAGGACGGCTTCGGCGGGCAACACCAGGTCGAGACGTTCGCCGATCTGGAGCGGCTGTTTCGCAGCATCTTCGACGGCCTCGAGAACGCCGGCCGGGGGGGGGGCGACATCTGGCGCACGCACCACATCGCCACGATCCGCAAGGTCCGCAACCGGCTCGGCAACGTGTCGACCCGCTGCAAGGGACTGGTCACCGATGACGGTCC
>Ga0153915_10001177_pt1 | contig 24153 bp, 20 predicted proteins | sample Opewatmetagenome_2_FD_107003 | JGI IMG/M metagenome (GOLD analysis project Ga0153915, IMG submission 107003) | Freshwater wetland microbial communities from Ohio, USA - Open water 3 Core 3 Depth 3 metaG | ecosystem: Environmental > Aquatic > Freshwater > Wetlands | place: USA: Ohio, Lake Erie...
GCGATGCGCGAGGTCATCGGCAAGAGCAAGATGGACGGCATCCTGTACGAATCGCGCGAGGACATCGCGATCAAGGCGCGCAAACTGATGCAGGAAATCCTCGACCGCTACGGCACCGGCATCTCGGTGAGCTCGGTGACGATCCAGGCGGCGCAGCCGCCCGAGCAGGTGCAGGCCGCGTTCGACGATGCGGTCAAGGCGAATCAGGATCGCGCGCGGCAGGTGAACGAAGGACAAGCCTACGCCAACGACGTGATCCCGAGGGCAAGCGGTAGCGCTGCACGGCTGCAGCAGGAAGCGCAGGGTTACAAGCAGCGCGTGATCGCCAACGCCGAGGGCGAGGCGTCGCGTTTTACTCAGGTTCTCGCCGAGTACGCCAAGGCGCCCGCGGTGACGCGCGAGCGGATGTACATCGACACGCTGCAGCGCGTGCTCTCGTCGACCAACAAGGTCCTGCTCGACTACAAGGGCAGCGGCAACCTGCTCTACCTGCCGCTGGACAAGCTGATGAAGCAGGCCGGCTCGGAGCCGGAAGCGGAAGCGCCGACGACCCCGCCCGAGACGACGCCGGAGACTTCAAGTTCGGACGTGAGCCCGCGCTCGCGCGATCTGCTGCGCAGCCGCGAACGGGGGGAGCGCCCATGAGGGCCGCTGGACCGCTGATCGCCGCGCTGATCGCCGCCCTCCTGGTGGTATCGGGAGCGCTGTTCACCGTCGACCAGCGCTATAACGCGATCGTCTTCCAGCTGGGCGAAATCAAGGACGTGGTCAGCACGCCCGGCCTGCACTTCAAGTGGCCGCTGATCCAGAACGTGCGCCGCTTCGACATGCGCATCCTGAGCTACGACGACCCCGAGCCGCTGCGCTTCATCACCTCGGAGAAGAAGCCGGTGCTGGTGGACTCGTTCGTCATGTGGCGCATAGCGGATGTGAGGCAGTTCTACATCAGCGTCAGGGGCGAAGAGTACGCCGCGGCGACCCGTATCCGCCAGACCATTTCCGACAGCCTGCAGGCTGAGTTCGGACGGCGCACGCTTCACGACGTAGTGTCCGGGCAGCGCGACGAGATCATGGCGGTGGTACGCGACAAGGTCGACAAGGAGCTGCGGCGCATCGGGGTAGAGATCGTCGACGTGCGCCTGAAGCGGGTCGATCTGCCGCAGGAAGTGAGCGAATCCGTGTACCGCAGGATGGAGGCCGAGCGCAAGCGCGTGGCGAACGAGCTGCGCTCGACCGGCGCGGCCGATGCCGAGCGCATCCGCGCCGACGCCGACCGCCAGCGCGAGGTGATCCTCGCGAACGCGTACCGCGACGCGCAGCGCGTCAAGGGCGAGGGCGACGCCCAGGCGACCGACATCTACGCCAAGGCCTTCTCACGCGATCCGCAGTTCTACGCCTTCTACCGCAGCATGGATGCTTACCGCGCGACCTTCCAGGGCAAGAACAACCTGATGCTGCTGGCGCCCGACTCGGAATTCTTCCGCTTCCTGAACGACCCGAACGGGCGCGCGCCCGTGAGAAAAAAATGAGCGATGGGCACAAACTTTCTCATGGCGCTCGCGCTCATGCTCGTCATCGAAGGCGTCCTTCCCTTTCTCGCGCCTAGCGTGTGGCGCGACACCTTCCGTCGCATTACGCAATTGAGCGACGGGCAGATCCGCTTCGTCGGCCTGACCTCGATGCTGATCGGCCTGCTCGTGCTGGTGCTCGCGCGCTGACCGTGGCTGCCGTCATGCGCTGGCTGCTGCCCGAATACATCGAGGACATCCTGCCCGACGAGGCGGCGCGCATCGAGGCGCTGCGCCGCAGGATACTGGACGAGTTTGCGGCTTGGGGCTACGAGCTGGTGATGCCGCCGCTGCTCGAATATCTCGAATCGCTGCTCACCGGCACGGGACGCGATCTCGATTTGCGCACTTTCAAGCTCGTCGACCAGCTCTCCGGCCGCATGATGGGCGTGCGCGCGGACATCACGCCGCAGGTGGCGCGCCTGGACGCGCACCTGCTGAACCGCCAGGGCGTCACGCGCCTGTGCTACTGCGGCAGCGTGCTGCATGCGCGCCCCGCCGGGCTGGCGGGCACGCGTGAGCCGCTGCAGATCGGCGCGGAGATCTACGGCCACGCGGGCGTCGAGAGCGACATCGAGATCCAGCGCCTGCTCGGGCGCGCGCTCGGCCTGGCGCGCGTCAAAGGCGCGCGCATCGACATCGGGCACGTCGCCGTGTTCCGTGCGCTGGTGCGCGCGGGCGCGATCGGCCCCGAGCCCGAGGCCGAGCTGTTCGAAGCGCTGCAGCGCAAGGACCGCCCGGCGCTCGACTCGCTCGTGCGCGCCCTGCCCAGGCGCATCGGCCAGGCGCTGCTCCTGCTGCCGGAGCTGTACGGCGGAGGCGAGGTGCTCTCGCTCGCGGCGCGCAGGCTGCCTCCGCTGCCCGACATCAGGCGCGCGCTGGCGACCCTGCGCGCGCTCGCGGATAACAGCGAGCTGCCGGTCGGCTTCGATCTGGCGGAGCTGCGCGGCTACCACTACCACTCGGGCGTGGTGTTCGACGCCTACTGCGCCGGCCTGAGCGGCGCGGTGGCGCGCGGCGGACGCTACGACGAGGTGGGCAAGGCCTTCGGGCGCCCGCGCCCGGCGACCGGATTCTCGATCGACCTGCGTGCACTCGCGGCAGCGGCTGCGCCGCTGCCGCCGCGCGACGCGATCCTCGCGCCGTGCGCGAACGGCAACGCGAAGCTCGCCGCCAAGATCGCGGCGCTGCGCGCCGCGGGCGCGGTGGTGATCGAGGAGCTGCCAGGGCATGCGCGTCACCGGCGCGAGCTCGGCTGCGCCCGCGAGCTGGTACTGGTGCGCGGCGCGTGGGTCGTCAAACGTATCGGAAAAGCAAAGTGAGCGCGAGAAACGTAGTCGTCATCGGCACGCAGTGGGGCGACGAAGGCAAGGGCAAGATCGTCGACTGGCTCACCGACCACACGCAGGGCGTCGTGCGCTTCCAGGGCGGGCACAACGCCGGGCACACGCTCGTCATCGCCGGCAAGAAGACGGTGCTGCACCTCATTCCATCGGGCATCCTGCGCGACGAAGTCGAGTGCTACATCGGCAACGGCGTGGTGCTGTCGCCCTCGGCGCTGGTGCAGGAGATGGACGAGCTCGAGGCGGCCGGCGTGCAGGTGGCCGCGCGGCTGCGCATTTCGGAGGCCTGTCCGCTGATCCTCGCCTACCACGCGGCGCTCGACCAGGCGCGCGAGGCGGCCAAGGGGACGCAGAAGATCGGCACCACCGGGCGCGGCATCGGGCCGGCCTACGAGGACAAGGTGGCGCGCCGCGCAATTAGGCTGCAGGACCTGTTCAAGCCGGTGCGCTTCGCGGAGAAGCTCGAGCAGCTGCTCGACTTCCACAATTTCGTCCTGCAGCGCTATTACAAGCAGCCTGAAGTCGATTTCAAGAAGACTCTCGACGAGTCGCTCGCGCTCGCGCCGCGACTCGCACCGCTGGTGGCAGACGTGCCGCGCGCGCTGTACGATGCCAATCGCGCGGGCAAGAACCTGCTGTTCGAGGGCGCGCAGGGCAGCCTGCTCGACATCGACCACGGCACCTATCCCTACGTCACCTCCTCGAACTGCGTCGCCGGCGCGGCGGCTGCGGGCGCGGGCATCGGCCCGCAACAGCTGCACTACGTGCTGGGCATCACCAAGGCCTACACGACCCGCGTGGGCGGCGGGCCGTTCCCCACCGAGCTGACCGACGACGTGGGACGCTACCTCGCCACGCGCGGCGCGGAGTTCGGCGCCACGACCGGGCGCCCGCGGCGCTGCGGCTGGTTCGACGCTGCGGCGCTCAAGCGCTCGATCCAGCTGAATGGCGTGTCGGGGCTCTGCATCACCAAGCTCGACGTGCTCGACGGCGTGGAGGCGGTGAAGATCTGCGTCGGTTACGAGATCGACGGTAAGATGAGCGACATCCTGCCTGTCGGCGCGGAGGAACTGGAGCGCTGCGTGCCCGTGTACGAGGAAATGCAGGGCTGGATGGAGAGCACGGTCGGCCTGAAGAGCTTCGCCGCGTTGCCCAAGGCGGCGCGCGCCTACCTCGCGCGCATCGAGGCGCTCATTGGCGTGCCGATCGACCTCATCTCGACCGGGCCCGAGCGAGACGAGACCATCGTGCTGCGCCATCCTTTCGCGGCGGGCGCCTAGGGTCTTTGCGAGGGCCGCGCCAGGGCGTAGGATTGGTCCGGAACGAAAAAGGTGAAGAGGCAACAGCGATGACCAAGAAGATCCCGCAACGTCATAAAGAGGACGATCACACCCGCGTCGTCGAACGACCGGACGGGTTTTATTGGCAGGCCACCGACAGTGGTAAAGAGTACGGCCCGTTCGATACGCTCGAGGAAGCCGTGGCGGACATGCAGGCCGGGGGTGAAACCGCCGGCGGTGAGACCGACTACGAGCCGAGCGAGACGCTGGAAGAGGCCGAGGCCGAGCTCGGCGTGGCCGAATGGATCGATCCCGACACGGGCGAGCCGGCCGAAGAATCGGTTCCGCGCATCGAGGATCACTAGGCCTAGTGGCCTAGCACGCATTTCTCGTACAGCTCGGGAAATACCCGGCCCGGATCGTATTTCTCCTTCAGCCGATAGTAGGCATCCCCGCCGTAGATGCGGTCGAAGTCCGAGCGCTCGTAGAAGCTCTGCGAGTAAAGCGACTTGATGCCGCCCAGCTCGCTCACCTTGTCCTCGATCATGCGGTTGAAGTGTCCGGGCGGATTCGCGCTGCGAGTGCGGATCACGTCCCAGAAGCCGAAATTCACGTAGATCCCGGGGTTGAGCGGATACAGCACGAAGCGCCCTGCGCCCGGGCGCGCGCCGATGGGGCAGATCCACGTCGGCCAGATGCCGATCTCGCGGGCGTGGAATTCGAGGTACTCGGCGGCGCGCGCGATCGGAATGTCTATGTCCTGGATCACGGACTCCGAGTGCAGGCCGCGCATGCGCTCGATGCGCCGCGTAAGTCCCACGCGGCTGTTCCAGCGCATGATGCGCGTGTAGGTGCGCGAGCCCAGGCGCTTGCGCCCGAGCAGGCGGCGTACGAGCGGGTTCTGCGCGTAGACGTTCTTCGAGCACCAGAACCAGTCGGTGTCCCAGCGCCAGATGTAGTCGCGCGCGGCGAGCCAGTCCTCGCGCTTCGCCTCGATCGAGCGGTAGTAGATCTGTTCGAAGCCGTAGTCGCTGGCGAAGGGCGCGTCCGCGGCGAAGTGTCCGAGCGACAGGTACATGCGGTCGGGCGCGAACGCGGTGCCGTCTATGAAATCGGCGTCATCGTTCCGGCAGTGCGACTCGAGCGCCTCGAAGAAGGCCTGCGGATCGGTGAACGGCAGGTGCTCGACGCGCACGAAGGGCTGCACCGGCACCACGCGCGCCTTGATGCGCAGGGCATAGCCTAGCGTGCCGTACGAGTTCGGCATGCCGTGGAACAGGTCCGCGTGCTCGTTGTCGGGCGTGCACACGATGAAGCGGCCGTCGCCGGTGAGCACCTCCAGCTCGAGCGCCGTTTCGTGCACCAGCCCGTGGCGATGCGAGGTCGCCTCGACGCCCACCCCGGCCAGCGCGCCGCCGAGCGTGATGGTCTTCAGCTCGGGTACCACTGCGGGCATGACGCCGTGCTCCAGGCACGCGTCGACGAGCGTCTCGTAGGGCACCATGCCTTCGGCCTCGACGAGGCCCGCCTCGCGGTCGACCTGCAGCACGCCGTTGAACTCGCGCACGTCGAGCGCGCGCTTGGAGATCGCCGCGCGGTCGCGGAACAGGTTCGAAGTGTCCTTCGCCAGGCCGACAATGCCCTCGCCCTCGTGCAGCCGGGCGGCGAGCCGGTCGCACTTCTCCCCGTACAGGGCGCGCGGGGTGCTCACGCGCTTTCCCGATACAGGTGAGCGCGGCTCATCGGGTAGTTGTCGCGCGTGATGTTGCCCTTGCTGAATACGATCTGGAACAGGTGCGTATAGCCGGCGGGCGAGCGGAACATCTCGGCGCAGCCGTAGAGATAGACGCGCCAGATGCGGCGGAAGCGCTCGTCGAAGCGGCGCGGGTCGATCGCCGCGATGCGCTCCCAGTTGCGGTCGAAGCGCTCGGCCCAGGCGTCCAGCGTGGGCGCATAGTGGCGCCGCAGGTTCTCGATGTCGACCACCTCCAGCCCGGCCTGCTCCATGGCGGTGATGGTGTCTGCGAGGCTCGGGATCCAGCCGCCTGGAAAGACATGCTTGCGGATGAAGAACTCGGTCTCGAAGCGCCCGACGTGGCCGATGAAGTGCAGCATGCCCAGCCCGCCGGGCTTGAGGAACCTCGCGTGTGCGCGCACCACCTCGGCGAGCTGGTCGCGCCCGGCGTGCTCGAGCGTGCCGATCGAGACCACCTTGTCGTACTCGCGGCGCGCATCGCGGAAGTCGGTATCGATAACCTCGAGCGAATCGCCCAGGCCGCGCCGCGCGATCTCCGCGCGCACCATGTCGACCTGCTCGGTCGTGGTATTGATGCCGGTGACGCGCACGCCGCAGCGCTCGTGCGCGCGGAACATGAAGCCGCCGAAGCCGCTGCCGATGTCGACCACGGTCTCGCCCGGCGCGAGGCGCAGTTTCCGGCACACGTGGTCGATCTTGTTCTGCTGGGCCTCCTCGAGCGTGCGCGTACCCTCCTTCCAGTACGCGCAGGTGTACATCATGTAGGGATCGTCCAGCCACAGCCGGTAGAAGTCGGTGCCGAGCGCGTAGTGAAAGCGCGCATTCTTCTTCGCCTGGTCCCAGCTCGAGTTCGAGAGGCGCAGCTCGTGCCAGCGGTTGCGGATCGCGACCGGCAGATTGTTGCTGGCGTAGTTGCCGCTCATCCCGGCCGTCATCGCCTTGCGCAGGCTGCCCTCGATGTCGAGCTCGCCGTCGAAATACGATTCCAGCACGCCGATGTGGCCGAACAGCGCGGTGCGCAGCTCGGCCGCGGCCGAGCGGAAGACGAGGGTGAACTCAGGCGTGGCGCCGCCGAGCCGCAGCTCGCGGCCGTTGGCGAAGCGCACCGCGAACGCCGCCCCGGCGCGTTGCGCCGCCTTCTGCAGCTTTGGCTCGAGGAGCGATCGCATTATCAGTACGTCGACCGGGCGCCTTGTGTCGTATTATTGCGTGCGGCGGCTGCACTCGAAGCAAGATAGTAGAATCTTGCCATGCCGATTCTGGTGCCGAGGAAGGGACTCGAACCCCCACAGTGTCGCCACCGCTAGGACCTGAACCTAGTGCGTCTACCAATTCCGCCACCTCGGCAGGGGAGCGCAATTTTAGTTGCAGCGCCTACCGGTGTCAAAGAAGAAGCCAACCAAGACCGCATTGCGCAGACGCGCGCGCGCCGAGCGTCCTGAGCGCGGACGCAGCGCGTACGCGCGCGAGATCCTCGATGCGCTGAACGCGGCCGGAGCGCCGCTCACGCCCGAGGACCTCGCCGTGCGCCTGCACGTGCGCGCGCGCGAGCGCGCCATGTTCGACGGCGCGCTCGCCGAGCTCGAGCGCGCCGGCGCGTTCGTCAGGAATCGCGCGGGCAGCCTGCTGGTCGCGACGCGCATCGCGGCGCACGCCGGCCGCGTCGAGGGGCACCGCGACGGCCACGGCTTCCTTCTGCCAGACGACGGCGGCGCCCCGATCTACCTGCCGCCCGCCGAGATGCGCCAGCTGCTGCACGGCGATCGTGCGGCGGTGCGGGTGACCGGGCGCGACGCGCGCGGCCGTCCGGCGGGCGAGGTGATCGAGGTGCTCGAGCGCGCCACGCGCCGCATCGTCGGCCGGCTGCACGCCGAGCATGGCGTGCTGTTCCTGGTGCCGGAGGACCGGCGCATCGCGCAGGACATCGTCGTGCCGCCAGCCGAGGCCGGACGCGCCAAGCCCGGTCAGGTGGTGACCGTCGAGCTCGTCGCACAGCCTTCCAAGCACGCCGGCCCGGTCGGGCGCGTTGCCGAAGTGCTCGGGCGCTACGCGGATCCCGGCATGGAGATCGAGATCGCGTTGCGCAAGTTCGACCTGCCGCACGAGTTCTCGAAAAAGGCGCTCGCCGCCGCGCAGGCGATGCCCGATTCGGTGCGCGAGGACGAGACGAAGAGGCGGCGCGACCTGCGCGCGCTTGCATTCGTCACCATCGACGGCGAGACGGCGAAGGACTTCGACGATGCGGTCTACGCCGAGCGCGACGGGCGCGGCTTCCGGCTGTGGGTCGCGATCGCCGACGTGAGCCACTACGTGCGGCACGGCGATGCGCTCGATCTGGAGGCGCGCGAGCGCGGCACGTCTGTGTACTTCCCGCGCCGCGTGATCCCGATGCTGCCCGAGAAGCTCTCCAACGGGCTGTGCTCGCTCAATCCCGAGGTCGACCGGCTGGCGATGGTGTGCGAGATGGCGCTCACGCCGAGGGGCGCGGTGGCGCAGTTCGAGTTCTACCCGGCCGTCATCCGCTCGCACGCGCGGCTCACCTATACCGGGGTGTGGGCCATGCTCTCGGAGGGCGGGGCGCCCGCGCACCTGGAAACGCTCTACGAGGTTTTCCAGCGCCTCGCGGGGGAGCGGCGGCGGCGCGGTGCGATCGACTTCGAGACCGTCGAGACGCGCATGCTCTTCGACGCGCGCGGCAAGATCGAGAAAATCGTGCCCGAGCCGCGCAACGATGCGCATCGCGTGATAGAGGAATGCATGCTCGCGGCCAACGTGTGCGCGGGCGCGCTGCTCGTCGAGCGCAACCATCCGACGCTGTACCGCGTGCACGACGTGCCCGCGCCGGACAGGGTCGCCGCGCTGCGCGATTTTCTCGCCGAGCTCGGGCTGCAGCTGCCCGGGGGCGAGGTGCCGCGGCCGAAGGACTACGCGCAGCTGATCGACCGGATCCGGCCGCGCGACGACTTCGCGCTGCTGCAGACGATCCTTCTGCGCTCGCTCAAGCAGGCGGTCTACAGCCCGGACAACGCCGGTCACTTCGGCCTCGCGTTCGAGGCCTACGTGCACTTCACCTCACCCATCCGCCGCTACCCGGACCTGCTCGTGCACCGCGCGATCCGTGCCTGCCTCGAAGGCCGGCGCTACGAGGGGCTCGACTGGGACGCGCTCGGCAGGCACTGCTCCGAAACCGAGCGGCGCGCCGACGACGCGAGCCGCGACGTCGAGAACTGGCTCAAGTGCTTCTACATGCAGGACCACGTCGGCAGCGCCTTCAGTGGCACTGTGACCGGCGTGACGCCCTTCGGCCTGTTCGTCACGCTGAACGAGTACTTCGTCGACGGCCTGGTGCATATCTCGGAGCTCGGGCGCGACTATTTCCAGTTCGACGCGGCGCGCCACATGCTGCTCGGCGAGCGCACCGGCAAGAGATACCGCCTCGCCGACCGCATGCAGGTGAAGCTGGTGCGCGTCGATCTCGAGTCGCGCAAGATCGACCTGGTGCCGGCATGAGCCGCGGCTCCGGGCGCGAACCGCGCGTCGTGTTCGGTTTCCACGCTGTGCTCGCGCGCCTGCGCGCCGATCCCGCCTCGGTCATCGAGGTATTCGTCGACGAGGCGCGCAACGACGCGCGCGCGCGCGACCTCGCTGCGGCCGCCGAGCGCTCGGGCGTGCGGCTGCTGCGCGTGCCGACGAAGCGCCTGGACGGCTTCTACGGCGGAGCGCGCCACCAGGGCGTGGTGGCGCGCATCGAGCCGCAAAGCGGCGCGGCGACCCTGGACGAGGTGCTCGAGCGGCTGGCCGAGCCCGCGCTGCTGCTGGTGCTCGACGGCGTGACCGATCCGCACAACCTCGGCGCCTGCCTGCGCGTCGCGAACGCCGCCGGCGTGCACGCCGTGATCGCGCCCAAGGACCGCGCGGCGGGCGTGAGCGCAATCGTCTCCAAGGTGGCGAGCGGTGCGGCCGAGCTGACGCCCTACTTCATGGTGACAAACCTCGCCCGCACCCTGGACGAGCTCAAGGAACGCAACATCTGGGCGGTCGGCGCCGACGCCTCCGCCAAGGACGAGCTGTACCAGGCGGACCTGCCGCGTGCGATTGCCTGGGTGCTCGGCGCCGAGGGCGCCGGCATGCGCCGCCTGACGCGCGAGCGCTGCGATACGCTGGTGCGCATCCCGATGCGCGGCGCGGTCGAGAGCCTGAACGTATCTGTCGCGGCGGGAGTGGTGCTGTACGAGTCGTTGCGCCGCCGCGCCTTGCCCGCGGGCTAGTTTCTCCTTTATAATCCGCGCCTTTTCCTTGCCGCACCGCTTACGCATGGCGGGCGGCTTAACCCGTAAGGAGAGCGCATGCGGCACTACGAGATCGTTTTCATCGTCCATCCGGACCAGAGCGAGCAGGTGCCCGCGATGGTCGAGCGCTACAAGGGCCTGATTGCGGCGCGCAACGGCATCGTGCACCGGCTCGAGGACTGGGGCCGGCGGCAGCTGGCTTACCCCCTGCAGAAGATCCACAAGGCGCACTACGTGCTGATGAACATCGAGTGCGACCAGGAGACGCTCGACGAGCTCGAGCATTCGTTCAAGTTCAGCGACGCGGTGCTGCGCCATCTGATCGTCAGGATGACCAAGCCCGTAACCTCGCCCTCGCCGATGATGAAGGAGGAGAAGTCGAAGTCGTTGATGGAGCGCGGCGGCGAGGCGCGCGCGGCCGAGGCGCGTCCGGCCGAGGCGGGCGCCGACTGAGCGCCGCTTGGACGGGGCGAACCGGGTCGAGCTGTCGGGTAGGCTTGCGGAGCTGGGCGCGCTGCGCCACACGCCCGCGGGCATTCCGGCGATCGAGTTCCGCGTGCGCCACGAGTCCGAGGCGATCGAAGCAGGGTCGAAACGCAAGGTAAGCGCGGAGATCGAGGCGATCGCGTTCGAAGGCCAGGCCCGCCTGGTCTCGGGCTGCGCGCCCGACAGCGCGCTCAGGCTGGAAGGATTCCTGTGCGCAAAGAGCCGGCGCTCGAAGAAGCTGGTTCTGCACGTGACAAACATCGAATTCGTTGAAGGAGAGTGAACATGCCCGCTCCAAGAGGAAGAGGCAAAGGCAAGGGAAAGTTCAGCAAGGACAAGAAGGAACGCGGCCAGAAGGCGCTGTTTCGGCGCCGCAAGTTCTGCCGCTTCACGGCAGAAAAGGTCGAGTGGATCGACTACAAGGACATCGAGGTCCTGAAGGATTTCGTGAACGAGACCGGCAAGATCATCCCGGCGCGCATCACGGGAACCTCGTCGGGCTACCAGCGCCAGCTGTCGGAAGCGATCAAGCGTGCGCGCTTCCTCGCGCTCTTGCCGTACACCGACCTGCACTGAGGAGAAAGCGATGCAAGTCATCCTCATGGAGAAGGTCGTCAACCTCGGCAACCTCGGCGACGTGGTCAAGGTGCGCGACGGCTTCGCGCGCAACTACCTGATCCCGCAAGGCAAGGCGAAGCGCGCGACGCCCGACAACCTGAAGGCGTTCGAGTCGCGGCGCGCCGAGCTGGAAAAGGCGCAGGCCGATTCGCTCGCCAAGGCGCAGGAGCGCGCGGCGAAGCTCGAGGGCCTGATGGTGCAGGTCACCCAGAAGGCGGGCGTCGACGGGCGCCTGTTCGGCTCGGTCGGCAACTACGACATCGTCGAGGCTCTGGGCAAGCAGGGCATCGAGATCGAGCGCTCCCAGGTGCGCATGCCGCAGGGCCCGCTCAAGCAGGTCGGCGACTATCCGATGCAGATCGTTCTGCACAGCGACGTCGTCGCGACCATTACCGTCTCGGTGCTCGGCGAAGCCTGATGCGGTTATGATGCGGGGCCCGGCCCCGCATCGATCCATGGCCCGCCCACAGAACGTCCCCGTCAACCCGGCCGCGCGCGGCGAGGCCGATCCGCAGCTGCTCGCGCTCAAGGTCCCGCCGCACTCGGTGGAGGCCGAGCAGTCGCTGCTCGGCGGCCTGCTGCTCGACAACCAGGCCTTCGACCGGATCGCGGATCTGGTTTCCGCCGACGATTTCTATCGCGACGACCACCGCCGCATCTACAGGCACGTGACGAAGCTGGTCGAAGCGGGCAAGCCCGCCGACGTCGTCACGGTGTCGGAATCGATCGAGGCGAGCGAGGACAAGGACAAGACCGGCGGTCCGGCCTATCTCGGCGCGCTCGCGCAGAACACGCCGAGCGCGCTGAACATTCGGCGCTACGCGGAGCTGGTGCGCGAGCGCGCGGTGCAGCGCCAGCTCGCGCAGGTCGCCACCGACATCGCGGAGAACGCGCTCAATCCAGGCGGCAAGGAGGTCGCGCAGCTGCTGGACGAGGCCGAGACCCGCATCCTCGAGATCGGCGAGGCGGGCGCGCGCCACACCGTCGGGCTGGAGGAGATCAAGCCGGTGCTCGCGCGCGTGCTCGAGCGCATCGACCACCTGTACCACCGCGACAACCCGTCCGACGTCACCGGCGTGCCTACCGGCTATCACGACCTGGATTCTAAGACCGCGGGGCTGCAGCCGGGCGACCTGATCATCGTCGCGGGGCGGCCGTCGATGGGCAAGACCGCCTTCGCGCTCAACGTCGCCGAGCACGTGGCGCTGCACAGCCTGCTGCCGGTGGCCGTGTTCAGCATGGAGATGAGCGGCACGCAGCTCGCCACGCGCATGCTGGGCTCGATCGCGCACGTCGACCAGCACAAGATGCGCACCGGGCGACTGTCGGATCAGGAGTGGCACGACCTGTCGGAGGCCATGGGCCGGCTGCACGACGCGCCGATCTTCATCGACGAGACCGCGGCGCTGAACGCGCTCGAGCTGCGCACGCGCGCGCGGCGCCTTTGGCGCCAGTTCGGCGGCAAGCTCGGCCTGGTGGTGGTCGACTACCTGCAGCTCATGTCCGCGGCGAATGCGCGCACGAGCGAGAACCGTGCGACCGAGATCTCCGAGATGTCGCGCTCGCTCAAGGCGCTCGCCAAGGAGCTCAAGGTCCCCGTCATCGCGCTGTCGCAGCTCTCGCGCGCAGTCGAGCAGAGGAACGATCGGCGCCCGATGATGTCGGACCTGAGGGAATCGGGCGCCATCGAGCAGGATGCCGACGTGATCCTGTTCATCTACCGCGACGAGGTGTACTTTCCGGACAAGCCGGAAGCCAAGGGGCGCGCGGAGGTGATCATCGGCAAGCAGAGGAACGGCCCGATCGGCAAAGTAGAGCTGACGTTCCTTGGCCAGTTCACTCGCTTCGAGAATTTCGCGCCGCCCGGAACGTTCTGAGCGGCACGTTCGAACTGCGGCACGGTCTGCGCTGATCGTCGCGCTGGCGCTGCTTGCGCTCGCCGGCGCCGCGCGCGCCGAGGAAGGCGATATCCGGACTTTCACGCCAGGCGAAACGGCGCCGCTGGCCGCGAAGCCGGGCTACCGGCTGGTCATCGAGGCGCCCGACGAGGTGCGACGCACGCTCGAGCGCGGCCTGAGCCTCGTGCGCTGGCAGGACGACGCCGCGATGAGCGAGCCGCTGCTGCGCCGCCTGGTCGACGAGGCGCGCCCGGAAATCGTGCAGGCGCTGAATGCCGAAGGCTGGTTCTCGCCGCGCGTCGAGACCGCCGTGGAGTCCGCGGACGGCGGCCTGATTGCGCGCATCAAGGTGGACCCGGGCGAGCCGACGCGCGTCAGCGCCGTCGCCGTACGCTTCAGCGGCCCGGTCGCCGCGGCCGATCCCTGGGACACGGCGCGGCGGAGCGCGGTGCGGCGCGCCTTCGGCCTGCAGGCCGGCACGCGCTTCACGCAGGCCGCATGGGAAGCCGCCAAGCAGCGCGCGCTCGCCACGCTCGCCGCGGAGCGCTATGCGGCCGCCTCGATCGCCGCCAGCCAAGCGCGCATCGACCCGGAGACGCGCAGCGCCGTGCTGAGCGTCGAGTACGACTCGGGCCCGCCCTTCTACATCGGGACGGTCGAGGTCTCGGGCACGCGCCGCATCCCCGCGCATCTGGTCGAGCACTTCAACCCGCTGCGCGCCGGCGAGCCCTGGAGCAGGGAGCGGGTCTCCCTGTACGAGCGCCGCCTCGTCGAGAGCGGCTACTTCGTCGGCGCCTCGGTCGAGATCGATCCGGATCCCGCGCGGGCGGCGGCGGCGCCGCTGCGGGTGCGCGTGATCGAGGGCCGCAGCCAGCGCATCACCGGCGGGATCGGCTACAGCACCGACGTCGGCGTGCGCGGCAATCTGAACTACGGCCACAGCGATCTGCCGCTGTTCTCGCAGCCCTGGCGCCTGCGCAGCAGCCTGCGCGCCGACAGCAAGACGCAGACGCTCGAAGGGGTGCTCGACGGTCCGCCGCGGGCGAACGCCACCTGGGACACCTACGGCGCAAGCCTCGAGCGCAACGACATCCAGAACGAGAAGACGCTCGGCACGCGCCTGGGCTACGCGTACAACTGGGGCCTCGAGCGCAACCCGTCGCGCATCGGCCTCGAGTGGCGCGTCGAGCAGCGCGAGATCGCCGGGCTCCCCGACGACAACCGCTACGCGGTGTATCTCGGCTGGCGCAAGACGCTGCGCGACACGGACGATTTCGTCGACCCGACGCGCGGCTACCTCGGCTCGATCGAGCTCGGCAGCGCGATTCCGGGCCTCGCGACGCAGAATTTCCAGCGGGCGCTCGGGACGATGAACTTCTTCGTTCCGGCGGGACGGCGCGACGACCTGCAGTTGCGCGCGCAGGCGGGCTACGTGTGGGCGTCGACGCGCGAGGGGATTCCGTCCGCGTACGTGTTCCGCACCGGCGGCGACCAGACGGTGCGCGGCTACGCATACGAGTCCATCGGCGTGCCCGAGGCGGGCGCGATCGTCGGGGGGCGCTACCTGGCCGTCGGCAGCGCCGAGTACATCCACTGGCTGACGTCGGAATGGGGCGCGGCCGCCTTCGTCGACGCGGGCGACGCCTTCGACGATTTCGGCGCGCGCGCGTTCAAAGTCGGCTACGGCCTGGGCGCGCGCTGGCGCTCGCCGATCGGGCCGTTCCGCATCGATCTCGCCTACGGCCAGCAGGCGCACTCGCTGCGCCTGCACTTTTCCGCGGGGTTCAGCTTCTGATGGCGCGCCTCGGTCTGCGTCTGTTCGTCGCGCTCGCGGCTGCCGCGCTCGTCGCGCTCATCGGCGCCGGCGCCTGGCTGCTCGGCACGCAGCAGGGGCTCGCCTGGGCGCTGGCGCGCGCCTCCGAGGCGAGCGGCGGGAAGCTCGTCATCGAGCAGCCGCAGGGCACCCTCGGCGGCGGCCTGACGCTCGCGCGTCTGCGCTGGGCCGAGGGCGCGGCGCGCATCGAGGCGCGCGCGGTGCGCCTGCGGGTCTCGCCGCTCTCGCTCGTGCTGCTGCGGCCCGACCTCGCGCAGCTCGATTGCAGTGAGCTCGAGCTCGTCCTGCCGGAAGGAGCGGGCAGTGCGGCGCTGCCCGAATCGCTCGCGCTCCCGCTGCGCGTGCACGTCGCGCGCCTGCAGGTCGGCACGCTGCGCGTCGTGCGCGGCGCGCAGGCCTTCATGCTGCGCGACCTGCGGCTCGCGTACGGCTACGGCCACGGCTTGCACCGCATCGAGCGCCTGCACCTCGTGCTGCAGGGCGTCACCCTCGCGGGAAGCGCTGCGCTCGGCGCGGCGCCGCCGTTCGCCGCAAGCGGGGCGCTCGAGCTCGCCGGCGCGTATGCCGGCGTGCCCTTCGCCGCCGAGCTCGGCATCTCGGGCGATCTGCGCGAGCTCGGCCTCGAGCTGAGCGCGCGCGCCAAAGGCGCGCACGCCGAGGGGCGCGTGGCCCTGCGCCTGCTCGAGGGCTTGCCGCCGCAATCGCTCAGCCTGCGCGTGCGCGAGCTCGATCTGCACGCCTTCAATGCCGCGCTGCCGCGCACGCGGGTCGCGTTCTCCGCCTCGCTCGAACGGCGCGGCGAGGCACTTGTCGGCCCGCTCGAGGCCGAGAACGCGCTCGCCGGACGCGTGCCGGCCGGGTCGCTGCGGTCGGTGCTGCGCACGGACCTGAGATCGGTCGAGCTCGAGGATCTCGCCGCCGAGCTCGGGGCGCTGGGCAGCGTCGCGGGCAGCGTGAGCTTGGACGGTTCGCTCAATTTCGGCGCGCGACTGCGCTTCGCGCGTGTAGACCTCGCGCGGCTCGGCGATCTGCCGGCAAGCGCGCTCTCGGGCGAGGCCACGCTCGCGGGCGCGCTCCGGGGTGCGCGCCGCCTGCGGCTGGAGTTCAACCTGGCGCCGTCCGAGCTCGCCGGACGCCCGCTCTCGGGTGGCGGACAGGTGCGGCTCGCAGGCGAGCGCATTGCCGAGAGCTCGCTTGCGCTACGCTACGCGGGCGCGTCGCTCGACGCCCGGGGAGCGTTCGGACGACCGGACGATCGCTTCAAGCTGCGCATCGAAGCCCCGGAGCTCGCCGCACTGACGCCGGAGCTGAGCGGGCGGGCGACGCTCGAGGGCACGCTGTACGGCGGCTGGCGCGGTCCCGCTGTCTCGCTCACGGCGACGGCGAGCGACATTGCGTTCGGGTCGCAGCACGCCGAGCGTGTGCACGTGCGCGTCGACGGCACGCCAGCGCGTCACGCCATCGAGCTCGCGGCGCAGGGCAAAGCGCTCGACTTCTCCGCCCGGATCGAAGGCGCGCTGCGCGGCACGAGCGACTGGCGCGGCACGCTCGTCTCGGCGCGCAACCGCGGCGCGCTGCCGTTAGAGCTCGAGGCACCGGCCGCGCTGAGCGTCGCGCCGCGCCGCTTCGCGCTCGAGTCGCTCGCGCTGCGCTTGGAGCACGGGCGCCTGCGGATGGCCGAGCTGCGCTGGGACGACGGACGCCTGGCGAGCACGGGAGAGCTGAGCGGCGTCGCCGTCGTGCCGCTGCTGCGCCTCGCGGGCTCCGCAGGGCCGCTCGAGGGCGGGCTGACGCTCGGCGCGCAGTGGTCGGTCTCGGCGGCGCCGCACGCGAGCGGCACGTTCAGGCTGTGGCGCGAAGGCGGCGACCTCAGCATCGGAACCGCGCCGCCGCTCGCACTCGGCCTGAGCGCGCTCGAGATCAACGGAGAGCTCGTCGCGGGACGGCTCGAGGCGAAGGGAAGCTTCGCGGCGCGCAGCGGCCGTGGCGAGGTCGCCTTGCGCCTCGAGCCGGGGACCGGCGGCGCGCCGTTTCCGTACACCGCAGACTCGCGCCTCGACGCGCGCCTCGATGCGCAGCTCGAGTCGCTTGCGCCGGTCGGCGCGCTGATCGACCGCACGGCGCGCATCGACGGCAAGCTCGTCGCGACGCTCGAGGCGCGCGGCACGCTGGCGCAGCCGGCCTGGTCGGGCGGCATCGAGGGGGAGGGCCTGAGCTACGCGCGGCCGCCGGACGGAATCTATCTGACAAATGGCCGCCTGCGGGCGCGGCTCGACGGCGACAGGGTTCAGCTCACCGAGCTGACGATCGCCTCCGCCAGCGGCGGCAGCTTTGCGGCGCAGGGCACGCTCGCGCGCGGCGAGTCCGAGCGTGCGACGATCACCTGGCGCGCAGACAAGCTCGCGCTGCTCGAGCGACCCGATCAGCGCCTGGTGCTGAGCGGGCAGGGCGCCGCCGCAATGACCGGGCGCCGGCTCTCGTTCTCCGGGTCGCTGCGCGCGGACAGCGGCTTCTTCTCCTTCGACACGAGCGCGCTGCCGCGCCTGGGCGAGGACGTGATGGTCGCCGGCCGCGCTCCCCCCGAGCGCAAGGAGCAGCGCATCGGCCGCAAAGAGAATCCCTCGCCGGTCGACGTCGACCTGCAGCTCGACCTCGGCCGCGAGCTGCGCATCCAGGGGCGAGGCATCGACGCGAGCCTTGCCGGCAAGGTGCACGTGCATACCAACGAGGCCGGCGTTCTGATCGCCGAGGGCACGGTGCACGCCGTGCGCGGCACCGTGACGGCCTACGGCACGCGCCTCGCGATCGAGCGCGGCCGGCTGATCTTCGACGGCCCGCTGAACAAGCCCTCGCTCGATATCGTGGCGATGCGCCGCAACCAGGAAGTCGAGGCCGGCGTCGCGGTGAGCGGCACGCTGCAGAATCCGGTGGTGCGCATCGTCTCCGAGCCGCAGGTGCCCGAGGGCGAAGCGCTGTCGTGGCTCGTGCTGGGGCGCGCACCGGGCGCCGGCTCGGGCGCAGACCTGGCGATGCTGCAGACCGCGGCCGGAGCGCTGCTCGGCCGCGGCCCCGCCGGCGCCGAGCGCTCGCTCGCGCAGACACTGGGCGTCGACTCGATCTCGGTCGGGGCCGGCGGCGATCTCGGCGGCCGCTTCGTCACGGTCGGCAAGCGCGTGAACGATCGCACGATGGTCCTGTTCGAACAGAGCCTGGGCGGGACCGCGAGCGTGCTGCGGCTCGATTTCGAGCTGTCGCGCCTGTGGTCGCTGAGCGCGTCGACCGGACAGCAGAGCGACGTCGGGCTGCGCTTCAGGTACAGTTTCGACTGAGATGAAACAGCTGGTGCTATTGGCCTTCGTCGCGCTGCTCGGGGTGCAACGCGCATATGCCGAGGACAGCACGATGCGCAGCGTGCAGGCGCGTGCCTATCCCGCGGCCCAGGCCGGAGCCGCGGGGCCGGCGCGGCTCGACTTCCTGTTCGGCGATACGCGCGGCTGGCTCGATTCCGACGGAGTCTGGAACGTGTCCGCCGACGTCACGCACCGCGGACTGCTGTGCGCGACCTACGAGCTCGGAGTGCGCTTCGGCGCGGGCGAGCCCGGCTGCGACAACGTGCAATGGCTCGGCGCGGTGCGCTACGTGACCGCCGAGCGCCAGTGCAACAACGCGACCGTGCGCCAGTCCGGCGGCGACAAGCAACCGGAGCTGGCGCGCGATTTCTCCCGCATCACCTGCGCGGAGCGGGTGGTCCGTTGCACGGGAAACTGCAAGTAAGACGGGCCGTGCGGCCCGTCCGCAGGCTTACTCCACGAGCGGAATCTGGCTGGCTAGCTCGTACTTGACGATGGCGCGGATCTTCGACTCGATCTGCAGATAGCGTGCGGCCTTCTTCGGCGGCAGGGCCTTGAGCAGCTTGGCGGCCTCGCGCTTGCGCATGGCGGCCTCCGCCTGGTCGATCGCGATGCTTTCGTTGATCAGCTTGCTGGCGAGCTGGTCGGTCAGCTTCTTCTCGTTCCAGGCATTGGCGTAGTCGACGATCACGTTCACGGTGCGCTTGTTCAGCACCTCGAGTTCCTTCTGATAGCTGTCGTACAGCGGCCAGAAGGCCTTCGCTTCGGCATCGGTCAGGTCCATGTTCGCGGCAACAATCGCTTTCTTGTCGGCCTTGATCTTGTCGCGCAGGATCTGCATGTTGGTGTCGGCAGAGCCCTGGCTCTGCGCGATCGCCGGCGCGACGAACGCGAATGCGGCGAAGAGCGACAGGAGCGCTATTAGTTTCTTCATCTGGTTACTCCGTTGAGGTTCGGGTAAAGGAGGGATGCTGCAGTTGGAGGCGCGCCGGAGATCCCGGCGCGGGCGGATTATACCCGCACCTCCGCTTCGCTTACAGTTCCTGTCAGGATGATGAAGCTGCGCCGACAACGCCTGCTCGCCGGGCTCGGGCTGATCGCCGCGCTCGCCCTCGGCCTCGCCGCGACGCTGCTCACCGTCGAGCGCGCGATCCGGCTGGACGGCCTGCGCGGGCGGGTGGCCGCGGCGCTGTCGCGTGCGCTCGGCGGCGAGGCGCGCATCGACGGACCGCTCTACCTGATTACGGGCGCGCGCCCCGGCATCGAGGCCGACGGCCTGCGGCTCGACGGCCTGCGGCTCGACGGCGGCGCGGGTGCGGCGCGCTGGAGCGCGAGCGCGCGCGCGGCGCGCCTGCGACTGGATCCGTGGGCGCTCCTCGCACGCGAGATCCAGGTCTCGGCCGTCGATCTCGAAGACGTGCAGCTGTGCGTGGCGCCCGGCGAGCGCGGCGACGCGCAGGGAAGCGCAAGGGGCGGCACGGGCTGGCGTTTCGCGGGCATCGAGCGACTGCGCGCGCAGCGCGTGAGCCTCGTGGCGGGCGCGTCCTGCTCCGGCGAACCGCTGGTGAGCGTCGCTTCGCTCGAGGCGAGCCTGCCGGCGGAACGGCCGCTGCGCGTGACGGCGTCGGGCAGCGTGAAGGCAGCACCGTGGCGCGCCGAGCTGCGCGGGCCGCCGCTTGCCACGCTCACGGCGGCGACCGGCCCGACGCCACTCGAGCTCTCCGCGGAGCGGGCCGGCGCGAAGCTCGAGGCAAGGCTCGAGGCCGCTCCTTCGCTCGCATCGGTACGCGCGCAGCTCGCGCTGGACGCGGACGACCTTCTGCCGCTGATGCGGCTCTTCGACGCGCCCTTCAAGAGCTTCGGTCCGCTGCACGCGCGCGCGCAGCTCGAGGCGGACGCAAAGCACGTGGAGTTGCGCGTAGACGAGGCGCGCCTGCAGCCTGCCGCCTTTACGGGCCGGTTCACGCTCGAGCGCGGCGGCGCGCGGCCGCGCGCGGGACTCGAGCTGCGCGCGCCCGCGCTCGATGCGCGCGAACTGCGACAGTGGCTGGACGCCTCGCTCGACCGCCCGCGTCTGCAACCGGGCAGGCTGATCCGCAAGATCATGGGCGCGGTGCGCGCGAGCGACGGCACGCTTTCGCTGCGGGTCGCACGCCTGGCGGCGGGGCCGGTCGCGCTGGACGGCGTCGCCGCCGACGGCGGCTGGACGGACGGCGTGCTGCGCGCAACGCTGGGCGCGCGCTATGCAAGGTCGCCGCTGAGCGGCGCGCTCGAAGCCGGCATGCGTGGCGAGGAGCTTGCGCTCGTGCTCGAAGCGCAGGCCAAGGCGTTGGTGCTCCCGGCCGAGGCCGGACTCAGCGGATCGATCGGCAGCGTCCGCACGAAGCTTTCCGCGCGTGGCGCCCCGGGTGCGCTCGCGCAGGCGGCGCACGGCACGCTGGAGCTGCGCGACGCGCGCGTGGGTCTGCCCTTCGCGGGTGGCCGCCTGCCGCCGCTCGTGGTCGCGGCGGCGCACGGCGAGCTCGGCGCATCCGGCTGGCGCCTCGAGCTCGCGAACCTGCGCCTCGGACAGACGCGCGGCCGCGCCAGCGTGGCGGGCGCGCTGCCGCTTACCGAGCGGCCGATCGCCGCGCGCGCCGAGTTCGAGCTGCTCGACCTCGCGCAGCTGGCGCAAGGAGAACCGCAGACGCAGGGCGCGCAGTGGGAGCGCGAGCTGCTGCCGCGCGGCGCACGGCTGCCCGACGCCGATCTCGAGATCGAGGCGGCGCGCGTTCTGCTGCCGCAGGACGCCAGCATGCAGGCGAAGGGCGCGGCGAGCCTGCGCGGCGGGCGCATTTCGGCGCGTCTCGAAGGCCGGGACGTTTCCGTTCCGCAATTCGGCGCGACGGTCGGCCGCGTGACGCTCGAAGCGTCGACGAGCGGCGCGACGCCGGCCGAACTGGCGGCCGGCGCAACGCTCAAGTTACTTGCGCGCGACGGGCGCATCGCAATACGGACCGAAGCTACGCCGCTGGAGGCTTCGTTCGCCGAAGCGAGCCTGTCGGCAGACCCGCGCGAGCGCACCCGTGCGCGCATCGCTGGGACCGCGTTCGGGCTGCCGCTCGCGCTGCAGGCGAGCGCCGCGCCGCTTTCGACCTTGCTGCCGGCGGGCGACGGTGAATTCGAGGTTGTCGGCCGACTCGGGGAGGCCGCAATGAATATGAAGTGGCAGAAGGCCGCGCCGCTGCGCATCCAGATCGACGCACCGCGGCTCGACGCCTTCGACGCGCTGGTCGCCCGCAGCTTGCCAAAGACCGGACCGGTGTCGCTCGAGGCGACGCTGCAGGGGCTCGCCACGCCGCGGCGCTCGGCCACGGTCGCACTCGCGCTCGGCGAGAGCCGGCTGAGCGGGCGCATGGCTGACGAGCGAGTGAACGGGCGCCGCAGCATCGCCATAGCGCTCGGTTCGGATCTGCTGCGGCTCGAGGACTTCGGCGTGCCGCAGTGGTCGGCGGGAAGCGGGCACGCACCGCGCACCTCCGCAGGGAATCTCGAGGCGCAAGTGAGCCGGCAACTGGAGCGCGCCGAGGCGCAGGTGGCCGCGCTGCGCCGCGCGCTGCGCGAAGTCGACGGCAGCCTCGAGCTGAACGCCGCGCGCGTAACCTCGGGTCCGGCGGATCTCGGGCGCGGGGAGCTGAAGGCGACCCTCGAGCGGGGTCGGCTGCGCGTAGCGCCGTTCAGGCTCGATGCGCCGAAGGGGAAGCTCACGCTCGCGCTGGATGCCGATCTGTCGGCGGAGGACGCGCGCTACCGTCTCAACGGGGAACTGGACCAGTTCCAGTACGGTGCACTGCTGAAAGGCATCGATGCGACAGGCAGGGCGGAAGGCAAGCTCAGCATGAAGCTGGCGCTTAGCGCGCGCGGGCCACTCGACGCTCTGGCCTCCAGCGCCGCGGGCACGGCGGACTTCGTTGTATTTCCTACTGCCTACGAATCGCGTGCGCTCGAGGCGTGGGGCGGCGGGCTCATCCACGCGATGGGTGCGGCGCTCGATCGCGAGGAGGGCGCCCGCGTCAATTGCGCAGTGGCGGCCTTCAACGTCTCGGACGGCGTCGCCAAGAGCGTGGCGTTGATGCTGGACAGCACGTCGATGCGCGCGGCCGGAGAGCTCGAAGTCGATCTGCGCGATCAACGCTTGAAGGGATTCATGGCGCCCAAGTCGAAGCGCCCGCGCCTGGTCAGCCCCCAGGCGCCGGTCGGCATCGGCGGCACGCTCGAGAAGCCGGAAGTTGGCGTCGACGTTGCAGGGATTCCGCGCGCGGCGGTGCGCACCTTTTACTTCGTGCCGGCGTATCTGTACGATGCATTTCTGAGCGGTGCGATGTCCGCCGACGGGAGCGAGGACTGCATCCGGGCGTATCGCAGGATTTCGACCAAATGACCGGGGAGGCCGTATGGCCGGGCGCAGATTCGTGACCATGTTCTTCAACGACGGCACGAACCTCAAGCTGTCGTTCCCCAAGCAGGGCGGAAAGGACGCAGCCACGCTCGTGCCGGAGGCGCTGCCCTCGGGCATCATCGTCGGCGCGCAGATCGTGAGCTAGCCTTCTCGATGGACGAGCGGCGGCTTGCGCGTCGCTGCGCGGGGTGGCTTTGCCTCGCCGTGCTGTCTATTTCCTTCGCTGCGGCAGCGGAACGACCACGCATCGGGCTGGTGCTCTCCGGAGGCGGTGCGCGCGGGCTCGCGCACATCGGGGTGCTGAAGGTGCTGCGCGAGCTGCGCGTGCCGGTCGACTGCATCGCCGGCACCAGCATGGGCGGCATCGTCGGCGCCGTTTACGCCACGGGCGCGCCGGTCGACGAGATGGAGTCGAAGGTCACGGCGATCGACTGGAAGGCGGTGTTCCAGGACCGGCCCGACCGGCGCCTGATGACCGAGAAGCGCAAACGCGAAGAGATCGGCTACCTGGCGCGCCCGGAGGTCGGCTTCCGCGACGGCGCGGTGCAGTTTCCCCAGGGCGTGCTGTACGGCCAGAACATCGAAAGGGAATTCGCCGACCTCGCCTACCGCGGGGAGGACGTGAGCGACTTCTCGCGGCTGCCATTTCCATTCAAGGCGGTGGCGACGGACATTGCCACGGGTACCCCGTACGTGCTCGACAAGGGCTCGCTGTCCAAGGCGATGCGCGCGACGATGTCGGTGCCCGGCGTGATGGCGCCGGTCGAGATCGACGGCCATCTGCTAGTCGACGGCGGCCTGGTCGAGAACCTGCCGGTGGAGCTGGTGCGCAAGATGTGCGCCGACGTCGTGATCGCAGTGAACCTCGGCACTCCGCTGCTCAAGGCGTCCGAGATCACATCGATCTTCTCGGTGAGCGAGCAGATGATCAACATCCTCACCGAGCAGAATGTGCGCGCCTCGCTGGCCCAGCTCAGGCCCGGCGACATCCTGATCTCGCCCGAGCTCGGCGACATCGGCGCCGGCAGCTTCGACCGGGCGCGCGACGCGATCGCGATCGGCGAGAAAGCGGCGCTCGCGCATGAGGCGGAGCTGCGCCGGCTCAGCCTGCCGTCCGCGGAATACCGCGCGCGGCTGCAAGAGCGGCGCAGCGTGGCGCAGAAATCCTACCGTGTCGACGAGGTGCGCGTCGCGCCGATGGAGCACGTCAATCCGCAGGCGGTCGAGAGGGAGATCAAGACCAAGCCCGGCGATACGGTCACGAGCAAGCAGATCGAGCAGGACGTGCAGCGC
>Ga0153915_10001178_pt1 | contig 24141 bp, 22 predicted proteins | sample Opewatmetagenome_2_FD_107003 | JGI IMG/M metagenome (GOLD analysis project Ga0153915, IMG submission 107003) | Freshwater wetland microbial communities from Ohio, USA - Open water 3 Core 3 Depth 3 metaG | ecosystem: Environmental > Aquatic > Freshwater > Wetlands | place: USA: Ohio, Lake Erie...
GTCCCGCCACTCGTCCGTACTTACTATCTGTACCTTTGCGCGAGGACCAAGCTTGGCCCGTACTGCTCTGGCAAGAGTCGTCTTTCCTGAGGCAGGCAGTCCACAGAGGGCTAGGAGGAACTTATTCATGGAACATGATTCACTCTGAAGGTGGGACAGAAATGTCTTGCTGAGGCTGAACCCGACGACTCTGCGACAGGCGCTGTCTATGGTCTGATAGTGATCTGCAGTGACTGCGCAAGGTCTTTGTAGCGGTTTCTGACAGTGACCTCAGTCACATTGGACGCTTCTGCGATCTCTCTCTGCGTGCGTCTGTCGTCTTCTATAATACCTGCTATGTACAGTGCTGCTGCTGCAAGGCCACCAGGGTCCTTGCCGGCTGTCAGACCATGCTTTCTGGCCTTGTTGATGATGTCCATCGCACACTGTAGGGTTCTTCCATCCAGCGAAAGATCTGCCGAGATACGCGGCATCAAGTCGTTTGCCGACGGTATCGGGACTCTGATGTCGACGTTGCGCAGGATAAGTCGAACACACTGACCGAGTTCTTTTCTGTTCACTCTGGCCTCGGTGACTATCTCATCAAGCTGCCTTGGTATCTTGTGAATACGGCAGGACAGGTAGATTGAAGCCGCGACCATTCCCTCTATGCTTCGTCCTCGAACCAGACGCCTGCTGAGCGCTTTCCTGTAAATGAGAGCAGCTGTTTCCTTTGTTTCACTAGGAATACCCAGTTGTGAGGTCAGCCTGTCCATCTCACTCATGGCGATGCTGAGGTTTCTGTGCTGTGAGCTGTGTACAAGAGTCCTGATCTGCCACTTGCGCATCCTGTAAATCGCGGCACGATTGTTCGCGGCGATTGAGCGTCCATTCGCGTCCCTGTCGCTCCAGCCAATAGTAGTGGCAAGTCCCTTGTCTGCCATTGTCAGTGTCATAGGAGAGCCAGTCCTCGCCCTTGCATTTCTCTCCTCTGCTGTGAAAGCTCTCCACTCCGGACCTGAGTCCATCATGCGGTCGTTAATCACACATCCACAGGCAGTACAGATGTTCTCACCTCGGGTCGTGTCTTCGTAGAACTCGCTACTACCGCAAATGGAACACACACCGATGCCTTGTCGTCTTTCGGCCATAGCCCGGACTGGTTTCGCCATGCGAGGTCACCTACAGGCGCTCCTTTCAGGATTTGGCCCAGAGATTGGGCACAATCAGTAAAGAAAACTGCTCCGAAAAGAGCTGTCCCGTGACGGAGATTTATGACTATATAAGTTTAAGCCTCTATGAAAAAACGTACGCCTTTCTTAGGCGAAGAAAGCCTAGATAGCCCATTGCCGCAGGAAGCTACTAAAACTCAAAAAAGAGAGGGGCCGGAGAACAGAAGCCCACCACGCTCCTTCTCCAACCCCTTTGCTGGAGTGCCGATGCATTCGCCAACTACTCTATACATGACCAAGACCTGATTACGTCCTCAGGGATCATGTGTATGTTCTCGTAGTACGAAGTGCCGTCATCGAGCACAGTCTTTGAGAGTGCCACTTTGAAGACTCCATCGCTTCTTCCCAGAATGTAGCCAGCTAGATACTGCACTGGAATCTTCTTCTTGTCAGCATCCTCCTTTGACATGGCACAGCACTCGACGCCGCTGCTCTCGAATGCCACCTCAACCTTCTCGTGGTCCGAACATGCGTCGACACGGTTGAGGCGCTTGATGTCATCAGGATCGCCGTCTCCACTTATAGTCATCACACTGTTCTTGTCATAGTGGAAGGGTTCGCCGGCAAGCTTGTGTATCGAAGGGGCTGCGTATATGGTCTTCTCGTGGACTGACTCAGCTTCGTCCTTACCTCCGTCTACGAACTTGGTCTCATCGCTCTCGCCTACGATATAGCGAACGTAGTAGCGCTTTGCATCGACCTTCTTCTCTTCGTCACCCTCATTCACGGTGACCTCTTCTTCGTCCCAAATCTCGGCTGGAACAAATGGATTCTTTAGGACCTTCTGCATTATTTCACCTTCTGACTTAACGATTGTGAACTAACCATATAAGTCTTGTGAAACGCAACATCGGCGACTAGAATGCGGTCGACTCGATGGATACCATACTCTCAGAATGGACAGTGCTGCAGCGAAGAGTTATTGTAGGCTGAGTGTGGGTGATGTCTGGAGTTGTTAATGCTCGAATATCTCGTGATTGTCGGTGCGGTGGGACTGTTCGGACTCCAGCATAGCGGTCTTTCGGCCTTACGTATCAAATCTAGGATCATCAAGAGGTTGGGAAAGAACGGGTATGGCAGAGTGTTCACTGTCACCAGTGTGGTCGCTCTCGTAGTTGCATTCCTATCGATGGACTATTGGGACTGGTTGTACTTCATCTTCTCTCCGCAAGATGTCAACCTATTTCTCACCTTTGCAGGAGTTGCATCCATTGTCATTGGATTGATAATAGCCAAGGCAGCGTCAAAGGATCTATCTGTGACGACTGTTGCAGACATGAGAACTGACAGGAAACCAGAGCTGGTGACTCGTGGAGCGTATTCCCGATTGCGTCACCCCTTATATCTCGCAACAATCCTGATACTCGTGGGCATGATGCTGTTGTATCCATTTCCGAGAGTCATTGTCTTTGACCTGTCATTGATTGCTTACGTGTTCATAGGAGCACGCCTTGAGGAGAGAAAACTGATTGTCATCTACGGACAGGAGTATCTTGAGTATCGGCACAAGGCTGGATTCATGTTTCCAAGAGTGAGTCGTTCACACGAGCAGAAGGCTCCTGTGTCCGACTCAGCATGAACGGTTCAGCTCACGCCGTTCAGTGATGCCTGAATCCTGGACAGGTGTCGCGCTCTCTTCACCGCTTCTGCGGAGATCTCGTACACATTGTCTTTCTCTACGACATAATGCGCTGTTTCAACCTCTGGTGTGAAATGGCGCTTGATGTCCTCAACCACCATGTGAAGCTGGACACAGTGGGGACTCCCGTCAATTGTAAGAACGGTCAGTCCTCGTATGCTCGCGTATCTGACGACTGAAGCTATCTTGAAGCCCGCTTGGTCCACGTGGGTTTCCTCAAGGCACACTTCAAGCACTGGCTGGTCACCATTCTTCTTGCTGAACTCTTCAACAATGTCAGGATACCTCGTAGCCATACAGCTCCCAATCAAGAGGAGGTTTCCTGAGTTCCTCAGCCTGGCGTCCCCTACGTTGGTGCACATGAGTCCTTCGCAGCGACTGCATTTTCGGGCTACCACTTTCTCCTCCTCGCCGGCGTTCTGTCCTCTCGTGCCTCGTCCTCGTTCCATTGGTCAGCAATCGGGGTTGCCACCCGGGCTATGATGTCGCCCTCGAACACATAGCTCATCTTGCTTAGTGACACCACCGTGCCATCATGAGGTGATATCACGTCCGTCCTGTCCTGCACTTGACCAATCACATCTCCGCGACGCACTGCCTCACCTGGATGTACAACGGGAACAAAGAACCCCTCGGTCTCGACATTCACATGCTGCATTCTTCCAGCGATGACACTGGACGTTTCCATCTTCTCCCCGGGAATCATGTCCTTTATCCTGAGGAAGTTGAGGATTGCCTCTCTCACCTCAACGGCTGCTTGAGGCTCTACCTGTCCTCTCTCACCCCTTGTTTCGATTGCGATGGCTGCTATACCATCATGTGCCGCCTCTGTGATCAGTGAACCTCTGTTGCCCGGGCCCTGAACCAAAAGGGGAAGGGCGATCTGAGAGGCCATGTTGCGGACGTGGATGTAGTCTCGGTGGAGGGCAACTACATGGCTGATGCATGATTGCCACCCCGTTCTGAGGTGCACAACAAAGTCCGCCTGCGAAACTCTGCGCCAGATCTCCCAAGCAGTCCTCTGGGTCACTGTGCCCTGTTCGTTGCCGGGAAACACCGTATCGAGGTCGAGGGAGTCGAGAGGAGAAACCCTTGTTCCCAGTCTGAATGACAGCGGGTTCGCCACAGGAAGCAACGTAACAGAGCCATCAATCCTCTCAAGTCCTTCTAGGTGCTTCATCACGAGATAGGTCGCATAGACATCTGTGGCTGACGTCCCATCCATGGCAGACAGTATCAGAACATTCGGTCTATCTGTTCCGAGAGCGTAGAATCCTAATGTGTTCCCTGTCTTCAGGTCGATGTCTACGGCACTTACTTCTGGCTTGACCATGGCAAGGCCTTCTTTGGACTGATATTGTTGCTTCTGTCCTAGTCGATATGAAGCGGTGTAAGACATGAGGTGGTTCCCCATAGATCGGCGTCAGCCGCCATGAAGAGGCCTATGTGCTGGGCGTCTGCTCAATCGGGCTGCCATGGACGATGGCGGAGAGCGACTTCTCAAAGCAGATAGTAGTAGTAGTAGAAGGCCAACCCGGCGCTCAAGGTAACAAACCATAAGACAATAGAAAGGATCATCATCCTCTTCGTTCCACACTTGAGGGGTTTGGAGTTCCTTGTGGCGGAGAAGAACCGGAAGCCGAACAGCAGTGCCAGCAGTATGGTTGCTGAGCCAAGTATGACATGAGCAACAGTGACCAGTATACCAGTAGTAACGGGACCAGCGATAATAGCCCCGAAATTTCTCACAAGCGATGGTAGCATGATCAAGAGTATGGTTGCGACATTAGCCAACGTTGCAATCGCCATTATGTTGCCGTGACGTTTCAGTGGGCGTTTGAGCACCACACCAGCCACCAGCAAGATGGCGAGCACTGTCTGTATGATGAGATTGACATCAAAGATGATTCCTGCAGAAGACCCAAAGATTACCATGACATCACCATCACAAGGACTGCATTGGCTAGAAATAAACTAGACGGGCAACTGCACGGTACAGGCCCGCCGAAGAGTCTCGGGATGAGGGGGCGGGATCTTTCTATGTTTCCTAACGATGATTCACTGCTCGACCATTTGGCCTGAGAACCATCTGCTTCTGCAATTGAACAAGAAGATTCCACTTCTGAGAGTGCCTCCTGTGAAGTCATCGTGTCGACACAGTGCATACTCGCTCCCCATGGGGATGGAGCGACTCCTGAAGAGGTCTTGGTGCCCACACCATTGGGGGTCGCCGATCCATAGAGTTGGTATTCGTTTCTTGATGACATCTAGCCCTGCCATCGATAGGTAAGGTTCCCAGCATGCAATCACAATTGATGGGCTGTAGTGTGCTATCGCCTCGAGCGCACCTAATCTTTCAACCCACTTGGGGTATGCTATGTCGTAGCGTCCATCTCTGCTGTCTGTCGCAACGGTTTGTCTATCCACCAGTGGTCCCAAGAACTCAGTGAGTCTTCCATCGCCTGCCATGACCTCTAGGACAGGACCCGGTTTGCCTGTACGCAGGAGAACTGTCTTTACTATTTGAGCGAGTTTTGTCACGAACTCTTTGTTGAAGATCTGGAAGATCCATCTTCCTCCTGCGTTGTATCCATTGCAGTACCTTCGGACACCGAAGTCCTTCTCCACAGCCTGAAGCAATGCCAGAGTTTCCTGATAACCCATCAAGTGTTCGTGGACATCTATGTACTCTCCCGAGGGGTGCATCATCCAGCCCATACTCATGAGCGCGTTGCCCCATTCAAGCCTTTTTCACTCTATTCATGCCGACCTAGTGCACGGCAGGCCATTTGAAGGCACGTATGTTTCGAATAATAGCGCGAAGGTCAACTCGATTCATCCAAAGCTCTATTAGGTGGTCCAAGAGCCTGGATGCAAGAGTGAGCCAAGGATGGATTGTGTTCTCTGTCCGTGACATTTGCTTTTTCTTCGAGTCCTTTATAGCAGATACCGCATCCGGCTCCTCGAGTGATTCAACGTCTATTGAGGCCTCCAGATATGAGTGAATACGCCGAGATTGAGAGGAAATGGCAAAGGCGTTGGGAAAGGGACAAGATCTTCGAGGCAGACCCTGACTCCAACAAGCCCAAGTTCTTCCTGACCGTACCATACCCATACACAAATGGTGCCTTGCACATCGGCCATGGCAGGACGTACACTGTGGGGGATCTGATAGCCCGTTACAGACGGATGAGGGGATACAATGTACTGTTTCCAATGGCCTCACACATGACCGGCACACCAATCCTCGGAATGGTGGAGAGAATCAAAGAGGGCGATCATGATGCGATTGAGCAGTACAAACGAGACCTGCGACTGTATCTGAAGACGGAGGAGGAAGTCGAGGAACAACTGCGGAAGTTCACAGACCCGTGGGTAACGGCCAAGTTCTTTGCCGACGCCATCTCTGCCGACTTCAAGGCCCTTGGTTACAGCATTGACTGGCGCAGGAAGTTCACGACCGGTGACAAGATCTACAACATGTTCGTGACATGGCAGTATCAGAAGTTGATGGACAAGGGATACATTCGACAGGGCGCCTATCCACTGCTGTACTGTCCCCATGATGGCAATCCCGTTGGAGAGGACGACCTGCTGAAGGGCGAGGACGCCAAGATCAAGGAGTTCACGGCAATCAAGTTCGGGTTCGAGGACGGATTCATAGTCCCTGCAACACTGCGGCCTGAAACCATATTCGGCGTCACAAACATGTGGATCAATCCCCATGCCACCTACGTCTGGGCCCGAGTCGACGGCGAAAAGTGGGTCATCTCATCTGCAGCAGTCGAGAAGCTAAGACTGCAAGCCAAGAAGGTAGACGTGATTGAGTCGTTTTCCGGGGCCAAGATAGTCGGCAAGAAGTTTCGGGCGGTTCATGACGAGCATGAGATTCCAATCCTGCCAGCCGACTTCGTGGACCCACAGAATGCAACCGGTGTGGTCTACTCCGTTCCCGGCCATGCACCGTTCGACTATGTTGCACTCCGTGATCTCTGGGAGAATCCCTCTGGCCTAGAGCAATACGGGATTTCGCCTGAAGACGTCCGGAGTATCAAGATTATCGGCATGATCGACATCAAAGGATACAGTGAGTTTCCAGCCAAAGATACAGTCGAAAAGAGGGGTATCAAGTCACAGGCAGAGGCTGAAGAGCTCGAAGAGGCCACACAGGAGATCTACAAGGCTGAGTTCTACGAGGGTGTGATGAGAAACAACTGTGGCCAATTCTCTGGCAGGGCAATCAAGGAAGTCAAAGACGATGTCGTCAAATGGATGAGGTCAAACAATCGTGTTGATGTGTTCTACGAGCCCGATAGGAGACCTGTAGTCTGCAAATGTGGAACAGATGTCCAGGTCGGCGTGTTCGCCGGACAGTGGTTCTTGGACTACATGAGTCCGGGCTGGAAGGACTTGGCGCGCAGTGCACTAGACTCAATGCAGATATTGCCGAACACCTTCAGGAACCTCTTTGAGGCCACATTTGACTGGCTGACCCAAAGGCCCTGCGCGAGAAAGCGGGGAATCGGTACTCGTCTGCCCTTTGATAAGGAGTGGATCATCGAATCACTGTCCGACTCTACGATCTACATGGCATTCTACACCATAGCCCATAAGATAACCGGGAATAAGCTGAAGCCCGAACAACTGACATTGAGATTCTTTGACTACGTGTTCCTGAGCAAGGGTGACCCGAAGAAGGTTTCAGAAGAAACAGGTGTGAGCATTGATCTCCTGAGGTCAATGCACGACGAGTTCCTCTATTGGTATCCGAACGACCAGCGACATACAGCACCATCGCACATATCGAACCATCTGAGCTTCGCCATCTTTCACCATGTTGCGATATTCCCGAGAAAGCACTGGCTGAAATGTATCAGCCTGAACGAGCACGTGAACATGGAAGGGATGAAGATGTCAAAGAGCAAGGGCAATGTCATCCCACTCGTGGAAATCCCGAAGAAATATGGTGCCGACGTGTATCGTACATACGTCATTTCGGCCGCCGAGCCGGCCACTCTCATGGACTGGCGTGAGAGGGACGTACCTGTAGTCAAGAACAGGATTGCTCAGTTCATTGAAACAGTCAAGAAGTATGCGACAAAGACTCCTAAGGCGTACACCAAGAAAGACAGGCCTGCCATGATGACTCGATGGTTTCTGTCCAAGGTCAACTCGCTGATTGAAGACAGTACGGAGAGCTTTGACAGCTTCAAGCTGAGGGATTACGCATTGCTTGTAACTTCAGAGATGCAGCGTATTGTCAGCCAGTACGTGGACCGCCCTGAGGTGCCGAAGGAAGAACGTGACTCTGCCATGGCATACGCATGCGACATCTGGGTCCGTCTCGTCACCCCCATAGCTCCTCACATCTGCGAAGAGATGTGGTCGAAGATGAAGCACGAAGGGTATGTTTCTCTGGCGCCATGGCCCAAAGCGGACAAGAAGATGATTGATCTGCCGGCAGAACGAGCGCAAGACGTGGTCGAAGCAACGATACGTGATGTGCGCGAGATCTCGAAGCTTCTGAAGGAGAAGGCTCCGAAGAGAGTAAACATCTATGTGGCACCTCAATGGATGTTCGATGCGATGGACAGCGTCCGACAGGCCAATCTGCCGATGATTGTCGGTGACATCATGAAACACCTGATGTCAAATCCCAGCTTCAGACAATATGGCAAAGAGGTCAAGATGATTGTGGACCGAATGGCAAAAGAGAACGGACTCTGGGGCTACTCCGCAAGCGCGAAGGACGAAACCGTGACACTACAGAGCTCAGTTGAGTACTTGAAGTCGGAACTGGGTCTGGAGATAGTGATTCAGTCTGCTGAGAAGCCGCAGAGTGACCCCCAGGGGAAGGCGCATTTTGCTCTTCCTGGCAGGGTATCACTCTTCCTTGAGTAGATTGGACAGCAGAGATGGAGGGAGAGCCTAGACCGGCAAGCCCATTGCAAGGGCTGTCAGGCGCAGTGCAGTAGTTTGTGACTGTGCCATCATTCGCTGCTGGTCACGAGCTCTCTCCTTGCTATCTCGCGCCCCTCTTCGTCCACAATGACGATGTGAGCGGCGCAAGAGAGTCAGCAGTCGTAGCAGCGTACTACCATCTCAAGGAGGTTCAGTACGCCTTCAGGTATTTCGTCTGTCATCTTAGTTCTCTCCTAGCCTATCATAGGTTTAGGCAATTTCAGTTTCTGGTGAGCCCTTTGTTCGAAGACCTGCTTGGCTACTTCCATCAGAGTCTTCTCGATGCCGCCGACATTGTTGTTTGTGGCGACTATCATGTTTGCCTTTGTGATGATCCCTTGTTCGTCAGTCCAGTAATGATGGATGAGTGTTCCTCGCGGTGCTTCAACACATCCTACACCATCACCCTTCTTCGGCTCGACCACTGACAACTTGATGTCCTTGCTCACAATCTGAGGGTCCTTCAACAGGATCTCGAGCTCCTCCATCGCTTGGACAAGTTCCACGATCCGGGCCCAATGATATGCGAATGTTGCGTGAATGGGATGGCCGAGTCTGTTTCTCATCTCTTCAAATGCCTCTTGAGCCAGAGGTGTAGCCATCTTGTCTACAACGTTGGTCCGTGCAAGAGTGCCCGCCCGCCAGACTCCGTCTGGGTATCCCACTGGTTTGTAGTACACATGCGTGGCATAGGAGTGTTCAGGCACATACTCGGCGAAGCACTTGCGGTAGTCCTTCGGCTTGATGTCGGCCACAACGCTGCCTTCAGGATCCATCACTCTGATACTGCCATCATATATCTCGTGAGCCCCGTTGTTGTGAGTCCCGATATAATACGTCTGGACCACTCCGAGCTTGGTGATGGTGTCCCAATAGTCATCGAAGACCTTCTTTGCTAGTGTGAGTGTATCAGCGGTCCACTGCCTGATGTCTGCTATCTGTTTCAGGAACTTGTCCCTGTTCTCTTCTGAGAACGGATTCAACATGCCCCCGGGAATGGCAGTCACAGGGTGAATGGCAGTTCCACCAATCGCCGCAGCCAGTTCTTGGCCAAACTGCATCATCTGGAGAGCCATCTTGCCAACATCAGGCATGGCCTTGACTATGGTGACTAGATTCCTCTTTGCAGGCTCTGCAAAAGGCCCGACTAAGAAGTCCGGAGCCGCAAGAGCAAAGAAATGAAGCGCATGACTGCTCAGCTGTTTGGCATTGATTAGAAGCCTTCTCACCTTCACAGCCGCAGCAGGTGGAGTGATGCCCCATGCATCCTCCACAGCCTTCACGGAAGCCAAATGGTGAGGCTCGGGACAGATACCGCATATCCTTGGAGCAAACCTTGGTGCTTCCTCGGCAAACCTGCCCTCAAGGAACTTCTCGAAGAACCGGGTAGAAGTGATATTGAACTGGGCGTCCTTCACCTTTCCATCCTTGCCTAGTTTGATGGTGATATCGCCATGGCCCTCAAGTCTGGTCACGGGCGATATCTTGACAGTCTTCTCGCCCGTCATTTCTTCTTCTTCCTCCGCGTTTCCGTGCGAATTCTGGAGAGGTAAGAGGCCGCGTAGTCGGTGAAGTAGAATGACCCAATCGGATCCGGGAATGACTCTCTCAATTTGTCAGGCTCCATCTCAGCAACAGCACCCAGTGCTGAGATGATCTTAGCACCATGGTCACGGACCCTGATAACAGGTCCAAAGCATCCCTTACATGGTGTGTTCACATTTGGACAGATGGCCCCGCATAGCCCGATTGTTGCGAAGCCTAGACACAGGTACCCCTGGTCTAGAAGGCATTTGCTGGGGTCGATGTGCCCTTCATGAGTTCTGTGGAACTCCTTGATGTGTTTGTCCTGTTTCACCTTACTACACTGATCACATACGCTCTTCTCAGGAAGGTCAAAGGGCTTTCCAGAGATGAGAGCTGTGAGTGCGTCGAGCAAGTTCTTGCTGGTTGGAGGGCACCCAGGCAACAAGACATCGAATTCCACGATGTCGACGTTTGGCTGTACGGTTTCTGTAAAGACTGGAACGTTCTCAGAGGGTACTCGTGGGTCGGTGACCGTGTCGGCCTTCATGAACTTCCTGTCGACCAGCTCCTCGAGGTTCCACTGGTTCGCGAGACCCTGAATACCCCCATAACATGAACAGACCCCCCATGCGACAAGGGTCTTGCTCTTCTCTCTCATGACATTGAGCAGGTGGACGTCCTCCTCAGTCCTGCAGCTTCCCTCAACAAGCCCAATGTGGATTGACTGGTCCGGCATTGACTCAAGGTCCTTCAGCTTGAAGTCGACGACGGCAGGCCAGAATACTATCTCTATCTCGGGCAGGACAGTCAATAGTCCAAGATGTAGATCAACCAGTGACTGATCGCAGCCCCAGCAGGAGGTCAGTTGGGCCAGCGCAATGCGTTTGGTCATCTCTCATTAGTCCTTCTTTACGGGGTTCGGCCCCAGAGCTTTGATCCGCTCCACCATGGATGTGATGCCTTGGGTAAAGACGTCGCCCTCTGCTGCGCTCGCCCACTGAAGATGGACTCTCTCTGGCTCGATGCCTGCTTCCTCAAGCATCTTCTGGAGAAGGGCGAAGCGTGACTTCATCTTCAGATTCCCGGTTGTATAGTGGCAGTCCCCTGGGTGACAGCCTGAGATGAGCACACCGTCTGCACCTTGGTTGAGTGCTTCAAGGACAAAGACGGGGTCTATGCGTCCGGTGCAGTTGACCCTGATGATTCGCATATTCGGAGGCATCTGCATTCTGCTAGTGCCTGCAAGGTCTGCGCCGGCATATGAACACCAGTTGCAGCAGAAGGCCAGTATGCGGGGCTCGAATCTGTCTTCTACCTTTGTCTTTGGTTTCTGAGTGCTGGCCGATTTCTGACCTGCGGCTGTCAAACCATTCGTAACCCCTTGGCATCTCAGGCGGGACTTGTACAGTTCTTTAAACATTGCTGCTTAGAAAAGGTCTTGGTTTGAGGAGTACGTCAACTTATGAGATTCACGGGTCTATGCTCACGATGATGAATATGTTTATCGGCATCCATCGGTTTCAATGTGATTCTGACCATTCGGTGAGTGAGAACGGTGATTACTGCATTCATCATGGCGAAGACCGAATCATCAAAGTCGCGCAGCATTCTTCAGCTCGTGAAGAAGCTTGAGGGAGTGGAGGAGGCCTACATCATATACGGTGCCTATGACCTCTTGATCAAAGCCAGCTTCAAGACGCCAGAGGCGCTAAGCCTGTTCGTTGTGGACACGCTCAGGAAAGTTGATGGCGTGAAAGACACTGTGACTAATGTCTGCGCGGCCTGTGACTAGGACTACCACAATCCCAGGGCAGCGTCAACTCTCAGATTCCATGCCCGGAGTCTGGGGCCGACGCATCCACTGTCAGGAGCTTGGACTGGTCCGGCCGGCTAGAGGGCGAGTTTCTTCAGTGTGCTCTTGAGCGGCAAACCTGTCTTCAGATTCCAGCCCCTAGAACTGTAGTACTCGTCGAGCATTCTGTCCAGCTCGACCACCTGACCCTTTGAGGGACCGACTGGTGCCTTCTCCTTCGTCAGTCTATCCGGCAATGCATCGTCCTTTCGTGTGATACCGAACCTTGCATTGAACAAGCGGTTGAGGTTCACTATCCGCTCTCCAATAGTCTTCAACTGCTGCACAGAGATGTCGAGGCCATTGTGTATCTTCAGTCCAAGTGCGATATCTGCATAGTAGAACTCGGGAGGAATCTGCGTGCCATACTTACAAAGGCCAACGCTCTCAACGACCACCATGAAGTCCTCACACTCTTTCACCATGATGCCTTTGTATGTGGGATCGAGTCTATCCGCCATCTGAGGAAGGTACTGCTCTCCGAAGCGTTTTCTGATCTCGTCGTCAAACCCCACCTCATCTAACACGGGAAAACCGTAGAGATGATCGGCACCTCTTGCAGCAGTGACCGCGGCGAGCCCCATCGACTTCTGAGCACGGGGTTCCTGCCCAGCTATCTCCTGCTTCTTCACGGCCATGACGAGCCTCTCGCTTCCGCGTCCGATTTTCTCTGCTGCTCTTGCGCTCCCCTCAGCAAGTAGGTCACCAAATCCCTCTCTGAAGGCAATCATCTTGGTCAGCTTGACGATTGACTCATGGTTGCCCCAGCCAAGATCGATACCACCGGTGTCGTCTTCTGTGAGGAGCCCCTCCTCCCAGGCTTCCATTGCCCAAGATATCGTGCCACCAAGAGATATCGTATCCATCCCATACTGATTGGCCAAGTGATGGCTGTATAGGACGGACTCCAGATTGGCATTTCCGCAACGCGACCCGAGGGCCGCTTGGCTCTCGAACTCGGGAGACCCTCCTGTGTAGGCGTACGGCCCCTCTGACACACAGGTGAAGCGGCCGCATCTCTGCAGGCAGCTCCAGTCAGCTCTGGGTTTCATAAGATGGCCTTGGTTGATGGCATGCCCGCCTATCTTGTCATAGCCGTCGAACACCCCTTGCCGCATATTGTAGGTAGGCAGTCGGCCGATGTGCTGCATGAGTTCTATTAGGCTGGTAGTCCCAAACTCGGCCCGGCCCGGAGTGAAAGGATTAGCTAACATTCTCCTGTGGAGCTCGTCCATCTCCTTAAGGTAGGTTCGTGGCTCTGCAACTTCGAGTTTGCCTGTTCCTCTCACACATATCGCTTTGAGGTTCTTTGATCCCATCACTGCGCCGATACCCGAACGGGCTGATGCCCTGTCCCTGTCATTCATAACTGCGGCGAAACGAACTAGATTCTCTCCAGCCTGCCCGATGGAGAGGACCCGGCAGTTCCTACCATGTTTGGCTTTGAGTATCGTGTCAGTCTCGAAGACATCATGACCCCAGACGGATGATGCATCGAGGAGTTCCACGGTAGAGTCCTGAATCCGGAGATAAACGGGCTTCCGCGCGGCCCCCGTGAATATGATCGAGTCGTACCCGGCGAGCTTGAGTTCCGGTCCCCAGAATCCCGCGGCGTGACTTTCTCCCCATATCCCAGTGAGAGGGGACAATGCAGCGATGACATGCCTTGACGATTGCGGAAACATAGAACCTGTGAGGAGCCCGGTAGCGAAGCCAAGAACGTTTTCTTGGCCTAGAGGGTCCGTCCCGTCGGGAATCATATCGAAGAGAGTCCTTGACAGGAACCCTGCACCCAAGAGGTACTTCCTGACGACCTGCTCATCGAGAGGCTTCTTCTTGATACTCTGGCTTGTCAGATCTATGTATAGCCCCTGACCGCCTACTCCTTTGATCACAAGAACTCACCTCTCGAATACAGCTCCGCCTTGTGCTTGTCATAGAGCGGCGGCAACCTGCCATTCTTGTCTTTGTCTGCGAGCTCCTTCTGGGTCGTGATCCATATTGCCTCCACAGGGCACCTCTTCACACATTCACCACATTGAATGCATTTGATAGCCTTGCCACTGTCGGGGTTAACTGAGATTGCATCATAGGGGCATGCTTTCACACATGAGCCGCACCCGTTGCATCTAGTGTTGTTTACAGTCAACACTCCCTTGGAGGTTCTGGAAATCGCTCCCTCGGGGCAGGCCTCTTTGCACGGTGCGTCTTCACAATTGCGGCAGAAGAGGGGAAAGTCGAGCCCATCCTCAAAGCGCATCACTCGGACTCTTGCCCGGGTAGGACTAATGACCTTGAAGTAGAACATGCTGCACGCGTTAGCACAGATCATGCATCCTGTGCATACCGTGGGGCTTCCAAAGACGAACTTGAGTGCCGACATGGTCTAGTCCTCTACGACCTTTCCCGCATCTCCCATTTTCTGGAACCTGCCATAGCCGGGCTTGATGGTAGTCCTGTCTTCGTTGAAGACCTGTACTCCCCTGACGAATGTCATGACAGGTGCCCCCTTCATCGCCATCCCCTCATATAATGTCCATCCACACTTCGAGAACATCATGTCTGTCTTCATTGTTTCTTCTCGAGTGGGGTCAACAATGACCATGTCTGCATCAGACCCGACTTGGAGAACACCCTTCTTTGGATACAGCCCGAATATCCTTGCAGGATTCCTGCAGGTCACGTCGAGGAGCCTTGAGAATGAGAGGCGTCCTTTGTTAACGCCTTCTGAGAGCAGGATTCTCAATATCATCTGGATGCCATCGACTCCAGACCATGCCTCTCTGATGTCCTCCTTACCGCTGTCTTTCTCTTCTGCCGGGCTAGGCGCATGGTCGCTCACTGCCATTTCTATCGACCCTCGTAGAAGGGCAGCCCAGAGGGCGGCTCGGTCTTCTTTGGACCTCAGCGGCGGGTTCATCTTGCTCTTTGGTCCCAACCTGTTCATCTCATCCCTATAGAACACAAGGTGATGTGGGCACACCTCTGAAGTGATCGTGATTCCAGCTGCTCTGCCACGCTCGATCTCCTTCACTGCCTCGCGCGTGGAAACATGGGCAATGTGAAGGTGTCCGCCGGTCTGCTGGGCGATTCCTACTGTCTGGTGCACAGCAAGCTGTTCGGCCAGGTTTGGACGCGCGAGAGAGTGGCTCACCGGCGCATCCCACTCACCCTCCAAGTCCTTCTTGAACTCATCAAGGACGCCTTGGTTCTCACAGTGCACAGTCAGATGGCCACCATGTTCGGAGACCTCGCTCAACAGTCGCGTTATCACGCCATCATTCGCAAAATAGGGGGCACATGTGAAAGCCTTGAAGGCGGCGACTCCTTTCTCTATCAAAGAAGGGATTACAGCGACGCTGTCTGCGCTCATCATGCCGGCGTATAGCCCAAAGTCCACAATCGACATTGATTCCCCCTGTTTTGCCTTCTCTTCCACAGCTTGAGGGGAGAGTACCGGACTAGTTAGAGGCATATCAACGACAGTGGTCACACCACCTGCGGCAGCTGCACGTGATCCCGTCGTGAAGTCTTCATGGTCAAGCCTCGCAGGATCGTGAAGGTGAGCATGGCCGTCAATCAGGCCGGGCATCAGAACCTTTTGATGGGCATCGATGACCGTGTTCGCGCTTGGAAGATGCTCGTCTGTCGCAATGAGGCAGATGCGGTCTCCAGAAACGGCGACACCTCCTCTTACAAGCCCCGACTCGAGAAGCAGCTTGGCGTTCCTTATGACAAGATCCACGGCTCGCCCGGGTGCTTGTGTTCCAGCGGGTAGCGGACGGTGCACTTCTTAGCCACCTCCAACGGGTGGAAACAGTGCCACGACATCTTTGTCTTTGAGTCTGGTCTGATAGCCATCAATCAGTTCGATTCTCTTGCCATTCACCATGCATGAGTAGAATCGCTTGAGTTGCCCTGAGCTGGAATCAATGACGGCATTTGTGAAGGACTTGCCGTAGGTCTGACCAAGCTTGGTCAACATATCATTGATGTCCTCTGCTTCAATCTCAATGCTCTTGGTGCCCGTAATCTCGCGGACTGTCGCAAAGAACCTCACAGTTACTGTCGCCAAGGAGTTTGACCCTGATACATGGAAACCCCCAAGGATTTTAATGGTTGCTTACTGGACATCTGTTGGGATGCGAGAGTACTACAGCAGGCGCGCAGAGGAGTACGAGGAAGTATACCACCGGGACGACAGCGCTGCCCAGAGGGAACTTCAGACGATAAGACATAGCCTTACGACAACGCTCCAAGGACGACGCATTCTAGAGGTGGCCTGCGGAACTGGCTATTGGACGCGTTCTCTGTCCGAGTCGGCCAAGTGGATTCTCGCGACAGACGTATCCTCAGAGATGCTCGCGATTGCCAGGACAAAAGAGTACGGCTGTCCTCTCACCTTCGCAATCGCAGACGCCTATAGCCTCCCTTTCAAGTCACGTTCGTTCGATGCAGCACTTGCCAACTTCTGGTTCTCTCATATTCCAAGAAGTCTGGTCCATGGCTTCCTATCCCAACTACACCGATTGCTGCTGCCTCATTCACGCGTGTTCATAGCAGACAACAACTTTGTGCCTGGCCTGGGCGGGGATTTGAAAGTCATCGATGGCAGTGATGACACCTTCAAGTCAAGAATTCTGCAGGACGGGAGCCAACACCTCATTCTGAAGAACTACTACACCACTTCCCAGCTGGTTGAGATTTTCAGGAGTGTTGTTCCTAGTTTTGGACTACCCAACGTCTTCTACGGAAGTCGATACTGGTACGTTTCATATCACGTGGACGAACCTGCTGAGCATCACTGAGGTTATAGGCGAGCAGGTTCCTCTGCCGCTCGGGTTTCTATGTCACGAGTACGGCCCGGCTTGGAGATTACTGTCGTAGGCCATCTCAGTAGGGACCTTCTTATCACACCCGAGCTGACGCGTGAGTCACTGGGTGGCGGGACCGCCTATGCTATGCTTGCGCCTGCCGTGGGTGCAATGAGGTCGGGCATAGTCACGCGGGTCGGACAGGATTTCAATCAGGAGTATATGAATGCTCTAAGGATGTCAGGCCTCGACCTGACTGGACTCAGGACAAGTGGGCCTCACACCACGCGTTTCGTAAACATATACGACGCTCAGGGAAACAGGACACAACGAGTCGAGGCCGTTGCGCCCTCCCTTAGAGGAGATGACTATCTCAGTCACCATCTACATTCAACCATCTTCCATTTCTGCCCATTGACTGCCGCTGAACTGCACATGTCTTGTCTTGAGATTGCAGACACGTCAGGAGCGTTTGTGTCCCTTGATGTTCAAGGATATCTCCGGGCAATAGAGGGCGACCGAGTTGTACCTAGGAACTGGGATGAACGTGATGAAGTTCTAAGGTATGTAGACTCGGCCAAGTTCGATGACAAGGAGCTCAAGATTGCCTATGGGAAGGTACCGGAGACATTAGCTGTGGAGAAGATCACAAGGCTTGGCCCCAAGATTGTGATAGTGACTCGCGATCGTAGGGGATCCAGGATATACACGCGCAACGGACGTACCGACATCCCTCTTGTTCTCGCGGACAAGTTCGTTGACTCTACAGGATGCGGAGACACATACACGATCGGGTTCCTGCTGGAGTACATGAGGACAGGTGACATCAGGAGAGCAGGACTGTTTGGTGCCACGTGTGCCTCATACAATCTGGAAACCGTGGGTCCTTATGACATGCCGAGTCGCGAACAAGTCGAGAAGCGGATGAAACCCTATCTGTATTCGTGAAAGGAAGGCTTTTTCACTGATGCATATTGCAGACCTCCATACCGGGTGTTGTCATGCTTGATGACTTGGACCGTCTTATGGAAATCGCAGGCATTGATGCCATTGTGGCTGAAGGCAGCGCATTCGAAGTGCCTGATATCTTCTGGATGACTGGGTTTCGTTCAACTGACTCTATAATCTGCCTCAAGAGCCGGAACGAGCCCCAAGTGATCGCTGCAGGATTCAATACATTGGATCGAATCCGAAGCCAGAGTTTCGTCAAGCACACACACGACCTTACAGAGCTGTACGTCTCACTGATGCGGGAGAACAAGAGAGCGCAGGAGAACCCAGAAATCATCTATCGAGATGTTCTGAAGAACCTCTTCACAGGGAAGGTCTTGGGTGTGCCCGATCATATTCCTGCGAGAGTGCTAGTTGCAGTCCAGAAGCTGGGTTACGATGTGAGAGTCATGCCCGACCTGCTGAAGGAAGCTCGCGCGAGGAAGTCTGGCGCTGAGATAAAGACAATCAGAAAGGCCGGTGATGCCACTATTGAGAGCATGACCGAGGCTTTTCAGATGATACGGGATTCGAAGGTGGGTCCCAACAAGATACTGATCCACAAGGGTCAACCGCTTACTGTAGGCGATTTCAAGCTGAAGCTTGAGCTAGCTCTGGTCACGAGGTCTGCGGAGTCCGCTGAGGATGCAATCGTAGATGTAGGGAAGAAGGGTTTCGACTGGCACTATCTTGGTGCACCACGGGATGTGATGAAGGCAGGAGAGCCAATCATCATCGATGTGTTTCCAAGGCTGAAGCTCGATCGGTACGTAGCAGACATCACACGCACTGTCGTCAAGGGCCCAATGAGTGATAGGGTCAAGACAATGTACGATGCAGTAGATGAGGCCAAAGCCGCTGCAGTAGACACACTCACCGATGGCGCAGTCATAGATGACGTGAACATGGCCTGCTTCAAGTCCTTGAAGGCGCATGGGTTTGACTCCAGAAGGCTCAACCCCACTGCCACGGAGGGCATGACTCATGGTCTAGGTCATGGCATCGGACTCGAGGTACATGAGAACCCCAATATGTATCATTATACTGAGAAGTTCTCTGAAGGTCATGTGATCACACTTGAGCCTGGCGTCTATCTGAGGTCCACTGGCGGGGTCCGACTGGAGGACGACTACGTTGTGACAAAAGGCAAAGCGAAGCTGCTGACCCGTGGACTTGATGACGTGACATTGTTATGAGCACCGACAGATAGTGTCATTCGCTACTGAGTGCGTGTTCCGGGCAGAGTGAAACGCAGAGCCCGCAGCCCACACATGCGGCACTATCAATGTGAAGCACCTTGGCCTGACTGTCCAAATTCAGGGCCGAGTAGGCACATGACTTGGCGCACAACCCACACAGAGTGCATCTGTCTGTGTCGACCCTGACAGGCGGTCTGAGCAGTCGTTTCTTCTTGAGATACGGTAGTGCAACACCTCGGACCGATTCTACCGATGGATAGTCATGCGAGTCGAGCCATTTGTGGATTTCAGTCGCGATTCTTCCATATACGGCAGGCCCTTCGAGTATCGCTGCAGTGCAGACCTGGACTGCAGATGCCCCTGCCATGAAGAACTCAATGGCATCTTGACCGTTTATGACACCTCCAGAGGCTATAATTGGAAGATTCACAGCTTGGGCGATTTCTGCAACGCATCTCATGGCAATTGGCCTAAGAGCGGCTCCGCTCATCCATCCATAGCCCTTGTCGCTCCCCAGCACGGGACGGCATGTTTCGACGTCAATCCTCAGACACGGACCCAGTGTATTGATTGCCACTATGCCATCGACATACGGCTCCAGCGTCTTTGCGACCTTGGCGACGTCCACTTGAGGGCTCAGCTTTGCGAACACAGGTATCGAAACACACTGTTTCAGGGCCTTGGCTATCTCAACATGGCCGCCTACGTAGTGCGTGCTGAACTCGATGGCGCTCACTCCAGCACTCTCGACTAGTGGCCCAATCTTTGCCACATCCTCAGGTGTGTAGCCGATGCTCGCTATCAAGGGCAGACCTGCCTTCAGTGCCAGGGGGTACTCATCTTTGAGCCATCTCTCCAAGGGAAGTTCGCTCCAGAGCTCTGCGTTCAACAGTCCCCTCCTTGAACCCAGTCTGCCGCTCTCTACTGCAGCAATGTTGGGCTTGGGCACTTCGGCAGGCTTAGTGCTGACTGTTTTCGCGACAAGACCCCCTGCTCCGCCCTTGGCAGCCTCTAGAAGCGTCGCGCCGTCACGTGCCATCGGGCCCGCTGCTGTCATGACTGGCGTCTTGAAGCTTAGTCCGGATATCTGAACAGTAATGTCTGCCACGTCAAAGGGTCATGCGACACCTGACATAAGAGTTCTGATATCTGGGTCTTCCTGGTCAATTACTTGCCAACAAGCCTCGGCTTTCGAGGTCGCCTGCAACAGCATCCAGCTTGAGTCGAACAAGGGTTTCTTTCTTCGGAAATCCTGTCTTCAGATCGCATCCGCGTTTCGTGTAGTACTCATCCAGCATGTAGTCTAGGTCCGGGAGACCGCCCTTTGCAGGTCCCGTGGGCATTGGGTCGGACAAGAGCCTCTTGGGAAGGGTTTCTTGTTTTCGAGTGATGCCTAGACGGTGGTTGTAGGCCCTTCTAAGGTGACATATTCTCTCGGCCGCTTCCCTCACGAACTTCATACTGGACCACTCATCCATGCCTGTCAAAGGAGGAATCACGTTAATGAAAGTTTCAAAGTAGTATACAGGCGGCCACATCGTGCCATACTTGCATATCACGGCTGAGTCAACGAGTGCGTACAGATCCTCGATGTCTTTGATCACCTCGCCCTTGTATACCGGCGACGTGATCTTCTTGATCTCCTCATACTTCTCCTTACCGAATCTCTTGATGATTACTTCGGGGTAACCCAGTTCCTCGAGGCTTGACAGACTTCTGAGGTGATCAGCTCCTCGTACGTTTATGGCGTACGTCAGCCCCACGGACTGGTGCGCGCGGGGGTCCTGTCCTGAAGCCTCAAGACCCTTGGAGTGGATTGCGTACATCGGAGCATCACCGCCAATCCTCTCAGCTGCTTTTCTAGTGCCAAGTGCTAGGAGCTCTCCGATCCCCTCGCGTTTGGCTGCCATCTCCACGAGTTTCGCCATGGACTCGGTGTTGCCCCAAGAGAGATCAAGACCACCTGTGTCCTTGGACGTCAGGATTCCTTTCTCCCAGAGCTCCATTAGGAATCCGATAGTCTTACCACAGGATATGGTGTCCATTCCGAGCAGGTCACATCTTGTACCCATGTAGAGCACAGATGCCAGATCATTGTTCAGGCAGTTCGATCCGAAGGCCATGATGCTCTCATACTCGGAGCCACCAGCTGGGCCTATGGCGAATGGCCCATCTTTGACACGGAAGATGTACTTGCATCCGATTGCGCAACCGTAGCAGGCCTCCTGTGCGATTCTGTACTGCTTCGAGATCGCCTCAGGTCCGATGTCATCTGCATGCTCGTAGTAGCCAGTCCAATGATTCTTCGTCGGGAGCCTGCCAATCTCGTTAATCATGGTCACGAGACCGGTGGTTCCGTACTTCCTCAGCGAGGCTATTGACTCCGTCCAGAGCGGGTCGCTCAGCTTTGCCATCTCTTGTTCATTGGCTTGAAGATACTTGTCCATGTCATGAGCCTCAACAGCGAGTGAACCCGTCGCGGCTATCGCCTTGAGGTTCTTCGACCCCATCACTGCCCCCAGTCCAGTGCGGCCTGCTGCTCGATAGAAGTCTACTGTGATGCTGCCAAACAGTACCTGATTCTCTCCCGCTGGTCCTATCACAGCCACCTCGGTTGAGGGGTCCCTGTGTTCTTCGCGAATCATCGTTGCTGCCACGTTAGTTTCTCTGCCCCACAGCTGAGTAGCATCGCACAGCTCTGCCCTACCGTCATTGAGGAACAGGTAGACCGGCTTCGGTGACCGTCCGTGAAGAATGACCAGGTCAAACCCTGCGTATTTCATCTCAGGTCCCAAGAAACCGCCCACGTGACTCTCAGCCCATATGCCGGTCAGAGGACTCTTTGAAGCGAACATCATTCTGCCTGATGGCGAGAACATTGCTCCAGTGAGTGGTCCGGTAGCTGCCACAAGGACATTGTCGGGCGATAACGGCTCTGTCTGCGGCCCCGTTCTTTCCCATAGTATCCGGGCACTCACGCCTGACCCACCAAGATAGAGTCTAGCCCATTCCTCCTGCATCTCTCTTGTGTTGACTTTCCCCTTGGTGAGATCCACTTCGAGATAGTGCCCAGCATATCCTTTGTAGCGGAACGGCAAGTCTACGCTTCCTCCTTCACTAGTCCGTATGATGACGACAATGTTTCAATTCCGCCGTACCTCTCTCTAGCGCCGTCGGGCTTGGCAGGAAGCATCACGATTGCAGCGTACGGACATGCCTTCACACACACTGGGTCGCCCTGACACAAGTCGCATTTGATTGCCCTTCCTGTCGGCGGGTCCATCACTATTCCGCCATAGATGCAGGCTGCCATACAGTCCTTACATCCGATACAGAGTTCATCGTCGACGACCAGTATATCCTTGGAGTTCTTTGCTATCGCAAGTGTCGGACAAGAACCGGCACACAGGGGTTTCTCACACTGAAGACAGACCACCGGCAATATGATGTTTCTGACCTCATCCTTGAGTACTTGGACTCTCGATCTGCGAGGGTTGAATGTCCCAGTGTGCGCCGCCGAACAGGCAAGTTCGCAGTTTCTGCAACCCGTACATCGTTTGATGTCAATGGCAAGGATGCTGTTCAAATGGACCGAATTCTCCATCTACTCTGTTCGTGGACCCACTGGACTGACGTACAGCCATTTAAGTTGTTGTCATTGTGACCTTGTACTCATCACGACAAAGTATTAGAGGCGCAGAACGATTCTGCGTCTAGCGCCAGCCCGTCTCTCAGGCAAGCGCGCCCGTAAAACAGTCCCGTCAGTTGAAACACCGATGAAGTCCTCAGAGAACTTTGGGCCCCGTGACCGCAAACAATTCCGGCGAGTTGCAGAGGAGATGCCAATCGCGGTCGTTGAGCTTGATACTGAGCTGAAAGTCGTATACGCGAATCAGTATACTCTGAATGTCCTAGGTCTTACACAGGCTGACATCGAGGCTGGAATCCATGCGGAAGAGCTTGTCGCACCCGAGCAGGTCGGCATGATTCATGCGGGGCTGAAGCAACTCGCCACTGGCGCAAAGCCAACACCTGTATCGTTAAGACTGCTGCGGCGAAGACAGATCCAGGTCCTTACAGAAACCTTTGCTCAGCGGTTGATGTCTGGAGGAAAGCTGACCGGGTTCTTGGTATATGGTTTTGACTTGTCGCGTCGTGTGGTTGTGGAAGATAAGATGCGAGATCAGATGGACATGTTCCAGATGATTATTGAACACGCTTCCGCTGGCATATGTGTGGTGGACAACGAGTACCATCTCGAGTATGCAAACGACAGCCTTTGCGACATCACAGGTAGGACAAGGAGCGAGATACTTACGCATGACTTCAGGGAGTTCCTGCACCCTGACAGTACGGATCTCGTATCAGACAGATACAGAAGAAGACAGAACGGAGAGAGCGTTCCGTCATCCTATGACATCAAGGTGCTGACCAAGGATGGTTTGGTCCGAGAGGTGAGACTGAACAGTCGCACGATGACGAGCCGCGGTGGTCAGGTCAAAACGGTAGTGCAGGCTATCGACATAACAGACGAGAAAGAAAAGGAGAACCGACTGCAGGAGAGTGAGCACAGATATCGGACTCTCATAGAAACGATGGACTCGGGTTTCGGCGTTGATGACGAGAGCGGGACGATGGTGCTTGTGAATGCGGCTCTATGCAGGATGTTGGGTTATGAGTCGGTCAACGAGATAATCGGCCGCCCCTTCTACGAGATTGTGCACGGTTGGTCAAAGGAGACTGCTGACGAGAAGAGGAAAGCCCGCCAAGAGGGCCGGTTCGATCACTACGAGGCAGAGCTGATCCATAAATCGGGTGGTCTAGTGCCTGCCATGATATCGGCATCGCCGCTGTATGATTTGAGCGGGAAGTACATTGGCAGTTTTGGCATCTTCACGGATGTATCAGAGCTGAAGAGTACAGAAGAGGAAGCCCACTTCCTTTTGGA
>Ga0153915_10001179_pt1 | contig 24138 bp, 21 predicted proteins | sample Opewatmetagenome_2_FD_107003 | JGI IMG/M metagenome (GOLD analysis project Ga0153915, IMG submission 107003) | Freshwater wetland microbial communities from Ohio, USA - Open water 3 Core 3 Depth 3 metaG | ecosystem: Environmental > Aquatic > Freshwater > Wetlands | place: USA: Ohio, Lake Erie...
ACTATGACATTTATGGGGCGCGAGTGAGTGTGGGGGGTAGTGTGCTTGACGGTGCGGGCATAGCCATATCGACTGCCTCGGGTAATCAATTTGGTCCCGAGGTAGCCTTTGATGGGACTGACTATCTAGTTGTGTGGGAGGACCAGCGCAGCGGATCGTACTATGACATTTATGGGGCGCGAGTGAGTGTTGGGGGTAGTGTGCTTGACGGTGCGGGCATAGCCATATCGACTGCCTCGGATAATCAATCCAGTCCCGCAGTAGCTTTTGATGGGACGGACTATCTTGTTGTGTGGGAAGACTATCGCAGCGGATCGTACTATGACATTTACGGGGCGCGAGTGAGTGTTGGGGGTAGTGTGCTTGACGCTTCGGGCATAGCCATATCAGCTGCCTCGAGTAATCAATTCGGTCCGGAGTTAGCTTTTGATGGGACGAACTACCTTGTTGCGTGGACGGACCAGCGCAATGGCTCGTCAGGTGATATTTATGGGGCGCGAGTGAGTGTTGGGGGTAGTGTGCTTGACGCTTCGGGCATAGCCATATCAGCTGCCTCGAATGGTCAAGGTCTTGGTGCAGTAGCTTCTGATGGGACGAACTATCTTGTTGTGTGGACGGACCATCGCAGTGGCTCGAGCTATGACATTTATGGGGCGCGAGTGAGTGTGGGAGGAAGTGTGTTTGAGACAGCAGGGATAGCGATTTCGACTGCAGCGTATGACCAGTACTTTCCTGCAATAGCTTTTGACGGGACGAACTATCTTGTTGTGTGGGAGGACTGCCGCGGTGGCTCGTCTCGTGACATTTACGGTACGCGAGTGAGTGTGGATGGTAGTGTGCTCGACGCTTCGGGCATAGCGATATCGACTGCCCCGAACAATCAATGGTATCCTACGGTAGCTTTTGGTGGGACGAACTACCTTGTTGCGTGGGAAGATCTGCGCGGTGGCTCGTCCCGTGATATCTACGGGGCGCGGGTGAGTGTGGGGGGTAGTGTGCTTGACACGGCAGGCATAGCGATATCAACTGCCACGAATCAGCAGTACTATCCTGCACTAGCTTTTGATGGGACGAACTATCTTGTTGTGTGGGAGGACTACCGCAGCGGCTCGAGCTACGACTATGACATTTATGCTACGCGAGTGAGTGAGGGGGGTAGTGTGCTTGACGCGGCAGGCATAGCGATATCAACTGCCACGAATGGTCAGTGTGATCCTGCACTCTGTTTTGATGGGACTAACTATCTCGTTGTGTGGCATGACTACCGCAATGGCTCGAGCTCTGACATTTATGCTGCGCGAGTGAGTGTGGGGGGTAGTGTGCTTGACGCGGCAGGCATAGCGATATCGACTGGAGAGAGTAGTCAATACTCTCCTGCAATAGCCTTTGATGGGACTAACTATCTTGTTGTGTGGGAGGACGGCCGGGGCTCGTACTATGATATCTACGGAACGCGAGTGAGTGTGGGGGGTAGTGTGCTTGACGCGGGAGGCATAGCCATATCGACTGGCGAATTTTATCAGAGCTTTCCTGCGGTAGTCTTCGATGGAACGAACTATCTTGTTGTGTGGCAGGACAACCGCAGTGGCTCAAGCCTTGATATTTGCGGAGCAAGAGTGACTTCGGGAGGTGTTGTGGTTGATGCCGACGGTCTTGTTATATCAACAGCCACATATAACGAGAAGCCTGCCATATGCAGGGGCATAAGTAGCACCGCTTTGGTTGCATATCCATCCTTCATGCCGACTCCGTACGGGTCGAACCAAATCTGGGGAAACATCTGGTATGGTCCCACCGCAATCGTGTTTGCTGCTGCGTCAGCAACAGTAGAGCAGGGTCACGTCACCCTTTCGTGGCAGATGGCAGTAGAGGCTGTGGCGTCGAGCTTTCGCATAGAGCGGTCTGAGTCGCAAGGAGGAGAGTTCGTGACGCTTGCTCTGTCGATAGTTACGAGTTCAGGATTCAGATTCTCTTGCGCAGACTATTCGGTCCATCCGGGCAAGAGCTACTGGTACAGAATAGTGCTTGTGGGTGGTCCTCCTGAGGAGTTTTACGGGCCCCTTGAGGTACGCGTGGAGTCGGTGCCGGTTGCATACCGGGCCTATCAGAGCTATCCCAATCCTTTCAATCCTGTGAGTACAATAAGATATGAGATACCCAAGTCGGGACGAGTGAGCTTGCGGGTGTACGACATCGCTGGCAAACCTGTGCGCATTGTGGTTGATGCATGGTGTGAGCCCGGCGTGTACAGCGAGGTTTGGGATGGCAAGGCCGACGATGGCAGTGCCCTACCTTCCGGAGTCTACTTCTACTCAATTAAGGCAGGCGACTTCGTGGCGACGCGGAAGATGGTGCTGCTCAGGTAGGAGCTCCTTCGCATCTGTGAATGCGGTGCGCGGTAGTGGGACCGGATCTCACTCTTCAGAGAAGGTTCAGCCAGGGGGCACGGGACGTTGATCCCTCTTGCTTTGCTGGGTGCAGGCGAGAGGTATCGGAGTTGCTCTATACCTTGATTTGACTATTCCCGTGCCGTACGGTTGAGGTTCAAGACAGGTTTGAGCAAGACAGTCTGAGCAACCCGACGAACTGTACCTTTAGTTGTAAAGGGATAATGTGAGAACAAGACTCCTCGGTTTCTTGATTTTTCTCTTTCTCGTCTCATCTCTTGGTGGTGAAGCCAGTGGTCAGAGAAAGCTGACGGAGGAAGGAGGAGTTTTTCTGGCTACAAGAGACGCCGTCTTCACGGTGTACGGGGACCATGGAACGGGCAGTGGTTTTCTCGTGGATTCGGCTGGACTCGTCCTGACGAACTTTCACGTTGTCGGGTTGTGCCAACGTATATCTGTCCAGCTGGACGACAGCACTAGAATCCCGGCGACGCTGCTTGTTGAAGATAAACAGAAGGACATCGCAGTGCTCAGAATCTCTCCGCTGGCTGTAGGACATCGGCTGGCTCTCAGACTTGCTAGAAGAAATTGGAGGGACCTTGCGTTTGAGGGAGAGAAAGTAATCGCCATAGGAAATCCTTTGCACCAAACGCGTATCGTCACTTCGGGAATTGTAAGCAAAGTAGAAGAAGGGGCGATTATCTCGGATGTCAACCTAAACCCTGGCAACTCAGGCGGACCACTGATCAACATGGATGGCGAGGTTATCGCAATCAACACGTTCATTGATGCTTCGCCGCAGGGCCCAGGCCTTTCAGGTTCTATCCCCATTTCTCTGTCTTTCCCCAAGCTGGACGAGGCTCGGAAAACTCTGAGCAGTTTCGATATTCCCCCGCTGATTCCTCTTCCCGTTACTCCGAAGGATCCATTTCCCCTCGAGGGATTGAGATGGGCCTACAATCGAAGCGGCAAAGATGAAAACTACGCGGTAAGCTTGGTGCATGGTGATGAGGTACACCGAACGGGTGGTGTTGCTGCCATACGGGACGGAACGTACAAGTCCGACGTGGACCAGTACGATTCCGGGTTCAACGTGACGTTTTTTACACCGACGCGTAAGCATGTCGTCGAGACAAGAGACGTACGTCGGCTAGCGACGAAGAGACAAAAGAGGGAAACATCTGCGGGGATAGCAAATTCGGGCACGTATGACCCCGTAGGCGCTCGCCTTAAGGAATGGCGTGCATACGTGGGAGAATATGCTCCAGTGGTGGTGATTAGCGTCATACCCCAGATTGGTGAGACAGGTGGTAGCGTTTTTTTAAATCTACTTGGCAGTGCAGCCGCGGCCTATGCTGGTACGTATTGGGACCCTGCTTACATCTATGAGTTCAAGGCCGATCTCCGAGATTTTCAACTGATGCGCGGCGATTCGACAGTGTATGAGGTGTTTCGGGTGTTGGATATCATGCCCGTCTCTATGTCCATTGGCAACGTGAACATGGATGATGTCGCTCAAATGGGTACCTTTGCATTCCTTTCCGATGTGTTTGAGAACATCAACTCAACAAATCTCCACATGCGGCTCTGGGATCTGAAGCGGCCTAAGAAGGTCATCGACATTCCTGTTCCTCGTCAATGCCTAGAACAGATATGGGTGGACTTTGAGCCATACAGAGACATGTTAGTAGGGAAGAAGGTCAGGCTTCTTCTGCCCAGGGAGAGATAGCCGAGAGTGAGTTATTTCAATGGCAAGGTTTGTTCGGGCAGGATTGTGTTCACATTGGCAACCCTAGTGCTTGCAAGCATGATCCTCGACTGCGCGCCTACCTCCAAACGCTACTATCCCGCTTACTACGCCTTTAGCGAGGCCAACAAGAAGAGATTGCATGTCGGAATGACGGCGAAGGAAGCTCAATCAATCTTCGGTAAGCCTGATGTCGTGTATGATGCAGTTTTCGGCCAAGACGTAGGGGAGTCTTGGCAAGGTCGGGTTTGGCTCTATTTCACAAGGCCAGATCCTTCTTTAAAATACGTGGTGCGATATGAGAAAAACATGCTGGTCTTCTATCCGCCGGGAGACCATATGAGGTTAAACTACTGGCAGATTGAGGAGTGAGTCTGACTAGGGTCCCTTGAATTCACTCCGCAAACCGCGCTTTCCCCTCACTTTCTGCCCTGGTTCCCCGCTGCGAGAATCTTGCATAGATCTCGGGATCAGCTTGCCATAGGTTGCTGCGATTTGCGCCGGCGCAATATTCGGGCAATATCGGCCAATTGCAAGGTTTGTGAGGTGAGATATACTCAACGATTGTGAGGCTGTCACAATGTGACGGCTGTTTTTGTTTGTGGTAGCGGTACTTTGGTGATATAGTTGGACCTGCATCAGGCAAATGCAGCTGGCGGTGTGATCTCAGTAAGTTTCTGGAGCACGTAGCAGACCAAGCATTACCCACTGTCTCTTGGCAGTTCAAGCGCACTGACGCAAGATCTGTGGGGCTTTCAGTGTGAAGCTACGGTCATTGTATCTGGGCAATGCAGCCGAAGGGAAGAGTGTGCGTTTATGTCATGTACGCATAACCTTGTTCGTCGGGAGAGGCCACCGTAGCCTGGGCCAGTCGAAGCAGAAATTGGCAAGAGTTGCCTCTGACGAAGTGAGCTGCGAGAGCATTAAAAAGGAGATGGCGAGATGAGAAGGAGACAAATGGTGCTTAAGATAATCCTTTTTGCTGGCAGTGCAGCTCTGCTCATCAATGCGAGCTCACCCCTGATGGCAAATGAAGGGTCCACATCCCGAGGACTAGTGTTCGACAAGGGCAAGTTCATCGATCCACCATACGCGGTGACTATATCTCGCGGTGAGTCTTCCTATGAGGTAGCTATCAGTGGCGTGGTCGTAGACAGAATCAGAGATTGCCGCCCTGCCGGTTCCGTTACTTTCACAGACCCCGGTCCCTACTCTATCCCCCAAGGCATCGATGGGCTCGAGGGTTCCACTTTTCCTCTCTATTGCTCGCGGCTCTTTAACTACTTGGAACAGGAGTACGGCTCCCGACAGGCGCGAGAACGCGTAATTGAGCTGCTCAGATCTAGTTCGCTAGTGACGAGTGTGGAAATTCTTGATGATGGGGCTGACATATCTGATAAGTACAATCACAAGTATTTCATCCCCTTCTACAGTCAAGAGGTCAGAGTTGAGTATGATTCCAAGAAGCTTGCTGAGGAGACAGCCGCATCCTACAGAAGACATCTCTCTCATGGCGGCGCAATTCTCATGTTCAGTAATGGAGATATGTTCGTGCCAGCCTCGAGAGTGGCCCAAGTCATCAAGTCTGCTGCGAGTGTTCGCGAGAGTGGACTCTCGGAACGCGAACGGATTCAGGCGCTGGAGGAAATCTTCAATGATCGTCTTATGGCGGAGGAGTTTCAGAGGAACTACAAGTCTTCAGAAACTCTGAGGAAACTACTTTCGGGATACCGAGATCTGGGGGAAGAGTCCGATGCGAGATAAAAGAGAGGGGCTTTTGTTGTTGGCATTTTGTGTCCTCGTATGCATGGCTCCCGATTCCTGGGCGAGAACGGGAGGCAATGTGACACCGAAATCGGTCTTGGCGTATGCTTACGAGGCCTACTTGTATCAGTCTCCTGATAATGGATGGCCTGATTTCGAGCAAACCCTTACTGAACAAGGATATGTAGTTATCCGATACAAAGACGGAGTATTTGATGACAATCCTGAGAGTGCCACTTTGACCAATTTTGTCAACATGGGGCACAGCGGAGTTCTGGGTAGCCTTTACAATCACGGGAACACAATAGACATCGCGGTCGAAGTATACAAAACGGAGGCGGCACGAAATACAGCTTACAATGCATATGTGGCTGCCGGGTGGAGTGACGGAGTCGAAATTATGCGTAGCAATTGGGAGAGCCCCCCATACTATTTTTATACAATCGACTTGCGAGACACTGGCTTCACCAACCGGATCAAACCAGAGACCGACATCTGGCTCACGATAGTGTATCTTGGTGGGTCCTGCAATTCCTGGGGGTTGGTAGACAACGTAGGCGGACGCGTTCGTTTCGCCTGTGATGGCAAACCAAGCAACTGGGCTGGGAATCTCAAGGAGCTCTTGGATTGGATGAGCGGAATCAAGGGAAACGGAAACCACAGGCCGGCGGGTGAGGCCTATTCCAACGGTACGTATGAGAGCGTGTTCAAAATGGATGGCGATGGAAAAACGACGCTTTGCCCTGTGGTTCTTTCCCATGAACCCACTGGTGCTGTTGGACCCGGGACAGTAACAGGGAAGGTCTCTTTTGACACCGAGTCATGGGATCTGAGGCCTGCTACAGACATTATTGAAGTCTCTGCAAATGCAACACTCAATTCTGCAAGCTGGTCCAGACCTCGGACGGAGATCACATTTGAGATTGGGGGTTTGAACGTTGGTGAAACAATCACGGTTATCGTTGATGAAGACGATTTGCTGAGCTATAACAATGTTACACATCTAGACGGTAATCAAACGGCTGTGAACACCGACGGCACTAGGCCAAATCAAGATGACTTCATATGGACTTTCACATCAGCGGTCGACGACACTACTACCGTCTTTGACCTACCTGCCCTTTCCGAGGCGGGTCTGGTCGTTATGATACTGGTGTTGTTGGTGGCGGCGACAGCTCTTCTGCGTCGTCGTCAGAGGACGACGCAGAGGCTGGCTGGAATCTAGAGTGGAATCCGACTCCTAAGCTGTAGGCATTGACCGGAAGCAAGTCGAGTAAGCAATTGATCTTGCAGAGAAGCTGTTGTGCAAAATCAGAAGAGGTGGCCTGGAAGCCACTGCGAGCCAAACATAACACTCCGGCCGATGGATGACGCGAGATCGTAGTGTTCGAGGTTCTTTCCGTCTGGCCTACATCCCGCCGCTGATCGCGAGCGTTAGTCGTCGCGGGTGAGAAGATGAATAAGAGGAGCTTGCCTGGAATGAAAGCGGCGAACTTATTAAAACTCTACGCCAATATGCTGGACGAATTGCGCTGGCGCAATGTCGTCCGGAGCGAGAACAACTCCTGTGCGGACTATGCTGAACGCGGGAGACGATTCAATGGAAGAAGATACTAACAGGCTAGAGATCCGAATCTTGCGTCTTGAGGATAAACTTCTTAAGGGTGAAGCCCGTCGACCTACATTTTTCTCCGTACTTGAGAAGCTATTTCTGCCGGCGGCCGTGGCAGCTGTTGGTTTGGGGGTTAGTCTCGCCGGGCACCAAGTGGCCAAGGGTCAGCTTGCTCTTGCCGAAGCACAGGAGAAACGAGTTACGGTCGAGGCTCAGACTGACATTCACCTGAAAGCACTTGAAACCTTCTACCAATACATCTCGAGTTCAGAGCCAGAGAAACAGAAGACCGCACTTTATCTGTTGACAGCGATGGACCCTGACGTCGGGCAGAGGCTGGCGCGCGCTGTGGCCGTGAACCCCACAGTGTCACTGGAGATGCGGCAGGTAGCAGACAAGGTCTCAAGGAGTATTGCGCTGGTTGGCCCCCTAATCAACTACCGGATTGTAATCTACTTCTCCGAGGCGCAGGCCCAACAGAAAGAGAGAGCGGAAAAACTCCTCAAGTCGTTAGTTGATTACGCCCCGCTGGTGTCGGTTTCCACTCGTGGCGCCACAGATACCCAGCTCAAGAATTGGGTTTATCCTAAGGGCAACGAGATCCGCTATGACCCGCTCTATGAGAACGAAGCTGCCGAGCAGCTCCAAACTCTCCTACGGACAGTATTGCCCAAGAAGACGTTCACGCTGCTGCCAACTAGCACTGAGCGCCGTCGTACGGAAAACGTCCTCTCGATTTTTCTGGTTGATTGAGGTACGGCGTCTAGCATGCTCGTGAATGCTAACCCACAAAAAGTGCCCTCGTTATATGGTTAGACAACGGACAACGAGGGAGGTACGCTGATATGACTTCCGGTGTCAAGGTGATTTCTAGCTAATATTTGGTTGAGTTGTGTGCCTCCTTTGTTTTCAAGGAGAGGCAAGAGGCGCGGCCAGTAGATGCGATGGTTGATCCTGCTGATATTCGTGGGTTGGTTACCACCTTACTTGTGTCCGTCAGACGCCTTCCTCTCTCTAGGGGCGAGGGTTTGGGTATCCTCAGAGCGTTCTCGAGGGTTGCGTCAAACCGGGGCTGCGCCTCTTCCCAGTTTGTGCTGATCTAAGACGCTCAAGTCTGTGGGGTTTTGAATCAAGGGTGGCATGGGAACGGCAAGAAGCGGCACTCAATTACCATCTCTGGAGTTGCAATTTTCCATAGAACCGGATCCTGCGGTGCCAACGTCGAATACAAACATCGCGACCCGCGCGTTCCATATGGACATCCGGGCCGATCCATATATACTTACTCATGGCTGGGCTCCTTCCTTCTGTGAGTGTCGGAAAACACTCATGTGGTTCTGGTGGGAATGGTTCACGGCAACGGTTCCACACTAACCCACGGTTAGGGGAGGAATCCAGCCAGAGTGTGTTTGGAGTGACGATGCTGACCTCACCATCGCGCTTGAGCCAGCATAGAAGCTTCCCGAGATCCCGCAGGTAGGCCTGCCGCGTGCGGTCGCTGCTGCCATCGGCCCTGAGTTGCGTATCGAAGTTCTTGATAGCCGTCGAGAGCCTCATGGGTTCACCTCCTATCGAGTGGATTCTCAAGCTGTGATTATGAACGCTCTGTTCGCGTGCAGAGTCAACCGAACTGTGCGAAGAATCGGCGAAAGTAGGGCATCTCCAGCGGATTATTGACCCACATTCTGCAACGTGACCGCAACAGAGGCTGTGTGGCCCCTTCATCAAGGAGGTGGCCGTACAATTTCGGCTCTGGCAGGTGTTGATGGATGAGCTGGTGTTGTTCCCGCAGGGCGAGCACGATGATTTGTTTGATGGTCTGCAGACAATGGTTGAGGGGGCAACGGCAGGCCCAACAGTGAGGGCCTATCAGTACTCGCCGATTCCAAGATGGTAGATATGTGTGACAGGAGTTTTCTCTGTAATCACAAGACAATAATGTCCTATTAGTGCAAAGTTAAAATGTCCTATTCGTGGGATGCTGTAATGTCCTGTGTGAAGGAGGGCGTTATGGCAGGAAAGGGCATTTTGATGCTGAGTCGAGAGGAGCTGAGAAGGGTAAGTTTGATTCGGAAGGTATTGGAAGGAGAGATAAGACAGAGGGAGGGTGCGGAGTTACTTGATCTGAGTGATAGGCAGGTGCGGAGGATTGCGAGGCGGATGGAGGAGGAAGGAGACGAGGGAGTAATACATCGGTCGAGGGGACAGCCATCACACGGGTGTGTACAGCGATGGTAACTACCTGACACCTGCCCCTGTTTGTTTGGTTGTCTAGGCTGCTTTTTTCACCTCCTTCCGGTTGTTTTCTGTCGGTCCTTTTATCGTACCTTTTCTGAACGCCTGCTCGGGCGTCATGCCGTTCATGTTGCGGCCCTGATGAGGACGTTTTGTGTTGTAGTAGAGCAGATACTCGTCAAGATCACTCTGCATCTCATCTACGTCCTCGTAGAACTTCTTTCTTCCCATAACACGGAAGTGTTCGTTCAAGATCGTCCGAAGGAACCGTTCAACGAAGCCGTTGGTCTGAGGACTGGCAACTTTGGTCGTCCGGTGCTCAATCTCCTCGAGCTGAAGGAACAGCTCATAAGGATGAGAGTCTTCTTTGCCGCAGTACTCGCTGCCGTTGTCGCTGAGGATTGTCCTGACCGGTATGTCATGTTCCTCAAAGAATGGTAACACATCATTGTTGAGAAGATGAACTGCGGTAACCGGCATCTTCGTTGTGTAGAGTCTTCCCCAGACGTAACGGCTGTGACAGTCGATGGCTGCCTGCAGATACACGCGACCAACACCTTTGAGCCTGCCGACGTAGAAAGTGTCCACAGCCACAAGCTCTCCCGTACAAACGGTGACGATGTGGCGATCTCTGAACTCGGGATCAAAGCGCTCAAGAAGACGTATCTGCTCCTCGGTTAGTGTAACACTGCGTTCTCTAATCTCGTTCTCCATTCTCGAAAGACGCTGGTGGATCAAGAGAAGCTTGTGTCTCATCCAGACTCCCCTTACCCCGAAGGAACTCACCTGGATGTCCTTGAGCGCAAGCTCCTGTGAGACCCGATTACATCCGTGTCCAGGGTGCTCAAGACTGTGTTCCAGGATGGCCTTCTCGACCTCTTCGCTTACCCTGTTAGGGTGTGCTCCTTTGGCACCCGGGAGTCTGTCGATGAGTCCTTCAGCACCATAGATCTGATAGTTCCGGCGTATCTCATAGAACTGCTGACGGGAGTAACCCATAAGACGACAGGCTCTGCTCACATTGTTGAGATCTTGAGCAAGTTGTAGAAGACTTAGCTTCCTTCGTGCTATCTTTGCTTCGGTGATCATGTCTGTACCTCCTTGGGCTAGTTTGGTTCACTCATTTCTAACCCAAACAGAGGCAGGCTGGCCACCTTGTTCTTACAGACCAACTGTCAGGCGAATACCATCGCTAAACAATAGGACATTTCTATATTGCTAATACAGAGTCAATGCGAATAATTGACAGGCAAACATCCGAAAGCTATGCTCCCAGTGGCTTCGATGTCGCAGTTCATAAGCGGGCAGCCCCGATTGATGCGAGGCAATCATGAGAAGCTACTACAGAGTAATGTTGGGCAAGAAAAGCATTCACGCGAAGGAGTGTTTCGCTGGGGGCTTGGTCGGAGCAGACTTCGGAATCCGTCAGAACCTAACCAGGAAACTACCGGAGGAATGGCGAAGGTTCAACCAGGAATTCATCCCCATCTATCTCAAGGGGCACCCGGATAAGACCAAAGTGAGCGCAGGCCTGGCTTGCGGGTCACTTTGGGTGGTATCCAAGGGAATCGAGAAGGGCGGAACTGTTCTCTGCCCGTATGGTGTTGGGTCCTACCAAGCGGGAGAAGTTAGCAGCGACTATTTTTACCAGCCGGATGGAATGCTTCCTCGTAGGCGATCCGTCAATTTTGGTGGGCTAGCTGAAAGCCCAGCAGATGTGAGCCAAGCGTTAGGGAACTCCACAGGGTCGAGCACGCAACAGACACGGGCCCCATCAATATTTTGGCAATCAGTAAGGACAAGACCAAACTGTTGGTTGCGAACTAGAGAAGGGTCCGGCGAGCGACAGCCGCCGGGTAGGTCCTTCGTTACGTGGACTACCCCGTGAAGAGCTTGAAGAGAAAGGGCAGGCCGTCGAGGGCGTCATCATCTCCCTTGAAGAAGACCCGAGGCTGAGGCGAGTGCTCGCAGCCGCGCCGGGCATCGAGTTCTTCTGCTACCAGGTCAACTTCAGGCCCCACAAGGCCCGACACGGAAGTGTGTTGATGGTACGTAACCTCAAGCTCCGTGAAACCGCCACGCAGCAGACTTAGGCCAATGCAAGTAGGCTGCGGCGATTGCGGAGGTGCGGATGAAGATGGGCGCGGATGCTCGTGCCTATCCCTCTGGAGGCAGCTTGTGATGACTGGATCTTATTCAGTCGATGGGCATTCGCAGGAGCCAGATCGCGAACTCGATGTTCTTCTAAGATGCGTGCGAGCCCGCCTAGTTGCTGAGCAAAATACGGATTTGGCAGCTCTCTCAAAGACGGATATCAACTGGAGCCGCCTGATCTCACTGTCATCACAACACCGGATTTTACCTCTAGCTTGGCTTAGCCTAGCTGAGGTTTGTCCAGACTTAGTACCAGCCCCCTTTGTAAGACAGTTCGAGCAGTTATACTTACATCACAAAGCCCACGCGCGTAATTTGTTCAACGTTCTGGTTGAGATAGTTAACTTCATTCGGTCCAATGGTCTGACTATAGTGCCTTTCAAAGGTCCTCTCTTATCATATTTGGCATACGGCGACCTATCACTGCGTGAAACACGCGACTTGGATGTAATCGTACCCGCTTCTAGCGTTATCAAGTGCGCACGTCTTCTAAACGAACTTGGGTTTGATCATATACGTTCGAGCCTTTATCAGGAGGAATTCTTGAATTCGCAAATGAATGTATCTGTAGAGGTTCATCATAGGTTTACGTACAGTACCCTGCCGAACCCGCGTCACACGGAGAATCTTTTGGAATCGACTGTAGATTTGAATATAGAAGGTAATTCATTTGTCTCGTTCACCCCGGAAGCTGTCATTATGATATGCTGCATAAATATGGCAAAGGACTTCCTGATGGTGGAACAGCATCAAGTCACACGCTTCGCATGCGACATGGCAGCTCTTCTTCGGAAATTTGACCACGCACGCTTGGAAAACATGATCGGAGAAGCCAAGAGGCAGGGGTTGCTCAATGCCTTGATGTTCTCGTACGAAGTGATGTCGAGAATGCTGAACATTAATTTTCGCTTGCTTGATACTGTGAAGGATACAGACAATGCTGGATTACACTACGTGAAAGACGTTCCGATTTTTGCAGATGAACGTCGCAAATCGTACTTCTCGTCGTTCACTAGGTCGATACTATACCAGATTAATCTGCATGATGAGCGGTGGAGATTTCTTAGGGGGATTCCGGGTATCTTTCGGCCACGTATTGTTGATTATAGACTGATACGTCTGCCAAAAGGTCTACGCGTTTTATACTACATTATTAGCTTCCTCCGCATGTTGATTGCTTTGTGTCGCGGCGGTCCACGGAGTGCATTTCGAGCCGTTCACGAAGAAGCTGACGGTGCCGACAGCACAAAGTTTAACGAGTCGGAAACCGTGAGGTAGAATGACATCAAGAAATAGTGGACGGTTCGCAGTATCCCCCAGGGCAGAAAGGGAATACGTGACGTAATTATAAGCCCCTCCGAATTAGACACCTGGTGGCAGAATTGTGATTGAAGAAACAGTGCAAGAAGGGCTTTGGAAACTGCTTTATGAACAAAAACACGTTTCTTGAAAAGGAGAATACAATATGCGTTTAGAGTCAATATTGGCACGGGTACACTCCTTTGCACCGACGTTTGTGCATAAAATCTACCAGATTTCGGATAATAGTATATTGAAAGACAAACCCTTTATGGATGTATACTGGCAATTGGCAAAAGACGGAAGGATGAACTTGCATCTCAGAGAAGCCTACAATCTTTACCATTATCTAAAGGTGGCGATCCCCTTGGGAGGTGATATCGCAGAATTCGGAGTCTTTAAGGGGGGGACAGCGAAGTTAATCTGTTCCTTTAAAGGAAATGTGCCTCTTCATCTTTTTGATTCGTTTAAAGGTTTACCAGAAACCGACGAACATGTTGATTTTTATAAGAAAGGGGATTTAGGAGATACATCTCTTTCAAACGTTAGAAGCTACTTGAAAGAATATGAGAAAATCAATTACTACGAAGGGTGGTTCCCGGATGTAGCACTGCAGGAATTAGCAGATGAGATAGACTTCTGCTTTGTTCACTTGGATGTTGATATTTATAAATCTACTCTTTCTGGATTGGAATTTTTCTATCCTCGTTTAAGAAACGGCGGAGTGTTAATATCACATGATTACAATCGCATATCATGCCCGGGCGTTAAAAAAGCGTTCGATGAATTTATGGCAAATAGAGATGAAGAACTCACACCTCTATGGGATACTCAATGTATCTTCAGAAAACATATGCGCGATTCATAGCGATCTTCTCACTTCCTAAGTCATTGTCTCGTCCGTTACGCGAAAATAGAGCCTGTTGCCGAACTCTCGTCAGGCACTAGTTACCACTACTTTGTTCCCACTAATACCAATTTTGTGCTGGATTCCAGCAGTTATCAACATAGGTTCGTCCTCGTGAGGGAATCAAGCGGCTTCGGCAACAGGCTCAATATTGTCAGTATCACAGCGGAAAGGTTGAGAGATCCCCGCGGTCAGACCAAGAGGAGTTCTATCAGCTGTTGGCCTAAACGGCCACGTGGATCCGAACGAGAAACTGGCTGAGATTGGGAACGATTCCAAGGCTTCGACCGACCCCGATGAGCCGTTCAACGGTACCGTCGGACGTGAGTGTCTAGCGCAACAGTGCTTTTTAAGTCTCGAGGAGACGCAGCGGGTCTTGGAAGAATGGCGTGCTGAGCACAATAGTGATCGTCCCCATGGTAGCCTAAATCAGATCTCACCGCCCCAGTTTAGAGCCGGGGAGAAAACGGAGGAACTGCGCGAACTCAAAAACCACCGCTACCGGCGGATTGAGGATTGCGGCAAGAGCCCATTCATTTGTGTCTGGACTGGCTATAGGACTCTTGGGTCGTACGTGTTGGAGCATCTGTTCATACGAGGTTCCAGTTTGAGCATCATACGCTTCATGTGCCGCTTCTTCTCTCCCAATTTTGTGGTGGAATGCCAAAGTAGATTGTTCCAATCCTAACAATGTTTCAGACATAAACTACCTCAATATTGTTCTTGCCGAAATAAGTAGTAGCATGCTTAAGCCTTCTGAGGATAACGTTTTGGTCTATCCTATTTGGAAGGGCAATGGCTGCTGTATTCTCCCACTCTGCAAATGCAAAAAGATGTACTTTGTCAACTAATGCGTTTCTTGTAACTTCAAGACTTAGATTGAAGTCTTCTTCGGTTTCCCCGGGAAACCCAACAATCAGGTCAGTTAGAAGCTTTATTGAGGCGTTGGCCCCTTTTAATTCGTTAAGAGTATTTACAATATTATCTATATTGCTGTACCTACTCATCAGTCTCAATATTCGAGGACTTCCCGATTGAAGAGGACTAGAAATCGTAGATATTTTCCCTTCCTTAATGAATGTTATCAAATCAGTTTTATACTCTACCAACGAGTCAGGTTGAATTTCCAAAAGGGTCCATTTGGTCAGTAACCCCTTATCAAGTCTGGACATTTCATTCAACAGTTCTGGTAAGGAACTACTAATGTCAGCACCATATATGCCGAGATTGTCAGCGGTTAGTACAAAATTGCGATGCCCACGGGAGAGTAATGTTCCATATTCTTCTAAACAAGTTTTCATTGGTTTGCTTTTCAAGGGACCAATTGCATTTCTTATGCGGCAATAAGAACAATTTCTTGAGCAACCATAGCTAATGCGTATATAAACACCTCCGGATGCTAGGGGATTTAAGGGTGCAAAGGGGTTCTTGGTGAAGTTCTTTAGAGCGAGCAGGCATTTGAAGGAGAATTCTCTGGAAAGTCTGAATTTTAGAAAGAACTTATCAATTCTCGATATTATTGGAAATGGTTCATTTGAATCCGGCAAGCCCGACAGCTTCACTTGGTTTTCCGGAAAGAATGAATCTAGTCTATCCAGGTCTTTAGTTACAAGATATCTTCCGTTGAAACGTTTTCTGAAGCGTGCCGGATCTATCTCAGGAAGACAGCCTATAACAATCAGTTCGCCTTTATATTTTTTGTGTTTTTCAATAAGCTTGAAACTGACGTCCTCAGCGTTCTTATTGAACGCACATGTGCTGACTAGAATATAATCTGCACGACGCGGAGAATTAACAATAACATAATTATTGTTCCTAAAATAATCCACTAGTATTGAAGAATCCAAAAGTCTTCGGTCGCAACCATGGCAAGATAAATATACGTGGTTCTTTGCTGTCATAATATCTGAATAACAATTTGTCTTGATAACGGCGTGACTCGCAAGAATGGGCTCAATTGTTCGCGTTTCATAGGCCTGAACTTTAGCCCCTAACGAAACCGGCGTTTCCGGGCCTTAACGACGAGAAATTGACGTCTTCGGCTGGTTCGGTTGGGCGGAACTGGAAACGGCGTTACTTCGATCAACATGTCTGGGAATAGAAGGGCATTCGTACCGACCGCGCGAAAATGATACTAGAGGAAGAAAAAGGATGTCTATGAGTCGTCGGACTCTCGACACTACGATCCTCGTATGTAAGATCCGTTTTACACGACCAGCCCGCATTCTGATCGTCGATTCCGGCAATTTCGGTTCCAATCCCGCTGAGAATACGTTGGGTCTATCGGTATATTCATTAACGACTACGTCGAAAAATTTCAATCGTTTTACTAACTCCACTGTTTTGTTGAAATCAGAGTTGGTTTCGCCGGGGAATCCAACCATTATATGAGTTGAAATACGAATGTACTGATCGATTGTTCTCAATCCCTCGACAGCCTTGTATATATCTCTTGTGTTATAACCTCTTTGCATTCTTTCTAGAATCTTGTCACTTCCGGATTGAATGGGCAACTGGATATACTTAATCCTCCCAGGACGTTCTTTTAAGAGCTCCATAAAGCGGTCATACAGCATCATAAACCACTTCAAATTGGTATCAGCAAGGGAAATCTCACAATCCTCATGAATCTGGAAAAGAGCCCTTAAAAGTTCCACTAAGTCGGTTGATATATCTAAACCGTAGCATCCCACATCCCCAGCCGTTAGACAGAATTCTCTATAACCGGCATCAATCCCTTTCTGGAATTCTCTGACCACTTCCTCGGGCGGTTTGCTCTTGAGGGGACCTAGCGCGAATCTCACAGCACAATAACTGCAACTACCCATGCAGCCCCTAGCAATGCGTATATGGAATACATCTTTCCGGTAGATATACGTGTAAAAGGTCTCGACATCTAGGATTTTCTTAGCTCTTTCTTTTAAGAAAGACTTTATCCTATAGATTATTTTGGCAGTAGTTAGCTCATTGGGGACTATCTCTGGATATTTTATCCAAGGGACAACCATGGAACAATCGAGCTCGTTTACGTCATCAAATTCGCTAATACCGACTTCTGCCTGGATAATATGATTTATTTTGTCAAGTGATCGGGGATCAACGGTCCTGAAATTTCCAAGTCTTCCCAATCTCTCTCTGTTTATATCGCTCAAACAACCACACACGACAATTTCGGCATTATTGATATTTGCTTCCTTAACAGCCTCAATCAAACCAAATGCCTGATCCTCGAACTCTGATGAGAATGCGCATGTGCCGAGGAATATCTTATCAGCTTTTGAAATTTCATGGACAAATTCCCATCCGTTAGCCTTTAGCACCTTGCGAATCAACTGCAGATCCATAACGCTTCGGACACATTCAGTCTGGTTCAATAGGAGCGCTTTCATTATTCTACATTTCCAGCGATTTCAATTTCGACATTCTGAGGATTTATCGGACACGAACTGGCTTTGATCAGTCAAAAATTAGGCCGTCTTGAGGGCCTATGCCATTTGTAAGAACGTATCTACGCAGTTTTATTTTTCGACGGCGGAAGCGTAAGTATATCGTTCGGTGCAACGAGTCGAGCGACTGGGGTGATAATTTCAACCCGAAGCGTTTGAACGCTGTTCTTAAGATAGATCTGGCTGTGCGTTTGGTGGACGTTTTCCGCTTCGGGGCACCGGTATGGGTCTGGAAGTTCGTTAAACACGGATGTTCGGAGCGCCTCAAGCAACAAAATGGTGATAAGAATCCAACCTCCTGATCACCGCTAAACAAACCACAGCCTTGCATTGTCGAGCCAGGATATCTTGTCAGCTAATTGTCACCATGGCGAGGCCCGGATAATGGGATTATGGGCTCTGCGCGGGAATGTGACCGTAGCCCATATCTGTTCGATCATACGTTCGCCAAGAAGAACACTCTTCTGCCTATGATAGCATTCTCTTAGGCGTGTATCAAGAGATTGCCGTGGTACATGCATGATTAGTAGATGGGCAAGCGGTTAAGAAGTACAGTGAGGCGCGCATAGAGGTGGTGCAGCGGCATCTAGAAACGAGTGGACGAAAGGGCTGGGCTGGTGTATACCGTTGGCTCCTCACGATTTCAGCCACCTTTCTACCCAAAAAAGAAAATAGGTGTCGCTTTGTACGACACCATTCCCCTACCTGATAGAAGAAGATCTAAACTAGAAGGCATGCCCGGCGTGCTGACATTCTACGGGTTTTCGAAGAACACGTACAAGGGGTTCGCAAGATACCCGCCATTCCCACCGCGCCTCCCTCGTCAATAAGCTCGCTTGGCGGGCCGCATTGTCGTCTAGAATTGAATCTGTGGAGGTCATGCCGCTTTTCCACTCGACGTGCCCTCGAACTCAGAGAAACGGTTTCTTCACAAGATATGACTTAATGATAACATCGGCTCGTCGTTTCGACAAGCGCCCTTGTACGCTACCAGCTACAGCGAAACTGCCCAGCCCGGGAACTTATGGACACTTTCTTCATCGCCCCGTGATCGTTCCGGATCTGACGCTGGACAAGCAGATACTGCAGGAAGTGCTCAAGAGGGGCCCCAGTGGAGAAGGGAGTACAGCGAAGATTGACCACACTCGGTTTTGCGTGATGACACGACACCACTGGAAGTGTATGCTTAGCAACGGGGCGTAATTAGGCGCGGAGTAAGAGCTGCCGCTATGGATCTAGATCGATCCGAAGAGGCAGGTCGGTGGTTGATCAGGGCGTGGAGTAGCTGACCTTCGCCAAAATTACAGGGAATACAAGCTAATCCTTGAATTCCACTGAAAGAAGTTGATGACAGAGTGACAGAATCTGGTTCTTGCAAACTACATATATCGAATAATGGCACGAAAGAGATTGACCAGGTATACCTTAGACAGGCTAAAAAGTGGAATAGACATTAGAAAGGTTCATCACAACTCAAAAAACACATGGTAGAAATTCAACTGTTCGTCACACACATTTGACATTTCAAGATAGTGCAACTAAGTATCAATATCTGTAGGAAACATGATATGAAGGGAATTGTGATAGCTTGTGAAGGATTGGATGGTTCCGGTAAATCAACACATGCAAGACTCCTGGCAAGAGAGTTGTGCTCACTGGGGAGAACCGCTCGGGTATTCGGTCTAAACGACAATCCTCACCTCAATAAGCAGTGGAGTATTCTAAACCAAAATGATCTTATCGGTCCTGTGGAAGCCGCACTAATGCAAAGCGCCGAGTTACTAGGAAGGTTAGAATATAGTATAAGACCGCTTATACAAGAGAGAGCGGTGGTCATATGGGATAAGTATGTTGCTGGTTCCCTGGCAACATTTTTAGTGCGGGAAGTGCCCGCTCAATATCTAGAGATTCTCCGAAGAACTCTGCCGGAGCCGGATCTAACTCTGTTTTTTGATGTTAGTCCCGAGGAAGCGCTGAGTCGAAAGCAAAGGTCTGGAGGTCCGGGATTCTTTGAGAGCGGCCTTGATCGTTCTCTCGGTCTACCTCTCAGGGAGGCCTACACTAAATGGGAAAAAGGTGAGCTCGATCCCGATCTAGTGGCTCAGCATTTTAAGCTTTTCCAGGCAAACCTCAGGAAGGCTTACGAAGTATTCCTTCCTGTCAAAGATATCTTGCGGTTTGACTCAACGGGACAGATCAGAAAGCTAGCGAACAAGGTATGTGCCTGCGTGCGTGAATTCATAAGTCATATTCCTGCGAACTGAGATCCATGGTGTTTCCTGAAAGCAACGTCGGGATAGTCTTAGACCTTAGATTGATTGACACTCTGGGGTATAGTCACCCGACCGAAGGAGCGTGCCATGTCTGAGAAACAGGATCCTGAACAGACCGTCCGAGAGATCAAGCTCAAGAGTCGCCGCAAGTCCTCCGCCGAGGAAAAGATCTGTATTGCCCTGCAAGGACTGAAAGGTAAGGAGACCATCGCCAGCTCTCCAAAGAATGGCGTCCAGCTCTCGGTGTTGTCCATCAGGGGCCGCTTGCCGTTAACCCAGGGCTTGAAACTATCCGCATGTTGCGGGCAGGAAACAGAGACATATTAATCAATGTTTTTGGCTCGTCATATTATCCTTCGAACAATGAACACATTGGGTCCGTGCCGAAAATTTCCCCGTTAACACTATATGCAGCTGCTCTACAGCCACCACATTCTTCTCTGTATCTGCATCTCTTACAAGAGCCCTTTAAGCAATTTCTGTCTCTAATATTCTTGAATATCATGGAATTATTAAATATTTCTGAAATCGATTTTTCCCTAATGTTGTCTAACTGAACGAATCTCGCAAGGATGGGGCATATCATTACGTTTCCATCAGGAGCTATTCCAACCCATTGTTTCCCTGCAATGCATCCAGGATGCTTTTCATTCTCACCAAGTATCACATTATTCACTTTTGCCATTTGGTCTATTAACACTCCAAACAACGGATCATGAGAATAGAATTTAACTATACCTCGATATTCGAAGAACAATTCGGCCCATAATTTGAGAATGGCTTTGTTTTCTATTCTTGATAACTGAAGTTGTTTCTGATTAGTCTTACCTCTACCCAAGGGCAGGAATCTCTTTAGAAATGCATCTATTTTGTTTTGAATGCAGTAGTTGATAATGTTGCTAAGTTCGTTTCTATTTAGCCTCGTTACTGTGACGTCCAAAGACACTTTAAGTGATTGTTCTTGTGCTTCACGTATGTTCTGCAATATTTCTGTGATATTGTCTCTGCCTCGATATCTGTGATATGAATTGGAATCCAGTGATTCAAGTCCGATCGAAAGGCCGTCCAAGCCAGCGATTTTTAGTTTAGTTATTACTTGTGGCTTGAGAAGAGTAGCGTTAGTACATAGAGTTGTTTTGATGCCATGTTGTTTAATACTGTTGATCAGGTCATAGATGTTTTTGAATAATAAAGGTTCACCGCCGGAAATGAATATCTTCTTGACACCTATTATGTCGGCTTCCTCGATTATTCTATCTGCTATTATTCCATTTAGTGGTTCCGAATAATCGTTTCCACTACTCATATAGCAGTGAATACAACTCAAGTTACAATTTGAGTTCACTATCCAAGATATGTAGTTTATGCGATCCTTCATTGCATTACCGTGTGACACTCATGCTTTTGCTAAGAATAACGGTCACTTTACTACAATAGCACTCTCTTAGGCGTGTCTCAAGAGGTTGCGGTGATATATGCATGATAAGTAGATGGGCAACCGGTTAAGAAGTGCAGTGAGGGGCGCGAAGAGGTGGTGCAGGGCATCTAGAAACGAGTGGACGAAAGGGCTGGGCTGGTGTATACTGTTGGCTGTGCGGGTTATAACCTTCGCGACTTCATCTTCAGAGAAATGGCACTCCAAGGGGTCTTAGCGGAAGGCAAAGACAGAAGACATCGACCGTCGACCCGGTCGCCCTGGTGTAGACATGAAGACCGATTCCGAGAGTTTCTCCCGATGGAAAATCGGATGGGGAGTGACAAGTTGCTGTAATATGCGATGCAGCTTCTGCTATAGCTACACTGCTCGACGTCGCGCTACGGATACGCCCTTGCCGGATATGAAGAGGTTCGTTGACAGGAACCACCAATACATCGACTCGATCAATTATGGAACGGGCGAGAACACTCTCGCCGAATCTTGGTTTCATCTTATTCAGTATGTTCGGCAAGTATATGTGGACATTCGTCAAGGCGTAACAACTAACGGATATCTTGCCCCGTCACTCAAGAATCGCAGTGACAAGCAGTCGGTACTAGATTCCCTGGACGAAGTTGATGTCTCTCTGGATTTCTGCGAACCGAAACGCCATGCTGCCTTCCGAGCGCATCCACATGCTTATGACTGGGCCCTTGATACTATCGAACTCTGCCGAGGCGCAGGTCTTACCACGACTATTGTCATCATGGGAACGGATGAGACCCTCCAAATCGACAATGTCTCCCGTCTATTCCAACTGGCGAAAGAATACGGCTGCTATGTGAGGATCAATATTTATCGCATCAACGGGAATCGAGCATTGAAACCCCTTTCTTACGAAATCCTTCGTAAAACGCTCCTGTACATCATCGAAAGCCACGTTACGGTCTCTTTATGCGATCCACTGGTGAGTGCGGTTGTTTTACGCACAGCCGTCTCAGATCCATCCGGGACGACGAGTCTGAGGATTCTCCCGGATGGGTCAATAACTCCGTCAACGTACCTTGTGGATCCTAAATACAAACGTTCTCACATACAGATGGCCTCTCTGCAGACAGCCAGTTTCCGAGCGGCCCTCTCGAGGGACATTCGATCTGATCGATATCCCGAGGAATGTAGGGGCTGCGGCCTCAAAACCCTTTGCAAGGGTGGGGCGATCGACCGGCGCATTATCTGGTACGGGACGATAGGAGAGCGGGATCCATACTGCCCGTTTCGTCACGGGAGTTCGCCTGCCGATTGGGATATCAGAGGTAAAATCCGTAGGGCCAGGGGCCCTGAGATTCACGATGGTTATCTGCCAACACTGATATTTTGTCCAGACAGGCTCCATGCGATAGGTGCAGCTCGTCGCGCAGGATCATGCGACGTAAGCCCAGCTGATTCCCTTGAAGGATGATGATGGGAGTTACCGGCGTAATTATCACAGGTGCTTCTTCAGGAGTTGGAGAAGCAACCGCAATACGCCTGGCGAGAAGGAAACCGCGCCGCTTACTTCTTTCCGGACGCAACCCAGTCCGACTTATGGCCGTTGCTACGGAATGCGAACACCTTGGGGCCGAGGTCCAGTGGTTGGCAGGAGATCTTGCGAGCCGGGAATACTTGCGTGATATTTTGAAACTGGCGCGATCACTAGGTGAGATCGAAGGCCTCGTAAACGCCGCGGGGATTGGCCGTTTCGGCCCGGCGGTGTCCGTTACCGACCAGATGTGGGACGAGGTCATTGCGGTCAATCTATCGGCGCTGTTTTTTCTTTGTCGTGGCATAGGAGCATTGCTGCGAAAGCAGAAATCTACCAGCACAATAGTGAATGTTAGCTCCGAAGCCGACATTGTTGGCTATGAAAACGCAACGGCCTACTGCGCGAGCAAAGGCGGCGTTCTTGCGATGACACGGGCACTAGAAACTGAGTACAGGATGTTTGGTATTCGGACTTGCATCCTATCGCCTGGTAGGATAGATACGCGGTTCCACGGCAAGAAGCCGGGCATGAGACCGGGTGCGCTCACGGCAGGCGAAGTCGCCGAGGTGATTGAATTCCTTATTACGTGTTCACCTAACATCAGGATAAGAGAAGTCCGTATCGACGGCATGGGTATGATCAAGACCGACTAATCGCTTCGTGAAGCAATGCACGTTGCTACTCCACGGAGACACGGGGGAGCAGGTGAGTGGAATTGTCCTGCGAGTCCTCGTTTCCGATTCTGGCTTGCGGAAACACGTGGGACGACACGGTGCGAAGTGCCGCCGGAGCCACCAGGGCTCGGTCAGTCATCACGTGAACTCATGCGGAATCAATGTGATCTGATTAGTTCGGTGAGTGTATGAACTAAGAGGATTAGATGAAACGCCGAGATGAATACCTGCGTGAGAAGATACGCGTCCCCGAACCGGATCCTCCAGAATCAAGGACCCCCCTTCTTCTCGGGCGACTCAAACATGATCGCAGGGGTTTCTGTACTATTCGGGGCCACCTTGGCGACATCCGCACCTTTCCCCCGGAGTCGTATCCGATCCTCCGCCTCATGGACGGCTTTCATAGCTTAGGTGAGATTAGCAGATTGACCGGTATCCCTCTTCGGGTCGTTTGGCAGACTTTTGAGCAAGCCCGGGGGGAGAAGCGCCTTGGATTCCTCGAAGACTGGAACTCCTGCTACTGGTGTCCGAACTGCGCCCTCTATCTGACAAGTGACGGATACTGCCCAGCCTGCGGATCTGACACCATACAGGTTTCCCTTCGCCCACCGTGCGATCCGTGGATCCTCTTCGGAGATGAATATGCGTTTATTTCCGAGATTCTGAAGAATCAGACTGGGATTATAATTGATGATAAGAGG
>Ga0153915_10001180_pt1 | contig 24137 bp, 22 predicted proteins | sample Opewatmetagenome_2_FD_107003 | JGI IMG/M metagenome (GOLD analysis project Ga0153915, IMG submission 107003) | Freshwater wetland microbial communities from Ohio, USA - Open water 3 Core 3 Depth 3 metaG | ecosystem: Environmental > Aquatic > Freshwater > Wetlands | place: USA: Ohio, Lake Erie...
AAGGTACCAAACAAGCCGCGTACATCGTTTATGTAAACGGCAATATTGATTTGGGATCTTCGAATATTCGCGTTCGCGGCAATAAGACAATCATCGGCAGGCCGGGGTCGCATATTACCGGCAATCTGAAATGTTACAACAGCGAAGAAAGCAACAACATTTTCAGATTTCTGGATATGGACAACTACGATGGTGCCGGCGATGGAGACTGCATCGGCATTGACGGCGTCAACCACATCTGGGTTGACCACTGCACGTTTACTGATGGCGGCGACGGCAATGTCGATATCAAGAACGGCTCAGACTATGTTACCGTCTCCTGGTGCATATTCAAATATACGTACGACAGCGGCCACAATTTCAGCAATTTAGTCGGACATTCAGACGATAATGCCGGCACGGATCAGGGTCATCTTCTTGTAACTTTCCATCACAACTGGTATTCAACATTGTGTCACGAGCGTATGCCTTCCGTACGTTTCGGAACGGTTCATATATACAACACCTTTTTCGACTGTGCGGGCAATAATTACTGCATCAGGACTCGTTTATATGCACAGTGTCTTGTAGAAAACAATTATTTCAAAGACGTTCAGAATCCATGGCAACGATATGTTACTGACACAAGCGATGACCCGGGCTTGCTGTACGCATCTGGCAACATTCTTGATAATGTTACATGGGTCGTGGGGGACGATTCTGACGCCGTACTCATTGACGGCAATGACACTGTGTTCACGCCGCCATATTCATATACGCTTGATGATGCGGAAGATGTTCCGGCACTCATACAATATGGTGCAGGTGCTGACGGCCAAGACGGTTATCCGCCTCATTGGTATTTCACTTATTACGGCGATTTCGACAGAAGCGGATTTGTAAATATGAATGATTTCGCAACATTTGCCGCTTATTGGGGAATCTCAGATTGCAATCAGCTTTGGGATGTCGATTATGACGGCGATTGTAAAATTAGTTTCTATGAACTCGGCTTGATGGCTGAAAACTGGCTCTACATCGCACCGGATGTTACCGCACCGGCAACACCGACAATTCTTGGCGCAGCGGCAGGCAATACAACTGTCGCACTCGACTGGGATGATAATACTGAAGAAGACCTCGCAGGATATAGCATCTATCGTTCGACAACTTCCGGTAGTGATTACACAAAGCTAAACAGTACGCTTCTGACAAGTTCGGACTACACCGATAGTAACGTTACTAACGAGACGACGTATTATTATGTCGTTACAGCAACAGATACAAACACAAATGAATCCGGCTATTCAAGCGAAACATCTGCTCTGCCCAGCGCGGGAAGTTCGAGCATCACCATACAGGAAGACACTGCAGGCTTCTGCGATGTGGATGGTGCCATTGAAAGCGAATACTCCGGCTGGACAGGCACAGGTTACGCAAACACAACCAACGCCAGCGGCAATGGAATTGATTACAGCATAAACATACTCACCGCCGGCACATATACGTTTACATGGCGATACGCCAGCACAAGCAGCAGACCGGCAAGTCTGATTATAGACGGCTCAACTATATCAAGCATCAGTTTTCCAAGCTCAGGAGCCTTTGCGACATGGACTACTGAAACTGTAAGTGGTGTAACATTAACCACGGGAGTAAAAACTATACGCCTGCAGGCGACAAGTAGCGGCGGTCTGGCAAATATCGATTATATGACTGTGGCTGGTGAAAATCTTATGACCGCAAGCTGCCAATAGAGAGATATAAATTTTTTATACAATTTTGATTTACTTGTTATTTTTTTGGAGTTTTGAGCGATGAAAAAGATATTATTTTCCGCGGGATTTATTGCAATTTTATGTTTGTGTTTTACATCCAACAGTTTCGCAATAGAAGCAGATGGCTGGGCATCAATGTCTGACGGAAATGTACCATACAGCACAACAGGCGGTCAGGGCGGAACTGTTGTAGATGTCAATAACTATACGGACCTTTATTATTATGCTTATACGGTCGGAACCGCAAAATATATAATTCAGATTTCCGGCACAATTGACATTGGTGAGGATTTTGAAGTCCGGTCAAACAAAACCCTTATCGGTGTAGGCGACAGCCCGACTCTTAGCGGCATTCTTGGATTCAGAAATCGCGACGGTAATATTATCATTGAAAACCTCAACATTACAAATCCCTGTACCAGCAGCACCTGTGACGGCATTAGTTTAAAACAGGAAATAAACAACGTTCTTGTAACTAAGTGTACTATTTATGATACCGGTGATGGTGCTTTCGACATATCCAATGAATCTGATTATATTACCGTTTCATGGTGTAAATTTTATTATAACAACCCTGCACCAGTTGAGGACCATCGTTTCGCCTGCCTTGTCGGAAGCAGTGATAAACAAACTGATGATATGGATGACCTTCACGTTACTTATCATCATAACTGGTGGGCAAGTCGCGTCAAGGAAAGGATGCCGCGAGTACGTTACGGCCATGTCCACGTCTATAACAATTACTACAGCGACCTTGAAACCGGCGGTTACTGCATCGGCGTAGGATGCGGTTCTTATATCCGCGTGGAAAGTAACTACTTTAATGCAGTCTACACTCCGTGGAAAGATTATTACACCGATTATCCCACTTATGCCGTCGGACACATCGGCTGGAATACCGGTAATATATATTATAACTGCACAGAACCAACCTGGGCAACGAATGAATACTCCACAATTTTTACGCCGCCGTATGATTATACGCTTGACGATACCAATGATGTTCCAGATGAGGTTATGGCTTATGCAGGCGCAGGAACTCCTTATCCGCCGCATTGGTTCTACACCGTTTACGGCGATTTCGACCAGGATGACGCAGTGGAGATGGACGACTTCGCGACGTTTGCAGATTATTGGCTGAACACCGATTGCGATGCAATTACTGACGCGGATTATGACAGCGACTGCAATGTGAATTTCTACGAATTTTCACTGATGGGCGGAAACTGGATGAAATAAAATAATCTTATCTATCCACGCGGGCAGTACCGCCGGCCATTGCCTTTTCGACATCGGCCAGACTGACCGTTGTCGTGTCTCCCGGCGTTGTCATCGCGAGCGCACCGTGCGCAGCGCCGTATTCAACAGCCTGCTGAGGAGTTTTTTCTTCCATCAAACCGTAAATCAAACCTGATGCGAAACTGTCTCCGCCGCCGACACGGTCGTAAATTTCAAGATTCTCACGCAACGCAGCTTCATAAAATTTGCCGTCAGTATAAAGTATCGCACCCCAGTCGTTTATGCTCGCGGTTTTGGCATTTCGCAGCGTCGTTGCTACAGCCTTGAAATTCGGAAACTGTTTTACAGCTTCGAGAATCATTTTTTTGAAATTCGACGGGTCAAGTTTGGAAAGATGCTTATCCATTCCAGGCACTTCCAAACCCAGACACGCTGTAAAATCCTCTTCGTTGCCCATCATCACATCAATATACGGAGCAAGTCTGCGATTAACTTCCTGCGCTTTTTTCTGGCCGCCTATTGTTTTCCACAAACTCGCACGATAATTCAAATCATAAGAAACAATCGTTCCATATCTTTTCGCAGTTGTTACAGCTTCGACTATCACATCTGCGGTTGTTTCTGAAAGTGCTGCGAAAATTCCGCCGGTGTGAAACCATCGAACGCCTGCCCTGCCGAAAATTTCTTCCCAGTCAATATCGCCCCGTTTCAATTGCGATGCCGCCGAATAGCCTCTGTCGCTGCATCCCTTTGCCGCGCGTATTCCAAAACCCTTTTCAGTAAAATTCAGCCCGACGCGAACCTGCCTTCCGATTCCATCGAAAGGAACCCATTTTACATATTCCAGATGCACGCCGCCCTGCAGCATTAAATCTTCAAGCAGTCTGCCGATTGGATTATCAGGTATCGCGGTAACAATCGCCGCTCGTTTATTGAAGCATCGTCGAAGGCCTCTCGCGACGTTATATTCGCCGCCGCCTTCCCAGACTTTGAATTCTCTGGTTGTGTGAATTCTGTTATCGCCCGGGTCAAGACGAATCATCACTTCGCCAAGCGAAAGAATATCATATCGACAGCTATCCGCCGGCTTAAGCTCAAGAGACATTTTAATTTCCTCCTCTGATTTGCTTAATCAGTTCGATTGTTTCCTTTACTTTTTTCGTTATGCCTTTGAAGTTTTTTGCCGCGACAAGTTCTTTTGTGATAAGTTTTGCGCCCATACCTGCGCAAACGATTCCCGCACCGAACCATTCAGTCAAACTTTCCTTCGTCGGCGAAACTCCTCCTGTCGGCATAATATCCGTCCACGGGCACGGTCCCTTAACCGATTTTACAAATGACGGCCCACCTACACTATCGCCGGGGAAAATCTTTACGATTTCCACGCCAAACGTATGAGCCTTTTGAATTTCAGTAACCGTTCCGCAGCCGGGAGAATATGGAATTTTTCTGCCATTACAGATTTTCGCGGTATCTTCATCAAAGCACGGCCCGACAACAAAATCAGCACCAGCGGAAATATACACCGCCGCTGTCGGAGCATCGCAAATCGAACCGACGCCCAAAATAATATCAGGCCTTTGTGCATCTCTGAATTCAGCAAGTTTTGTAAATATATCAATCGCCCTGTCGCCGCGATTGGTAAATTCTATGCACTGTGCGCCGCCATCAGCACAGGCGATTGTAATATTTTTCGCCGTTTCAAAATCACCGTGATAAAAAACCGGAATAAGCCCGATTTTTTTCATCGCAGTTAAAACTTCAAGTCTCGAATATTTTGACATCCCAAAAACCTTTCAATTATAAATTTTACCTTCTCTGTAATCAGTCCAGGCCGGCTCAAACGCCTTTCTTTCCTTTGAAGTCTGTCTTACAGGTACAGTCAGACACTCAAATTGTCCTCTGCTTTCGGTAAATTCTATCCTGAGAATAGAATTTCTCAAGTCTTTGTTTTCCTGTTTGAATTTTAATGGTTTACCGGTATCCGGGTCTTTAACGTCAGGATGAATTTCAATACCGTCATCGTTCAAAACTAAATGTGAGCCGCGTGAGCCGCTGCCCGCCTTTAAAAGTTCGACAACCGCCTTCAAATACGCAATACTCGCAAAAGCAAGATGCTCCGCCTGTATCGCAGGAATAATATCCATCGGCTCGACAATTTTTAGGCCGTTATTTTGTATTTTTTTTTGCAATTCAATCGTATCGGCAAGTGCTTTTTCAGCGTTTTGCAGTTTTCTGATGTGTCCGCCGAAAGCCGTCATACGATGCTGTATCTGTAAAATCACCTGCTGCGGAATCAAATCAGAATTGGCATTGTTTAACTTTGAAATTCTCTCAATAGTTTTTTTAATTTGCGATTCGTCAACCAAATCTTCCGTAATATCACCACTGTAAACATTTGCGATATATTCCGCTGCTCTCGTTGCGCCGACCTGACCTGCATTTAATGCAGACCCGCCGGGCCGCTTAATGCCGTGTGAACCCGCCATTTCGCCGATAACAAATGTTCGTTTTATATTCGATTCCCACCAGCGATTTATCGCGAATCCGCCGTTGTTGTGCTGCGAACAAACCGAAATCTCCAGCGGCTCAGTGTATAAATCTATATCGTGCTCTTTGTAAATATCTATCGCAGGTCGGTTCATATATTCAAGCCGTTCAATCGGCAGTTTCTGCATCGCACCGGTTGCTTTTAAATAATTCAATGCCTCCGGCTCAAGGTCTTCGATTTTAAATTCAGACATCCCATCGCCGCCGATTGGATTATGCAAAAAATCCATAAATACCCGTCTGCCTTTTTGATTTTCGTTAAAGACAAGAATATCAATCAGCGACGATTGCAGATTTTCGATTCGCTGCGGGTCAAACGGCCACTGATAACCTTTCAAAAATATGTCCGTCGCCATTTTGCTCATCGACGGAAAAAACGAAGCAAGAAATTCACGCTCATCGCAGCCGTTTGCGTCCGTACTGAATATCCGCGGTATAACCTGCATATATGTGCCGGAAACGTTCCAGCGAAATTTCGTGCTGGCAAGACCAAATTGTGATTCAGTCAGATTTTCAGCGGCAAGACCGGCTTTAAAAGCCAGACCGTGAATGCCGACCTGCCCGTGAGGATAAACACTCGTTTCATACAGTTCTCCCGGCCCGCCTGCGGCCAGGACAATATTATCACAATAAAAAACATTGATGCCGGAATCATCCTTGCAAAGCGATTTGCAGTCTATCGTAACGATGCCGATTATGCGTTTGTTTTCTCCGTCGCCTGTTGTCAAAAACTCAACGGCCTCTTTGTGGTCAAAAATTCCAATGCCATATCTGCGAACTATTTTTTCAAGACATTCGCTCATAAATTTGCTCGTCTTTGGCCCTGCCGAAGTCGCTCTTTCATAAGGGTCGTGGTCAGTTTTGTAGCCGATGTATGTTCCCATCGAATCGTGCGGAAATGGAACGCCGGCTTCGACAAGATTATAAAATCCGCGAAGCGAGCCAATAGCCTCTGTAAGAGCCAAATCGCCGTGGCAGCAGCCGGCGGCAGTAAGAGAAGCTGCGAAACTTTCCGCACTGTCGGCAACATCAGGACTTGTACCCATTTTATAATATGTCTGCTTGTCCGAGCCGCTCATCCTCGATGCGCCAAGAGACAGGCCGCGAGTAACTATTGCGATTTTCGTCGCAGCGTCTTTAACACCTTTGCCGTCGAGAAATTCATACAGCTTTTTTGCACAATTCATTCCCGCCGCGCCTGAACCGACAATAACCGTGTCATATTTGCATATCCGTACCCTTTGATTTCCAATCTGCCTCTGTGCCATTATTTCTCCCGTGTCAATATTTTATAATCTTCTAAAATGGAAACCACCGTCAACGTTTATGGCCTGACCGGTTGAAAAATCCAATCTGCCTTCCGCTATCGCACCGACAGCTTTTGCGATATCTTCCGGATAACCCCAGCGTTTAGTTGGCGTAATGCCTTCAGCGATTAGTTTATCGTATTTTTCTTTCACGACGCTTGTCATATCGGTCATTATTATGCCCGGCCGAATTTCGAAAACACCGATATTGAATTCCGCCAGCCGGTCTGCGTACAGCATCGTCATCATACTAACGCCGGCCTTACTGACGCAATATTCGCCTCTCCCCGGACTGCTCGTATATGAAGACATAGAGCCGGTATTAACGACTCTGAAATTTCTGGCCGGGAATTGTTTTTTCTGTTCTATCATCCAGTTGGCAACAATCTGCGTAAGAAAATACGGGCCTTTGAGATTTATATTCATAACTCTGTCGAAACTTTCTTCAGATGCTTCGAGAATATCAACTCGCTTTGTCGGCGCAACGCCTGCGTTGTTCACGAGCATATCACATCTGCCGAATTTTTCTTTTGCGAATTCTACAAGTTCTTTCCTGTCGTCGGCTTTGCTTATATCGCCGCGCAAGATTTGACATCCCTTAATTTCTTCCGCAGTTTGCTTCGCGGCCGAATCGTCAGGCTTGCCGTCTTTGAAATCCAAATAGTTTATTACGATATTAAATCCCATATCCGCAAGCTCTTTCGCAATCGCTTTTCCGATTCCCCTGCTTGCACCGGTTACTATCGCAACTGGTTTATCTTTCATTTTTTGCCTTTCAGATATTCGTTGATTTCATTCGCCGCTTTTATACCGTCCGCAACAGCAGCGACGACAGTTGATGCACCTCTGACCAAATCACCGCCTGCGAAAACATCTTTTCGCGTCACGGCAAAACTATTGGCATTTGTTTTAATCAGACCATTTTCAATTTCAACGCCCGGCAGCAATTTGCCGATAAATTCCGCTGAAGTCTGTCCTATTGCCTCAATGACTATATCCATATCAAGTTTATAAGCATTCTTTTCATCCGGCACAGGTTTGCGTCTGCCGGACTTATCCGATTCAGAAAGTTTCGTCGGGCAAACTTTCACAGCGGTAAGTCTGCCGTTTACTGATTCATAACCAAGCTGATGCGTAAGAACAAGAAAATGAACGCCCTGCTCCATTGCCCTGTCGCGCTCGGCAGACCACGCGGGCATTTGCTCAAATGACCTGCGATAAATCACATAAACATCCGCAGCACCAAGCTGTTTGGCAGTTATCGCAGCATCTATCGCCGTATTTCCGCCGCCAATTACCGCAACACGTTTGCCCGTAATGTCAGGCTTAACCGTCTGCTTGGCAGCGTTAAGAAATTCCATCGCATCGTACAGCCCTTCTATTTTTTCACTAACGGAATTAACGCCTTTCGGCAAACCAAGCCCAATAAACGCAGCGTCGAATTCTTCAGCCATAATATTATCAAGATTGAATTTTTCGTTTATCACCGTATTCAAACGCAAATCCATTCGCGATTTCGGAACATCTTTGAAAATCGCGGCGACCTCACTCTTCAAAGCGTCGCCCTGCCGTTCATCCGGTATGACAGAATCAATCATTCCGCCCAAATCTTTCGCCTTATCGAAAATTGCAACTTTGTGCCCCGCTTCGAGAAGAACCGCAGCAGCAGAAAGACCAGCCGGGCCTGCTCCGATTATCGCAATATTCCTTCCGGTTGATTTTCCAGGGATTTGAATTTTCGACCAGCCGTTTTTGTTTGCCTGTTCAGAAAGGTATCTTTGAATCTCAGCAATCGGCAAAGCACCGTCGCCGATAAATTTTTGCAAACAGCTTCCCTGACACTGCTGCTCAACGGGACAAAGCCAGGCACAAATCTCCGGCAGAATATTCGATTTGCGAATCGTCTGATACGCGGCTTTCTCATCTCCGTCGAGAAACTGCTTAATAAATAAAGGAATGTTAACTCCCGCCGGACAGCCAAGCTGACAGGTCGGCTCCTGACACTGCAAACAATTTTGCGCAAGCCTTTGCAAATTGGCTTTGTCGCCCATTCTGCCGTGCCTGAAAATTCGGCCGTAAATTTTATTTTCACGAACAACGCAGCCGGCGGTTTGGCCGTCTCGCATCAACTGCGTACAGGCACTGCATCCGATACAGACTTTATTTTTATCGAGTTTGCCTTTCGTAAAAAGGTCTTTGACAAAATCAGGATACGCAAACGCCATTCTGCCTGCGCCGATAATTTTTGATTTGCCATTTTTTTTGCTCGCCGCAGCGACATTGCCCATAAGCTGCCGCAGCCACGAATAACCTGTGCCGACAATCGCAACGTCAGGAAACTCATTTTGAATTTCGCCGGCGATATTTATCAAACGCTCAACGCCTTTCAGCGGATGCTCTGGCTCATCATAAGCGCCTTTAATCGGTAAATTGAACGGCCTGCCGAAATGCGGATTATAATATGGATTCGCGATTGTGAAATTTATCAGCTTTACGCCGCGACTGCTGAGCAGTGACAATAGTTTCTTCGGCTCAGTCAAATCAGGTTTTGTATAATCTTTTTCATCAACGCCCCAGCCGAACGGAAATGGTATCGCATCATAACAGCCTAATCGCACAACAACAGGTTTATCATTGCCGAGTTCAGAATGAATTCTGTCAACCACATCAAGCAGAAATCGTGTTCGGTTTTCAAATGAGCCGCCGTATTTGCCTTTTCTGTTTCTGCTCGCCAGCAGTTCGTTTATCAAATAGCCATGGCAGGATTTTATATCAACCGCGTCGAAGCCAACCTCAAACGCAAGTCTTGCAGCCTTTACATACGCAGCGATAAGATTATCGAGATATCCATCGGTAACGATGCTATCATCAGTTACTCTGCTTTGTTTATCAGTGTTCGGACTGGATTCCGGAATAAGAGAATCACGATAAGGGTCGCGCTGCGGAATAAGCGGTTTCGCTGCGCCTTGAGGTTTACTGTATCTGCCGGAATGCGTAAGCTGTGCGACAATGACAGGTTTGTGTCCGCTGCCCATACTTTCCGCTGCTGAGTCGCGTATCACTTTTACTATTTTTCTGAACGATTCTTTGCTGTCGTCATTTAGCCAAAGCTGCCGTGGATTTGCTCTTCCTTCCGGCACAACCGCAATCGCTTCAGCCCATAACAAACCCGCTCCGCCGGACGCGAATCTTTTGTATCTTCTGTATGTCAGAACGCTCGGCCTGCCCTGACGGTCGCCGTCGGCGCCTTCCATCGGATGAATCGCAATGGAATTTGGAATAAGCAAACCGCCTGCCTTTACAGGCTCAGCAAGAATCGAAACATCCTCTATCGCGTCGATATGGCAGCCGATTTGGCCGCATAAAGATTTGAATCCGTCAATATCCGTAAGTTTATATTTCCAGTTATTCATATATTTTAGTGTAAATATTGCCGCAATATATGTCTATGCAAATACGGCATTTAATGATTTGCGTTTTCGGCAATTTATTATTGATTTCCATTGAAATATATGTATAATAAAGAGTTATGAACAGTGTAAACAATCAAAAAATCGATTTTTATTTGCCTGATTATGGAATATTGATTGAAAGCAGGCAAAAACGGCTTGCCGCGGCAAACGTTACGCACAGCCACACAAATCCCTGCATTCTTTTCATCGTTTACGGACAAGGCATACTCGAATTTGAAGATAAAAGTTTCGATATAGAAGCTGATTCGGTAATTACATTGGCACAAGGCAAAAGTCATAAACTGACGGACAAGCCGCGAAAGCCAATGACCATTTTTTCAGTTTATTTCGATACGCAAAAAACAGGTTTGAATAAATATATCGTCGATTATCTTTTAGATTCGCAGGAACCTTTTATTTTGCCTTTGTACTATTCCGAAAATATAAAAGAACATCTTCGGCAAATGCTCTACGAACAAAACACAAAACCGCCGGGCTACAAATTGTCTATCACTCAAAACCTCAGCCTCGCCGTCCTGCAAATCTATCGTGCAATGCTAAAACGAGACAGGCAAACAAACACCATAAAACCCATCGGCAGCGGCGAAAGAGTAAAAGCCGTGATTGACTTTATTTCACAAAACAGCCATGAACAATACAGTCTGGCAGACGCAGCAAGACTCGGAAAGGTATCGCAAAGACAGTTCACAACTCTGTGCAGAAATTTGACCGGCAGCAGTTTCGTGAAATTTTTAAATTTTACAAGATGCCAAAAAGCAGCCACACTACTCAAACAAACAGATATGCCCGTCGCGGCAATCGCTTTTGAAGTCGGCTACGAAGACCTGTCCACGTTCTATAGAGCGTTCAAAAAAATTTATAAAGTCTCGCCAATACAATTTAAAAACATTTAATAACGCAATACAAAAACAAAGGACTTACGTGCGTTTTTCTGTCGATAAAACGCACAAGTTTTTCAATAATTCACGCAAGTTAGCAGAATAGTGATACGATTTTATCATCAAAATCACGCTCTTTTTCATTTCTAACTACAGATTTCACCGAATTTACAGGCGTTTTTGAGTATTTTTTCATTCCACAAAATGAAAACTTGCGCGGTTTTGACAAAATCAGAGAAAATGACACTATCGTGCTGTTGATTAGGCAGTAGTAGAGGACTCCATCAAGGACGGAGTGATTTTTCACCGCACCCTGATGGGATAGCTACCGCGGCAGCATCTTACAGAGAAACTGAAATCCTAAATCCTAATATCTAAATCCTCGATAGACACCCTTGCGGTGGAAACAAATTCAAATCACCAAAATCAAAATGCTAAAAACCAAACCAAAGAATTACGATTGAAGTTGAAAGGAAGAAAGAGTAAAATAATTCTTAGTTCTTAATGCTTAATTTAAAATTAACTCTAAGAATGACAATTCAGGAGACAGGATTAAATTAAGGAGGCAGGAATGATAGTAACCAGAAAAATACAAATATGGCCGGTTAATAAAGAACATTACAAAATTCTTGAGGATTATCTGCGAACATGCAGACTTATTGCCAATAAATCACAAAGCCTGTTTTATGTTTACTGGCAAGAAGTAATGGCTAATAATCTTAAAGGTAAAAAAGTTGAGGAATATTTCAAAGCAAAATATCAACACAGCTTTAAACAAACAGTTTATCATATATTAAGACCACAACATTTAGATATTCCATCCCGTATTACAGACGATACTTTAAATATCGCATATAAAGATTTCAAAAATGACTTAAAAAATGGTTTGCTTAAAGGCGAAAGAAGTCTGCGCACTTATAACAACGGCTGGATACCTGTGCGAAGCCAGGCCACCAGTATCACTAAACAAAACAACAAATATATATTGGAGTGGCTTAGAGGAATAAACCTTGAAATGTTTTTTGGTCGAGATAAAAGCGGCAACCAAATTGTCATTGACAGAATATTAAGCAGACAATCCAAATTCTGCGACAGTAAATTTATAAAAAGAGACAAAAAATGGTTCCTGTTACTGTGCGTTAATATGCCTGAAAAAGAAAATAAGCTGCTCGATGATATAACAATCGGAGTTGACTGCGGCATCAACATTCCAGCCGTGTGTGCCGTCAATAAAGGCTATGCGCGAGCATACATAGGAAGCAGTGTTTTGCTAAAAAGATTTAAAATGCAGCGAGACCAGCGACAGCGGCAAAAAGATTATATTCCTGCAAATGGAAAACACGGCCGGCAAAAAGTAGACCGTGCAATCTTTAATGCCCAAGATTTTGAACGCAGATACATGCACACATTCCATCATAAAATCAGCAAAGAAGTAATAAAATTCGCCTTAAAAAATCAGGCATCAAAAATTTTTATGGAAGATTTGGCAGGCTTTGGCCAGAACGCTGAAGGCGAATACGCAAAAGAAAAGAGTAAAACGCTAAGATTCTGGGGCTATAAAGAACTTCAAACAATGATAGAATACAAAGCAAAATTAGAACAAATAAAGGTTTTTTATATTCCGCCAGCATATACATCACAAACTTGCAGCCAATGCGGTTATACGGATGTGAATAACCGGAAACAATCAAAATTTGTCTGTTTAAATCCAAATCCTGAAAAAAAATGTGGTTTTGAAGCAAATGCAGATTATAATGCAGCTATAAACATTGCCAGAGGTGGCATAAAAAAAAGTTAATAATACGGACGTTTAGTCCGGGGTATGTTGTGTCGTTTTTTTTCGATACTGCTATATTAGCAGGAAATGCCCTAAGGTGAGAAAAAAATATAAAAATGGCCGTTCAGAATTTGAAAAAAGCCTGTTTTTTTACTCATTCAATTGCCCCAAGACAAGGCGGAATATAATGTTGCGAGATACAGGGTTGTATGCCGCCTTGTTTTGTGAGGTGAACACAACAAAACGCTGGATTCTACTATCGCTTTTTGAGTTGTATGCCGCCTTGTTTTGTGAGGTGAACACAACCGTGTTCAAGGTGCATCCTTCCGGTCTGTAGTTGTATGCCGCCTTGTTTTGTGAGGTGAACACAACGGACACCCTGTACAACCATCGTGCTCAGACGTTGTATGCCGCCTTGTTTTGTGAGGTGAACACAACTATAACAAGCATAGCGGCCTCTACTGCCGCGTTGTATGCCGCCTTGTTTTGTGAGGTGAACACAACTACGCGGTCGATGACGCTGTCAATACCGGCGTTGTATGCCGCCTTGTTTTGTGAGGTGAACACAACTAGCGATTTCGGTGTACCAATTATCATTCAGTTGTATGCCGCCTTGTTTTGTGAGGTGAACACAACTTAAGCTAACTAAAAACCTTAACTATATATGTTGTATGCCGCCTTGTTTTGTGAGGTGAACACAACAGAAGCGGCCAGCTTTGCAGAATTTCCAGAGTTGTATGCCGCCTTGTTTTGTGAGGTGTTTAAAGGTAAAAGACTAAGTGCAGAAAGCGGTGTGGACTAAAACCATACGATAGATTTCTCCACTCCGCCCGCTGTGTGGGCTTCGGTCGAAATGACTGCAGCAGCGGGAAAACAACGTGGATTTCCGCTTTCGCGAAAGGTGTAAAAAGTAAGAAAGGTATGAAAAGTATGAAGGGTGAGAAAGGGCGTGAAAAGGATACAGAAAGAAAAACGCCGGAACAAATTTTATATCAATTAAAGGGAGAGGTTGTGGAAGGATTTTTTGCTGAAAATCCAGTAAAAATTTTTCCGGATGATTTTCTGGCGAGGAAAGTAAAAAAAGAATTGGAATATATGCCACCTTTGCCGGAGCTATGATTGCCGGCAGAGATCCCTTCATGGCTGCTGCCCGTATTACACGATCAGGAAAGAATGCCCCAAAACCAACGGCGGAAACGCTGATTGGCGGTATCATCTGTCTCGCTGTTGGGTGCTTTCTCGTCCTTGCTGGCCTTCTCGTCAAATAGAAAAGACAAGAAGGATTTGGAGGAAAATCAAAGAGAGTAGACACAGTTTCCTGTTTAATCATTTTTATTTTCTGATTTATAAGGCTATAATTGCACTTATGTGATTAACTTTGGCGTTACCCCGATGAGATAGCTGAAGTATCTTCAAAGAAGCTAATTAACGTATCTCACGGGGCAGGCAGGATAAATGTTAAATTTTGGTATCACAGAACATAAGGTAATAGAACTGCAGCAGCGGATGCAGAACTGCAATCTGCTTGAGGGCGATTTAGAGGAAAAATTTGTCCGCAGCGGCGGCGCAGGCGGGCAGAAAGTCAATAAAACTTCCTCCTGTGTCTATTTAAAACATATCCCCACAGGCTTAGCCGTCAAAGTACAGACCAGCCGAAGTCAGCAACTCAACCGCTTTTATGCCAGAAGACAGCTTTGTGAATTAATGGAAAACAAAACGCTCGGTGAAGACAGCCCGCAGGCGAAAAAAATTGAAAAAATCAGAAAGCAAAAGGACCGCCGGCGGCGCCGGCATTAAAACACCACCCACTTGACACAACAGATAACACACCGTAGAATTTCCACAATAATTTGAAAGAATTAAAAAATGAAAAAGATTTTAAAGCAGGTATTGCTGATTTCGGCGGCAATGGCCGTACTGGCTCTGGCCGGTTGCGATAATAATCAGGGTACTATGCAGACAGCGGGCGAAAAAATGGATAATGTTATCGAGAAGACCGGCGAAACAGTCAAAGACGCCGGCGGCGCCGTTAAAAATGCTGCCAAAAAGACCGGAAACGCTGTCAAAGGCGCTGCTGTAACGACCGGCGGTGCGGTTAAAGACGCTGCCGAAAAAACAGGCGACGCTGTTACAGGCTCAAAAGACAATACCAGCAACATTAACGACGCTAATACGGTAAAAAAATAGTCGTCGAAATCGGCTTGGCATAATCAAAAGGCTCACCTCCTGGCGAGCCTTCCAATTTATGTAAATTTATTCAGTTCATCAAGCCGTGGTTATTCAGTCGCAAGCTGAATTTCATCTGCTGAAATTTCTTCTGTTGGGATTTCATCTGCTGCAACTAATAGTACCTCTTCTGTCTCGACCGGAACTGTTTTTGCAGCCGGTGCTGAGGTGTTTACGATTGGGGTTACGTTGTTGGCACAGGGTCCTTTTTTGCCCTGCCCAATCTCAAAGTTAACTTTCTGGTCTTGGTCGAGATTTGCATAACCGGTAGTTTTAATCTCTGAGTGGTGGACAAACAAATCGTTGCTGCCGTTATCGGGGGTAATAAAACCATAACCTTTTTCTGAATTGAACCATTTTACTGTTCCTGTACTCACTTTACCGCTCCTTGGCCTGTATATAGGCTTTAAACGTAGTATCTCTCGATTAGGTTTGTTTGAAGCATACTCTTGAGAGATGGAAGGATACACACCAAAAACATTATCGTACAAAATAGATTTAAAAAGTCAACAAAAATATAAGATACTTTAAGCTTTCCCCGGCAATTATTGTTTATATGTTCGTTTTTGCTTGTTTTTAGAGTCTTATGTTATTTTAAAACATTCAATTTTTCTTGCAAAAAAACACTTTAGGCGTTCTATTAACCGTATCTTTAGCTTGTCGTTGCGAGAAAGTTTACCCCCGTGAAGGTGGGGAAGCAATCTCAGGTTTTCGTATTTAGGGTGTGTCTTAAATATTTCGCAATAAATTATTAAAATTGGAGAAATAAAATGAGTAATAATGTTAAAGCTGTTTGTTTGGACGGCATTAAGCAAGCAAATCCTCGTGTACCGGTCATAGGCGTTTTTGCTCCCGGCGATCCGCGTATTGATGCCGACAGCAGAAAACGCGTACAGAATATTATCGCTATGGTTGCAGACGCAATCAGCGGCGCGGTTATTTTACCAGATGGCAAACCAGTTCCGGTTGTTTATTCAGATATTCTCGTCGATGGCGAACCGCAGGCAGATATTGTCGCTCAGCAGTTCAGAAACGCAGGCGTTAACATTCTCGTTTGCGCACCGGACACTTGGGCGTTTCCGCAGCTTACATCGATTTCGCTTCTTCAGCAGTTCCCTGCTGACACGCCGATGAACATCACCTGCGGCAACAGCGGCCCAAAGCCGGGCGTTGTTTACGCTCACGCTTTAAGCGGCGCGATTTCGCAATATGGCAGACTCGTCGCATTAAACGTCGGCAACTGGGCAGATACAGGTATGAATCCGCAGATGAGCAAGGAAACAGCAAAGAACCTGATTGACTGGTGCTACGCCGCGGTAACTTATATGGCGTTGAAAGGCCGCAGAGTTGTTTTGTTCGGCCACGATTCAATGGGTATGGAAACCGCTCTCGCTCACGTTATTCCGACAAGAAATACTTTCGGCCTTGAAATTACTCGCCTCGATATGAAACTGCTCGCCGATATGCTCAACAAAGAAGCATACAATAAATCGGAACTTACCGCTCTTCGCGGCTGGATAGACAAACACATCGGCAAGCGTCTGGTAATCAGAAACGCCGAAGAAGACAAGCGTTTCAATATTTCTCTCGCGATGTATTTAATCGTTCGCGATTTGATGACACAGCTTAACGCAGTTGGCGGCGGATTTATGAGTCAGCTTGAATGGGGCAGCGACAAACGCGGCATTCCAATGCCGGTCGCCGATATAATGGAATCGCTTTTCAACAGCACCTTCGACCACAATGGCTCGAAACAGGCGATACCATACGCCACAGAAGCCGACACACAGGGACTGTTGACAATGTTATTTACGAATTGGCTTTCAGGCGGAAATCCTCCGTTGTTTATGGATTTGCGTAAAATCTGGGAAGCGTGGGAAATCAAGGCTCTCGCAGAAAAATTAGGACTCAAATCACTGCCGAAAAACGCTGACTGGCTCAAGAAAGGTCTCGTTGACGGCAACAACAGCGGCTCTGCTTCATTCGATTGGGCGGCAATGCCGGGCACTGATATGAAGAAAATTATGTCGGGCATTTCTATGCCTCCGGCAGATAACAGTTACTTCCCCGGCGGCGGCAACTCCATAACATTTATGACACCAGCGGGCATCGAAGGCATCGCAGGCAGAATGGCTTATTGTTCCGCAAACAATAATTTCAGCTTCATCTGGGACGAAGCTGTTACAACAGAAGTTCCTGAAAAACTCGGCAAAATAATGTGTAATTTAACTGACCCGAACTGGCCGCATACTTTCCTTGTTCCGAAATACGCCACAATGGTTGAGTATAAACAATACGCCGCGGCTAACCATCTGCATATGACCTGGAATCTGCCGGTCGCGAGACTTCAGCACTGGATGGATATGACAAATATCGTAAGCGTGACGCCATGGGCGGCAAGACCATCATTTATCGAAGGCGTTGACAGACCAAGACCATTACTTCAATTGATTAACGGTTAATAATGATGAATAAAATTTCTCAGTATATCGCAGTTGACCTCGGCGCTGAAAGCGGACGAGTTATGCTCGGCACAATCGCCGATAAAAAACTTGAGCTTGCGGAAATTTATCGTTTCGCAAACGGCCCTGTTCAGCAGAGCATTTCGCTGCGATGGGATTTTGAAAAATTATTTTCAGAGATAAAGGCCGGCATAGCAACAGCGATAAAAGCCGCTTCTCTGCCAGTCAGCGGTATTGCAGTTGACAGTTGGGGCGTGGATTTCGGCCTGATTGGCGACGACGGCAAACTGCTTGAAAACCCTTACCACTACCGTGACGCAAGAACAAACGGTATGATGGAAAAATCATTTAAACTTATGCCGCAGCGGCAGATTTACGAAAACTCCGGCATTCAGTTTATGCAGCTCAATACGATTTTCCAGTTGTTCGCCGCAAAATCGTTAGATGCCAAACTTTTGAAGAAAACCAAAAAGCTGATTTTTATGGCAGATTTGGTTTCGTACTTTCTTTGCGGAAAATCTTACGCTGAATATACACTTGCAAGCACTTCGCAGCTTATGAATATGAGAACTGGAAAGTGGTCACAGGAAATTTTCGACAAACTTTCCCTGCCGATAGATATAATGCCGCAGATTGTAAAGCCCGGCACAAAAGTCGGAAAATTGAAATTTGATATTTGTGAAGAATTTAATTGCAAACCGATAGACGTCATCGCCACCGGTTCGCACGACACTGCTTGCGCAGTTGCCGCCGTTCCGGCCGAAGGAAATAACTGGGCGTATCTCTCAAGCGGTACCTGGAGTCTGATTGGCATCGAAGCTCGGCAGGCAATAATTAACGATGACAGTTTCAACGGTGCGTTTACAAATGAAGGCGGCGTTGAAAACACTATAAGATTTTTGAAAAACATTATGGGCTTATGGCTCTTGCAGGAATGCAGACGCGACTGGGAAAAAAATGGCTGCAAACTTGACTACGCAGAAATTACAAAAATGGCCAAAGCTGCCAAACCTTTCGCCGCAGTTATTGACTGCAATAATTCCGAGTTTCTCGCACCCGGCGATATGCCCGCTCGAATAAACAATCACCTGAAAAAATCCGGCCAAAAACCCATTGAAGATAAAGGCCAAATGGCAAGAGTCATTCTCGAAAGTCTTGCCGTCAAATATCGCGACGAAATGAAGACGCTCGAAAAAATCACCGACAGAAGCATCGACACGCTGTATATTGTCGGCGGCGGCTCGAAGAATAACCTGCTCAATCAGTTCGCCGCGGACGCAACAGGCAAAACCGTCATTACCGGCCCCGTTGAAGCAACTGCGATTGGTAATATTTTAATGCAGGCTCTCGCCACAGGCACGATAGAAAATCTTGCCGAAGCGCGAAAGTTAGTCTGCCAGAGCATAATTTGCGGCAAATTTTCACCTGCCGCCCGCCCCGCCTGATATTTGACGTAAAACCTGTTTCTGGTATAATACCTTTGTTTGTCATTTCGAGCGAAGCGAAATCGAGAAATCGTAAAAACAGATTTCTCCGCTTCATTCGTCCGACGGACTCATTCCGGTCGAAATGACAAAGTAACGTTCGTCCGCTTACAAGCTCGCTTCGGTAGAAATGACGAACAGCGTTTTCTAATTTTTAGAGGTTGTTTTAGCATCTACCTCTAATCGAAAGGTTGATTATGGCGAAAAAATTTGTCAGAGCGGTCTTCCCCGGCTCTTTCGACCCAATAACAAACGGTCACCTCGACGTTATCAAACGCGGTATAAATTTATTTGATGAATTGATTGTCGCCGTCGGCAACAGCCCGCTAAAAAACCAGCTTTTCACTCTCGAAGAGCGCGTCGAAATGATAAAACCGTTAATCGCCGACATCGAAGGCGTAACCGTCCAGAGTTATGATTGCCTGACAGTCGAATACGCCGCAAGCGTCGGCGCAACGGCAATGTTGCGAGGCCTGCGAAACCTCACCGATGTCCAGTACGAATTTCAGCTCGCTATGACGAACCGTGCCGTCGCAGGAATTGAAACAATTTTCGTTATGACCGGCGAACAGTATGGCTTTACAAGTTCAACATTGATTCGTCAAATCGCCGCTCTTGGCGGAAACGTATCTAATCTGATTCCGTATGGCATTTACGATAAATTGCAAAAGAGGCTCGCGGAAAAAAATATTATTATGTAGGAGACAAACATGTACACGGTAACGGTTACAACTAATTTTACCGCCGGCCATCAGCTTAATTTTGCCGCGGTACCGGAACCTTATCACATCCACGACTGGCTCGTTGAAACAGCCGTCATCGGCTCGCAGCTCAATGAAACCGGTTTGCTGATTGATTTTAACAAACTTAAAAAAATCCTCAGCGATATTACCACCCCTTTCAGCGACCAGACACTTGAAGATTTTGATTGTTTTAAAGACAATAGTACCTCCGCTGAAAACGTCGCAAAATACATCTTTTCCAGTGCTAAAAAGCAGCTTCCGGAGGACGTAAGTCTTTTATATGTAGAAGTTACCGAAGCCCCCGGCTGCAAAGCCAGATACAGCGAAATACCGGTTCAGTAATCCGCCTTAACAGCCGATAATAAAAATGGGTCTGTTTTTTTGAGTTATTATTCGTATAATAGGGAAAACTTGGTATGCAATGCGAAATTTGTAAAACGAATACTGCTACTGTCCATTTGACAGAGATAATTGACAGCCATAGAACTGAAAGTCATTTGTGCCAGAATTGCGCTCAAAAGCAAGGCGTTACGATTAAAAGCCAGCTTTCACTTAATGAGCTTTTGAGTTCACTGCTCGCTGCGCATCAGCAGACTGGTGAGAACGAAGCAGTTGAAAAGACTAAAAAGGTCTGTGGCGAATGTGGTATGTCTATGGAGCAATTCCGCAAGCAGGCTCTTTTGGGCTGCCCGAACGATTATAAAGTTTTCGATGACGACTTAAAGGACATCATCGAGAAAACTCAGGATAATAATTCAGAACACAAAGGTAAGCGGCTGACTCAAATGGAACCAACTCCTGCACAGCAGCAGGACAAGATTGAAGATTTGAAAAATCAGCTTGCACAGGCTGTCAAAGCTGAAAATTATGAACTTGCCGCAAAACTTAGAGACCAGTTAAAAGCACTGTCCTGAGCCTTGCCGAAAGAAATGTAATGAGACTCACTGATTTAAGTATGAAGACAAGCAGATGGTTTGACCCTGCCTCACCATTATCGGACATAGTCGTCTCATCACGAATCAGACTTGCACGCAATTTGGCCGGCCATAAATTTACTACTTGCTGCAGCGTAGAAGAAAAAACAAAAATTCTAAAAACACTCAAAGAGGTCATCCTCTCGCTCGGTTCACTCGGCGATATTTTCTTTATAGACATTGAGCATGGCAGCAATATTGAGCGTGATTTGCTTGTTGAAAGACAGTTAATCAGTCGCAACCTTGCCGCAGGCTCCGGCCCTCGCGGCGTTGTTATCGCACAAAACGAGCTTTTCGCCGCACAGATAAATGAGGAGGACCATCTCAGATTAAGCGTCCTTGCTCCCGGCCTGAACGTCGAAAAATGCTGGCAGCGAATTGATGAAATTGACGATGCCATTGGCAAACAGATTACTTATGCATTTAGTCCCAGATATGGCTTTCTCACCGCCTGCCCGACCAATCTCGGCACAGGAATCAGGGTATCGGTAATGATGCACCTGCCTGCGATTAAGATGACCGAGCAGCTGAAAAAACTTTTCGAATCGGTACGCGATATGAATCTCACAGTCCGCGGCCTGTTCGGCGAAGGTACTGAAGCCATCGGCGATTTCTTCCAGATTTCAAATCAGGTTACTCTCGGCGTTAGTGAGAAAAAAATTGTCGATGATTTCCAGAACCTGATAATTCCAAAAATAGTTGAGTATGAACGAATCGCGCGTGATAAACTGCTCGCCAAAGATGTTAATATTCTCGACGATAAAATCGCGCGTGCTCTTGCACTGCTTAAAAGTGCCAGACTAATTAGTTCGCACGAAGCAATGTTCTTATTAAGTAATTTGAGAATGGGTATTAATATGGGTCGGGTAAAGGAAATACCGATTGAAACAATAAATGAATTATTTTTGCTTACCCAGCCTGCGCATCTGCAAATGAATAACGGCCGAATCCTCAATCCAGAGCAGCGTGATATACTGCGTGCCGAAACCCTCCGCGCAAAACTAAACTAATCTTTTAGCATCACATTTTTAAAATTATCAATTAATTAATTGTTGACTACGATATCTTTCCTGATAATCTCTAAAGCCCTTATAATACAGATTTGAACAATGAAATTAAAAATACTGATTTTAAATATACTGATTTACACAAATTTTTGTGCTGCGCAATATCCTCAATCCCCAATCGGATTTGTAAAAGGATTTTCCTGGGGTACTTTCGGCAACAAAGGCGATTACATAGGCCCCGACCCCGAAGATTCTATGAAGCGTATGGCAGAAACAAATGCAAACTACGCCACTGTTGTTTTCGCTATGATGATGGAGACAAAAAGCAGTACAGAAATCCGCTTTGACAAAACAAATACTTATATGGCGGACGATGAGGATGTCAGAAATGCCATAAGACTGGCCAAAGTCAATAATTTGAAAGTAATTCTCAAGCCAGTAATTAATTGTGCTGACGATACCTGGCGTGCCGAAATAAGTTCGAGCAACTGGAATGTCTGGTGGCAAAATTATACCGCTGCGATGGTACATTACGCCGACGTTGCACAGGATACGAACTGTCAGGCGTATTGTATCGGCTGCGAAATGATTTCGACTGAAAATGCAGAATCGCAATGGCGAACAATGATTGCGGAAATACGAAAGCATTATAAGGGAGTTTTGATTTACAATACCAACCATGGCCGTGAAAGAAAAATAAATTGGTGGGATGCTGTTGATATGATTGGTATCAGTGCTTATTATCCCGTCGGCACAACAAGCATCACCGCTGCCCTTGCGGAAGATACGAATAACATCGACAACAAATCAAGTATTGCTCAAATGAAGAAAAACTGGCAGCCGATTCGTGAAAGTTTGCGTGAGTTGTCTTTGAAATGGAACAAACCGATTTTATTTGCCGAAATTGGCACAATTAGTTCAAAAGGCTCGTCTGCAATGCCGTGGGAGTATCGTATCTCTCGACCTTACGATGCGGATGAACAGGCCAGATATTATCAGGCCGCTCTCGAAACATTTTGGGATGAACCCTGGTTTGCCGGCTTTGCATGGTGGGCATGGAATTCTGAACTTTATCCGAAAGAATACGCTGCCCGAGACATAAGCTACTGCCCTTATGGCAAACCAGCCGAGAAAATCATTAAAGATTGGTATAGTAAAAAAAGATAAACGAGCCGCACAATTACAACATATTACTTTAATGCGTAAAATTAAAACTCATCACAAAAACCCGTAATTACCTATGGATTATGGAGTTAGCACAAACAAATCCTTCGTAAATCATTATTTTACGTTGGCATTTTTTTGTAAAAGTTTCTCTCTATTTGGCGACAGAATTTGCTTGCAATTTCCGTTTTATTATGATTTAATGTTTTCAAGTTTTTTTAATGAGTATATTTATGTCACAAATTCAGGAATATATTATTTCACCTCTAAATAGTAGTTCCCTAAAAATTAACGCAGAGGTAACTCGTTTTTACACAATATATTAAGGAGTAGACAAGTGAGTACAGGCAAAGTTAAATGGTTCAATTTAAGTAAAGGTTATGGTTTTATCACTCCAGATGATGGCGGCGATGATTTGTTTGTTCATCACTCTGAGGTTAAGACCCAGGGTCGTGCAAATCTTAATGAAGGTCAAAGCGTTACCTTCGATGTTGGCCAGGGCAAAAAAGGCCCGTGTGCCACAAATGTAGTTCCTGCTTAATTTTACAAAAGCAGTAAAAAAATGAAAGGCACTGAAAATTCAGTGCCTTTTTTATTTGTTGTGGTTTTAGTTATCTGGCTTCCGGAACATATTGGAACGCTTTGATTCTGACTTTTTTATTGCCTGCTGTTGTCTTGCTGCGGTCGAGGATTGCGATATATCTTTTTTGCGGGCCGTCTGTTCCGACACGCACTAAGATATAAGCGGTAAACACATCGCTGCGGACTGTAACAAGATCGCTGATTCGAGCAAAGATTACATCACGTTCCTCGAAATCATCCGCTGCACTATCACCGTATGTAAGGTCTGGATATGTTTCCAAATCTCCTTTTACTTTGCTGTAATAAGCAATGCTGAAATTGGGATCTGCGCCGCGAGTTACATTACACAATTGGCCGATGCTTGCAAATCCGCAGGGGTCTCTTCGATTTGTATAATTTCCACCGTTTGAGGAAATACTGAGTTTATCTCTATAAGCAATGATAGCTTCTGAAAGGTTTGGCTCGTTATAGTCATTTTTTCTAAGTGAAACCCACGGCAGTTGTGCGATAACAA
>Ga0153915_10001181_pt1 | contig 24128 bp, 21 predicted proteins | sample Opewatmetagenome_2_FD_107003 | JGI IMG/M metagenome (GOLD analysis project Ga0153915, IMG submission 107003) | Freshwater wetland microbial communities from Ohio, USA - Open water 3 Core 3 Depth 3 metaG | ecosystem: Environmental > Aquatic > Freshwater > Wetlands | place: USA: Ohio, Lake Erie...
ATGCAGCCAGTGCGAAATCTGCGTTATTGTTGGCAGTTGATTGTTTGCCGGGTTAAGGAGACCGACCCTCCACCTGCAGCCCAGGACCGAACCGACCCCAGTCGAAACCGTTGCACCCCCGATGGAATCCGGGATTGCGGGCGCCCATCACTTGATTCGATGCTCGCGCTGCACTTCCCGTCTCAAATCCTTTTTTTTGATGTCTTCCCGCTTGTCAAAGAGCTTCTTTCCGCGGCCCACGCCGAGTTCCAGCTTTACGAAGCCACGCTTAAGATAGAACTTCAAAGGCACCAGGGTCAAGCCTTTCTCTTCCGTGATGCGCCGCAGGCGTCGTATTTCCTTCTTGTGCACCAGGAGGCGGCGCTTCTGGTCCGGGTCATGGTTGTTCCTGTTGCCGAACATGTAGGGATTGATGTGGAAGGCGATCAGCCAGAGCTCGTCCTTGTCCACCCTGGCGTAGGCGTCCGCGAAGGAGAACTGGTTGTCCTTCATGGACTTGACCTCGGTCCCGACAAGGGAGATGCCGCACTCGAAGGTCTCGTCGAAGGAATAGTTGTGCCACGCCTTGCGGTTGAGAGCGAGGACTTTCGTCCCGCCTTCTTCGTTCTTTGCCATGGATGCCTCAGGAACCGGAAAGGACCACCCGGAAACCCAGGTACGGGGTGCACCAGGCTTCCGGCTGGCAGCCGCGGGTGAAGACCTTCACGGACTCCTTCGGGTTGTTCCAGGCGCCCCCGCGGACCGCGGCATCGGGTCCGTGCGGTACGGCCGCGGAGAAGAAGTAGGAGGCGGGCGCGTGGTCGTCCGCGCACCATTCCCAGACGTTTCCCGCCATGTCGCGCAGGCCGTAGCCATTGGCTTCCGATGCGCCCGCCTTCCCGGGTCCCGTGATCCCCTTCACGAAGAACACGGAATTGCCCGCCTTCTCCCCCGTGGGATACGGCATGCCGCGGAGGCCGCCCCGGGCGGACCATTCCCATTCTGCTTCCGTCGGCAGTCGAGCCGTGGTGCCGCCGCGTCCGAGCTTCGAGGTGAGCCATGCGCAATACGCCTGGGCCGCGAACCGGGAGACGCCGACCACGGGAAGGTCTTCCGATCCGGCCGCATAGGAATCGTCGTTCCAGGAGGAAAGATAATCCTCGGTGACGATGGTTTTTTTCACGAGCTCCGCGGTCCGGGATTTTCGCCATTCCGCGTTCTCGTCGAGGAACGCCTTGTACTGGCGGTTGGTGATCTCGGTTTCCGAGATGCGGAAAGAAGTAATTTCCACGGGATGTGGAAGGAGAACGCCGAAGCGGGATCCAAGGGTCTCCGGACGATCGTCGTCGCCCATGACAAGGGTCCCTGATGGGACGGCGCAGAAAGCGATACCGGCTGCCACCGAGCGATAGATAGTCGACGTTTTCCCAAGCGGGGATCCCTGGTAGAATTTGGAAATGGAATCCTTGTAGTGATTTGAATAACTCTTGATCCACGCGGAAGCAAGGAGCTGCTTGGAGGTTTCCGAACCAAGACAGGAAACGATCCAGGCTGGCGAGTCTGGATCGTTTCCTTTAAGTTGTATGGTTTTTTGGACAAGCCGTATTAAGGAGGTTGGGGAGAAAATGCTTCCTCCGGAAGCAGCGAGGGTAGATGCACTTAAAAGGGAACGAAGCTGTGTTTCCGTGGTAACGTAATGCATGCAGTCGTATATAAAAGAATACGCCATGTCGTAATTTGCATCGGAATGTGTCTTTTTTAATGCAGTTCCAATAGAAACCATAGCGTCGGAGATGATCGTCGGGATGTGTTGGTTGGAAGCGAAATCCATGAAAGCGCTCATGAAATGCTTCTCGGGGTCTTCGAGCTCCAGTGAAACGGTTCTGGCGTCGCGTTTTGGGAAGATCAGGGTCCCGAATACCCGACCCTTCACCTGTTCATCCAGAAACACGTCTTTATGGAAGGAACGATGGAACTCGATTCTGTGCCCACCGCGGGGTACGAAGATCTCGCAGGGCGTGGTGCCTGCGTACTTCCCATCGACCCGTACGGAAGCGCTGGCTGGATACGTCCGCATGGAAAACCATGTGCCGTTCTTTCTGATACCGGGAAGGAATAAAAAAAGATACACCAGAAAGAGAAGTATGACGGCATAGAGAACGGTGAGATACGTTCCCGGACGTATGCCTAAAACCGGTTTCAGGACGACACGGACTTCTTCGGCCGCTTCCGCGGATTGTCTGCCTTCGGGCTCCGGCGCCCCTTTGCGGGCTTTCCTGGACATGCGCCGAGTATAGGAATCGGTTCAACCCTTGTCAACGAATCCTCCGGAGTGCTATCCTCCGCCCGATGACGTGGACCGCATGGGAGACGAACCTTCAGATCTCGACGGAAAGATTCCTGACCTGGAGGAAACGCCGCAGGATCGCCAAGAAGGAAAAGCAAAAGAAGAAGAATCCGATCCTGGATTGGGCGGAGGCAATCGGCTCCGCGGTGTTGATCGTTCTCCTCATCAACCAGTATCTTCTCCAGGCCTACCAGATTCCGTCCCCGTCCATGGTTTCAACCCTGCAGGTGGGTGACCGTATTTTCGTGAACAAGCTGGTCTACGGACCGGAGCTGATCCCGGGCATGGTGAAGATTCCGGGATTCGACGTTCCCCGGCGCGGGCAGGTGATCATCTTCGAAAGCCCGGAATACCTGAGCATGGGGCCGGCCAAGGACATCCTCCAGCGCGTCCTCTACATGGTCACGCTTTCCCTGGTGGACATCGACAGGGACGAGAACGGCAATCCCAAGCACCACTTCCTCATCAAGAGGGCCGTGGGCGTGGAGGGGGACCGCATCCGGCTGCGGGAGGGAAACGTCGACTATCTCCTTCCCGGGGAGTCCGACTGGATCCCCGAGGAATCCGTGAAGAAGGACCTGGGGTTCGACTACCATATCCGCAGGACCTTCAGCGTGGACCAGTATCCGGCGTTCCGCAAGGCGGGCATGGCGATCGCCCTGGAGGACGCGGGGCTTCCCGTGCCGGAGGACGTGAAAAAGGCGGCGTCGGGCATCGTGGGCTTCTCCCGGGACAAGGAGGGACGCCTGTCGTGGCAGTACGTGGCCTACAACGACACCTACTACGTGGACCAGTGGCGCAGCCGCACCCGTTGGGCGCTGGAGCCCTACAATGCGGCGCCGCGGGAGGACTGGAGGACCCATGACGGCGGGATTCCCGTTCCGCTCGGCAGGATCTTCCCCATGGGGGACAACCGCGACGATTCGCGCGACGCCCGCTACTTCGGGGCGGTGAAGACGGACAAGGTCCTGGGACGGGCCCTGGTCCTGTACTGGCCGCTCGGCCGCCTCGGGGGGATCAGGTAACGCCATGTTCGGATCCATAGAGCATTACGAGTCCGCGGTCCGCAAGAAACGCTTTGCGCTGCTTAGAAGCCGCGCCGTCCTCGCCGTCGTCCTGGCACTGGTCCTGTACCTGCTCATCACGCATTTCCTAGTGGCCACCTACGACGTCGATTCGGTGTCCATGAGCCCGGGCCTGCAGCCGTCGGACCGCGTCATGGCGACTCCCCTGACCTACGGGGTCTACGTTCCCCTTTCGGACATCCGCCTGCCCGGCTTCCAAAAGCCGCAGCGGGGCGACCTGGTGGTGGTGCAGTCCCCGTTCTTCGAACGCGATCCGGTCTGGAAGAGGCTGGGGGACCCCGTGGTGCGTTTCTTCACCCTGCAGAACGCCAGCCTCTACCGCGATCCCGAAGGCGCCAAGATGCGCGGCTACCTGGTGAAACGGGTGGTGGGACTGCCCGGGGACACCGTGCGCATCAAGGACTTCCGCGTCCAGGTGCGGCCCTCGGGACGCACGGACTTCGTGTCGGAGGAAGAGGCGGCAACGACGCCGTACCGGCTTGATTTCCGCTTCGCGCCGGACGGATGGAACGCGCAGCTTCCCTTTTCCGGCAACGGCAAGGACGTGATCCTCGGAGCCGACGAGTACTTCGTGCTGGGGGACAACCGGCCCCTTTCCAGCGATTCCCGTTCCTGGGGATCCATAAACGGCTCCCATATCGTGGCCAAGGTGTTTTTCCGTTATTGGCCCTTCCGCGCCTTTGGCAAGCTCTGACCCGCTCCTCCCGCTCATTCCCCCGTCCCCGTCCCTCTATATCCATGTCCCCTTCTGCCGGAGCAAATGCCGCTACTGCGATTTCCACTCCGTGGCCGGAAGCGACGCGTCCCTCCAGGCCGCGGTCGTGGAGGAGACCCTCCGCCAGCTTTCTTTTTTCCTGCCGGACGCTTCCGTCGTCCCGCGGACCGTGTACGTGGGCGGAGGGACGCCGAGCATCCTGGCCCGGGATCTCCTGGAGCGCCTTCTTTCCGGCGTCCCCTCCGGCGGATGCCCTGAATGGACGGTGGAGGCCAATCCGGAATCCCTTGACGGATCCTTCCTGGACACCGTGGCCCGGGCGGGCGTCACGCGGATCAGCATGGGGATCCAGTCGCTTCACGACGAGCGGCTTCGGCTGCTCGGCAGGCCAGCCATGGGCAGGGAATGCCTGCGCGGCCTGGACCTTCTGGAGGAGAACTGGCGCGGCGAGTGGAGCTGCGATCTCATCTCGGGGATTCCCGGGCAGGAGCCGGAGGAACTCGCTTCGGACCTGCATGAGATCCTGGGCTTCGAACCCGGGCACGTCTCCCTGTACTCCCTGACGGTCGAGGAAGGCACGGAACTGGAACGCCTCGTTCATTCCGGAAGGCTCCGGACCAATCCCGCGGAAAAGGACGAGGAACTGTGGTTCCTGGGCAAGGAACTGCTGGAAAGCGCGGGCTACGAACGCTACGAGGTCTCCAACTTCAGCCTCCCGGGACGCCGATGCCTGCACAACATGGCATACTGGAACCTGGAGCCGTACCTGGGTTTGGGGCCCGGCGCGGTCTCCACGCTTCCGGGCCCGGGGGGCCGGGTGCTGCGGGTCACGCAGACGCGGGACTTCAGTGAATTCCTGAAAGGGCGCGATGCGCTCTGGGGCATGGAGGTCGAGGAGGTTTCCCCGAAGGATTTTCTCATGGAGACCCTGCTCATGGGGCTGCGCCTGCGCGACGGAATCCCGCGGAAGGGATTCGCCGGCCGTTTCGGCCTGTCCTTCGAGGACGCCTTTCCCGGCCTGCTTTCCGAATGGATACGGCAGGGCTGGGCCATGGAGGATCCCGTCTTTCTCAGGCTCACGGAAAGCGGCGGGCTGCGGCTCAACCGGCTGCTATCACGGCTGCGGGAATCCCTGGAGAAGGCCGCCGCGGGGATCCGTCTCCGGTGGCCGTTGACATCGGATTTTCCCGTGTGATACTTTGCCGCCAAGAGGAGAAATTATGTCGGGCCATAGCAAATGGCATTCCATTAAGCACAAGAAAGGCCTTGCCGATGCCAAACGCGGCCAGGCTTTCACGAAAATTATCAAGGAAATGGTGATCGCCGCGCGTCTGGGAGGCGGGGATCCCGATACCAACGCGAGGCTGCGCACCGTCATCCTGAAGGCCAAGGCGGCCAACATGCCCAAGGACAACATCGACCGCGCCATCAAGAAGGGCACGGGAGAGCTCGAGGGCGTGAGCTACCAGGACGTCATGTACGAGGCCTACGGGCCGGGCGGCGTGGCCATCCTGATCGACTGCCTCACGGACAACAAGAACAGGGCCGCCGCGGAGGTCCGCAACATCCTGAGCCGCGGCGGCGGCAACCTGGGCGCCTCGGGCAGCGTGGCCTACCTGTTCAAGCGCAAGGGCCTGATCACCTACGACGCCTCCAAGTACAAGGAGGACGACATCCTGGCCGTGGCCATCGACGCCGGCGCGGAGGACGTCTCCTCGGACGCGGAAAGCATCGAGGTCAGCGCGGACCCCGCCCAGTTCGAGGCGGTGCTCGCGGCCCTGGAGAAGGCGGGATTCCAGCACAGCATGGCGGAGATCGCGCGCGTGCCGGACACCATGGTGAAGCTGGAGACCGACAAGATCACGAAGACCTTGAAGCTCGTGGAGAACCTGGAAGACCACGACGACGTCCAGAGCGTGGCCACCAACCTGGACATCCCGGCGGACTTCGTCATGGAAGACTGATGACCCTGCTCGGGATCGACCCCGGACTGGCCTCCACGGGCTACGGGGTGGTCCGCTTCGACGGTTCACGGTTCCATCACGTGGACCATGGGGTCATCACCACGGAAGCGGGCGTTCCCCTGGCGGAGCGCCTCCTTCAAATCCACGCGGAAGTCCTCGCGCTGGCCCGAAAATACCGGCCGGACGGCGCCTCGATCGAGGAGTTGTATTTCGCGCGTAACGTGAGCAGCGCCATCCCCGTGGCGCAGGCGCGCGGCGCCGTGCTCGTCGCCCTGGCCGGGGAGGGCATCGAGGTCGGCTACTACACGCCCCAGCAGGTGAAGCAGGCCGTCATCGGACGCGGCAAGGGGGAGAAAGCCCAGGTGGCGCGCATGGTCTGCGTGCTCCTGCGGCTCGGGAATTTCAAGGGCGCCTCCCATTGTTCGGATGCCCTGGCGCTCGCCATCTGCCACGCGAACAGGTGTAACCATGTGGAACAGCATCAGCGGCCGGATCACGCTTAAGGAAGAGGAGCGCGTCTACCTCCAGTCCGGGGACCTGGAATGGGAGATCCACGTCTCCCGCAAGTCCTCGGAGGCGCTTCCGGAGGTGGGGGCCGTCGCGCGCGTGTACACCTGGCTCCTGCACCGTGAGGACCAGATGAAGCTCCACGGGTTTTCCGACGCCGCGGAGCGCTCCCTGTTCCTGGATCTGCTGAAGGTGGACGGGGTGGGGCCCAAGGCCGCCATGAAGATCCTGTCCGGGATCGACCGCACGGCCTTCGCTGAGGCCCTGGAGAAGGACGACGTGGACGCCCTGTCCGCCGTGCCGGGCGTCGGGCGCAAGACGGCGCAGAAGATCCTCCTCGCCCTCAAGGGCAAGCTTTCCCCGGCCGGCGGAGGGGTGCTTCCCATCGAGGAGGACATCACGGCGGCCCTGGCGGGCATGGGCTACGACAGGAAGGCGGCGCGCGCCGCGGTCACGGCGGCCCTGAAGACCGTGGTTCCCGCGGACGTGCGCAAGGACGACCTGGAGCGGGAGGTCTTCAAGAAGGCCATCGCCATCGTGAGCGGGAAAGAGGCGGCTCCTTGAAGGAGGAAACGCGCCTGGCAAGCGGCGAGTTCGACGGAAAGGATGACGGGGAGGAAGTCTCCCTCAGGCCGCGCTTTCTTTCCGAGTTCGTCGGCCAGGACAGGCAGAAGGGCAACCTGGCCGTGTTCATCGAGGCCTGCAAGAAACGCGGGGAACACCTGGATCACGTCTTCTTCTCCGGGCCTCCCGGCCTGGGAAAGACCACCCTGGCGGCCATCATGGCCAACGAGCTCGGGGTACAGTTCCGCGCCACCTCGGCGCCCGCCCTGGAGAAACCGGGAGACCTGGCCGCGATCCTGACGGGCATCGGGGAGAGGAACATCTTCTTCATCGACGAGATCCACAGGCTCAAGCCCGTGGTGGAGGAGATCCTCTACACGGCCATGGAGGACTTCGAAATCGACGTGGTCCTCGGCCAGGGACCCGGCGCGCGCACCATCAAGATCCCCCTGCCTCCCTTCACCCTGGTGGGCGCCACCACCAAGACGGGCCTGGTCTCAAGCCCCCTGTACTCACGCTTCGGCATCACAATGCGCCTGGACTTCTACGACCCGGCGGACATCCGGAAGATCGTCATGCGCTCCGCGAGGATCCTTGGCGTTGCCGTGGAGGACGGGGCGGCCGGGGAGATCGCCCGCTGCTCCCGGGGCACGCCGCGCATCGCCAACCGGATCCTGCGGCGCATGCGCGATTTCGCCCAGGTCTGGGGCAATGGGACGGTGGACCCGGGGATCGTGCGGCGCGGCCTGGAGTCCCTGGAGATCGACGACAAGGGGCTGGACAAGCTGGACAGGCAGATCCTGGCCACCATCGTGGACAAATACGCGGGAGGACCCGTGGGGTCCGAAACGCTTGCCATCTCCGTGGGGGAGGCCGTGGATACCCTCGAGGACGTCTATGAACCCTACCTGATCCAGATAGGGTTCCTGAAACGCACCCCGCGCGGCCGCGTGGCCACCGACGGGGCCTATGAACATCTGGGCAGGACGACGCGTGCAGGCAATGAAAACCAGGGAATTCTTTTTTGACCTTCCGGAGGAGCTGATCGCACAGACTCCTCCGGCGGACAGGGAAGCCGCCCGCCTCCTGGTGCTGGAGCGAAGCACGGGCAAGTCGGTGGACGGCAGCGTGACACAGCTTCCCGACTGGGTGGAGCCGGGCACAGTCATGGTCCTGAACGAGACGCGCGTGCGCAAGGCGCGGCTTTTCGGCATGGGCAAGGCCGGCGGTCCCGTGGAGTTCCTCCTGCTGCGCCAGGTTTCCCCGTCGTCCTGGACGGCCCTGGTGGGCCGCAGCCGCAGGAAACGGGCGGGAAGCCTCTATTCACTTCCGGCGGGAAGGACGGCGCGGCTGGAGAACGGGCCGGACGCGCAAGGGACCCGCCTGGTGTCCATCGACCCTCCGATCGACCCTGCATACCTGGAGGAGCACGGACACGTGCCCCTGCCGCCCTACATCAAGCGGCCCGACACGGAGATGGACGGGGAACGCTACCAGACAGTCTATTCCCGGGTGACGGGCTCCGCGGCGGCGCCAACGGCGGGCCTGCACCTCACGCAGGGGCTGCTGGACCGCCTCGAGGCGCGGGGCGTCGAGGTGGTCCGCATCACGCTCCATGTCGGACTCGGCACCTTCCTGCCCATCCGCAGCGAGGACCTCGAGGGCCACGTGATGCACGAGGAGGAGTACAGCGTCTCCGAGGAAGCGGCGGACAGGATCAACCGGGCTCTGGACGGGAAGCGGCACGTGATGGCCGTTGGGACCACCTCGGTTCGGGCGCTGGAATCCGCCGGAAGCGGGGGGCGCGTACGTCCCGGGAGCGGCTCCACCGACATTTTCATCACCCCAGGCTACCGTTTCCGCATCGTGGACCGGTTGTTCACCAATTTCCACACGCCGCAGTCGACGCTTCTGGTGCTTGTCAGCGCCTTCGCGGGTCGGGAACTGATCCTTTCGACCTACAGGGAGGCCGTGGAGAAGCGGTACAGGTTCTTTTCCTATGGGGACGCTATGCTGATCCTCTGATTGCCCTGGCCGGCGTCAGTAGGTGCCCGGACCCATTGCCTGGAAATCGGCGCGGACCTTGGAAAGACGGGCCATCTGGCGGTCTATGGTGTCCTTGTAGTCCAGATCCCCCGTCTGGATCCTGTAGTTTTCGTCTTCCCAGTTCTCGATGGGTTCCAGACGGGTGGAGCGCATCTTCCAGGCTTTTTCAGATTCCGCCTTGGCCGCGTCCCAATACCCGTAGGCCACCTTGTAGACCCGTTCCGCCGTATCCAGGCTTTCCAGGTTCTGCCGTTTCCAGGGCGCATTGTAGAAATAGGCGACCTGCTTGTCGTATTTCACCCCGAGGGTCAGGTAGAGGTTCACCAGGCGCAGGTTGACGTGCATCCGGAACAGGTAGCGGTAGCGCTCCCATTCGGTCTTGTCCGCGATGCGCGCCAAGGCGTAGAGGGGATTGCAGAAATCCGCCTTCAGGGCCTGTTCCAGATAGGAGATGCCCTCCATGGTGTCTTCGGGGTACTGGTGGAAATGGGTATGGTAGAGTTTGTAATACTGCTCCGCGTACATGACCCTGTAGGCGGAGCAGGGAAGTGCCGTGGCGCACAGGAGAAGAAGGATCAGCCGGTATTTCACATTGACAGTTTCGGCAGTCCTTCGATTTCTTTCCAGATGTCTTCGTGAATCTCCTCGACGGGGCGGTTCCCGTCGACAATGACGGTGTGCATGCCGCTGTCCCTGAATTTCGCGATGCATTCCAGGTAAGAGGCCCGCACTTTCTCCTGGAAAGGGGAATCGTCGTAGATTTCGCGTATTTCACGCCCATGGAGCCTCCGCTGGCACTCGGCCACGGGGGTGTCGAGGAACAGGAGAAGCTGCGGCAGGGGGAAGTCCCGGTTCAGGGAGAAGACCCGTTCGAATCCGCAGTTGATGGACTGGTAGGCCAGGCTGGAGAAGACATATCTGTCGGAAACCACGATCTGCCCGCCGCGCGCGCGCGCCACGATGCCGGTTTCCGCCCTCCGCAGGTGTTCACATCGGTCCGCCGCGAACAGGAGCGCCACGGACCAGGGGTCGGCCTGGGCCTCTCCCCGCAGCACTTCCCGGATCAGGCTTCCGATGCGCCCATCCGTCGGCTCCCAGGTGGCCTCGTGCGCCGTCGACGCGCGGTCCAGCCTTCCGTCGAGCAGCCGCAACTGGGTCGTCGTACCGCTGCCGTCGAGGCCTTCCAGAACGATGAAGTTTTTCAGTATAGTCATAGGAGAACCCACGGTGCGGAAAGGATAATGAAAACCAGAACCCTTGTCATGACCGTCTTGAGGCCCGCCCTGACCGCCGCCCTGCTCTGCCTGGCGGCCGCCTCTCCCGCCCAGGAGATTGCGGATCAGCTCATCGTGGTGACGGGAAGGGACCGGAGCGTGCCCGTTTTCCCGCGCCCCTCCTATCAGCCGACCATCCTGCTGCCGGCGCCGGATGCCGGGCGGGTGCGCCTGGAGCTCTGGGAGCCCGTTCCGGCTCCCGAGGGCGAGTTCCGCGGCATTCCCAGGGAGGAGGAGTACCCTCTCCCGGCGGAATTATGACCATGACCCGTTTGGCCGGTACTTCGGGGCACGGGTTTCTCCTGCCCGTGCTGATCTCATTGGGATTCCATGGCATCCTTCTCGTGCTGCCCGCGGCCCCGCAGGCCCCGATTCAGGAGGGGGAACCGTCTGACAGGATCGAAATCTCCCTTTCCGAGATGCCGGAGACCGGGGAACCCGCGGAGGAGGTCGTCGGATTCCTGGAGGGGGCTGCCTCCGTGACGGCCGACGTTTCCCTTCCTCCTCCCGCATCCCAGGCCATAACCATCCCGATCGCCTCCCGCGGGCCGGACCGAAGGCTGGACGCCCATGATGCCGCGGTGGAAAAGAAGCCCGTCGCCGTCCGGCAGGCGCCTTCCCCGGCCGATGTCCTGTCGGATGCCCAGGCGCTCACGGCCACCCGTGCCTCCGCGACGCCGTCGGCGGCCGCCAGGCCGGCGGACCGGACGCGGCGGGTGGAACAGGAACTGGGGTGGGAGGGAAAGGGCAGGGCCCTGTTGAAGCAGGTGGACCCGCAGTTCCCGGACCGTCTTGCGGTGGCCGGGGTGGAAGCGGACTGCGAGGCCCGGATCGCCGTATCCCCGGGAGGGAACGTGGTCCGGGTGGAAATCACGCGCGGATCCGGCTACATTGAGATCGACAACAACGTCGAAGCGGCTTTGCGCCAATTTCTGTTCTCCCGCTCCGACTCCGGTTCGGAGGCCGCCGGCACAGTACGGTTCCGCTTCCGTTTGGGCAAACGCGAATGATTTCCAGAAGAGGAAGCGTACTTTCATTCATAGTAAAGTCGGGGGTACTCTTCCTCGGGGCCGTCGCCACCATGTACGCGGCTGCCGTCGCCGACCGCGAGATCGGGAAACGGATGGAAAGCCTGAAAAGCGAATTGGTGGCTTTCCTGGAAGAGACCGCGGGCCGTCGGATCCGCTATGGCAGCATCTCCCCCTCCATTTTCCAGTACGTGGAGATCCGTGACCTGGCCATCCTCGAGGACTCGGGGGAGCCGCTTCTCAGCGTGCGGCAGTTGCGGGTCCGTTACGACATCTTCAGCCTGCTGCGGGGAGCCGGTCCCATCTCGTGCCTGCGGGAGATCCGCATCTCCAACACCGCTTTCTCGATCGATTGGGAGCGCGACAAGGCCCAGATCGAGCTGGTGCGGACTCTGTTGAAACCGGGTGGAGCCTCCGGGCATGCGGGCAGCGCCCGATTCCTGGGCACGCTCACCGGCGCCAACATCGACGTCTCGCTGCGGTCCGCCGACGCCTCGGTAGCCCTTTCCAAGCTGTTCTTCAGCATCCAGGGAAGAGAGGAGACCGTGGACGTGACCCTGAGGGGAAACGTCACGGCGGATCTTTCCGACAAGCTTCACGTTTCCTCCGCGCTCAAGGCGCAGGGGTCCATGGATCCGGGATTCCAATCCGCGGACGTCAAGACGCAGCTGATCGGGCTTTCCACGAATTTTTTCGAGGCGGGGCGCCAGACCTTCCAGGTCGCCTGGAAGGGCAACGCCCTTTCCCTGCGCAAGATCCAGGACAGCGCCCCGCTCGACCTGCGCGTCGATGCCGATCTCTCCACGGGGGACCTGGAGATCGCCTTTCTGGCCGAGAAATTCCAGCCTTCCCGTCTCGTGAGGCTCCGGGGGCAGCTTGCCGCCTACAACACGTGGCTCGCCGCCACCTATTCGGGCAAAGGAACCGTACGCTATGGGCTGAAGGGAGGCGCCCTGGAATACGGGGCGGAGATCTCCGCCGTCCTCAAGGACCAGCTGCCGATCCATGACGTGCGCCTGGCGGGGGCCTTCCGGGGAGATACGCGGCGCATCGAGTTCACGCGCATCGCGGCGGATACGCCGCGCGGATCCGCCGAGTTCGTGGGGGACCTGCCCTTTTCCAACATGTATCCCCAGGGCACATTCACGCTGAAGGGCGTGGAGCTCGTGCGCGGGGAGCGCCTCGATGCGGTCCTGGCCGTGATCCGGGATCCGGCGGGGCTGCGCGTCCAGTCGGAAAACGTGACCTTCGGGGGCCAGGCGTTCGATTCCCTGGCGGTCACTGTATTCCCGGACAAGGACCGGCTCCGTCTGGAAGCGCGTCTTTCCTTTGCCGGGTCCGCCGAGGAGGATGCCCTGCAGATCCGGGGAGAGGCGCGGCTGGGCGGGAAGCCCCGGTTCGAGGGAATCGCCTCCTTCACGAAAACCCCCCTGGATCAGCTTCTGCGCCTCGCCCTGGGCACGGAGGAACTGCCCCAGGAGCTTTCCCTGGTACGCCCCCTGCTGCCGCGGCTGCGCCTCGATGCGGAGGTCTCGTTCCAGACGGACCTTTCCGAGATCCATCTGGCTGGCGATTCCCTCCTCCTGTCCCAGGCGGACGTTCCGGGGAACACGGCCCGGCTTTCCATGCGGCTGGACAACCGCAAGCTCGCGGTTTCCTCCTATGCCGTCGACTGGAACGGGCTCTCCCTGGCCGGAGCCCTCACGGGGGAGCTGACGAGGCAGGAACAGCTGTCCTTCAATACCGATTTCCGCTTCCGCGGCATTCCCTACACGCTGGAAGGCAGCTACTCGCCGGCGCTCGGTCTGTACCTGCGTGGATCCTATGGCCTGGACGCCACGATGATCCTCATCGGCCAGGGCGGGGTCTCCTTGGAGGCCAAGGCGGAAAACTTCCCCATCCCGCTTCCCGACGCCGTCTATACCGTCTCCTTCGACCTGGAGGGGGATTTCCCCGACAACGGCAACTGGGTCCTGAACGACAGCACCTTCACCCTGGTCGACTTCCCGATCCTGGAGTCGCGGCATAACCTGCTTGACATCGCCTTTTCCGCCAATCCCCGGCGCATCAACCTCTCCCGCATCCGCTTCTCGGATTCCCTTTCCGTCATAGAAGGCGGCGGCACCGTCGCCTTCCCGGACGGACTGCGCCTTTCCGGGATGTCGCCCGCGGACCTCACGGCCCAGGCCGAGCTGAACCTGAAGGCCGTCAAAGGCACGGAATCCTTCGCGTTCACCGGTTCCTACCGCAAGGAAAAAATGGAAGGTACCCTCGCGTTCCAGGGCCTTCCCCTGAAACGGATCGGAACCTTCGCCGTCACGGGAGACCTGACCGGGACCGCCAGGCTCAGCGGATCCCTGGAAGACCCCCAGGCGGACATCGAGGCCGCGCTCGTGGCGGGCCGCATCGGACCGGATCCGTTCCGTCTTTCCGGCCGGGTGGTGCTTTCCCACAAGGCCGCCGACCTGAAGGACCTGGACGTGAGCTGGCTGTCCCATTCGCTGCAGAACGCCTCAGGCACGATCGGCCTGGACCATGCCGGAGCGTTCCGCTTCAACGCGCGCTATTCCGGAGAGTATTTCGGCGACCGTGTCGACGTCACCGGTTCCCTGTCCGGAAACATCCAGGACTTCGGCTGGGACTCCCTGCTCGAGCCGCTCATGGACCGCAAGTTGGAAGGACGGCTGGCGCTGGAGCGCATCCAGGTGAAACGGGAGGATGTGGCCCCCTGGGAGATGCGCGTCCGGGGCGACGGAAGCGTACTCTACGTGGATGGGGGCCCGGGGGACAAGATCCACGGATCCCTGGATCAACTGGGCGAATTCCAGCTCCTCCTGGAATCCCCCGACCCGCAGGGCGTTCCCGAGGAAGGCGCCCTGGCGGTCAGCCCGCTTCCCGTGCAGGGCAGCGCGCGGGGGAACATTGCCGCGGCCAAAATCGACGCCACGGTCGACATCACGGCCGTGGACCTGAAGGTGCTCAACGCCGTGGTGAGGACGGAGATCTTCAGGGTGAGCACCGGAAACGCATCGGGAAGGCTCACTATCAAGGGACCGCTCGGGGATCCGGATTTCGGCGGCGCCCTGACGCTTTCGGGCACCTACATGCGCAGCAAGTACTCCCCGGACGAGATCGGTCCCCTGCGGACCTCCGTCTCCTTCAATGGCAAGTCGTTCTCCACCACCCAGTTTTCCACGTTCGCGGGAAAGGCGGCCCTCAGCGTCGCGGCCTCCTTCTCCATCGACCATTGGGTTCCGATCACCTTCGACCTGAAGCTCACCGCGGACGGTACGCCGGGCGTGCACATGAAGACGAAATTCGGGACCGTGCAGCTGGACGGGGTGGTCACGGGGCAGGTGAAGGTCGCCGGCAATGACAGGATCACGACAGTGAAGGGCGGCATCCAGGCCAATGACTGCCAGATCACCCTGGGCAAGTGGGAAGGGGGCAGGTTCATCCCCGAGGATCCGCCGACCGTCGTGGAGCTGGCAGTCGAGACGGGTAAGCGGGTGGAGTTCCTGTGGCCGTCGGAGGCCTGGCCGGTGCTGCGCACCTATGCGGCCGCCGGAGGACGCGGCAAGGTGGACGTCACCTACCGGGGGGACACCGGAGCCTATACCGTGATCGGCAATGCCGAGGTCCAGGGAGGGGAGATCTACTACTTCGACCGTTCGTTCTACCTGCGCAGCGGCAGCATCGCGTTCCGGGAGAACGAACAGGATTTCGACCCCCGCATCAAGGCCCTCGCGGAGATCCGCGAATGGGACCAGAAGAGCAATGAGAACGTGAAGATCTACCTGGAGGCCGACGGGAAGCTGTCCCAGTTCGTGCCCCGGCTGCGCTCCGATCCCTCCCATTCCGACGTGGAGATCCTCTCGATGATCGGATCCCCCATCCTTTCCCGGGTGGAGGAGGACCAGAATCCCATCGCGTCGGCCGCGATGCTCAGCGCCGACATCTTCGGCCGCCTGCAGGTCCTGCGGCCCTTCGAGCGGTCCATGAGGGAGCTCCTGAACCTGGACGTGTTCTCCTTCCGGACGCAGGTGCTGCAGAACGTCCTGGCGCAGAAGGTCCTGGGGAGCACCACGAATCCCCTTGACAACACCAGCCTGTCTCTTGGAAAGTACCTGGGAAACGACCTGTACCTTGAGATGATGGTGCGGCTTCAGGAACAGAACGGCGTCTCCGGCAGCAATCTGCTCGGAGTCGATCCGGAAGTCGAGCTGAACATGGAATGGACCACGCCCTTTTTCCTTCTGGAATGGTCCTTCCTGCCCAAGACTCCGGAGAAGATGTTCCTGACGGACAACTCCATCTCCTTCAAGTGGAGGTTTGCGTACTAAGGCAATGCACGGAGAGGAAATGCGAAAGATGACACACCCGATCCACCGCTGCGGAAAGCTACCCGCCCTTCTGCTCCTTTTCTGCCTGCCGGCGTACGTCCTGGCCGCGCAGGAGGCCCCGGATTGGTATCTGGGCAAACCGATCAAGGAGTTCGGCTTCAAGGGCCTCGCCACAGTGGCGGCGACGGACCTCAAGGACCTGCTGAAGGAATACGTGGGCGCTCCCTTCACGATGGACGCCTACCGCGAGTTCATGAACAAGCTCTACGCCCTGGACTACTTCGAAACCATCGACGCGGAGGTCTACCCCGGCGGGTCGGGGGAGAACGAGCGCAGGGAGGTCCGCGTGGAGATCACGGTCCGGGAACACCCGTCCGTGGTCCAGATCGAGCTGCGGGGCAACCATCAGCTCAACGCGACCGAGATCACGGAGAAGATCCTGCTGAAGAAGGGGGATCTGGAGAGCCTCTCCAAGCTGAAGGCGGACGAGGGCGCCGTACGCACGCTGTACCTGGAAAAGGGCTTCGCGGACGTCCAGGTGAAAGGCTCCTTCGAACGCGCCGATGCCGAGAACACGGTCAGCGCCGTCTTCGACATCGACGAGGGACCGCAGACCACGATCCGCAGGATCGAGTTCGTGGGCAACTCCTCCGTCTCGGGAAGCACGCTGCAGAACCTGATGTCGCTGAAGAGCCAGTTTCTCTTCGAAACCGGCGTCTTCCAGGAATCGAAGCTGGAGGAGGACAGGAAGAAGATCGTCGACTACTACACGGACCACGGTTACGTGTACGCCAAGGTCGACAAGGTGGAGAAGAGCTACGAGAAGGAAGACAACAAGAACTGGCTGATCCTGACTGTCCACGTCACGGAGGGGGACCAGTGGAACTTCGGAGGCGTCCAGTTCGAGGGCAACGCGATCTTTACCAAGGAGAAACTGGAGTCCCTCGTCTGGCAGAAGGCCGGAAAGGTCCTCAGCCTGCAGAAGTTCCGCGCGGACATGGTGCGGATCCAGACCCTCTACAACGACAACGGCTACGCGTTCAACACCTACGCCACCGAGGAGATCAAGGACGAGGCGACGCGCACCATCGGCTACAGGATCCGGATCGTGGAAAGGGACCGCGCCCACATCGCGAACATCCTTTTCCAGGGAAACACCAAGACCAAGGACTACGTGCTTCGCAGGGAGCTGCCCTTCCAGGAGGGGGACATCTTCAATTACTCGAAGATCGTCGAGGGTTACCGCAACCTGGTGAACCTGGCCTTCTTCACCTCCGTGACGCCCGACGCCCCCATGACGAGCACTGAGGGCCTGATGGACGTCGTGTTCTCCGTCGAGGAATCCAGCACGGCCAACGTCAACTTCGGCGTCACGTTTTCCGGGGAGGATTTCCCCATCACGGGTTCCGTGGGCTGGGAGGAGAAGAACTTCATGGGCCAGGGCCAGACCTTGGGACTCGACCTCGTGGTCTCCTCCCTGCAGCAGACGCTGGCGCTCACGTTCACGGAACCGTGGCTCTTCGGGGTGCGCTGGTCCGGTGGATTCAGCCTTTCCGGGGGCCATACGAAGCACCAGGACGTGCTGCAGGACATCCTGGGGCCCGTCTTCACGGACGATCAGGAACTGATCGCGGCTCCGGACCCCTACGCTTCCTATGACGAGTACGAGACGGCCGTGGACAACAGCGAGGACATCGCGGACGCCTATCTGATGGAGTACGATTCCTACGACCTCGACGCGGCCGCCACCACGGGCTACAAGTTCAAGACGCCCGCGGGATTCCTGGGGACGGCGGGCAGGCTCAGCAGTTCCCTGCAGTACATCGACTACGACAGGACCCTGTATCGTCCCTTCGACATCACGGTCCGCAACGGATGGCACATCTGGGAATGGATCAACAAGCTCGCCATCAGCGTCTACGACGACAACCGCGACTACTACCTCAACCCGACCACGGGCTGGTACGCCTCCCAGACCCTCACCATCGTCGGCGGGCCGCTGTTCGGCGACAGGCACTACAACCGCACCGATTCCAGGCTGGACGGGTTTGTCACCCTGTTCGACATCCCGGCCTTCGAGGGCTGGAACTTCACCATGGTGCTGGCCGGGCATGCCGCCGCCTCCTTCATCCTGCCGCAGATCCAGTTCCCCGCCGCGACCTGGCAGGATCCGGTCATCGACTCCTCGGAGCTGCTCTACATCGACGGCATGAACGTGGGACGCGGATGGAAGAAGCTCTACGGCAAGGCCCTCCTGGACAACAAGGTGGAGCTCCGCATGCCCGTCCTGAAGGACATCCTGTGGGGCGTGCTGTACTTCGACGCCGCCGCGCTGTACACGAAGGTCTCAGACCTGACGGAGACCTCCTCCGCGCAGGATTTCTTCGAGAGCATGTACTACTCCTTCGGGTTGGGGCTGCGTTTCACCATCCCCAATTTCCCGATCCGCTTCTACCTGGGCAAGAAATTCCAGATCGTTGACGGGGCCGTCAGCTGGCCCTCGGGGGACGTCTCGATCGGCGATTTCAGCTTCAGCATCATCGTCTCGCTCGGTGGGGACGTGTTCTAGGGCAAGGAGGCAGCCGGATGGTGAAGAAAAGCGTTGTCCTCGCGGTCGCCGTGCTGTTCCTGCCGTTCTTCCTGGGAGCGCAGGGCGTGACGAAGACCAAGGTGGGACTCTGCGACGTGCAGAGGATCCGGGACGTGTATTTCAAGGAGTCCAAGGCGGCGCGGGACCTGGAGGATTTCCGGAACCAGTACGCCAAGGAGTCGGCGCAGATGACCGCGGAGATCACGGACCTGGAAAACCAGAGGCTGGACGCGGAACGCTCCGGCAACCGCGATCTGGCCCTGAAGCTGGACAAGCAGGTCACGTCCAAGAAATCCTACCTGGAACAGTACAAGCAGCTGAAGAACCAGAAGTACAAGCTCCTGAACGACGAGGCCCAGAAGAGCACCTTCGTGAAGGAACTGGCCGACGCCATCCAGAAGGTCGCGGAGATGGAGGGCTTCGCGCTCATATTGAGGATGAACAACTTCGACGCCGTGATCTTCTACATCCCGGAGATCGACATCACCGACAAGGTCATCAAAGCCCTCCGCGAGGCGCAGGCCCAGACGGGCCGATGAGGACGTGGGCAGGATCCTGGCCGTCGATCTGGGGATGCGCCGCGTCGGCCTGGCCCTCTCCGACCCGATGCGGATGATCGCCTCCCCGCTGCGTACCGTCGCCTTCCGCGGGGAGGCGCGCCTTCTGGAGGAGGTCCTGGCCCTGGTGGCGGAGCAGTCCGTGGATCTGGTGCTCGTGGGCCTTCCCGTGAGGGAGGACGGCAGGGAAGGGGAAGGCTGCCTTCGAAGCAGGCGGTTCCTCGAACTGCTCGCGGCCTCCGGAGTGGCCGCCGAGGCGTGGAACGAGCAGTGGACCAGCCGCGATGCCGAGGAGGTCCTGCGTTCCGCGGGCAGGACGCGGAAACAGGACAAGGGCGCCGTGGACCGCACGGCCGCCGCCATCCTCCTGCGCGACTATCTGGACTGCCAATGACGGACATGGACGCGGCGGCCACGACCCCCAATGATGCCTTCTCCACCCCCTTGATGGCCCAGTACCGGAGGATCAAGGAGAGGAACGCGGACGCCGTCCTTTTCTTCCGCCTGGGGGATTTCTACGAGATGTTCGAGAAGGACGCGCGGGAAGTCTCCGCGCTCCTGGATCTCACGCTCACCAGGCGCAATGGCGTGCCCATGTGCGGCATCCCGTATCACGCGGCTTCCGGATACGTGGCGAGGCTCCTGGCGGCTGGCCGCAAGATCGCGGTCTGTGAACAGGTCACCCTTCCCAGCGCCGGCAAAGGCCTCCTGGAGCGGGAAGTCGTGGAGATCCTCACGCCGGGAACCGTGACCGACGAGAACCTCCTGGAACGCGGCGCGAACAACTACATCCTGGCCCTGGCGCGCATCGGGGAAAGGATGGCCATGGCCTATGCGGATCTTTCCACCTCGGAGTTCTGCGTGACCGCCTTCCCGGTCCAGGACTGCGGGGAGCGGTTGGGCAAGGCTCTCCTGCGTCTCGCGCCCAAGGAGGCCATCGTCCAGGAGTCCCTTTTCGAGGAGGAGGGCGCGGTCCGGACCCTGCTTTCCCAGCGCGAGGGCCTCCTCGTCAACCGCTATCCCGACTGGGGCTTCACCGTCTCCTCCTGCCGGACGCGGCTGGAAAAGCATTTCGGCGTCGCCAACCTGAAGGCGTTCGGCCTCGGGGAGGACCCGCCGCAGATCGCGGCGGCAGGCGCGCTCCTGGAGTACCTGGAGGACACCGCCAAAAGAAGCCTGGAGCATATCCGCGACCTGACAGTGGAAAGGGACGCGGGGTTCCTCCACATGGACGAGGCCGCGCAGAGGAACCTGGAACTGCTCTCCAACATGCAGGACGGCAGCCGGCGCTACACGCTTCTCGAGACGCTGGACCAGACGCGTACAGCGGCCGGCTCCAGGCTGCTGAGGCGGCGGATCCTCGCGCCGCTCGTCGATAGGGAAGAGATCCGCCGCAGGCTGGACAGGGTGGAGGAGTTCTACAAGGACCAGGTGAACCTCACGCGGGTCCGAGAGACGCTGGCCAAGGTCCTGGACCTGGAACGCCTCGCTTCCCGCGTCGCCCTGGACAGGGCCAATGCCAAGGACCTCCTGGCCATCGAAGCCTCGCTGGAGCAGGTCCTGCGCCTGGCGGAGCTCCTCTCCACCCAGGCGCCTTCCGCGTCCGTCATGGCGCCCGTACGGGAGCATGAAGGGCTCATGCGCGGGATGGGGGAGCAGATCCGAAGGTCCATCGCCGAGGAGCCGTCCGTGCTCCTGACGGAGGGCAACCTGATCCGCCGCGGCTACGACGCGGAACTGGACAGGCTGCATGCCGTGAAGGACAATGCACGCGGAATCCTCGAGAAGTACCTGGAGGAGGAGAAGGAGAGGACGGGCATCTCCTCCCTGAAACTCCGGTACAACAGGCTCATCGGGTACTATTTCGAGGTGACCAAGGCGAACCTCGGCCATGTGCCCGCGGACTTCATCCGCCGCCAGTCCCTCCTGGGAGGAGAACGCTTCACCACGGAGAGGCTCTCCACGCTGGAAGCGGAGATCAACGGCGCCTCGGAACGGATCGTCGAGCTGGAGCGGACGCTTTTCCTGGATGTCAGGGAGGGCGTGAAGAAGCGCGTGGACATCCTCCTGGCATGGGGACGATCGTCTGCCGAGGTGGATTTCTACCAGTCCCTTGCCTTCGCCGCGACCGTCCATGGCTACGTGAAGCCCGAGCTCCACGACGATACGCGCCTCCTGATCCGGGATGGCCGCCATCCCGTCGTGGAAGCCCATCTTCCGGGAGGGGCCTTCGTGCCCAATTCCCTGGATCTGCCCCCATCCGGCCCCCGCTTCATAGTGCTGACCGGGCCCAACATGGCGGGAAAATCCACGTTCCTTCGCCAGACCGCCCTGGTGGTCGTGATGGCGCAGATCGGCTCCTTCGTTCCCGCCTCCCAAGCGGAGATCGGCTGCGCGGATGCGGTCTTCTGCCGCGTGGGCGCCACGGACAATCTGGCCCGGGGGGAGTCGACCTTCCTGGTGGAGATGAGCGAAACGGCGAGGATCCTCCGTGCCGCCACCTCGAAAAGCCTCCTCATCATGGACGAGATAGGCCGCGGGACAAGCACCCGGGACGGCCTCGCCATAGCCTGGGCCGTCAGCGAACACATCCTGTCGCGCATCCGGGCACGGACCCTGTTTGCGACCCACTTCCACGAGCTGACCTCCCTGCGGCACCCGGACGTGCGGAACCTGTCCATGGAGGTCCTGGAAAACTCGGGGGACGTGGTGTTCCTCAAGCGGGTGACGGAAGGCAGCGCCGACCACGCCTACGGCATCCATGTGGCCAAGCTGGCGGGAGTGCCCCATGAGATCCTCGTACGCGCCGCGGAGATCCTTTCCGGGCTTGAAGTGGCCGGAACCGCGGGTGGAGCCTTCCGGCCTTCGCCGCCTCCGGTCCATCGTGCCGTCCAGCAGACGCTGTTCAGCGCCGCGGAGCTCGTGAGCCGGGAAATTCAGGGCTGCGATCCGGACAAGCTCACCCCCCTGGAGGCCCTGACGCGCCTGGCCCGCTGGAAGCGGGAGCTGGATTCCCGGGAGCCCGGATGAAGCGACGCGTTGCATCCGCCGAAAATGCCGGTCCCGCGGTCCCGGGCACGGCCGTGGTCCTTGAGGCCCTGTTCCCCGGACGATGCCTCGTCTGCGGCGAGTGGATGCCGATCCCGCCGAAAAGCCGGGCACCCGTCTGTCCGGACTGCGCCGCGGACCTCCTCCCCATGGTCGGCCGCCTCTGCAGCCGCTGCGGGACCCCCCTGGTTTCCGAGGATGGGACCTGCTGCCGTTGCCGCGGGACCGAATTCGCCTTTCTGGGCCATCGTTCCCTTTTTCCCTATTCGGGGACCGTCAGGGATCTCATGGCCCACTACAAGATCCGCGGCCGAAGGAGCCTCGCTTTCTTTTTCGCCCCGCTCCTGGCCGGGATGCTTTCCTCGGCGTATGCGGGCCTCGATGTGGTCCCAGTGCCTCCGCGTCCCCACAAGGGCCGCCGGGACGGAGTGGAAAGGATCGCGCGGATCCTGGAACGCCGCCATGGCGTGCGCGTACGCCGAGTGCTGCGGCGGACCGAGGGAGCGGCCCAGAAGACGCTGGATTTCGCCGCGCGCCAGCGAAACCTCGAGGGGAGGATCCGGGTCCTTGCGGGAATCGGCGCGCTTCCCGAAAGCATCGTGCTGATGGACGACGTATTCACCACCGGCGCCACCATGGACGCCTGCGCGCGGGCGCTTCTGTCGGCGGGCGTCCGCACGGTGTACGCGGCGTCGATCGCGATCGACCTGTAGGGAGGGCCGCCTGTCCAGCCTGGAACGATACGTGAACCGGACCGTACGATACGCCTTCTGCGGGGAAGAGCTTTCCTTCGCGCTTACGCACGCCCTGTTCAGCAGCTACAACGTGGATGTGGGAACGACGCTGCTGCTGAAGACGATCGCGAAACGGATCGACCTGCGGTCCGTTTCCTCCCTTCTGGACGTAGGGTGCGGGGTGGGGGTGATCGGGATCTGCCTGGCGCGCAAGGGGCCCCACATGGAGGTCCTGATGCAGGATCGGGACGCCATGGCGGTCGCCTTCTCAAGGGAGAACGGACGGCGCAACCGGGTCCCCGGCATCGAGTACTCCTGCGGCCTGGCCCTGTCGGGACTCGGAAACCGGCGGTTCGACCTGATCGCCTCGAACTGGCCCGCCAAAGCCGGACAGGCCGTTCTCGCCGATTTCTGCCGCAGGGCTCCCGGCCATCTCACGGAAAAGGGGATGGCGGCCGTCGTGATCGTCCTCCCGCTGGCCGACGGGATGGAACGGCTGCTGCGGGAGGCGGGCCATGAGATCCTGCATTCGGAAAGGGCCCCCGGCCATGCCGTGTTCCATTTCCGGGGGAGCGCCACGGGCGGTGCCGCGGCCGCGGATCGCGACGGACTGGCTCCCTACCACAGGGGTGAGGGGTCCTTCAGGCACCATGGCGTCGCCTATGGCCTTTCCACAGTCTTCGGACTTCCCGATTTCGACACGATCGGCTATCAGACCTCCGCCATGCTGGATCTTCTCCATGACGCGCCTCCCGCGGGGAATTGGCTGTTCTGGAATCCGGGACAGGGCCACGTGCCGGCATTCCTGCTGCGCCGCGGCGGGGTTCCCGCCTCCATGACGCTGTGTTCGCGGGACATCCTGGAATTGGAGGCATCGGGAAGGAATCTGGCCGCAATGACGGCCGTCCGGCCCCTCTGCCTGGCCATGGCGGGCGAGGAGGAACTGGCAACCATGCAGGGGGATGGACGGTTCGATCTCCTATGCGCGGTCCCCCATCCCGTTCCCGGCGTCCGCTGGCAGGAAGACATGCTTCGCGCCTCGACCCGACTGCTTGCTCCCTCGGGGAAGCTCTGCATTTCCGGTACGAGCACGGAAATCGGCCGTTTCCTCGACGTGACGAAGGGGCTGCGCACGATCCGACAGCACAAGGAGCACGGCGTGCGCGCGGCGCTTCTTGTCGGGTGCGCGTCGGGAAACACCGATTGACACGCGGGCTCCTATGGACTATATTCGTGAAAATAAGAGTCGGCCGAACGACTCTTTTTTTGTAGGTAGGGCCCTTTGTCAAGTGTTGAGCTTCAGGATACCGTTCAGGCGGCCGTGGAACCAGTACTGGAAGGCATGGG
>Ga0153915_10001183_pt1 | contig 24109 bp, 18 predicted proteins | sample Opewatmetagenome_2_FD_107003 | JGI IMG/M metagenome (GOLD analysis project Ga0153915, IMG submission 107003) | Freshwater wetland microbial communities from Ohio, USA - Open water 3 Core 3 Depth 3 metaG | ecosystem: Environmental > Aquatic > Freshwater > Wetlands | place: USA: Ohio, Lake Erie...
GCCCCCGGCTGTGCCGATAGGCGTAGGCGGCCAGCGTCGGCATCTTGCCCAGCAGGCGGAGGATCTGGTGCTGCCGCGAGGTGGGGTTGAAGATGTCCTTCGAGTCCTCGTAGTAGGTGGACAGGGCCCCCACGGTGCTCACCAGCATCCCCATCGGGTGCGCGTTATAGTGGAAGCCGTCCACGAACTTCTTGATGTTCTCGTGGACGATGTAATGGTCGGCGATCAGGAGCTGCCACTCCTCGAGCTGCGCCTTGGTCGGCAGCTCACCGTTGATGACGAGGTAGGCGGTCTCCAAGTAGCTGCTGTGCGCGGCCAGCTCCTCGATCGGGTAACCCCGGTAACGGAGGATGCCCTTGTCACCGTCAATGAAGGTGATCGCGCTCCGGCACGAGGCCGTGTTCATGAACGCCGGGTCGTAGGTCATCAGCCCGAAATCGTCGGGCCCGGTCTTGATCTGGCGCAGGTCCATCGCCTTGATCGTCCCACTGGCAACCGGGACCTCGTAGGTTTTCCCTGTGCGGTTGTCGGTTATGCTCAACGTATCCTTCGGCATAGACGGACCTCGCTCAGACTGCGGCTTGGAGATTGTCGCGCTGTCCTTGGGCATGGTGACACCTTGCTCGAGATTGACTGGGTCACGTCCGCGGCGCTGCCGATCGGCCGCCCCGGGGCGCGAGGGCTCACACCACCTGCTGCCACGCGAGCAAGGCCCGTGCCAGGCGAGCCTGAAGTATCATCGGGCCCGCCCATCTTGACGAGTCCTGCCCCGGCATCGTACACCGCAACATGCGCGCAGTGGCACCGGGCAACTCCGGGACGACCATAGGCCTATCAGCCTGATGAGCGGCTCCTGACCAGGTACCGGGCCGCGCTCGACGGCTTCCTGGAAGCCGCCCTGGCGATACGTCCTGGCGAGGGCCGGCGCACGGGGCTGCTGTTCACCCACCTGCTCCTTGCGGCAGCGGTGTTCATCCTGGGCAGGACGGTGCGGGACACCCTGTTCCTGAGCCGCCTGGCGAACCCGCTGAAGGTGCTGCCGTGGATGTTCGTGGCCTACGGCGTGGCGTCCTCCATCACAGTGGTGCTGTACTCGCGCGTGGCCGACCGGATGGCGCGGCCCCGCCTCATCGTGCTGTCCTGCTCGATCGGGATCGCCACGTACGTGGCCACGTGGGGGGTGGTGCAATCGGGCGCGGCGTGGATCTATCCGGCCTTCTATGTCTGGGCCGAGGTTGTCTCCAACCTCTTCATCGTCCAGTTCTGGACGCTGGCCAACGACCTCCACGACGCACGCAGTGCCAAGCGCCTGTTCGGCACGATAGGCTCCGCGCGGCCCCTGGGAACCGTGCTCGTGGGTCTTGGAACCGGCGTCGTCGTGAAGGCCATCGGCACGGCGCAGTTGCTCTTCGTCCTGGCCGGCCTGATGGTGGGGATCGCAGGCCTGGCCATCGTGATCAGCCGGCAGCCCCGTGCCGAGCACGCCATTCGTGCGGGCGCCCAGCCGACCCGCCGCGGGCCGGCGCCACGGATCGTCGGCGACCCGTACGTCCGCTCGCTGGCCGTCATCATCCTCCTGGTGTTCATCGCGCTGACGGTCGGCGACTTCCAGTTCAAGGCGATCGCGCGCGCCGCGTACCGCGGCGACACGCTGGCGCAGTTCTTCAGCCTGTTCTATGCCGGCACCGGGACCGTGTCCTTCCTGTTCCAGGTCGCCGTGACGCCGCGGCTGCTGGCACGCCTCGGCGTTGGCTGGGGCCTGGCGACGATGCCGACGGTGTTCGCCACGGCGAGCGCCGCCCTGCTGGCCATTCCCAAGCTCGCGATCGCGACCGTCCTGAAGTTCGCAGACAACGGGCTCCAGTACACGATCCACGAAACCACTCTCCAGGCGTTGTACGTGCCGTTCGCGCCGGCCGTGAAGGCGCGCACCCGGGCGTTTCTCGACGCCGTGGTCAAGCCACTGTCGTACGGGGCGGGCGGCCTGGTGCTCGTGCTCGTGGCGCGGTACTTCCGCCCCGAGCAACTGGCCGTCGTCACCCTGCCGGTGGTGGTGGCCTGGTTGGCGATGATCCCGGTCACCCGGCGCCGCTACCTGCGCCAGCTTGAGGCGACGCTCAGCGCACGGGGCGCCCTGGCGCTCGACCACGAGTACCAGCTCGACTCCGCCGGCCGGCAGGCGCTGATCCACATCCTTGAGACCGGCGAGCCACGGCAGGTGCTGATCGCCCTCGACCAACTGGAGGGGGACCGCTCGGAGGAGTTCGCGCGCGCCGTCTCGGCCCTCGCGTCACATCCGGACCCGGCCGTTCGCGCCGCGGCCATCGCTCAGCTGAGCGCGGTTCCGGGTGGGGACGGCAACACCGCTGCGGCCGCACTGCGGGACCCCGACAGCGCGGTCCGCGCCGCGGCGGTCGAGTCGTACGCGGCGCTCGAGCAGGACGACGCGGTGGAGGCGCTGGTGCCGCTGCTCGGGGATGCCTCCCAGGAGGTACGGGTCGCCACCCTCTCCGGCCTGCTCCGCTTCGGCGGCATCCAGGGCGGCATCGAGGGGGGGACACAACTCGCGAAGCTGCTCGCCTCTTCTGAGCGGTCCGACCGCACCGAGGCGGCGCGCGGGCTGGGGAGCCTCGGTTCGGCCGCGTACCGCCCGCTGAGGAAGCTCCTCGACGATCCCGATCCCGCCGTGCGCCGCGCGGCTCTCAAATCGGCGCCGGGCGTAGCGGACCCGCGGCTCGTGCCGGTCCTGGTGGCGCGGCTGGGCGACCCTTCCGTGCGCCGCCGCGCCGGGCAGGCGCTGGTGGCCGTCGGCGAGCCCGCCGTCGGCCCGCTGTGCGACGTGCTCGTGAACCCGGCGGTGGCGCGACAGGTCAAGCTCCTGATCCCGCGCCTGCTGCGACGGATCCCGCTGCCGACCACGTACGATCGCCTCCGCAGCCTGGTTGAGGTGAACGACAGCCACCTGCGGCTGCGCATCTACGCCGCGCTATCACATCTCAGGCAGTCCCTGCAGCGCGAGGGCGAGCCGGTCGCCGCCATCCACGCCATGATCCGCGGCGAGCTGGTGGAGACCTACGGCAACCTCGCCGGGTGGGAGGTGGCGCGGCCCCTGTACGTGACGCCGCTGCTCGACGAGGTGTTCGAGTTCCGGCGCGAGCGGGCGGTGCGGCGGGTGCTGCGCATCCTCGAGCTGCGCTACGACCCCGGGCCGATCGCGCTCGTGCGCGAGCGGATTCTCGATCCGACGCGCCGGGCCAACGCCATCGAGGTGCTCGACACGCTGCTCGACGCGCCGCTCCGCCCGCTGGTGCTCCCGTTCCTCGACGACGGCCCCATCAGGGAGCGGCTGAAGAACGCCGGCCCGCTGGTGCCGACGCCTCCGCCCCCGCCAGAGTTCATGCGGCGCCACTGCCGGCACCCCAACCCGTATGTGGCGCTGATCGCCTTCGAGGCGCTGGCCCGGCGCCAGGATCCCGTCGGCCGCGAGGAGGGGGAACGCGCACTCGCGCACGCCGACCCGCTGGTGCGCGAGGGCGCGCTGCACGCCGTCGCGGCCGCCGACCCCGCGGGCACCGCCGCGCTCATCCGCCCCCTGCTCGCCGACCCCGACCCGGTGGTCGCGCATCACGCCGCGATCGCCCTGGCCCGCGTCGAAGGGCGCGCGGCCCCGGAGGACGCCATGTACGCCACCGTGGAGAAGATTCTGTTCCTCAAGAGCGCGCCGGTCTTCGAGCACGTGAGCGGCGAGGATCTCGCGGCGCTGGCCCGGGTCGCCGAGGTCGAGACCTTCGCGCCCGACGAGGCCATCTTCCGCGAGGGGGAGCTGGGCGACGCGCTCTACGTGATCGTGCGGGGGAAGGTCGGAATCCTGAGCGGCGGGGAGCCGCTGGCCAGCCTCGGACCCGGCGAGGCGATCGGCGAGATGGCGGTGCTGGACGAAGTGCCGCGCACCGCCACGGCGGTCGCCCAGGACGAGGTCGAGGTCCTACGGATCGGCAGCGAAGAGTTCTACGAAATCCTGCACGAGCAGGTGGAGATCGCCGAAGGCGTGATCCGCATGCTCACACGCCGGCTGCGCTCAGCCGACGTCACGATCCAGCGCCTCCGCCACTCAGCTGCGAGCTAACGCCAGGTCCCGCTCCGCCAGCTCGCGCGCCAGGGCCATGCCCCGCTCCAGCGCGCGGCAGTTCATCTCGAAAACGTCCTGCCGCTTCGCGACGTGACGCAGCCCCTCCACCAGGGCTGCCCGGTCGAGCACGTGCGCCTTCCGGGCCGCCCACGCACCGAGGGTGACGACGTTCATCAGCCGCGGGCTGCCCAGCGTCTGGGCCTCCGCGCTCGCGTGCACCGCCAGCACCGTGACGTCGCTGCGCGCGGGGTTCCGCGTCACGACGTCAGCGTTGAGCACGATCAACCCGCCGCGAGCCACCCCGGACTCGAAGCGCTCCAGCGACATGTCGTTGTACACGATCAGGCTCTCGAAGCTGGTGAAGACCGGCGAGCCGATCGGCACATCCGAGAGGATCACCGCGCACCGCGACGTCCCGCCGCGGATCTCCGGACCGTACGAGGGGAGGCCGCAGGTGTGGCAGCCGCGGCCCGCGGCCATCCCCGACCACGAGAGCGTCTTGCCCAGAAAGACGGCCCCGTCGCCGCCGCTGCCCGAAATCATGATCCGCTCGATCATCGCGGCATCCCTCCCGGCGGCTCCTTGATCACCCCCGGCTTGTAGATCGGGAACATGTGCTCCACGACCCATTTGTGGGCGTCCGCCGGGTCCAGCTTCCACCCGGAGGGACACGCCGACACCACCTCCACCACCGACAGGCTGCGGTTCTTCTCCTGGTTCAGAAACGCCTGGCGGATGAACTTCTTGGTCTTCCGGATCGCGGGGGCGTCGTGCACCGAGGTGCGCACCGCGAATGAGCACCCGGCCTGGGCCGCGAGGATCTCCGTCATCACGATCGGGTAACCCTGAAGCTCGTGGGTCCGCCCGAAGGGCGAGGTGGTCGTGTGCTGGCCGATCAGCGTGGTCGGCGCCATCTGTCCGCCGGTCATCCCGTAGATGGCGTTGTTCAGGAAGATGATGACCGTGGGATCGCCGCGCGCCGCCGCATGGATCGTCTCGCCGATGCCGATGCCGGCCAGGTCGCCGTCCCCCTGCAGCGTGAACACCCGGAGCTCCGGGTGCTGGCACTCGATGCCCCACGCGACGCTGGTCGCACGCCCGTGCGCCGCCTGGTGCCAGTCGATGTCGATGTAGCGGTAGGCGAACACGGTGCACCCGACCGAGGCCACGCCCACCGTGACGTCGCGGATGCCGAGCTCGTCGATCACCTCCGCCAGCAACTCGTGCACGGTGCCCTCGTCGCAACCCGGGCAGTAGTGCATCTCGCCCGTGCGCAGCTTGCTCCGGCCATAGCGCAGATGCTTGCGGACGTTCTCGACCTCCACGGCGCTGTCGGGGCACGCCACGGCACAGTTGCCGCAGGCCGTGCACCGCTCGAGCGTGTCGTGCATCAGCCGCGCCGGCCGCACGCCGCGATGGTTGAAGGTGTCGGCGAACTCGATGATGTGCACCGGGCACGCCTCGATGCACAGGCCGCAGCCCTTGCAGACCGCCGAATCGAACTCGACCCGCGGAAGGACCGGGGTCGCCGTCGCCGTGTCGGTCATCGTGCACCTCCCTGCGCGAGCTCGCGCTCGGCCACCTCGGCGAGCTCGTCGGGCGTGGGGATCACCCCGCCCTGCCGCCCGTAAAAGCCGACCGGATCGAGCCGGCCCAGATCGAACAGCGTCCGCTTCACGTCTTCGACCATCTGGCCCGCGTTCATCTCGACCACCAGGTAGCGCCGCGGCCGCTTGACCAGCGGCCGGAAACCGTCCACCGGGAAGGGGAACAGCGAGATCGGGCGAATCAGCCCCGCCTTCCGGCCCGCCGAGCGCAGCAGGTCCACCGCCGTCCGCGCGATCCGGCCCGTGAGGCCGAACGCCACGATCACCAGCTCCGCATCCTCACCGAGATACTCCTCCCATCGCTGCTCCCGCTGCGCCATCCGCGCGTACTTCGCGTGCAGTGACCGGTTGTGCGCCTCCAGCTCTGGCGGCTCGATGATGATGCTGTTGATGAGGTTCGGCTTGCGCCCTCGCGCCCCCGTCGTCGCCCAGTCCTTCCGCGGCAGCCCGGTCGAGTCGAACTTCCCGAACCGCACGTTCTCCCACATCTGGCCGAGCGTGCCGTCGAGACACAGCAGCGCAGGATTGCGATACAGGTCCGCCAGCCGGAAACACAGCATGGTCAGGTCGGCACACTCCTGCACGGTGGCCGGCGCGAGCACCGGCATCCGGTAGCCGCCGTGGCCCCCGCCTTTCACCGACTGCCAGTAGTCCTCCTGGGAGCCGTACACCGTGCCGAGGCCGGGACCACCGCGCATCACGTTGACGATGACGCAGGGCAGCTCCGCCCCGGCGATGTACGAGATCCCCTCCTGCTTCAGGCTGATGCCCGGGCTGGAGGACGAGGTCATCACCTTGAGCCCCGCGCCCGCTGCCCCATACACCATGTTGATCGCGGAGATCTCGGAGTTGGCCTGCGTGAATGTCTTGCCGAGCTTGGGCAGCCGCTCGGCGAGGTACTCCGGTATGTCCGTCTGGGGAGTAATGGGATAGGCGAAGTACGCGTCCAGCCCGCTGCGGATGGCTGCCTCGGCAATCGCCTCGCAGCCCTTGAGCAGCATCGCCTCCTCGCCGGCCGACCCGGCCGACGCATCCCGCGCCGCTTCGAGCACCCCGCTGCTCGCCGTCATGTGGCACTCCTGGCGATGGCGTCCCTGAGGTCGCGGATCCACGCCACGGCCCGGCCGCATTGCTCGCAGCTCAAGCCGACGTGGGGGCATGGCACGCCGTCCGCCTGACACTCGGCGCACCGTGGCTCCGCGAGCATGGCGAGCAGCTCGTCAAGCTCCCGGAAGAACATCGTCTGGGCCTCCGCCGGCAGCGCCGCCCTGAGATCACGCACCAAACGCTCCTCGCGTAGGTAGGCGTCCGAGCCGGGTGCGGGCCGGTGCATGCCCTGATCCAGCAGCATGTTTACTCCTCGTCGTTGCGGCCCACAGGAGTGGCAAAAAGCGGACCAATCCCGTCGCTGTTCATGATGCGGCGAAACGGGAGTTGTAACGTCGGAGATTCGCGGCGCTAGGCGGTGTCTTCGAGGCCCGCGGCGCGGGCGACCGCGCGGCGGATTGCCACCAAGTCAGCCGGCTTCTCGAGCACGCGCCACGGTTCGAGGTGTTCGGCAGTGCCGATCTCCATCTCCATCAGCCCGGTGATGTCACCCGACAGGACGACGATCCGGCCCGCGAGCGCGGGGCGCTCCCGGCGTGTCGCGAGCACGACGTCCCAGCCGCTCATCACCGGCATCTTGAGGTCGAGGACGATGGCGTCGAAGTCCCGTTCGCGGATCAGCGCCAGGGCTTCGCCGCCGTCGCTCGCTGAGGTGACCCGGGCGCCGAGCTTCGCGAAGAACCGGCTCAGGGTCGCACGGACGGCGTCCTCGTCGTCGGCGACGAGCAAGCGCAGGTCGTCGAGCCGGCGCTCGGCGGGGCGCGGCGCCTCGACCGGCTGGGACGCGACGGCCGCGCCCGCGGGCTCCGCGGGCAGACGCAGCTCGAAGCGCGCGCCGCCCAGCGAGCCGTCCGCGAGCGAGAGCGTGCCTCCGTGCCCGTGAGCGATCTGGGCCGCGATGGCCAGACCGAGGCCGGTGCCGCCGATCGAGGCCTTGGTCGTGAAGAAGGGATCGAAGATCTTCTGCCGCAGCGGAGGGGGAACCCCGGGGCCCGAGTCCTCGACGGCGACGACGACCGTGTCGGCGTCCGCCCGCGTTTCCACGAGCACCGTACGGCGCGCGGCGGACTGCACCGCCGCGTGACGCGCATTGCCCAGCATGTTGACCAGCACCTGCTCGATCTGCCCGCGGTCGGCCCGCACCACCGGGAGCTGCTGTGACTGACGCACCTCCAGCGCGATCCGCTCGGCCCGAAACTCGTGCTCCAGCAGGTCGAGGGTGTCGGCGACGACCTCGTTGAGGTCGGCCGGCTGGCGTTCGGCCGCGCGCGCGCGCACGAAGGTGAGGAGCCCCTGCACGACGCGGCCGGCCCGGCGCGCGTGCTCCTGAATCAGGCGCATCGCCTCCATGGCGTCCGACGGCACGCCGGCCTGCTCCCAGTGACTCGATTGGGCGAGGATGACCTGCAGAGGATTGTTCAGCTCGTGCGCGAGGCCGGCCGCCAGCTCGCCCACGGCGGCGAGGCGGTCATGCTGCCGGAGGCGCGCTTCCAGGGCGTCCGCCATCCGGTTGATGTCGCGCGCGAGGTCGCCGATTTCGTCCTCCGAACGGACCGCCGCGCGGTGCGTCAGGTCGCCGGCGGCGAGCACGCCAACGTCCCCGTGCAGGCGCGCGATGGGGAGGATGACCCGGAGGCGCAGCAGGGCGATGCTGCCCACCAGCAGGACGAGCGCCACGATCACGAACACGGCGGTGACGGTGCCGACGGAGCGCGGGGCGAGCGCGATCGCCGCCACGGCCCCGAGGGCAGCGAGTGAAGCGGCCGCGAGGAACGCGATGATCCAGGCCCAGCCGCGGATGGTAATCTGCTTCATCATCTGCGCATCTGGATGTCGACCGCCGCCACCGCGAGGAACATCCGGTCGCGCGCGACGGCGCCGTCCCGGCGGCCGACGGTGTCAACCGCACGGGCAGCACGCGGGGCCACGGCGGCCAGCGCTGGATGCAGCGTGAACTCTGGACCGTCCCGGTGTATCATCGGACCGGTTTCGAATCTATCACGACGCGCCGCACGTCGTGATCCCACAACCTTCGCACGGTGAACTCGATGAGCCGATCGCTCGCCCTCTGGCTCGCCGCCCTCGCGGCCAACGCCGCGGCTCTGCCCGCGCAACAGCCGCCCGTCACCATCAAGCCGGGAGTGGCCGACACGTCGTCGTTCCGGCCCCTCGTCCTGCCCGCGCCCAACGGCTACCGGACCGGCGCCGGCGCGCCCGGGCCGCTGTACTGGCAGCAGCGCGCCGACTACACGATCCGGGCGACCCTGGACACGGGAGCCCTCACCGTGCGCGGCGAGGAGACGATCCGCTACGCAAACAACTCCCCCGACACGCTGCGCTACGTCTGGGTCCAGCTCGACCAGAACATCGACTCGCCCGACAGCCGCTTCGCCGCCCTCGGGACCGGATTCGGCCGCGCGCCGGAGCCCGGATACGTCGGGGGCTACACGCTGGAGCGGGTGGGCGTGCTGCGTGCCGCGCGCCCCGGCGCCAGACCCGTCTCAACGCCGCTTCCGTACCGGATCAACGCCACCACGATGCGCGTGGACCTCGACCGCCCGCTGCCACCCAGAGGCACGGTGCTGCTCGACATCGCCTGGCACAACATGGTTCCGCGCCAGCAGGGCCGGACCGGACGCGAGCGATTCCCCGAAGGCTGGCTGTTCGAGATCGCCCAGTGGTACCCGCGCATGGCCGTCTACGACGACGTCAAGGGCTGGAACACCGATCAGTACCTGGGCAACGGCGAGTTCTACCTCGAGTACGGCGACTTCGACTACACGATCACCGCCCCGGCGAGCTACACGGTGACCGGAACCGGCATGCTCCAAAACCCCGCCCAGGTGCTCACGCCCCTCGAGCGGCAGCGGCTGGGGCTCGGGCTCCATTCCGACACCACCATCCACGTCATCTCGCGCGAGGAGGTCGGGACGCCGGCGCTGCTGCCCGCAGGCACCGGGTCATCGCGGTCCTGGCACTTCAGGGCGCACGACGTTCGTGACGTGGCCTGGGCGGCGGCGCCCAACTTCATCTGGGACGCCTCCGGCTGGGACGGCGTGCTCATCCAGGCGCTCTACCCGCCGGCCGCGCTGCCGTTGTGGTCGCAGGCGGCGGACATGGGGCGGCACACGATCATGCACCACTCCCGCTGGTACCACTACCCGTATCCGACGGCCATCAACGTCAACGGGCCGGTCGGCGGGATGGAGTACCCCATGATCGTCTTCTGCTCCGAGCGGCGCGACGAGCACGGTCTCTACTTCGTGACCACCCATGAGCTGGGGCACGAGTGGTTCCCGATGATGGTGGGGAGCAACGAGCGGCTGTACGGCTGGCAGGACGAGGGATTCAACACGTTCATTGACTACTTCTCGTTCCACGACCGCTACCCGGCCGACACCTCGACGGTGAACGGATCGGAGATCGGGCACGTGTCGCCCTGGTGGGTCACCTTCCTCACCCGGTACGCCGGCCGTGAAGCGCCGATCATGGAGCCGCAGGACCGCAACCCGCCGGCGCTGAGCAGCGTGCTGCACTACCCGAAGACGGCGCTGGGACTGCACCTGCTCAGGACGGAGCTGGTCGACTCCACGGCGTTCGACGCCGCCTTCCGCGAGTACATCCGGCGCTGGGCGTTCCGGCATCCCACGCCCGCCGACTTCTTCCGGACCATGAACGACGCCTTGGGGGAGGACCTCTCCTGGTTCTGGCGGAGCTGGTTCCTCCGCTCCGATCACCTCGACCAGGCGGTGGACTCGGTCGTACAGCGCGACTCGGCCGGCCCGTCGCTCGCGCGGATGTTCTTCTCCAACAAGGCCGAGATGGTCTGGCCGCTGGACCTCGCGATCACGCTCGCCGACGGGACGACGCAGCGCGTGAAGCTGCCGGTGGAAGCGTGGTACCGCGGCTCACCATTCGTCTACATGCACCGCTGGCCGGCCCGGGTGACGCGCGTGGTCATCGATGCGAGAGGCGTGTATCCGGACATCGACCGGAGCAACAACGCGTGGACAGCATCGCCGTAGCGGAGCCGCGGTGCGAGGGCAGTGATGGGTGATGCGTGAGGGGGTGATGCGGAAGGCCGATGAGTAAGAGGTGACGCTGGTGGGGCGCACCCCAGTCTCAGCGGCGTGGACTGGGGAATGCCCCATCGGCCGCCCACCGACGCAGCGAGGCCTTGCGCTGGCGGACCGACGCCAGCGCGGCCGCCGCCGGGCCGGTACACGGCGACGGAAACACACAGTTGACCGCGACTCCACTGACCTTTGTTCCCGTGAAGCCGACATCGAACGTGTCCGGCGGTGCAGTGCAGCCCGCCGGGAGGACGCAAGGCGCCACGATACCGATCAGGCTCCCCTGGACCTGGATCCCGTGCCAGAGCCCGCCCTGCCACGGTCCCGAGACGAAGCTCTGATCGGCGCACGAGCCCGGATTGCACGTGTTGTTGTTGATCCGGATCTGTCCCGAGGCCGCCTCCCAGTACTCCCCGGTGCTGGCCCGCGCCTCGCCTCCGCCGGCGCCGCTGGTGCCGAACGACGCGTCGAACGCCGCGGTGTTCACGTTCGTCCTGCCGATGGTGGACGCGGCCGTCGCCGCGACCACGCGACCCTTCCAGGTGCTCTCGGGTGAGGCATACCAGACCACGCCGAGCCAGCGGAGCGAATCCAAGGTCGTGGAGCCCGGTGTGATCGGGTAGACCTCCCGGAGCTGGAGTGCCACCAGGATCCAGGTCTGGCCAGCCTGCCCCAGGCTGAGCGCGAACTGCGGTCCGCTCAGCCCGGCGGTCGCAGCAGGTAGCGCCGGATTGGGGACGATCACGGTGGCGGAGTCGCTGGTCGCGAGGAACTGCGCGACCGCGCCGGAGAACGTGACGCCGTCCATCGAATCGCGGGAGAGGCGGGCAACCAGCACCTCCCGCTCGCCAGGGAGCCACGCCCGCCGCGTCGCTATGTACTTCGGGGTGGGGATGGCGGGAGCCGTGGAGTCCCGGCAGGCGACACCCGCGAGGGCGAGCCCGAGCGCCGCCGAGCCCGCCAGGAGGATCCGGTTCCGGTTCACACCCCTAAGGTATAGCTTCCTCGCGCCGGCGACCAAAGGGCTCGGGTGGCCGACGGCCATCACCTTTCCCTGCTTCCGCGAGATTCCCTATGACCCGCACGCCCCTCACCGCCCTGCTCCTGCTCACGGCGAGCGCCGGGATCGCCCATGCCCAGGCGGCCACGCCTGCGGACCTCATCGTCACCGCCCGGCACATCTACACCGTGGACCCCGTGCGGCCGACAGTCCGCGCCTTCGTGGTGAAGGGCGGGCGCATCGTCTTCGCCGGCAGCGCGCGCGAGGCGATGGCCCTGCGGGGTCCCGCGACGCGCGTGCTCGACCTCGGCGACCGGACCGTGATCCCCGGCATCGTGGACGCCCATCTCCATCTGCTCGGCCTGGGCACGGCACTGCGCATCGTGGACCTGACGGGCACGCGCAGCTACGACGAGGTGATCCAGCGGGTGGCCGCGCGGGCGCGGGAGGTTCGCCCTGGCGAGTGGGTCCGCGGGCGCGGGTGGAATCAGAACGACTGGCCGGTGACCCAGTTCCCGACGCACGACGCCTTGAGCCGCGCGGTGCCGGCGAACCCGGTGGTGCTCGAGCGGGTGGACGGCCACGCCCTGCTCGCCAACGCGCGGGCGCTGCAGCTGGCCGGGATCACCACCTCGACTCCAGACCCCGCGGGCGGGCGCATCGTGCGCGGCGGTGACGGCTCGCCGACCGGCGTCTTCGTGGACAACGCCCAGGGCCTCGTCGAGCGCGTGGTGCCTGCGCCGTCGCGGGACGAGACCCGCCAGGCGGTCCTGGCCGCCATAGCCGAGCTCAACCGGTGGGGTGTCGTCGGGGTGCACGACGCCGGCGTGCGCAGCGCGACGATCGACCTCTACGAGGAGCTGGCGCGCGCGGGCCGGTTCGACCTGCGCGATTACGTGATGGTGAGCGCCGACAGCGCCGACCTGGCGCGCGCGTTCGCGCGGGGGCCCCAGGCCGCCCTGTACGACGGGCGCCTGTGGATCCGCGCGATCAAGGCGCTTGCCGACGGGGCGCTGGGCTCGCGCGGCGCCGCGCTGCTGGAGGACTACGCCGACGATCCCGGGAACCGCGGGCTGCTGGTCACTGACTCGGCGACGCTCCAGCCGGTGGCCATCGCCGCCCTCCAGCACGGCTTCCAGCTCTGCGTCCACGCCATCGGCGACCGCGCCAACCGGGAGGTGCTCAACATTGACCAGGTTGCGCTCGACTCGGTGCCCACCGCGGACCATCGCTTCCGGATCGAGCACGCCCAGGTCATCAATCGGCAGGACCTGCCGCGCTTCGCTGAGCTCGGCGTGATCCCTTCGATGCAGACCAGCCACCAGACCAGCGACATGTACTGGGCGATGAACCGACTGGACTGGACCCGGGCGCAGGGCGCGTACGCCTGGCGGTCGCTCTTGAACACCGGCGTAGTGATCCCGAACGGAACCGACGCGCCGGTGGATCCGATCAACCCGATGATCAGGTTCCACTCGGCAATCACCCGCCAGGACGCGGACGGGTGGCCGGCCGGTGGCTGGCTCCCGGCGGAGCGCATGACCCGCGAGGAAGCCCTCGCGAGCATGACCCTGTGGCCGGCGTACGCGTCGTTCACCGAGCAGCAGGCCGGGTCCATCACCCCCGGCAAGTTCGCGGACTTCGTGGTGCTCGACCAGGACATCATGACGGCCGCACCGGAGCGCGTCCTCGAGACGAGCGTGCTCATGACGGTGCTCGGCGGCCGGACCGTGTACGAGCGGCGCGCCGACCGATGACGGACACCCTGGAGGCCTTCCAGCATTTCCGCGAGAAGCAGAACGCCGCGATCCTGGCGGCGGGCAACCTGACGATCAACCGGTTCTTCGCGCTCGATTCCCGCACTTACGAGAGCGGCGTTCTGCCCGCCAGGACCAAGGAGCTGCTGGGCCTGGTCGCCTCCATGGTGCTCAGGTGCGACGACTGCATCACTTACCACATCGTGCGCTGCCGCGAAGAAGGCGTCAGCGATCCCGAGTTCTACGAGGCGTTCGCGGTGGCGCTGGTGGTGGGCGGCTCCATCGTCGTCCCGCATCTGCGGCGGGCGGTGGCCCGGCTCGAGGAGGTGCCGAAAGCATGATTCGCTCTGGTGGTCGAACCCACGTTCGCGTCGCGGTGACGGCCCGCCGCCCCGCGGCGCCGGGGGCCCGTGCCGCTGTGGCCCTGTGCGCGCTGGGTCTGGTCGCGGCCGGCCCGCTCCCGGCGCAGCAGCGCGAGGTCTCCGATACGGCCGCCGCACGGCGCGTGTTCGAGGCGAACCTGGACGCGATCAACCGCCGCGACCGGGCGCGCTACCTCTCGTACTACCTGGATGCGCCGACCTTCGCCCGGAACGGGCCTGACGGCATCGAGCTGGGCTACGCGCCCTTCGCCGCGCAGCGCGACACCACGTGGCCCGACTCGCTGATCGCCACGGACCTTCGCCTGGTCCCGGTGCGCCCCGGCGTGGTGTACGGGCAGTACCGGTACCGCGTGACGCAACACGGCACGACGACGAGTGGCACCAGCGAACGGCTCTTCGTCCGGACCGCTCGCGGCTGGAAGATCGCGGTGAGCACCGCCTTCCCCGCCCCGCCGGGCACTCCACCGGCAGAGGTGGCGCTGGTGGGCGCGACGCTGGTGGACGGCACCGGCGCCCCGCCGGTTCCCAACGCGGCGGTGGTGGTGCGCGACGGCCGGATCGCTTGCGCCGGGAGCCGCGCGGCCTGCCGGGTGCCGGCGGGCACGGACACGATGAGCGTCGCCGGGCGGTGGGTCATCCCCGGGCTGATTGACGCGCACGTTCATTTCTCGCAGACCGGCTGGGTGGACGGGCGCCCCGACGCCCTCGATCTCACCGCCCGGTACCCCTACGACCGCACGGTGGCGGACCTCGAGGCCCACTCGGACCGGTTCTTCCGCACGTACCTGTGTTCCGGTGTGACCGCGGTCTTCGACGTCGGCGGCTATGCGTGGACCCGGGCCCTGCGCGCGCGGGCGGAGCACGATCCACTGGCCCCGCACGTGGCGGCCGCGGGGCCGCTGCTCTCGACGGTGGATCACTGGATCAACCTGCCCGACGAGAAACAGATCCTCTACGTGCCGAGCGACTCGGTGGCGCGGGCGGCGGTTCGCGCGCACGTCGCGCGCGGCACCGACGCCGTCAAGATCTGGTACATCGTGCGGCCGGGGGCGGACACCACGGCCCTCAAGACGGTGGTGCACGCGGCCGCGGACGAGGCGCACCGCCTGGGCGCGCGCGTCCTGGTGCACGCGACGGGACTGTGGGAGGCGAAGGACGCGCTGCGTGCCGGGGCGGACGTGCTGGTGCACGGCGTCGGGGACCAGCCGGTGGACGATGAGTTCCTGGCACTGGCCCGGGCGCGGCAGGTCGTATACGTGCCGACGCTCACCGTCTTCGACGGATACCGCCAGGTGCGCATCCGCCGTTTCGAGCCGCACTACCCCTTGGCCTGCGTGGACCCGCTGACGCTCGCCAAGGCCAGGTCGACCGACTCGCTGCCGCCTCCCGCCAACATGCCGGCCGATTTCGCCGACCGCCAGCGCGCGGCCGTCACCCGCGGCCTGGCCATCGGGCAGGCGAACCTCGCGGCGGTTTTCCGGGCCGGCATCACGGTGGCGATGGGGACCGATGCCGGGAACCCGCTCACCCTCCACGGTCCGTCGGTCTACTGGGAGATGGACGAGATGCAGGCGGCGGGCCTCTCACCCATGGACGTGCTCATCACGGCGACCCGCAACGGCGCCCGGGCCATGGGACGTGAGCGCGACCTGGGTACGCTCGAGGCCGGCCGCATCGCCGACCTGGTCGTGCTCGGCGCGGACCCGGCGGCCGACATCGCCAACCTGCGCGACGTGCGCTATGTGATGCGCGCGGGGGCGCTGACCACGCCGCGCCTGATCGCGCCGCGCGAGCCCTAGCGCCGCCGGGGCCCCCACTCCCTCCCCCCGACGCGAGCGCCGGCGTCGTGGCGGGGCCACGGCGCCGGCGTTCGCGTCGGCCCAAGGCTACGGGGTTGGCGTCAGGCTGGCGAAGAACCCCGACACGCTGAAGCCCACCGGGTCGATCTCGTAGTAGCGGTTCCGATAGAACCGCCCCGTCGTGGGGAAGTACGGCGGCGGCGTCTGGAACGCGCACTGGTCGTACGCGTAGCGTTTGACGTAGCCGGTGCCGTTCGTCTGGCCCACGGCCCCGCGCGTTCCCTGGATGATGCCGCCCGTGATGTAGAGACAGCCGCGTCCCGACGCCGTCGCCCCGCAACTCTCCGAGGTGGTCGGACCAGCGTTGTAGTTCTCCACCGTGAACGAGTTCAGCGTGAGCAGCACGCCCTGCAGGAACTCGTCCGCGGTGCCGGCATAGTGCTTGTACGCGCCGGCTGCGCCCCAGGGCTGCGGCGTATTGAGCACGTTGTCCGATACGTAGATCGTGCCCGCGGTCAGCAGGCCCAGGATGTCCGCCCCGACACACTGCACCGTGCCCGGCTGGATCGCGTACTGGAGATCGTCAGCGATGATGATGTTGTCGCTGGCGGCCACCGTCACGCGCGAATGCACCACGCCGCTGATCACCACGCGCCCGTTCACATAGAGGACCCCCTTGGAGTTGGGGTTGAACTGGCGCGAGAGCGGCCACAGGTACTGCGCCTCCACCTGCCGCGTCGCGAGGGTGGTGTCCACCGTGTTCGACGCGAGGTTCTTCAAGCCCGCGACGACCGAGGGATCGGGCGTCGCGGTGTACTGCAGCCAGTAACCCAGGCTGTCCGCGGCCACGAAGGTGTTCTTCCCGCCGACCACGCTCAGGTGCTCGTCGCCGCCCAGATAGCACCGGGAGTTGGTCTGCTGCAGCGCCTGGGTCGCCGCCGTGGTGTGATTGGTCGAATGGGTGATGCTCCCACCCGGAATCGCGTTGGCGGGGTTGTAATGGTACGCCGCCGAGAAGAACGTCGTCACCCCGCCGATAGTGTGGAGGTCGCCGCAGTTGCGCTCCTTGTAGTCGTTCGTGGTGGACTGGTACGACGGCGGCGTCCCGGTGATGTAGTCGGCCTGCGCGGTGCCGCTGTCGATGTATACGCGGTAGAACCCCTCGTTGGGCCCGGTCACCCGCCCGTCGCCGTCGAGGTCGAGCGCCAGGAACTCGATTCGCAGGCGCGACTGCGTGCTGGTCCCGCCGGCCAGCGCCGTGTAGTTCATCCCGCCCGGCGTCGCGTAGGTGGCCAGCTTGTTGAGGTCTGCCACAGTCGGCAACGGAATCACGGCACCGTGCTCGAGATAGCCCTGGTCGAAGGTACCGTAGTTCTTCCCCGCGATCGTGCCGGCGACCTCGACGCTGCTCCGGAACCGGGCGCCGCTGCTGTAGATGCACATGTTGTCGTTGGTGTGCAGCGGGCCGTAGATCTGGTCCATGTTGCCGAAGCAGATGCCCGAGCCCTCACTGTTCGAATAGTAGGCGAACTTCGCGAACGACTCCTGCGACAGCTCACCCCGCCGCACCACCACCGCGCCGCTCCGGTTGTTGATGACCGACACCACGCTCCCGAAGATCCCGTACTGACCCGTGGACGAGCCGGTCGGGCCGAGATAGATGCTGCGGGTCGTGTTCGGGATCGCGTTGCCGCTGGCGTCGAGCACGGGCTGGTCGGCGAACAGCGTCACGAACCCCGAATCTGGAAACAGCACCGGATTGCCGTTCAGCGCCGAACGCCCGAGCTCGATCCCCGCGTCCGCCGCGTTTCGCATGTCCTGCTCCTGCTCCTGCCCCCGCGCGATCAGGTACGAGCTGCCGGTCAGGAAGATGGCGCCACCGGCCAGGGCAGCGACGGCGACGGTGATCAGCATCACCATCACCAGCGCCATGCCGCGTTCGGTGGATCGCGTGGCTGTCAGCATCGTAGCTGCTCCAATCAAGGTGCCGGCGGCACGACGACGGCCGCCGCGACCGACGGGGCGGACTCCAGCGGCGTGCAATCCAGCGCGGTCACCTGGTAGAGGTAGGTGCTGTCGTTCAGCACCGTCGCGTCCTGGTAGCTGTAATTCGCCTGGCCCGCGGGAATGGTCTGGAGCGCATCGCTGAAGGTTCCGGCGAATGTCCGCCGGTAGACGACATATTTCTCGACGTCCTGCTCGCCGGCGGTCTCGTCGATGGCCGGCAGCCATGCGAGCGAGATCTGCGGTGCCTCCGGCGTGCCGCTGAAGGTGGCCGTGACGGCCTGGGCGAAGATCGGCGCGTCCCCGCACGAGCGCTGCTTGGTGAGACCCGCGTTGGGGATGCGCACGGTCGTCGCCAGCGCGCGCAGCACCTCCTGGGCGCCCGTGAGGCCGTTGGTCGCGTACAGGTTGACCCGCACCGCCCGGATGGAGTCGATCCGCGACGCCACCCCCGTGTCGCCCACCGCACCGTGGATCGGGGCGCTGTGGCTCATCGGGAGATTCCCGGTGGCCACCGCAAAGAGGTTGCCGATGGTGTCGGTCTGCAGCCAGTCGAAGAACGGTCTCCCCGGAAACGGCAGGAGGTTCCGCGCCACCACGTCGGGAGCATTGTTGTTGACCTGCCGCATCAGCACGTAATCGTCGCCGCGGGCCGTGGTCGAGTCCGGCACGAAGGAGTACATGACCGTTTCGGCCGGGGAGAGCGCGCCGCCCGTGGTCCGGTACGCCGTGTCCGGATACTGGATGGCCGTGCCCGGGATCGTGAGCTTCTGGGCCGTGGTGGGTGCCGACACCGCGTTCGGGTCCGCATCCGGGTTGTAGTTGACGGCGGTCGGCGAGCCCGCGACGCGGCTGACGATGTCGCCGTTGAACACGACGACCGACGGGGAGATGTACGCCAGCGTGGGCTGCTGCTCCGTCGTCCCGGCACCGGCGTTGCGCAGCTCGCGATCCAGGTTGGATACCGCGAAACGCAGGTTCTGCATCGCGTCCATGCGGTCCGAGGTGCCGGCGACCGCGCGGCTGATGCCGCGGAAAAACCACACCGTCGCCCCCATCACCAGGCTCAACACCACCAGGCTCACCAGCATCTCGATCAGCGTGAACCCGCGTGGGCGCCTCATGGCGCCGCCACCACGACGGTCTTCGTGACGGGAGCCGCCAGCGCCGACGAGGTGACCGTCACGGTGATCACCTTGTAGTCGTCGGTGTAGGTCGGCCGCGGCCCTCCGGTGTGCACGATGGAAGTCTGGCGCTGGTACCCGGGGAACCCGGCGATGGTGGTCTCCGACGTCCCATAGGCCGCCTCGATCCCGCTGTAGTTGGGCGAGGAGCGAATCTCGGCCAGCCGCTGATCGGCGAGCTCGACGGCGATGGTGCGCGCCTCCGACTGCCGCTCCGTGCGTGAGAAGTTGAACGCGAAGTGGCCCATCCCGAGAAGCACCACCGCCAGGATCGTCAGCGCGACGATGATCTCGACCATCGTCATTCCCCGCGTGCCGCCGGCGGGCCGCATCAGAACTTCCTCACCCACTGCGCGCCGTTGTACTGGTACCATTCCGCCCGTCCCGTGGATCGAATGACCTCGATGGACCGCCCGTCCGTCGGCCGCGCCGCCATCAGCGCCGCGGTCGAGGTGATGTAGAAGCCGCCGTTCTCCGACGCGCTGCCGTCGCGACGGAAGATGACCTCCGGCATCCCGCCCAGCGTCCGGGTGAAGCTGATCGGGCCGGGCGCGTACACGCGTACGGGCGCACCGCCGAGCCCGTACGCGACGCCCTCCCCGAGCGGGTAGCTGCGGACCTGCTCGCCGGACTGAATCACGTTGTCGTTGTTGGCGTCCTGGTGAATCTGGATCGCGTTGTTCGGCACGTCGAAGAGCACGTTGACGTCGGACTGGTTGGTCACGGCCAACCGCTGGGCGCGCGCGAACAACGCCGTCACGCTGCGCGTCGCCGCGTTGATGCGATATGCCGAGAAGCTCAGCTTGGGGATCGCGAACATCGCCACGAGACCCATCAAGGCGAGCACCATCAGGATCTCGATTAGTGTGAAACCCGCGCGGTCGGTCCTCGGACACCGGCTCACGGTCGCCCCTCCTCGGCATGGCACCTTTGGCGGAACAGGCCAAGGCAAGGCTGGCGCCACCTCACCTGAGCTCCTTCCGCAACTCTATCACATTGAGAATGAATCGCTTGCAATGTATTGTGTGGCTTCTTGCAGGGCCAGCGGGGGCCGAGGAACTGCAGCAGCCTGCAGAGTCCTGCACGCAGCGAGCCCCACGCGAGGGGTTCCCGGGTGGGCCGGCCCCCGCCGGTGTCCGGTCCGCCCTGCTATACTTGCCCGTTCCGTGAGCAGGCCGTGAAGCGCAGACACAGCACCGTCGTGGACGTGGGCGGGGTGAAGGTCGGGGGGGCGCACCCGATCGTCGTCCAGTCCATGACCAACACCGACACCGCCGACGTCGAGGCCACGGCAAAGCAGGTGGCCGCCCTGGCGACGGCCGGCTCGGAGCTGGTCCGCGTCACCGTCAACAACGAGGCCGCCGCGGCCGCCGTCCCCCGCATCATCGAGCGCCTGGCCGCGTTGGACGTCGCGGTTCCCGTCATCGGCGATTTCCACTACAACGGGCATCTCCTCCTCACCAAGTACCCGGAGTGCGCACGGGCGCTGGCCAAATACCGCATCAATCCCGGCAACGTGGGCGGGAAGCGCCACGACGAGAACTTCCGCGCCATCGTCGAGGTCGCGGTGAAGAACGCGAAGCCGGTGCGGATCGGCGTCAACTGGGGCTCGCTCGATCAGGCGCTGCTCACTGAGATGATGGACGCCAACGCGGAGCTGGCCGAGCCGAAGGACGCCCGGGACGTCACGATGGACGCGATGGTGGAAAGCGCGCTCCAGTCGGCGCACCTGGCCGAGGACTGCGGCCTCGGCCACGACCAGATCATCATCTCGGCGAAGGTCTCCGGCGTACAGGATCTGGTGGACGTGTACCGGATGCTGGCCGCGCGGTGTGACTACCCGCTCCACCTCGGCCTCACCGAGGCGGGGATGGGCGCCAAGGGGATCATCGCCTCCACTGCCGGGATCTCGATCCTGCTCCAGGAAGGCATTGGAGACACGATCCGGGTCTCCCTCACGCCGGCGCCGCAGGGCGACCGCACCGAGGAGGTGCTGGTCGCACAGCAGATCCTCCAGTCGCTCGGCCTCCGGAGCTTCGTGCCGCAGGTGACTGCCTGCCCGGGCTGTGGCCGCACCACCAGCAGCTTCTTCCAGGAGATGGCGGACGACATCCAGCGCTACCTGCGGGAGAAGATGCCCGTCTGGCGGGAGTCCTACGCCGGCGTGGAGGAGCTGCGGGTCGCGGTGATGGGCTGCGTCGTGAACGGGCCGGGCGAGTCAAAGCACGCCAACATCGGTATCTCGCTGCCCGGAACCTTCGAGGAGCCCAAGGCGCCGGTGTATGTGGACGGCAGGCTTCTCGCGACGCTCAAAGGCGACGACATCGTGCCGCAGTTCCAGCGCATCCTGGACCAATACGTCGAGTCACACTATGCGAAGGCTTGAAGCTGCCCTGCTCGCCGCGGCGGCGTTCGCGACGCCGGCGATCGCCCAGGCGCCGGATACGGGCGACGCCAGGGTCCGCCACCATCGAGAGTTCCTGGTCGGCACAGAGTGGCTGGCGGCGCATCCTGAGTCGCCGGACATCGTGGTGCTCCACGTGGGGCGCACCGACGCGGCATACCGGGCCGGTCACATTCCTGGCGCGCGCTTCCTCCCGCTGTCCGCCGTGGCAACAGCCGTGGGAGGCATCCCGAACGAGTTCCCGACGCCCGAGCAGCTCGCCGCAACGTTTCGCGACCTCGGCGTCGGCGACCACGCGCGCATCGTCATCTACGGCGACGACCCCGGGTTGCTGGCCGCCCGGGCCTGGGTGGCCCTCGACCTCCTGGGCCAGAGCAGCCGCGCGGCCCTGCTGGACGGCGGCTTGACCCGGTGGGCGGCGGAGCACCACCCCATCGAGACGACGGTTCGCACTGCGACGCCGCAGCCGTTCACGCCGCGGTGGCAGGGCTCGAAGGTCGTCACGGCGGCCTGGGTCCGCGCGCACCTGGGCGACTCGGTGGTGGTGTTCCTGGACGCGCGGCCGGCCGAGCAGTACGCGGGCGCCGAACCCCCGTGCCCGCCCGATCGGCCGGCGTGCGGGCAGATCCCGCCGGAGCGGCGCGGCCACGTGCCCGGGGCGAGGAGCCTGTACTGGATGGGCGCGCTGGTTTCGCCCGACGACCCGGTCCTGAAGCCGATGCACTTCCTGCATGAGGAGATGTGGAAGCCGACCGGCGCCGACGGCCCCGCGGTGAGGACGCTGGTCACCTACTGCCGGAGCGGGATGCAGGCGAGCCACGCGTACTTCGTGGCCCGCTACATCGGCTATCCCGACGTGCGGCTGTACGACGGCAGCTTCATCGAGTGGGCCGCATTGACGCCCGCCGCCGACTACCCGGTGCAGCGCGGAGGGCGCTGAACCGGGGAGCCCGCGGTCAGTCCGCCGGCACGGGCGTGGGGTCCCGCGACTTCACAGGAACGCGGAAGGTCAGGACGCCGGTTACCGCGACGATCCCGGCCGCGATGAGGAACGGGAATGCCGGCCCCAGCAGCTGGAAGGTCGGCGTGGCCCACATGGGCCCTGCCACGCGCGCCACCCCGCCGAACGCCTGCTGCACGCCCATGGTCTGGCCGACCTCCTTGGGATCGGTCTCGTGCGAAACGAGGGCGGTGACCGCCGGGAACAGCAGCGCCGTGCCGGTCGGGATCAAGGCCAGGACCAGCGCCATCAGCGGGATGGTGTGCGGGATCGGCCAGAGCAGCATGCCGAGCGCGAGCAGCACGGTGCCGGCACGCATCACCCGCGTCTCGCCGAGCCGGTCCACTAGCCATCCGAGGATCACGGCGCGGAGCACCACCGACAGCGCGCCCATATAGAGGAAGAAGTAGCCGATGGTCCGCTCGGTGACCCCGAAGCGGAATTTCAGGTAGAGCGCGACCACCGCCGACAGCGACGCGAACGCCCCCATGCCCACCGCGTAGATCCAGATCAGCCGCGGCTGCGGCGCGGCCGGGTGCCGGATCACCTTGAGCACCGCCGCGCGGATGCTCGTCTGCGCTCCGTGGGCATGCGACGGCTTGGACTCCGGCAGGAACTTCCAGGCAAACAGCACGTTGAGCACGCACAGGGACGACGCCACGATCCCGGGCGCCGCCGGCCCGAGGTGCGAGGCGAGCGAGCCGATCGCAGGCCCGATCATCACGCCCAGGTTGGTGGAGGCCGACAGCCAGCCGAGCCCGCGCGCCCGCTGGGCAGGGTTGGTCGCATCCGAGACGTACGCCTGGATGACTCCAGTCGTCCCACCGCCCAGGCCCTGGACGATCCGCGACGCGAACAGCAGCCAGATGCTGTTCGCGAACCCGAAGATGAGGTAAGCCACCCCGGCGCCCGTCAGGCTGATCAGCATCACGGGCCGGCGGCCGTAGCGGTCCGACACGCGGCCCCACACGGGCGAGCTGGCGAGCTGCGCGATGGAGAAGGACGCGACCAGCGGGCCGACGATCCACGCCTGTCCACCCAACCGCAGCGCGTAGAAGGGCAGCAGCGGGAAGATCATCGCGAAGCCCAGCATGTCCACGAACGCCGCGGTCATCAGGACCCACAGGGCTTTCCTCATCGGCTGGCCCCCGCGGCGCCCGCCCGGGCGCCCGCACCGAGCGCCACGGCGCTGACCACCATCAGCACCACCCCGAACGCCGCGGCCACGCCGACGTCGGACAGCCTGAGGCTGGAGAGGATCTCGATCGAGATGGGCCGCGTGTCGTAGGTGTAGAGCAGGATCGACGTCACGAAGTCGCCGAGCGCGGTCACGAACGCGAGGCTCGCCCCGGCGGCGAGCGCGGGCCGGAGCAGCGGCAGCGTGACGCGCCACAGGCGACGCCACCGGCCGGCACCGAGCGACTCGGCGGCCTCCTCGAGCGCGGGGTCGAGCTGGCGGAAGCCGGCCAGCAGCGCGCGACCCGTCAACGGCAGGCTGCGGACCAGATAGGCCAGGGGCAGGATGGCGGCGGTGCCCACCAGCACCCAGCGCCCCGCCAGTGGGCTCCGGACGCTGAACAGCGTGGCCAGACCGATGGCCACGACGGTGCCGGGGACCGCCCAGGGCAAGGCGAGCAGCGTTTCGATCGCCCGGCGCAACGC
>Ga0153915_10001184_pt1 | contig 24093 bp, 19 predicted proteins | sample Opewatmetagenome_2_FD_107003 | JGI IMG/M metagenome (GOLD analysis project Ga0153915, IMG submission 107003) | Freshwater wetland microbial communities from Ohio, USA - Open water 3 Core 3 Depth 3 metaG | ecosystem: Environmental > Aquatic > Freshwater > Wetlands | place: USA: Ohio, Lake Erie...
CGACCATCAATGGTCTGTGGCTATCTGGGACAATGCAGAACCAGATCCGAGGGTCTCTAGCGTAAAGAGTGCAGCCGAAGCAATGAGGAGATTCTCCACAGACACAATAATAGCAGTCGGTGGGGGCAGTGTCATGGACACTGCTAAGGCGGCATGGGTTCTCTATGAACATCCTGAGATTCAGCTCGAAGCCATCACTCCACTGCAGCCGCTTGACCTGCGACATAAGGCGAGACTCGTTTGCATACCTACGACCGCAGGCACTGGTTCTGAAGCCACAAAGGCGGTCGTGATTCGAGAGGATCAAACCGGACGCAAGTTTGCAACAAACAATGCGGAACTCTGCCCGGACATTGCTATTCTCGAGCCGGGTTTCGTGAAAGGGCTTCCAAAAGAACTCACTGCCTACACGGGCCTAGACGCACTCACACACGCGGTGGAAGCATATGTTTCAGTTTGGAAGAATGACTTCTCGGATGCATGCACGCTCAAGACAGTTCAGATGGTTTTTGAATGGCTGCCGAAATCAGTCGCAGACCTCACGGACCTTCAAGCGAGGGAAAAGATGCTGATTGCAGCTGACCTTGCAGGTATGTCTTTCAGTAACTCTCAAGTCGCACTCGGGCACTCCTTGGGACATAGTCTCGGCTCTGTACTCAGAGTACAGCACGGGCTCGCTGTGGGTCTGTCGCTTCCTTTGACCATCGAGTACAACTGTAAGGACAAGCCCGAAACCGCAAAGCTGTACGCTGAGCTTGCAGCACTCGTCGGTATCAAGAAAGCCGATCCTGAGCTAGCTGCAAGAGCCTTCGCTAAGAAGATAAGACAGCTGCAGGCCAGTGTTGGTTTTCCAACCAGTCTAAAGAAGGCAGGCGTCTCCGAGAAGGACTTCAATGACGGGCTGGACAAGCTCGTTCAGTATGCAATGATGGATTCGAGCATAACAATGAACCCGCGGGACATAGATAGCGGTGGAATCCGCAAGATGTATGAATACATGTACAGCGGCACTCCAGTTGACTTCTAAGAGGCGAAGAGAGTGAAAGGTTACCGGGGTAAGATTCTGCGAGTGGACCTTGCTTCGGGGGCTAATTCCGTCACGCCGTTGGATCCGGACATGGCTCGGGATTTCATCGGTGGGGCCGGACTTGCATGCAGAATGCTCTACGACATGGTCGATGCAAAGACGGATCCACTGGGACCCACCAATCCTATTTTGATTATGAATGGACCCTTCTGTGGGACAATGGTGCCCTGCGGCAGCAAGACATCTGCCTGCTCGAAGTCACCACTGACGGGACTGTGGGCACACAGCACATTTGGAGGACACTTAGGGGCAGACATCAAGTTCGCTGGATACGATGGCATAATGATTCTTGGCCAGTCTAGGAAGCCCGTCTACCTGTTCATCGACGATTCCAAGGTTGAGATTAGAGATGCGAAACACCTCTGGGGCAAAGATACGCAGCAGGTGTGGGAGACCCTCAAGACCGAGACCGGTTTCAAGAACGCCGGTATTGCACGCATTGGGATAGCTGGAGAAAACCTTGTGAAATACGCGAGCATTATCATAGACCACTTCAGAGCGGCGGGTAGAACCGGTCTTGGGGCAGTCATGGGTTCAAAGAAGCTGAAGGCGATTGTCGTAAACGGCACGGACAGGAAAGTGCCAGTTGCAGATGAGCCGAAAATCGCAGAGCGTAGCAGGCAACTGAATGAGGAAAAGAAGGATACTGCCACATTCATGATGTACTCATCTGTGGGCACTGCGGGCTACGTCGACATGGCGACAGATATGTACGGCTCATTTACGGCCGGTTACTATAGTGTGCCCGATTTCTCTACTTACAATATCGGTGGGTCTGCGGTCAAAGAGAGAATCCTAGTCGGCAAGACAGCATGCTTCCGTTGTCCCATCGGTTGCGGTCGTGTAATCGAAATCAAGGAAGGGAAATACGCAACCGGCCGCTTCGCGGGTCCCGAGCTCGAAGTCACTGGCACGATGGGAGCTCAGCTACTCAATAACAACCTTGAGGCTCTATGCTATGCCAACAAGCAGCTCGACCTGTTGGGAATCGATACTATAACGGGAGGAAACGTAGTAGCATTCGCTTACTACCTGTTCAAGCAGGGGAAGATTACGGCGAAGGACTTGGATGGCGTAAAACCAGAATGGGGAGAGATTGATTCTGCTTTGGCCCTGCTCCACAAGATAGCAAAGAGAGAGGGTGTGGGCAATCTGATGGCTGAGGGAAGCCTTGCCTTCGGAAACAAGTTCGGCATGGGAAACCTAGCAGCCCAGGTCAACGGGCTCGAATTGGCCCAGCACGATGTGCGTGGATTCTCAGGTATGGCAATGACCTATGCAACTTCTCCCCGAGGAGCATGCCACATGACTGCGGATATGTACAATGTTCAGATGGGTCAAGGAGACGAGGGGTTTGGCATTGATAGTCAAGACAGGTTCGCGAACGAAGCCGATCTAGTTGCCAAGTTTCAGGACTTCAGATGCCTTACCAATTCAGCTGTGATGTGTAATTTCTATCCCATAACATCAAACGAGCTCGCTGAGCTCCTCACTCTGGTCACCGGGTGGACGTATTCAGTTGATGACCTGAAGCGTGCAGGTGAGAGAATATTCACTATTATGCGTCTCTTCAATCTCAGGATGGGCTACAATCCCAAGAACGAGAAGCTACCTGACATTGTTCTTCAACCTCTGAAGGGGCCATCAGAAGGTCACGTGCCCGATGTGGAAGCTCACCTCAACAAGTGGTATCAGTACAGGGGATGGGACAGGAAGACCGGAAAACCACCCAAGTCCAAGATTAAGGAACTAGGCCTGTCAAGCCTGCAATCTCAGTAGTCGCACCCGTGTCATGGTCACTCCCCAGTATCTGAATCGCGAGCCCTTCACAAATCTCTACTCAAGGTCTCAGGATACAACTGGTTACGCGGCCTCTTGAGTCAAACTGCACGCCCTCCAACTCCAGGAGCCTTCTCTTCATCTCCAATCCACCTTGAAAGCCACCGAGTGAACCGTCGGATCTTACTGCTCGGTGACATGGCACGACTATGGGAAAGGGATTCCTTGCAAGAGCACTGCCCACAGCCCGCACGGCTCCTGAACCGATTTTCTTTGCCACCCAAGAATAAGAAGCAACGGTACCTCGGGGAACTTCTCTCTCGGCCTTGAGCACCTTGAGCTGGAATGAGTAGCAAACGGACGGGTCCACGAACTCAAATGGAATTGTGACATCGTTGCCTTCTAGGAAATCGCGAACAAGAGAACAGAGTCGTGGCAGGGCTTTCTCAATCTCAGTCGCGGCACCATACTCATGTCTGATTGCCCTTTCAATGAATGACTTAGAACTAGGGAGATAGATCTTGATGGCTCTCAACGCGGGCTCATTATCGCCGAAAACAATCCCGCTGTATCCCATCGCGGTAGAGAACACTGCATAAATCATCCGTTCGCGCCTCAGACTCAATCATCGATATCCGACATCAAACAAACAAGATTCAACTCTAAGACCTGCCACGGCGCATTATGCCTTTAGATCCGGCAACGCGGTCAGCAGCTCCTTCAGCAATCGGTAGAAGATTGCCACATCAGGGACGTGAAGCCTCTCCTCTGGTGAATGAGCATTCTGAACCGTAGGCCCTATGGACACCATCTGCATTCCCGGAATCCGCGCTCCAATTATCCCACACTCCAGACCAGCATGAATGGCCTCAATCATGACCTCGCGTTGCAGGACGGACTCATAGTGGCTCTTTACGAACTGAAGGAATTTGCTCATGGGTTCTGGCTTCCACCCGGGATAGGCAGGCAGCTTCGTAATACTCCAGCCGCCCAGCTTTGCCAAGTCGACAAAAGAACTGCGTAAGGCCTCCAGTTCCGCATCAACACTGCTGCGCGTCGACAAATGGAACATGATTTTCGGCCCTTCGGTCTTGGCAATCGCGAAGTTGCAGGAAGTCTCAACGAGGCCCGGCACATCAGGCGAAAATCGAATCGGTCCGTGAGGAATAGCGTTAGCTGTCGACAAGATTCGTGAGGAATCCTCCACGGAGAAGAATGGAGCAGAATCAGACTTCGCCCACTCAATCTTCAGATTTGGCTCGAGAGGCGATGCATTTCCTGCAGTATTCTTGTAGTATGCGAACAGAGCTGCTTTCTCCGAGGTAAGGAGTTGTTCTGCCTGTACTGCCTTCTCACCAGACACAGCGAACTTCGCCTCCGCTTCCCTTGTTATGGCATTATGCTTCGTGCCCCCGTTCCAATAGCAGAGACCCAGCCCGACTTCCCTGCTGACAAGCGAGAGGAGGCGGGCCACTATCTTGTTGGCACTTGCTCTAGGAAGATGAATATCAACACCTGAGTGACCGCCCTGAAGACCTGACACATTCAACCTAATGAACTGCTTATCCTTCCCAGGTCGCTTCGTTTGTGAAAGCTCCTTGGTTAGCTCTATGTCTCCACCTCCAGCAGAGCCTATTGTAATGTAGCCCATCTTCTCCGAGTCCAGATTGAGCATCATTCTACTCCGGATGCCGAAGCTTTTCGGATCCAATGCAAAAGCACCAGTGAGCCCAGTCTCTTCATCCACCGTATACAGAATCTCCAGAGGCCCGTGCACATTGTCCTTGCCGCGGTCCGCAAGAAGCGCGAGAGATAGGGCCACTCCTATTCCGTTGTCTGCACCAAGTGTGGTTCCATCAGCGCTGACCCATTCCGCGTTCTTGTCCATCCTGACAGGAATCGGAGTGTTCTGGAAATCAAACCCTCCCGCGCGGTTAGTCTCACATACCATGTCCAAGTGCCCTTGAAGCAGAATGGGCGGGCATGATTCCATGCCGTGGGTGGCAGGCACCCTGACAAGCAAGTTTCCTGCAGCGTCTTCGACTACAGCATAGGGTATAGTAGCTGCTTTCGACTGATCGGCGACCCACTTCTTAATGGCCACCCTGATTTTCGCTTCCTTCTTTGATTCCCTTGGCGTACTCGCTAGAAGGTTCTCGAAAATCCTCCACACAATGCTGGGCTCAAGTTTCTCCAGTACCATCTTTCAATTCCTCGACAGGGGAACAGAGTAGGGTGACCTTCACCCAAAGACTGGTCCTTAAACTTGTCCCCGAACGAGAAGCAGTATTGAAGAAAATGGAGAATGTGTCTTCAGTGGAGCACACGTACATCGCATGCTCTGGTCAGCAAGGAACTACGAATATGTTTCCAGATTCCTTAGGGAACTAGAAAAAAAGGAAAGGGACCGAAGTCCCTATAGACCCTTAGTTCTGACTGCGATGATCATCAAGAGCCAGCCAATCAGAAGGAGGATGAATCCCCACAGACCAAGGCCTGCAAAATAGCCCGCGTAGTCCACTAGCCACAGGATTATGCCTAATAGGCCCAAGATGAGCGCCACAATCCATGTGCTTGTCTTTATCATGTTCATCTTTCGGTTACTCCTAGCAAGAGAACAAACTTCTTACCTTGCGGGACGCTTTATCTGTCTTTTCATTCCTCGCTAGAAGCGAATAGGAGGTCTGCTGTGGCAGACGATTCATTCTTGACATTTGGCCGGTTTTAGACCTCGAAGCCTGCGAAGAAGCCATCTTGCCCCTATCGCATCGGTCATGCCACAGAATAAGAATGCCTCATGCACTTGCCCCCTCGCGACACGGAGCTCCAGGTCACAGTCGTGGGGGGCCTATCCCAAGTATGCGGCGTAAGGCTCTCTATGGATGGTACAAGCGACACGCATACCCTCGTCAGCTCTAAATGCTGAGAAGGCGCCTCTTATATTGAGGATACAATCAAAACCTAAGCTATGCTATCGAGTACTAGTACAAAGATCGGACTGATTGTGGCCCTTGCAGTTGTGGTCGGTGCCATTCCTGTCGGAATATACGTGCTCAATATCCCAGCCACGACAACCCAAGACACAGTCAAGGTTACACTACTCTACAATGCAGGTGTCATGATTGAAGCGAACGAATTGCGGATATACATCGACCCTGTTGAGCTTCCAGCCAACTACTCGGACCTTCCCGCAGATGCTGTGTTGATAACCCACGACCATGGAGATCACTACAATAGCTCTATCGTCCAGATGCTCCAGAAGCAAGGAACTATCAATGTGTTTCCAGAAATGATGACAGGTGCCATCGCCGCCTTCTCTGGAATCGGCGTGAGCCCGATGGATCACGTCCAAGTTGGATCACTTAATATCACAGCCTTCTATATGTACACATTCGCCCCTGAGGGATACAATGCAAGCCATCCAACAGAGAGCAATTACACGAGCTACATAATAGACATCGATGGTTTCACCATATTCCATGCTGGCGACTCGAAGAACATACCAGAGTACGAACAGCTTGTTGGAGGAATCGATCTCGCATTGCTTCCCTTGGGACCCGGTTGCCAGACAATGTATAGGGAAGAAGTGGTCGACGTCATCCAGTTGATCCTACCAAAATACATGGTCCCAATCCACTTCGCTGGAGAAGAGGATGTCGTGTTTGTCGTGCTCTACGACGACGAGATAACGTCGACGACTGATTGTCAGTTAGTGCATCTACCGTATTTCGGGGTCCACATCTTCGAGGTCTGACGGAATAATCAACATCGAATCGGAGCATTGGCAGCAATAGGCAGAATGGACATCGGACGTACGTGCCTGCGATGGTGCGTTTCAGTCGCGGTGCTTCGGATGTTTCATGCTCACTCGTGGCAGGAGTAGAGAGGTCAAGAGGCTCGGCTCTGACCTCCAATGAGAGACAAGCAGGTTTTTCACCAGGCTCCGACCACATTGGCAGGTGAGGAGAGAGATATGTCATGGTTTGACCCTTCGATTACGACATGGCTTCGGACTCTAATGCCATGGCCTCTGGTGTTTATTCTGTTTACAGGACTAGGTGAAGACATCTTCTACGTGGCACTCGTGCTCGTAGGCTTCTGGGCCTACAAGAAGAAGGAGTCCATACTTGTAGTGTGGGTTCTCCTAGTTTCCGTTCTTTCCAACTATTGGGTAAAGCTGGTCGTGGCAAATCCAAGACCTAATCCATCATATTGGTGGACGGGAATAGACGCAAGCAACTACAGCACACCCAGTGGACATGCTCAGAACTCAGCCATGCTGTTTGGTTGGCTGGCAGTAAAAGCAAAGAGATGGTGGATGTATCTTCTGGCAGTCGTCTTGACCGTGCTAATCGGGGTATCAAGGGTCTATCTAGGCGTGCACTACCTCGGAGACGTAGTGCTGGGATGGGCACTGGGTCTCGTTCTGCTCTCTATTCTCCTGTTGATGGAGAAGCCGCTTTCCAAGACTCTGTCCCGATACAAAACGGGGTATCTGTATCTGGCCTTGTTCCTGTTCGGTTTGGCTGCAACTTTCATCAGCACCTATCTCTTGCCGCAACCGCCAGAAGACAACTTCGGCGCACTTGGCGGCCTAACCATGGGCGTTGCTTTGGGACTGCTGCTGGAGAGAAGGTTCGTGAATTTCACGGTGGAACCACTGAACGGACAGAAATGGCGGTTGGTGCTGCGTGTTGTGATAGGCCTCATGCTTGTGATTGGCACCATGTTCGGGCTGGCACCGTTCCTTCCGACAACCGAGGTCTGGCTCAGGGCTCTGCGATATGCTTTGGTGGCAATCGTCGGAGCGTTTGTGTGGCCTGCCATCTTCAAGGCCGCAAGACTGTGATTCATCTGTTTCGTGAGTGCCCGGATTCTTGACACTGCAATGTGTGCTTCACAACAGGGATCCGCGCCCTCACTTCATCTTCTTGTATTCCTCAGTCACGAGCGACCAGAGCAAGTCAGGCTCGTCGCTCGCAATTGTGGTGCCCTTGTTGGCAAGGTAGCACCAGCCAAAAACAGAGTCGACCCCCAATCGAACGTACTCAGGAACCAAAGAAGCGACTGCTTTCTCTTGGCCCATGGGAAGCCTGAACATCTGAATCCATAGCTGACTACGCTTTCGATATCGCTTAGCGGTGGCAACTGTCTTCTTTGCCATTTCAATGGCCCAAGACCGATTCTCTCCGAAGACGCTGAAATAGGGGTCGCTGGCGAACATGTCGACTTCCTTGATTGCTGCGAGCCTGTCCCAATCGGGCATCCCCATCGAACCTACCGAACTCGGAATGACGCACACGCACGTTTCTATGGAACTCCTCGATTGTTTGATGATTTTGCACGTTGCCACCAAGAACTCGTACATGCTCTGCTCGCGGAATGTGCGTACTTCCTCATCGTATTCTGCAGGCATGGGCAACCCCATATCGTGCTCATACTTGGCTTGGCACGCATCGCATACGCATGTGAATTCCGATTCCGACAACATTGGGTAGTAGTGAGGCTCGTCAAGGAATACACCGTCGATCTTCATCTCTCTGGTTACCTTTCGAACGCGTTCATAGAAGTAGTCCTGAAACTCCTTCCTGTTGATGCATGCCGCTGGCACTGCCTCTCTTGACTCTGCAGTGATTTGTCTCTTGCCGTGATTCTCATGAAGGAAAATGGATGGCGGCTCGCCACCAAAGATTCCTCCGAATGCCCAGAAATTGAACCATACCCGCAAGCCCACATCCTTCGCCTGTTCGACGATCTGTACGAGGTTGGGATACCAATACTCAATATCATCTTCTGAAGCTGCAACCAAGACAGAATTGCAGTTGTTGGAGACCATCTCTTCAAAGTCTGCTCTTGCATGCTTGGGTTGCTTCGAGTGATGCCATGCAAAACCGAGCTCAACCATAGATCTATCCACCTCGAATTCGACGGGTCCGGAGATGTGTCATTCGCTAGAGCAGCGTGCCAAATGAATAGTTCGCCGCACCAATTTCTCGGCAGATTCAATAACTACGCTAGACAGGATTTTCACAGTGAGAATATGAGTCGCATATCTAGTACTCCACTTCTGAGTCCGCTTTACCCCAAATCACCTTACCATTACATTGGGTCTAAGCTGTTCTTGGCATTGTTCAACCCGACAGACAAGTCCCTTCAGAAACTGCTACCGCCAGAGCTGCGGCCTTCAGACTTGAAGCTCGCCGGTCTCATGTTTGCCAAGCAACCGTGCAAAGAATCGGGAACATTCATGGAATCGAGCGTCCTTGTCCAGTGTGTGTTCGACAATCCCGAGACAAAACAGGAGGAAGTAGGCGTGTATTTCCCATACGCATATGCAGACACGGATGTTGCTCTTGCCTCTGGTCGGGAAATGTGGGGATACCCTCGGAAGCTAGCCAAGATCTCGCTCAACCTTCGCGGCGATAAACTGGTGGCGACCACGGTCAGAGGACGTAACACGTTGCTCAAGGCCACTTGCACACTCACAGATGAAGGCCAATGGATCGACAGCGGGCCGAACATCAACATCAAGATGATACCGAGCGTTGATGGACTGGGTGCAGATGTCGCGGCCATCACAACAGCTTACTTGACTTACGACGTGAAGAAGGGTCGCTCAGGCTCGGCAGAAATCGAGATTAGCAGTGGGCCACAAGATGACCTCAGCACAATCGAAATAGAGAATATAATGATGGGACTCTACTTCGATGTTGACATCACTGTACCTCAAGGCAAGGTCGTCAAGAAGCTTTCACCCTGAGCCACAGCAAAAATGCAGAACCCGAGTTTCAAAGGTACTTAGTCGCTTCAATTTGAGCCAACTTAACCCCGGCGCCATGTGCATAAGTTTTCATGATTTGCAGACAGACAATCGAGAACACTGGAAGCACTAAGTACGTAAAGAGGGGATTGAAGAAGAACCCCACTGCTAGCATCAAGGACACTCCGCCAAATCCCAGGAGCATCGGTGCGAATTGAGCGCGGAGTATGGACCAGCCCCTTATCGGCATTTGGGCAGCTGAACCCCTCTGCCTAAGTATCATGCGTTCGGCCTTGAAGTCACCTCCTATGGCCGCCGCATTCGCTGCGATAGCACCAGATGCAAGAGTCACAAAGAGACTACTAGCTGCAATCGCAGGCAAATATATGAGCATTGACTGTGAGAGAAACGCGATTATGATTGAGAAGACAACGGTTGCCCCTAGCGTGAAAGGCAGGGCACTGTAGATTTTGCCCTTGACGTAGTCCTCCATGTTTGCCGCAGCAAGTTGTAGATTCATGAGGTTCTTACCTTCATATACAATCTCGTATCCAGCAAAGTACACTCCGTATGAGATTGCGAATGGAATGAGAGCAACAGCAAGTAGATATGGAGTCAAGACAAGCGACTGCTCGCCAACAGCGAAAATCGGCAGCACAATCCAGATTACTATTCTCACCGGGCCGAGCAAATACTGAGACAGCACTCGAGCCTCACGTCGCACAGAAGTGATGTTGTACCAGATGGATACGCCAATGGTTGTGTTGGTAGCCGCTATCGGGATTGCTCTGGGAGCCCACATCGGGTGAAGGACGGGAACCAGTTTTTTCGAGCTTCTTTTGGACCCGACAGCCAACCAGCCGCTATAGTGTGCTCTCTCACTTAGTATCGAGTTAGCACGTAGCAGAGCAAACGAGCTCAATGCAAAAGCGAGTGCGAGAACGATGTCCTGAACGGTGAGCGGCAGGCCGACAAGAAGGCCAAGCGAGAGAACACTGGCGGCATAGCCGGGCGTGATGTTAGACGAGAACCCGAGACTTCTAGCGAGGTTGATTAGCCATTCAAACACCTGTCCACCCGAGTCGCCATAGTAGATAGAGTAATACCAGTAGGCACTGAAGATGATTGCTCCTCCTGATAGGACGAAGTAACCGACTTGTTTGAGTGCACGCCTGCCGGCCAGCAACCGTGTGAAGATGAGACCGATTAGACCGCCCAGCGACACACCTAATGAGACGAGCATTAGCGTCATGAACACGAACAAGGGGGCAGAAAGGAGAGCGAGCCTCGCTGCCGAGATTAAGGAAAAGCCCACAAAGATGGGAATTCCTATCGTCAGCCAGAGGATGGAATTATAGAGAACCACCAAGACAGTCTTCTCCAAGAATATTGAGCGCATTGAAACAGGCATTACGAGCAGGTACTCCATCTTAGCACTGTTTCCCACCGTTGTCGCAGACACCATTATCGAACTCAAGAAAGCAAACAGAACAATCGCATTGAAAATCGTTGCACCGAGTCCAGGGTCGCTGATGACGGCGCCCTCAACATAGGACCATATCCGGGGCCCCACGAGAACGATGATTAGCGAGATTCCTATAACGAACGACCCGAGAGCTACAAGGGGAATCAGACGTCGGAACGAACTTCTCTTCTCACTGCGCTTACCCTTGACTGACGAGGGACGAAAGCTCTGTCTCAGGTCCAATTTCAAGAGAGTCAGGACATCTGAGGTCAACTCGACTCACCGGATCCTCTAAGATACTGGGCAATCCGCTGCATATCGGGTCCGCCCGTTAGGGCTAGGAATATCTCTTCTAAGTTCCTCTGACCCTCGGCCATCATCCTCAGTTCGTCCATCGTTCCCTCGGCAATCATGCTTCCATCCTTGATTATGCCGATGCGGACACACAGTTCCTCAGCAATCTCAAGTATGTGTGTGCTCATCAGTATGGTGGCCCCTTTAGAGCGAAGTCCGTTTAGAATCTCCTTTATTGTCGCGGCACCTCTCGGGTCAATTCCAGCTTGAACTTCGTCAAGAATGAGGATCTTGGGTCGATGAACCAATGCCGCTACGAGGCTAATCTTGCGTGACATACCCTTAGAATACGTCTCTATCAGGTCGTTGCTCGCATCCGATATGTCCAGCAGAGTGAGCAATTCCTCTATGTCCTGCTGGCGTTGAGAACCACGGGGCATGCGCCAAATATCGGCAACATAGTTGATGAATTCCCAGCCGGTCAGCCGCTCTGGCAAGACAGGTTCTTCCGGAACGTAGCCCATCACACGCTTCGCAGCCACTACGTCATTGATGATATCGTGCCCCGCTATTCGCGCTGTCCCGGATGTCGGTCTCAACAAGCCAAGAAGCATCTTCATCGTCGTGGATTTTCCCGAGCCATTCGGGCCAAGAAGCCCGTAGATTTCCCCCGGTTCAACCTTGAATGACAGATCCTTCACAGCTGTGAATTCACTAAACGTCTTGGTCAGACCCAGCGACTCAATCATCTCAATCGAGGTTGACTAATCGGTGACAGCTTTTAGGTGTTAGCATGAAAGAACGAGATTCCTCGGACGTTGGGATTATTAGCCACCGTTCTTCAGCACGACATATGACCCTTGAGGAATGGAGACTACTGGACCTTGGTCCGGTAGACCCCTTGGACAGCCAGATCATATATGATGTGGTCGCTCAGGCAATTACTGAGAAGAAAGCGGATAATACGCTCATCATATGTTGGCCTGCGAAGCCTCTGGTTTGTTTGGGTTACTTTCAAGAGGCGGACAAGGACTTGGACCTCGCCTTCTGCCGCTCAAACAAGATTATCGTTACACGCAGAGTGATTGGAGGAGGAGGCGTCTACCTCGATGATGGACAGATGTTCTATCAGGTGATTGGCAGGATAGACAGTCCGACGACTCCAAGGAGTATCGACGCGTACTATCAGAAGTTCCTTGAGGCGCCTGTGCAAGCCTACAGGAACTTGGGCATTGACGCGGAATACAAGCCCGTTAATGATATTCAAGTTGGCGGTAAGAAAATCTCCGGTAATGGAGCGGGAGATGTCGGTGACGCGAGAATCCTAACGGGCAACATGATTTTCGTCTTCAACTTCGATATGATGGTCAAGGTTCTAAAGGTTCCCGACGAGAAGTTCCGGGACAAAGTAGCTAAGAGCCTCAAAGAGCGACTTACGACAATTCTCCTTGAAAAAGGCAGTCTGCCTGACAGGAACAGAGTAAAGGAAGACCTCTTGCGCCTCTACGAGACAACTCTTGACATTGACCTGAATAGGGGTAGTCTGTCAGCATGGGAGAAGAAACGGATGGCCAAGCTCCGATCCAAGTATGTCTCTGACGAGTGGCTACACTGGCATGGCGATAGAGTATTACATGATGCAAGGACTGTGAAGATATCGGCTACATCCACAGTCGGGACTGCAAACCACAAGGCACCCGGAGGACTGATTAGAGTTACAGTCGAGGAAACCGAAGACACGATTCGAGACATAGTCGTGAGCGGAGATTTCTTCCTTGTGCCTTCTGATTCGATTGCAGCTATTGAACATGCGTTACTGGGAGCCAAAACGACTGGCGACGATATCATCGACCGATTAAGGAAGACTTACGCGGACATCAGAATCGATTCTCCAGGGGTAACCCCAGAGGATTTTGAAACAGCAATTAGGCTGGCACTAGGTCCGAAGTAGGCAGACCATGCCTACCGCGCACCAAGTAGCGCTAATCAAGAATGAGACCATGGTTTCAAGGCGATTACCAAAAGACACATTGATGTCAAAGATTGGGTTGAAAGCAATGATAGCAGCTCAACCTTTCCTTGTTACGGCACCCGGACGGGTGTGTTTGTTCGGAGAGCATAGCGACTACATTGGACTTCCCGTGATTCCGGGTGCTATAGATCGATGCATTACCATTTCGGGAAAACCGGGAGAGGGTTCAGAGATTAGGGTACTCTATAGTGACCTCAAACAAGCGGACTCATTCCGAATCGGTGAGAATCTGTCGTATCGGCAACGTCGTGACTACCTCAGGAGCGCCTTCAACGTGGTCGCGCGACAAGGGCTCATTCCAAGGACGGGTGCTGAGCTCGCCATAGCTGGGAACATCCCGATAGCCGGAGGGCTATCAAGTTCATCAGCGCTCACGGTCGCGTCGGTGATGACCGCCGCTCATCTGGCAGGAGAAGACTTGGACCCAGAGAGACTAGCCAATCTTGCATTCCAAGCCGAGGTTCGCGAGTTTGGGGAGAGCGGGGGTATGATGGACCATTTCGCCTCGGCGTACGGGGGATTAATCCACGTTGACTGCGGCAGACAGAACAAGCTCACAAGAATCGCAGCAAGCCTCGATGGGTTGGTAATTGGAGATTCGCAAGAAAAGAAGAAGGACACCGTGGGTGACCTCACTACAATCAGGGCGACGGTCGAAGATGGCTATAGGCGACTGTCGAAGGCTATACCGGGATTCAATCAGAGAGAGACTCCACTTAAGCTGGTATCTAAGCACATAGACACGTTGCCCTTAGATTGTCGATTGATGACTCTCACGACAATACGCAACAGGGATCTCACTGCGCGAGCACTCAAGGTGCTGAGTTCCAAGAAACCGGACCCTCGCATAGTTGGCTCAATGCTGAATGAACACCATGTCCTGCTAAGGGATGGGCTTCATCGATCAACAGCCAGAATCGAGGAGCTCATCTCGGCGGCCAAGGCAGCCGGTGCGCTTGGGTGCAAGATAAACGGAAGTGGCGGGGGAGGGACCATGCTTGCGTATGCACCCGGTCATGAGAAGGAAGTGGCCGAGGCTATCAGGAAGGTTGGTGGAATACCCTATCTGACAAGGATTGGTCAGGGTGCCAAGTTGACAGCTGTCAAGTAGCTCCGCCTTGCTGACCTGATAGTTCTCTCATTCGAGCATTCACTGTTGTCAGTATCTCATCCTTGAGCTCTTGACCACCTGATGTCAGCCTGTCAACTTCATCGCTCATTCTCTTCATGAACGGCTTGTCATGTATGTTTCCAAGATTAATGCGCACATTAAGCGCTGCGCCTTCTATGGCTCCAAAGAGAGCAATAGCCGCAACGCCGGCGTCAGTAATTGCATTTGCATTGCCCTTTTCGGCAACCACCTTCGCACGTTCGAGAGCTTTGAACGAGTGCTGCATTGTCTGCAACGGGATTTCGGATGCGTGCTTTGTTGCCGCCTCAATCTTGTCAGCCTTTGTTCTCTTCTCGACATCCGTGGTTTCGGGCAGTCTAAAGGCAGACAGAACATCCTCGAATGCGGCAGAATCCTTCTCCACGAGATCCATCAGAATGCCACGCTCTGTTTCTGCTGCATGCCTCAGTTCAATCATCTCTTCGTGGACAGCAGCGAACTTGCGGCCCGAAAGTGAGAGGCCACTTACCATACATACAAGACCCGCACCATAGGATCCCATGACGGCTGCAACGCTTCCTCCGCCCGGAGTGGCACTTGCGCGTCTGACCTCATCACCGAATTCGATCAGCGACATCTCTGTGAAGGTCTTCTTGGTCGGTTCCTGTGCGCCGGCCAAGTAGTAGAGATCGAGAATCATTGATTCCTCGAGCTTCTCGACCTGGAAATAGTACCTAAGCGCGTCAATAAGTGCAAACAACGGCACCATGCCAACAATTTCGGTTTCGACAACTGCGGCACCATGACGGCGTGCCTCCATGCGCACTACTTCCAGAGCTTGATGCATTTTCGTGAGTCTAGGATTTGTTAGGTTCATTGAAATCTGGGTCATGTCCTTCTTGGGCAAGTCAAGGCCCATCGCTTGAACGTAGACGAACCCGCCCGCACTTGCCTTCACTGCGTCTGCGCAGGCTTTGGCGACTCTCAAATCTGTCGTGTTCAAGTTGGCATTAAATGCAATCAGGAAGTTGCGAGCGCCTGACGCGGTACAGCCCGCCGTCGGGTGAATCTTCTTTGGCCCATAGTCCGGATCTTTGGTCGGATCCGTGCCGATTAGCTTCCTTAGCCCCTCGAACTCGCCCTCTCTGACATTAGGCAAATCAACACGGTCCGGTCGCGTCGCAGACTTTGCATACAAGTATACCGGTACATTGCAGGCCTTCGAGAACTCCTGAGCGAATTCCTTAGAAAGCTCAATACACTCTCCAATTGTGACTCCGTGAAGTGGTATGAAGGGCACAACATCGACTGCTCCCATCCTTGGATGAGCGCCCTTGTGCTTGTTGAGATCAATCTTCTGAACAGCAAGCTGAGAGGCTTTCAAGACCGCTTCCTTGACTTTCTGCGGCTCCCCTATGAGAGTGAATACAGACCGATTATGGTCCTGATCGTACTCAACATCCAGAAGCTTCACGCCTTCGACACTGCGCATCGCCTCAGCCAGAGCATCGATGACCTCCTTTCGTCGGCCTTCGCTGAAGTTTGGCACGCATTCTACTATCTTCACGCTTGTCACCGATGGGGACGCTGGGGAAACCGGCAAAAAAGGTTTGGGCAGGCTACCATGCTGTCCCGGAGACTCAACTGGCGTATGTTCCCAAGTCGATTGCATCACTTGTCAAGACATTCGTCGCTGCCCTTTCGAATGCGTAGGCCGAGAGAACGTTCTTTAGCAGCATAGTGATGGTCATGGGACCTACTCCTCCCGGAACCGGCGTTATGAATGCCACCTTATCTTTCATGCCTTCGAGATCACAATCGCCGTTCGGAGTAGCTACATCAATCACAATCGCCCCTTGCTTGACCATGTCAGCGGTGATGAAGTACGGGTCTTCCTTCGATTTGCGACGACCAATAGCGGTTATGAGGATATCAGCCTGCCTTGTGAACGAGGGGAGATCTACCGTCTTGGAATGGCAGACCGTCACTGTGAGGTCCCGGTTCAGCAACATTAGAATCAAAGGCTTCCCAACGATTGTCGACCTGTTAACTACGACAGCATGTTTTCCTTGCAGTCGACTGCAGAGATGATCGAGAATCGTCACGATGCCTTGGGGAGTTGCAGCACCGAGCAGCTCGCTGCCATAGAAGAGTCGGTAGATGTTGGTTGGCGAGAAACCGTCGACATCCTTCATAGGCTCGATTGTGCTGATAATTCGTTCTTCATTGATATGCTTGGGCAGAGGAAGTTGGACAAGTATGCCATGAACTGTAGCATCGCGGTTCAGGGTGCGTATCACCTCGATTAGCTCTTCCTCTGTAATGTTCTCGGGGAGGTTGAACTGCCCCGAGGCAATACCAACTCTTTGGCAAGCCTTGTGTTTCATACGGACGTACATTGTGGAGCCCGGGTCCTCACCGACCTGAACCGTGACAAGTTTCGGCGGTATCTCATTCATCTCTGTAAGACGAGCAATCTCCCGCATGATTTCCGCCTCAATATGTGCAGCCAGCTTCTTGCCACTGACAATCCGGTCCTCACAGAATGTTTCTACAGTAGCCTCCATAGTCGTCATGGATTCATCACCTAGAATACTCCGTGTATGTTGGCATTCTCATCCAAGCCCATATTGACTGCTGCGGGTTCCTTCGGCAAACCTGGCATGAGCATTATGTCACCCATGTAGACGACAACGAAACCTGCTCCAGCACTCACGTCTACTCCCCTAACAGACACATCAAATCCCGTAGGTCGTCCTAATAGCTTTGGATTATCGGAAAGACTGAACTGCGTCTTCGCAATGCAGATGGGCAGCTTTCCATATCCGCGCTTCTCGAGAGACTTGATATCGGACTCTGCATCCTCAGAATAAACGACCCCTCGCGCTCCGTATACCTTGGTAGCAACCTTACTGATTTTGGTCTTCAGGTCATCTTCCAGCTCGTAGGTGTAGGCAATCTTGCTTTTCTGACCAAGAGCATCAACGACCGCCTTGGCCAAATCCTTGCCGCCCTCGCTGCCCTTGGCATAGACTTCCGAAACTTCCATCTTCCAACCGCGTTTCGTACAGAAAGCTCTCAGTGTGGATATCTGGTCAGCATTGTCATCAGGGAACTTGTTGAGTGCAATAACAGCAGGCAGGCCAAAGGCCTTCACGTTCTCCATATGCTTCTCCAAGTTTCCCAGGCCCTTCTCAAGGACACCACCCCCATGACCCATCAGCGCGCGGATTGACGTAACAACGACAACTGCATCAACCCTGAAACCGCCAATCCTAGTGACTATGTTGATGAACTTCTCTGCCCCCAAGTCAGCACCGAAGCCGGCCTCGACAACCACGTAATCAAACAACCTCAGAGCAACGTCAATAGCCGTGATAGAATTCGTGCCGTGGGCAATGTTGGCAAAAGGACCAGCATGTATCAGGGCGGGAGTACCCTCAGATGTCTGAACGAGGTTGGGCATCAGTGCATCTCGTAGCAGAACACTCATCGCACCCTCGGCCTTGAGGTCGCTCGCATGAACCTCATCTAGCTTCACTGTGCGTCCGACGAGCACTCGTCCAAGACGCGCCTTGAGATCGTCGTAATCAGCTGCCAGTCCAAGAATGGCCATGATTTCGGATGCTGCAGTAATGACGAATGTGTCCTCACGAGGGAAACCATTTGCTTTTCCACCAAGCCCGACAGTGACTTTCCTCAACGATCTGTCATTCATGTCAATGGTCCGCGGCCAGTAGACTCTTCGCAGGTCAATGTCAAGCTGGTTGCCTTGGTGGATGTGATTGTCAATCATCGCAGAGAGAAGATTGTGAGCGGCAGAGACAGCAGGGAAGTCTGATGTGAAGAGCAGATTGATCTTTTCGAATGGGAGTACCTGAGACTTCCCGCCTCCCGCAGCACCTCCCTTTACGCCGAACACAGGACCGAGTGAGGGCTCTCTAAGGGTTACGACACCCTTGTAGCCCAGAGCATTGAGAGACATGGAAAGCCCTATGGAGTTCGTGGTCTTGCCCTCTCCGGCCGGAGTAGGAGTTGTTGCTGTCACGAGAATGAGCTTACCCTTTCGCTCACCGAGCTCCTTCCTGATCCCAAGGTCAATCTTTGCCATGTACTTGCCATATGGTTCAAGAAACTCGAGCGATACGCCAGCCTTCTGAGCGACATCTGCGATAGGAATCACGATACTGCACTGTCCGTATGTTATTGCGCCATAACGATTTTCATCCCTAGATAAAGAATGTCAATGAGACTAATGTCGTTCCAAAAGAAAATAAGACGGCCCGCTCTATTGCTATTCAGGTTTGATGAGTATGGAAAGAACACCGCTCGAGGCGTTACCTGACGCACTGCCCGATGGCATAGACATCGAAAAGTACGTAATCGGAACATATTACGTCGGCATCCCACCTATGTTCGATGCGAGAGACCTTGCGTGGGCTGCTGCAGTGGAGCAGAGCACGGGAACTTGGATTCCCGTACCCGGTGAAACTGTCGAGGTCCGCAAGAGGCACATTGCCAAGGTAATCGGAATCTACGAAGTGCCGTATCATGAGTACAGCCTGCCCAAGGACTTGGAACGTCGTGAGTATATCATACAGGTGGCTTTCCCGCACGAGAATTTCGGACCGCAGATTCCCATGCTACTCAGTACGGTAGTAGGCAATATCAGTATGGGCGGGCGAATAAAGTGCCTAGACCTTCGCTTCCCCAAGAGCTGGCTGAAATCATTCAAGGGCCCCAAATTCGGTATCAAGGGTCTAAGGAAGCTCACAGGAGTGAAAGACAGGCCGTTACTGAACAACATGATTAAGCCTTGTGTCTATCCCTCAGCAAAGATGGGAGCAGGCCTCTTCTACGAGGCCGCGGCAGGCGGAGCAGACATTATCAAGGATGACGAACTCCTGGCCAATCCTAGATTCAACAGTCTGGCCGAACGCGTTCCTCTCTTCATGGAAGCAGCCGACAGGGCTGATGCAGAGAAGGGAGAGAAGACTCTCTACACTGCCAATATAACAGACAGTGTGCCGCAAATCTTCGAGAATGCAGAGAAGGCACAGGAGTGGGGGGCAAATGCGCTCATGGTGAATTTCCTAGCCGTGGGCTATTCGGTCTTCCAACACATCTGTGAGGATCCATCAGTGAAGGTTCCTGTATTGGCACACATGGATATTGCAGGCGCACTCTATGAATCGCCCATAACAGGGATGTCCTCGAACTTGGTGATCGGCAAGCTGCCAAGAATCTGTGGTTCAGACATAACTGTCTTCCCTGCACCTTATGGTAAGGCGCCTATACTCAAGGAGAGATACCTCGGAATGGCGCACGAGATGGTCATGCCGCTGCTCCACATCGACCAGACGGCTCCAATGCCTAGCGGGGGAATATCGCAGGGTATGGTCGAGGAAGTCATGAATGATCTAGGACCGGATATCGTGATCGGCTCTGGTGGAGCAATACATGCTCATCCCAAGGGACCCCGTGCTGGTGCAACTGCATTCAGACAAGCAATTGACGCGAAGATGAAAGGAATACCAGTCAGCCAGTACGCAACCGACCATGAGGAACTGAGAGTCGCTATGGAGACTTATGGTAGCGGCAAGACAGGGTTCGAGCTATAGTCTTGGAGTAACCAGCACTGTACTGTTAGCTCCCTAAAACCGACCTAGGCTCGTGGGTGTCTACTATGAGCCTAGGCCCTGTATCCTCATTTCTTAAGACATCGCGCAAACCAAGCAGAATATTAGTGAGACTTGGCCCACACTAGAGGAGTTTGGTGAGCACACATGAATCCAGAAGGAGTGGCTGACAAAGAAGTCATAGACTGGCTGCTGTCTGAGGACAATCCCAGTGTGAGGTTCTGGGCGCTTCAAGATCTGAAGGACAAGACCCGGACAGACCCGCAGGTTGTCTCTGCACAGCGAGCAATAATGCAGTCGCCCTGTGTTAAGACAATCCTGGGAGCACAGAAGGCCGAGGGTTACTGGGGCAAGAAGGAAAGCATGTACCTTCCCAAATACACAGCCACAACACACACCCTCCTCATTCTCGCCGAGCTCGGAGCGGACTCGACACCTGCCATTCGTCGTGCCTTCGAGTTCATGTTCTCATTCCAGCGCAATTCGGGCCACTTCGGGGTTACTCCGCCAAAAACAGAGAAAGGAAAAGCTAGTACAGTAACAGATGGCTGCTGCTTTGACGGAAACATCCTGTACTATCTGATACACTTCGGTTATTTGGACGATGCTCATACCAAGAAGCTGATAGACTTCCTTGTTGGGGATCACTCCAGCAAGGACTATGGCTGGCGATGCCGCAGCTATCCAATCAATATAGCAGGAGTATTCCCTGTCAATTGCTACATGGGGGCCGTGAAAGTCCTCAAGGCCCTATCTACAATTCCCATGAACAAGAGGTCAAAGGATGTCCACAAAATCATTGAGGAAGAGACGGAGTCCATTCTCACTAATCGGGTCTACAAGTACCTCCGTGGACCGAAGGGCGAGCGCAAGGACAAGGAAGGCTGGAAACGATTTGGCTTTCCTCTGTTCTATCAGTCAGACGCGCTTGAGGTTCTTGACGTGCTGACTAGCCTAGGCGTTCACGACGCAAGAATGAAAGACGCAATTGACTTGGTCGAGCAGGCACGAAGACCTGACGGCCGGTGCCTCCTCAAGAACACCTACAATAGCAAGATGCTCTGTAACATTGAAACGAAGGGTCAGCCATCAAAATGGGTGACCTTGAGAGCAATGAGAGTCTTGAAGAGGTGGTATGAAGCTGGCACATGAGTCTGAACGAGTGTGTCGCATTCGGTGCTGAGGCCGCCCATCAGAGTTAATAATCGGTAACGAGCTCAATGGAAGGTTGGCATTCAGGAGGAATATTCGATGAAGCTCAAGCCGGTCACCTTGACCGAAGGCGAAATCGAACAAATGATATCCCATATCACGGATGGAGAAATCAAGGAAGCAGAGGAACACTCGCTTACTCCGCTCAAAGACAAGGTAATGTTTGAAGGAGAACCGGGTGGAGCTGTCATCAAGGACCTCAAGGGTAACAAGTACATTGACTGCACATCCCAAGCTTGGACATTGAATATTGGCTTCTGTGATCCTGACATTGCCTACGTGGCGGCTCTTCAGATGTCTCGCCTTTCTCACGTGAGGTATGGTTTTCCAACTGTACCGAGGCTCAAGCTATTGAACGAACTCACGAAGCTGTTCAAGATGCCGCGTGCGAGCTTCAACAACATGGGAGGAGGAGCAGCAGTCGAAACGGCCATGAAAGTGGCAATGCTGCGCAAGAAAGGCGCGGATACATTCATCACCACTTGGCGTGCTTACCACGGGGCCTCTCTGGGAACGATGGCTGCTAGCGCGTACATGCCTACAGCCACGCGCTTCCCCGGCTTTGGAAGAGAGCATTTCGTGAAAGTCCCTTACCCATATTGTTACAGGTGTTACCTTGGTCACGATAGGGAAAAGGAGGACTGCACAGGGGTCTGCGCAGAGTTTGTGAAGGAGACAATCAAGCACGGTGTGACTGGCCCCGTGGCAGGAATCCTTCTTGAGCCAATAAGCGGACCCGGAGGGCACATCGAAGCTCACACTCAGTACCTGAAGGCGCTCAAGGAGATATGCGAGGAGATTGATGCACTGCTCATATTCGACGAAGCGCAGACCGCCTTTGGCAGAGTTGGAGAATGGTGCGCCTCGGATTTGCACAACATGCGTCCAGATGTCATGTGCTTGACCAAGGCAATTGCCGGGGGAGTTCCCATGGGCGCCATACTTACGCGCGGAGACATCGTCGGATTCACTGAGTCCGAAGAGCACTCCACATTCGGCTCCAATCCAGTCATGTTTGCAGCATCTCTCGTGAACATCGAGATAATTAAGAGGAAGAAACTGCTACAGAGGAGCAAGATACTTGGCGAGAAATTCAAGAAGGGCATCTTGGAGCTTCAGGAAAAGTATCCGATTATCGGAGACGTGCGTTGTCCAGGACTCTACAAGGGAGTTGAGCTGGTTGAGGACCCGAAGAGCAAGACTCCTGCTGTAGAAGCAGCTAACAATTTCATCGAAGAGGGCTGGAAGCGCGGAGTGATATTCGACTACAACATGCCTAGTCTGTCACCTTGGGGGTACGACCTCAGAAACGTGATCAAGTTCAAGCCACCTCTTACAATCACGGAGGAACAGGTGGACAAGGTCCTCGAAGTGTTCGAGGAATGCCTGCGGGAAGTCACGAAATAGGGCGAGTATCTCTATTGATCTCGATTAGAGAGTGTCAGAGTCTTCACTCTATCTTCACTAGACGCATTTCACTATAGTCAGTAACGACCCTTATGTACCCTCGCAGAAGCTTGTCTACTTCAGGGTCGCCGGTGTCTACTTTCAAGGTGCCACCTTCAATTCCTGTCAGCTTGGAGGCGGTGCAGAGAACGCGTATGTTGTCGCGGCCTATGCGTTGGATTATGTGCGGGCTGATTTGTTGATTGCCTCGACCGAAGAGAACGCCTTGGTGACCTATAGGAGACACGACAATCCACGCCTTCGCAAAGTCCTTCACGACTTCAAGTATCTTCGACTCATTGACGTCGTTATACACAATGCCCTCGTGAAAGAGGTCCACACCAAGTGTGGTCTTCTTGATTCTGAGAAGGTCTGCGAGAGCCTTGATGGTAGTTCCTGGGCCTAGTATGAGAGCCTGTCCTTGAGGCATCGTATCAATAACGTATTTTGCTATGGCCTCTTGCGCCTCGTGCTCATCCACGGTCTCTGGGCTTACTTGCTTCGATCCTTGAAACCGAGCTGGGACCGATGGTCCTGTGAGATAGCCGTACAGCTGGACCATGAACTTGTCCTGCCTTATCGCGGCTTCATCAGCATCCATTATCTCAAATTCAGTGGTACCCGTCGCGCCTTCATTCACCAGCCTGACAACTTCGGCTGCGTCACTGGGGTTGACAACGAAGACTCCACTATACATCTTGACACCCGACGGAACACCGAGAACAAGTAGGTCTGACAGATTCCCTTCCTTCACTGCATCTAGAATGTCTCTTGCAGTGCCGTCTCCTCCCACGAACACCAACAGCCGCACTGCTGATTCATACAAGGCTCTGACGCAACGAATGGTGTCCTTGGCGGTGGTCTTCGGTCCCAGTCTGATGTTGATTGCCTTGTGCTTGATGCCAGCACGTTTGCAGATTTCCGCGCCCATTGCTCCGGGGCATGTAATCAGCTCAACACCCGAGAGCTTCAAGGAAGAAAGAGTCACTAGGAATTCGAGAGCACGACCGGGAGCGACCTGTGTCGCACCTCTCCGTACTGCCTCGTCGACGACTCCGTCAGTTCCCTTCAGTCCGACACGCCCGCCCATCCCGGCTATTGGGTTGACAAGCAAACCAATTATCATGGGCATCACACAGGTCGTCTAGTGTACTTCTGCAAGAACCAGTCTTATGAATGTTGATTGGCCTGAGCCTTTTTCAGTGCCCCGACATCAGCTGCTGTCTGGAACCAGAATGCCACCCTCAAGAGCACTTCCTCAAGAAGGC
>Ga0153915_10001185_pt1 | contig 24093 bp, 22 predicted proteins | sample Opewatmetagenome_2_FD_107003 | JGI IMG/M metagenome (GOLD analysis project Ga0153915, IMG submission 107003) | Freshwater wetland microbial communities from Ohio, USA - Open water 3 Core 3 Depth 3 metaG | ecosystem: Environmental > Aquatic > Freshwater > Wetlands | place: USA: Ohio, Lake Erie...
GATGGTGCGCTGGCTTGCCAACGACGATGCGACGGCGAACGTCGCGCCGCAAACCTACGACCTCCCGGAAATCGTGCTCACCAGCCGACAGATGCGTGATACCTTCATAGTGCTGGAGGTGCTGTTGCCCCTGACCACGGTTTTCTGCGGAGTGTTGATGTGGTGGAGGCGACGTTGAAGAGGGTAGTGGCCAAATGCGGTGCCGTTCTATGGACGACACCGCTCGCGGTCACTCTTCTGGTAGCGCTTCTCGTTGCACTAATGGCCACCGGCCGATGGCCGGAGCTGCGCAGCAAGGTGTCATTCTCTTCCAAGGGCCTCCTTACAATCGCGCCGACCGAGATCTACCGTGTCGAGGTTCGCTCAGGTGCAGACAGCGTCGCGCTTCATCGCCAGTCAGGCGGGTGGTCGATCGATGGAATGCAGGGCGCTGTGCCGGCCGAGCTTGCGTCGCATCTCGATACTGCGCTTCGGCTCATAAATGTAAGCGAACCGGCGCGCGAGATCCGGGCGAGCGAGCTCACCGCCGGGAGCTTCGCTGAATTCGGGCTCGATCCGCCGGCCAATGTTGCCGTGCTCGAAACCCAGGACGGAGTGGCGGCGACGGTGAACTTCGGCACCCTAAATCCGGCCGGCACGTCGCACTATGTCAGACTGGGCGGTGCTCCAACGGTTTATCTCACGGCCCGCCATGTGGGCGTGGAATGGCGGGTGGTGTTCGACATGGCGCGCCGGCTGCAGGGTCAGGCCGAATCCGCCGTCGCAAGCCGCGGAACGAGCCTGCTGCTTCCGGTTTCGGTGGCGCAGGTGTGGGCGATCGAGATCGTGTTTGCTGGAAAACTCACCCGTTTCGAACGCGACGCCGCCGGGAATTGGTTCAGGCATATCGGTCAGCACGCCCATACGGCCGGCAACAACGCTCATGTCGCCGATCCCGCGCAAGCGCACATCATCGAAACCGCGCTCCGTGCATTTGACGCAGCCGCAGTCGAAACGCGCGTCGGGCCTGCCGATGCGGCGCACTTGGGTCAATACGGGCTCACATTGCCGACGCTGATAGTACTGTTCTACGAACGTGACAGCTCGACGCCTCTGGCCCGGCTCGAATTCGGCGCAGCGGCCGACAGCCTCGATCGTTATGCCCGTCTCGCGCCGGATGGTGCGGTCGTGACGGTTGCGGAGTTCGAGGTCAGGCGCCTGACCGAGCTTCTCAGGGCCGTGGGAGCCGGCTTGTGAGGTCCCCGCGCATGGTACTGCTCGCCGGGATCACCCTGAGCATCGGCGTGTCAGCGCATGCTCATCAGGTCAATCTCTCGACGGCGCGTGTTACGTTGGGCGGGGATCGTACCGTCGCCGTCGAGGTGGCGCTCAAGGGTAGCGACGCCGACCGGCTTGCCGGCACGAACGTTTTCGATGTGCAGCGGGACTCGGTTGATCCGGCGCTGGTTGCGGCCTCCGCAGCACCGATTCTCGCCTATGTAAATGCGCATGTCGCCGTGACCGGTCTCGACGGCAAGGCATGCGTGGCTGGCGCCGCCGCGCTCGTGCCCGACGGCGACGGCGTTATTTTCCGCAACGCCTTTTCGTGCCGCAACGTCAGGGGCGACATCGTTTACCGTTCGACGGTGCTGACCGCAACCGACCCCAGCGCCCGCCAGATCGTATTGATCGGCGAGGGGGCGAACGCACCGCAAGCGCTGCTCGACGCCAGTAATACGACGGTAGCGCTCTCCGCGCCCGCGCCGTCGCTCTTGTCGACAATGCAGCGCTACCTCGTAACCGGCATCGAGCACATCTTCCTGGGCTATGACCACATCGCTTTCCTGGTCGGCGTCGTGTTGTGGGCGCGGCGGCTTATTCCTGTGATTAAGATCGTTACAGCATTTACGATTGCCCATTCGATCACACTCTCACTGGCCGCCCTGAACATCGTTGTCCTTCCCGGCGTCGTCGTGGAGCCTGCGATCGCCGCGTCGATCGTTTTCGTTGCAATGGAGAACTTCTTCTCGCGCGATATCGACAGCCGCTGGCGGGTGACCTTTGCATTCGGGTTCATTCACGGCTTCGGATTTGCCAGCGCCCTTCGGGAAGTCGGATTGCCAGCGAACGCGGTCGTCACTGCGCTTGCCGCCTTCAACGTCGGAGTCGAGGTCGGCCAGGTGGCAATCGTTTCGATTGTGGTTCCGGCGCTCATCGTCCTGGATCAGCTCATGGCCACCGACCGGGCGAAGCCGGCGAGAGCCGCGTCGCTGGTCTACGCTCTTTCTCTGCTCATCAGTCTGCTCGGCAGCTACTGGCTTCTCACGCGCATACTCGAAGCATAGCAGGAACGAAGTCGCGATAGCGGGTTGGAACTTTCTTGGTGCAGATCCCGCCAAAAATAGCGGGAATGGCGCGCCGATCGCGTCCTCTTCGTTATCAAAACGGGTGACGGCGAGAAGGCCCAAACACCTCCACACGCCATAGACTCGTCTCCGGTTTCACCTCGGCGAAGATCGTGGGCGCCATATAGGCCCAAAAGGTCATTCCTGAGGGCACTTTGCACTGCACAAAATCAGACTTGGCGCTAAAGCGGACCCAATTGGACATCACGGTCCTCACACCGTGTTTTCCAGACCGTCGTCAAGCGTACCCGTGATGCGTTGGACGGCGCTCCTTCAGAAAGCAAGGGTGTGATGAGTTTTTGACATGATCATACGTGATATGTCAGTTTTCGTTTCGAGTTGGGGAAGCCCTGCAGGGCATCGCGGCAAGGACTCATCCATCACGTCGTTGCTGCTTGGGGTGGTGCGATGCATCGATCCTCACGCGGGTTGGCCGCGATCTGGTTAGCTAGTTGGCTTGCGGTGGCATCCAGCGCATCTGCCCAAGAGGCGAAGTCCACCACGCTTCCAGCAGTCGAGGTAGACGCACCCCAGCAGCCGACACAAGGGAGGGCGCAAACAAGGGGCCGGCCAAAACTCATCCTAAGCTCTGCAATCGAGACCTGCCGAGTTTTGCAACACAATCAAGGGAAGAGCGGACATCGACGTTCCATAACATCTGATTTGCGAAATCACAGTGCCGTACTGCCACGGACAATTCAACGCCGTCATTTTTATCAGCAATCAAAACGGCTTTTGTTGTCTAGCAAGATGGCCAATCGTTTAAAGGAGCTGAAAGTCGCGCTGATGGAATAGGAAACTGAACTGGTGCGCCGAAAGCGCTGCGGTCGTCTTATGCTATCGAAATCAATGGTGCCGCGCGACGTCCGCCTTCCCCGTGAACCGCGCGGCCTCATAGTGGATGTGCAAATCGTTTTTCCTCGCAAGAAAGGGTTTTCGCACTCGATGAAATGGCGCGCGCCGAGGCGGGAGGTTCCCGTAGGTCAGCACGTACTCGGCCATGGCCAGCGCAGCTGCGATAAAATCTAGAAAGCGCAGCTGCGTGACGAACTTCTCAATGACTTCAATGGCCAGAGCGGCTAAGGTTTCATTCGTCAATCCGGAGGCCCAGATCTCCCTTGTTTATCATCGAGCGTCCGATTGCACCGGCCCGCTGTAGAAGGAAAGACCCGGACGATGGATTTCGAGCATAGCCCGAAAGCGCTGGAGTTGCAGGCACGGCTCTCCGCCTTCATGGTCCGGCATGTCTATCCTGCCGAGCATCTCTATCAGCAGCAGGTCGGGAGCGGCGATTGCCGCCACAGGCCGCCAATTCTGGAAGATTTGAAAAAGCTCGCACGCGCGGAAGGGCTCTGGAACCTGTTTTTGCCCGGCGGCCATGGTGCGGGAATCAGCAATCTCGAATATGCGCCGCTCGCCGAGATGATGGGTCGCGTTTTATGGTCATCCGAAATCTTTAACTGTTCGGCACCCGACACCGGTAATATGGAAGTGCTCGCGCTCTACGGCACACCAGAACAGAAGAAGCTTTGGCTCAATCCGCTTCTCGCGGGCGAAATCCGCTCCGGCTTCTCGATGACCGAGCCGGAAGTGGCCTCGAGCGACGCGACCAATATCCAATGCAGCATTCGCCGCGACGGCGACGACTATATAATCAACGGGCGGAAATGGTTCACAAGCGGCGCTATGAGCGAGGATTGCAAGTTGCTTATCGTGATGGGCAAGACCGATCCGGAAAATCCTGTCAGGCATTTGCAGCAGTCGATGATCCTCGTGCCCCGCGAGACGCCCGGCATCCGCGTCGTTCGAGACATGCACGTGTTCGGCTACGAAGACGCGCCGGCTGGCCATCCCGAAATTGTCTATGACAACGTGCGCGTGCCCGCCGCCAACATACTGCTCGGCGAAGGCCGCGGCTTCGAAATCGCGCAGGGCCGCCTCGGCCCCGGCCGCATTCATCATTGCATGCGGCTCATCGGCTGCGCGCAGCGCGCGCTCGAACTCATGTGTGCACGCGCCCAATCGCGCATCGCCTTCGGCAAGCCGCTCGGTGAACAGGGGTCTGTGCGGGAGGATATTGCCAATTCGTGGTGCGAGATCGAGCAGGCGCGCCTGCTGACTTTACGCGCGGCCGAAAAGATGGATCGAGAGGGTAACAAGGCGGCGCGCGACAAGATAGCGGCGGCGAAGGTAGTGGTGCCGAAGATGGCTGCCCGCGTGATCGATCGAGCCATCCAGATCCATGGCGCTGCCGGCGTCTCTCAGGATACTTTCTTGGCCGAGGCTTATTCTTATGCGCGTTTCATGCGGATCGGCGACGGGCCAGATCAGGTCCACCTCTCGCAGCTTGGACGAGGGTTGCTGAAACGCTACGGCGCGTCCGCCTGATCTCAATGCCTCTGTTCGCAGGAGCCCAGCATGACGAGGCAATATACCGAGGCTGAACTGGCGGAGATAGCCAAGCCTTTCGAAGTGCATGCTATCGACGCTTTGCGCCGGGGCGATTTGGAACGCGTTACAACCCTGCTTGACGCGATGCGGCAGGGGCCCGCCGGCCTTGACGCACTTACAGCACATGCGCTGGCGCGCAAAGCCGGCAAGCTGCGGCGCGATTTCGGTGAGGTGCGCGCCCGCGAAGCACTGGCACGCATTGGCGGTCAATTGATGCGGAGCTGGGTCGAGCAATATGCGCGAGGCGACGAGCGCGGCGCTATTGCCGATCTCGTGGCGATTTTCCGCGAACAGGGTTCCGCGAAGCTCGCGCCGCTGCAGGAAGACGATGAAGCGGTCGTGTTGGATATGGCGCCCTGTGGCAGCGGCGGGCGCCTTGAACGCCAGGGCCTGCCGGAGAAACATCCGGACTGGTACGGCGGCTGGAGCGATGGCGTCAGCTCATTCTGCCAGATATGCAAGGCATGTCAGGAAGCGCTCAACGAAGCCGTCGGCTCGGAGGTCTGGACGTCGCAGAAAGGCCCACAAGGCGCCTGCCAGCTGAGCTTCGCCAAGAACGCAAGCCGCGGCGAAACCTTGTTCGAGGAAACGGAGCGCATGACGATCGTACAAACGCGGGTCGAGCGAGCACAGGAGAAACTGGCCGAAGGCGATGCAGACATCGAAACCCTGCTTGTCGACCAGCGCAAGGACTGGAAGCCCTGGCACGATTTCGGCGTGGTCTGTCTCGCGTATTTCTACGCGACTGCACTTGAGATGCGCGGACCAGATTATCTCGACGAAGTGCTGTCGCAAACCTACGAACCGGCTTTCCACGCGGGCTTTCCGCGCTACGCGGCCATGAGCGATGATGAACTCGTACGCGAGATTGCGCGCACCTGGAATTACCATTGCGCAGATTTCACGATAGAAGAAGAGGAGGATCGCTTCGTATTCCGCCTTGATCCGTGCGGCAGCGGCGGGCGTTTGTTCCGTGGCGAAATGTGGCGCAACATGTTCCGCTATGGTGAGCCCCTGTCGCCGATCATGCCCGACCCGCACAACATCAATTTTAACCGCGCCTCCGCCCCCGTTTATTGTACTCATTGCGCTGCCTCGAATCGCGCTCAACTTAGGGGCGGTTCGTCGGATACGCATCCGTTGTTCTTCGTGATCGACGGACACGCACAGCTAAAGCCCGGCGAGGCGTGCAGGCAGTTTTCCTACAAGAAGTGCGCTGCCCGCGAGACGGTCGATCCGGCCTTGTTCCGCGAGATCGGATTGTCTGCGCCAGCGCGAGGAGCCCAATGAGAAACCGCGAAACCCGGAGATCTGTCCAGATCCTGCTCTGGCGGACCGGGGAGTGCAGTTTATCGCGGCATTGTCCCGCGAGGCTCACCTTGCTCGACCTGAGCCAAAGGCTTGGCGCCCGCAGCACGAGATCATCGGATCCAAATTGTTCAACCGGCGACAAAACCATGGGCAGGGAGATATTCGCGTGAACGCGAATACCGCGCCAACAGGCCGGCGCGCGAACCCGTTCGATCTTGCTGGGAAGGTCGCGCTTGTTACCGGATCGACGATGGGGATCGGCGAGGGCATCGCCCGAACGCTCGGGCAGGCCGGTGCGCATGTGGTCATCAGCAGCCGCAAGACGGAAGACTGCGCACGCGTTGCGCAACGTTTCCGTGACGAAGGGTTGAGCGCCGAGCCGCGCGTTTGCCACATCGGCCGAATGGAAGACATCGCGTCGATGGCCGCGCATCTCAGCCGGGTGCATGGTGGACTTGATATTCTCGTCAACAATGCGGTCTTGAGTCCGTGGCGCTCGATCGAGGATACCGATCCCTCGCTGTTCACGAAGGCTATCGAGGTCAATCTGCGCGGCAATTGGTACCTTTCCGTTGAGGCGGCGAAACTGATGAAGCCTCGCGGTGGCGGCTCGATCGTCAATATCGCCTCGGTCGCGGCGCTTCATCCGGACAGAATGCTAGCGCTCTATTCTACGCTGAAGACGGCGATGATCGGAATGAGCCGCTCCTTCGCGCTCGAATATGGCGAATTCGGCATACGTGTAAACACAGTCCTTCCGGGCGTGATCGATACCAAGCTCGCGGCCGCCTTCAACGTCGCCGCGCGCGAGCAGATCCTTCGGAACACGCCGCTCGGGCGCATCGGCGATCCGAGGGAGATCGGATATGCAGTCCTCTATCTCTGCGCGCCAAGCGGCGCCTTCGTCACGGGCGCAAGTCTCGTCGTCGACGGCGGTCTATCTATCGCCTCGCACTAACTGTCGAAAGGACGGAGTTTCGCGATGAGTCTCGAAGGCAGAATAGCTCTGGTCTCCGGCGCCGCGCGCGGAATCGGACGGGCAATCGCACTTGCGCTTGCCTCGGACGGCGCGGATGTTGGTCTCATCGATATCGACGCAGGGGTCGAGGAGACGGCCGCGGCCGTCCGCGGCCTCAACCGCCGATCCTGCGTCGCGCGCGCAGACGTCAGCAGGGTGGAGGAGATAGCCGCCGGAGTAGCGGCCGTCGTCGCCGAACTCGGATCCATCGATCTGCTCGTCAATAACGCCGGCATCGTTAACAACATAGCACCGTTCGTCAAAATGAAGCAGGCCGCATGGGAGCGCGAAATCGGCGTCAATCTGACGGGCGCGTTCAATCTGGCGCGCGCCGTGATCGGGCCGATGGCGGAGCGCGGCTTCGGTCGTATCGTCAACATCTCATCGGTGGCAGCGCGGGGCGGCCTGTTCAATCAGGCTGGCTATTCCGCGACCAAGGCGGGCCTGCTCGGCCTCACCCATACGATCGCGCTCGAATATGCCCGTTTCGGCGTGACCTGCAACGCAGTCTTGCCCGGTCTCATTGGCACGGAGAACGTGCTCGCCATGCCGGCGGAAATCCGGAACCAGGCTGTCGCGCAAACGCCGGCGCGCCGTCTCGGCAAGCCTGAGGAGATCGCGCGGCTGGTTGCCTTCCTTTGCGGCGATGACGCCGGCTTCATCAACGGCGCCGAGATAGACATTTCCGGCGGTGGCCATCTCAACACACTGGTACTCGGCAGCCGCAAGGAACTGTCGGGCGGCCCGCCGCGAACATGAGAGCCCCTTCCCGGCGCGCAGGATCGAGGCGGCCCGTTGATGAGCGAATTGGCCGAACACAGGTCATCCTCGTCGCGGCCCGGTAATTGGAACGTCATGCCATGAAAGAAGGACGCTATCGGTTAATTGGATCCACAGCATCGCCCTACGCGATCAAGCTGCGTGCGCTGCTGCGTTACCGGAGGATCGCTTTCGATTGGGTCATCATGACCAAGGCGCTGCGGAAACAGACCGCGCACTTGCGTCCAAATTTGATTCCGATTCTTCAGTACCCGGACGGGACTTTTCGAGGCGAAACCACGACACTTGCCTACGATCTGGAAGCTCGGCATCGTGATCGGTCCGTCATTCCCACGGATAAGGCCGTCGCGTTCGTTTGCGATCTTCTGGAAGACCTCGCCGACGAGTGGGCCGTGAAACCGCTTTTTCTATATCGGTGGTGGGATCCCGAGGATCAGGCCTATGTGTCTCGATGGGCGGGCGAAGAATGGTCCGTGTCCGACGCGGAGCCCGGGAGTGCCGAGGAAATCGAGCACTTCCGCCGGAGGCAGATTTCTCGCATGCCGATTCTCGGCGCGACGGCGGAGAACAAGCCGCTGCTGGAAGAGAGCTACCATCGAATTCTGGCGGCGTTCGAGCCCAACGTCGGGATGACCAGTTATCTCTTCGGAAGCCGGCCGTCGCTCGCCGATTTTGCGTGGTTTGGTCAGTTGAGCGAACTCGCCACCGATCCCACGCCGATGCGGATCATGCGGGCAAAGGCGCCCTTTACCGATCACTGGACGCGGCGGCTTGATGACGCCTCCGGCGTGGACGGCGAGTGGTACCCGCGAGATCAGGCGCTGTCGGGCATGGCTGAGGCGCTACTCAGGATTGCCGGCGAACTCTATCTGCCGTTCCTTGTCGCCAATGCCGAGGCTTTTGCAAAGGGTCTCGACCGTCTCGAGATCAAGGTCTGGGGCCTGCCTTATGCGCTGTCTCCGTTCAGGTATCAGGTCAAATGCCTCAAATTGATCCGCGACAAATTTGCCGCGCTCGACGCGGAGCATCGAACGGCATTGCGACCCATTCTGGAGCGCAACGGGTGCTGGGAAAATCTCGTCGGGAAATACTGACCGATATCAGGTGGGCGGTGGCGGCAACCGCCAGGCATCAAGGGGAAGCCGTATTCATTTTCGGTGCCGGCTGCCCAGCGCCGTCACGATGGTTTCGGGATTCCGGATGCGTTCGATCAGCAGGTCGATGCGGTCGCCGCCCCAGAACAATTCGCCGTTGAAAACCATGGTCGGCACGCCGAACACGCCGAGCCTTTCCGCCTCGTCGATGATGCGGTCATGCTCTTCGCGCGCCGGGCCGCGGACATAGGCCTCAAAATCCGTTGCCGATCCGCCGATCCCGGTGATCAGGCCGGATATCTCCGACAGCTCGTCGATTTCGAGGTCGTGACTCCAGAAGCGCCGGAACACCGCGTCATGATAGGGGCGGAACAGCCCGTGGCGTTGCGCGAACAGCATGCCCACGCTGGCGTAGAAGGCATCGTAGATCCGCCGCGGGCCCTTCATGGTCAAGCCCTGGGCGTTGGCATAGCGCCGCGCGTCCATATAGGCGTATCGTACCTTGCGCCAGAAATGCGGCGTGCGCTCCTCCACCGTTCCCATGAATTCGGCGACGCGCAGCGTGTAGGGCAGCCATTCGAGTTCGACGCCGTGATTTTCCTCCAGCTCGAAGATCGCCTTGTTGGCGACGAAAGCATAGGGGCTCTTGTAATCGGTGTAGACGCGTACGCGCGGCTTCTCCATCACGAGCTCCTCGCTGAGCGGTCAGATTTTCTCTCGGCGTATGGCAATGCCGGTGCGTTCACGGTCCCAGGTATCCGCGGTCAGGCCTTCGGCGCGCAAAACGTGTTTTTCGACCTTGGCGGTTGGGGTCTTCGGCAGCTCGTCGACGATGCGGATATAGCGCGGCACCATGTGGTGCGCCATCCGCGGCAGCAAATGCCGGATGATTTCCTCAGGGTCCAGCGAGGCGCCGCTGGCCGGCGCCAGCACCACCAGTACTTCATCCTCGGAGAATTCGCTGGGCACCGGCACGGCGGCAGCCTCGCGCACCGCGGGATGGCTCAGCAATTCCACCTCGATCTCATAGGATGAAATGTTTTCGCCGCGACGGCGGATGGCATCCTTCAGCCGATCGATAAAGCGATAGTCGCCATCGGCATCGCGGATGAAGGCGTCGCCGGTGTGAAACCAGCCATTGCGCCAGGCGTCGGCGGTGGCCTGCGGATTGTTGTTGTAGCCATGGTTCATCGCCCATGGCGCCTCGGTGCGAAGGATCAACTGTCCGACCTCGCCGTCAGCGACGCTGCAGTCGTTTTCATCGACAAGTCGGACTTCGACGCCGGCGCGCGGGCGGCCGCAGATACTGTCCTTGGTCGGATTGGCGCGGGAGATTAGCGGCGTGCAGATTTCCGTCATGTTGAACAGCGTGAACACGTCGACGCCGAAGCGCTCGCGAAACGCCGGGCCGCTCTGGCCGAGCGGAACGATGAACACCATCCGAAGCTTGTGATCGCGATCCCTCGGGTTCGGCGGCTGCTTGAGCAGGAATGTGGCCATCGCGCCGAGCAGGAACGCGGACGTCACCTCCAGCTCGCGTATCTGGTCCCAGAAGGCTTCGGTTCTAAAGTGACTGACCACCGCGATCGAACTTCCGACGCACAGCGACACGCACGCAATGAATGCGCCGCCGATATGGAAGATTGGCATGTGCAGCAATTGCCGGTCATCCGCTCTCAGGCAATTCCAGGCATCTGGGCCGACGCAGGAGTAGCTGTGCATGTAAGACGACAGTACGCCCTTCGAGCGTCCCGTCGTGCCTGATGTATAGATGATGGACTGGGTATCGAACGGCCGGATCGGCTTGGGCGGAGGTGGCGGCGGCGCAGCGGGTTTGGTCAGCGCGGAAACAGCGTGGATCGTGATGCCGCCGGAGGGCGTCGCTGCCGCATCCGACGAGCGCACGATCGTCTTGAGGACAGGGGGCGCGGCGGCAAGGACGCGATCGAGCACGCTGTCATGGACGATGGCGAAAGTTGCGCCGGCGTTATCCAGGACGTGCTCGAGCGAGGAGCCTTTCAAAGCCGGATTCACAGGCACATAGACCGCGCCGAGATAATTGATGGCGAATATCGTCCGCAACGCCAGCGGAGATGTCGGCAGCACCAGGACGACGTGGTCGCCCTGGCGAACGCCAAGTTCCTGCAGATTGCCGGCGAGGCTTTCGACCTGTTGCAGGGTCTGCGCAAACGTCCAGCGTTCGCCGCCTTCGAAAGCCGCGAAGATTTCGTTCGGTTTGGCGCGGGCATTGCGTTCCAACGCGTAACGCAGCACGCAGATGTCGGCCGGATAGGTGCCTTCGGCCACGTAGGAGGCCGAAAGAGGCACCTGGTCGTTTCCTGTCGCAGATTTGCTCATCAGCTTTACGCTTTGGTCTGACGATACTGACTCAGATCAGGATCGTGGGTCATCTCCCAATAGTCAACGAACCGCCATGGCATCGCCGAAAAAACCCGGCCCTGCTTGTTCCGATAATAAGTCGTCATTCCCGGATGTGTCCAAATCAATTGTTCATGTTCGTGGTCCACCTTGCGGACATATTGATCGTGGGCCTCCTGGCGAACATCGATGGCGGCGACGCCGTGTTCGATCATGCCGACAAGACAGGCGGTGATGTAGTGGCTCTGGCACTCGGCCTGGAAGATCACGCTGCCGCCATGCGCCGGACCGGAATTCGGGCCGAGCATGCAGAAGAAGTTCGGAAAATCCGGCACCGTTAGGCCGAGATAGGCGGTTGGATTGTCGTTAGCCCAGGCATCAGCAAGACGTTTGCCTCCGCGCCCGGTGATATTGAGGCGCGCCGCCATTTGGGTCACCTTGAACCCTGTCGAGATCACGATCACGTCCGCGGGCCGAAGCTTGCCGTCTGATGTGACGATGCCGTCGCGGGTGAAATGGTCGATCTTGTCGGTGACCAGTTCCACATTCGGTTTCGTTAGCGTGTGAAACCAGCCATTGTCGAGCAGGATGCGCTTGCCATAGGGCGGATAGGTCGGCACGCATTTCTCGATCAGGTCGGGACGGTCCTTCAGTTCGGATAGAATGAAGTCCGTGAGCTCCTGGCGATGCCGGTCGTTGCCCTTGTTGACGGCGCGCTCGGGATGCAGCCAGTTCGGATCCTTGCGCAGGAAAGGCAACAGCCCGTCGCCGTAACGCCAGAACATGTTGAAGCGGTACCACTGCACGTAAAATGGCAAGTGCGCGAGCAGCCATTGCGCGCCTTCGGTGATGGGATCGGAATAGCCCGCGACGGGACGCGACCACTGCGCCGACCTCTGATAAACCGTGACGGAAGCCACGCGATTGGCGATGGAGGGCACGAGTTGCATCGCGGTAGCGCCGGTGCCGATCACCGCCACGCGCTTGCCGTCGATCTTGATATCGTCCGACCACAGCGCGGAGTGGAACTTCAGGCCGGCAAAATCTTCCTCGCCCTTGAAATGAGCCGGCGCCGGGTCGTTGAGCTGACCGATCGCGCTGACAAGGACCGCTGACTCGAAATGTTCCACGCCATTGCTGGTCTCCAGGGTCGAAATCCATTGGCGTTTAGCCTCGTCCCAGCGCGATGACGTCAGTCGCGTGTTGAAGCGGATGTGGCTGCGGACGTCATGTTCGAGCGCGACCTTTTTGAGATATTCCAGCAGTTCTTCGCGCTGCGCGAAGTAGCGGGTCCACTGGTTTCTTGCGCCGAACGAGAACGAATACGAATGATTCGGCGTATCGACGCCGCAGCCCGGATATCGATTGACGTACCATGTGCCGCCGAGTTCATCGTTCTTCTCGACGATGGTGTAGGGAATGCCGAGCCGGCCGAGCGCGACGCCGAGCGCAATGGCACAGACGCCGGCGCCGACGATCAGAACATGTTGCTTCTTCAGTATGTCGTCGGACGGAGGCCTGGTCCACCGAGCATCGCGTGGAACGAAGCCCATTTCCTCCCGCATCAAGGGGGCGTATTCCGGTGCGACGTCTTCGCCGAGGCAGGCCCGCATCATTTTCAGCATGAGATCGTTGCCGGGATCGGTGATCGCAGGCTTGGGTTGGCCATTCGCGAACAATTTGAGGACGGCGGCGCGGATTTCGTCCTGGATATCCTTCGGAACGCCCGCTTCCGGATCCGGGATCAGGCGGACGTCGCGCCTAGGCTTGTAAGGGGGGTCCAGCCAGCGAAGGTTGCCGGTCATATGAACCAGGACCATAAGCAAAACTCGGATGTCGCCTTCGGCGATGGCCGACGACAGATCGAGTTCCTTGCGCGGCGCTTCCATATTCATGGTCTCATGTCCTAACTTAAACTCCCTGAGTTTCCCGCAATCCGCCATAGGCATCCCACATCGAACCCGCGATAAACCCAGCGTCGACCGGAAGATTGATTCCGGTCATGCCGCTGCTGGTCGGTCCACCCGTCACCAGAACGACGCCGTTATTGGCGGTCATGGTTGTTCGTCCTCGCCGCGTGGGGCGAACAATCCGCGCGTAACCAGCTTTTGGTAAGCCAAAATCACATGATCCGGAACCGCGGTGACGGCGCTGTCGGAGTAGGAATAGCGGCGGCTCAGGTAGCTGCGCGCGCCCATGAACATGTGAACGATGGCCTCAAATTCTTCATCGCTGAAGCCTTCGATCGCGCCGGCCTGCCGTGCGCGCTTCAGGATACGGACATAGGCCGTTGAAATATTGTCCAGATGCTTCTGGTAGCCGGCCGGCGCAAAAAACTCGGCTTCGTTGAGAATGCGCAGAAATTCCGGCACCTCGCGGATGAATTCGAAGAAAGCACCGAACCGTTCGATCTCCTGTCGCGCCGCGTCCGCCGTACCGGTCCGCTCGCGGATGAACTCCACCATGTCCATTCCGATTTTCGGCAACAGCTGATCCAGCAACTCCTGACGGTTTTCGAAGTGATTATAGAAGGTGCCCTGCGCGACGCCGGCTTCTTCGGTGATGCGGGCAACGGATGCTTCGGCGTAACCATACCTACCCACGATCTTGGTGGCGGCGTCAAAAATCTTGCGCTTCGTCCATGCATTGCGCTCGACACGATTGAGTTTTGTAACTTTTCCTGACGCGGTTGCTGGTGCTTGCGTCATGTGTTCGCCTCAAGTTCGGTGCGCAGCACGCGTTTGAGCACCTTGCCCGACGGATTGCGCGGCAACTGATCCCGAATGACGAGTTGTTTCGGCACCTTGAACGCGGCCAGACGTTTGCGGCAATGGTCCGTCAGGTCGGACAATTCCAGCGCTGCGCTGTCCGCAAGCACGACGACCGCGACCGGTCGTTCGCCCCAGCGCTCGTCGGGCAGGCCGACGACAGCCACTTCGCGCACTTGCGGCAATTCGTAGATGACGCGCTCGACTTCGGACGAGGCGATATTCTCGCCGCCGGAAACGATCATGTCCTTTTTGCGGTCGGTGAGATAGAGGAACCCGTCCTCGTCAAGGTAGCCGACATCGCCGGTGCGGAACCAGTCGTCGCCAAAGAACGCGGCTTTGGTCTTCTCGGGATCTTTCCAATAGCCGGTCGTGACCTTTGGGCCGCGCATGCAAATTTCGCCGTTCTTGCCGGGCGCAAGGCGACGGCCCGCGTCGTCGCGGATTTCGATCTCAACATGGGCGACGGAGCGGCCGGTCGATCCGATCTTTTCGATCTCGCGGCCGGGCTCCATAAACGTATCTCCGCCGACGGTTTCGGTTAGACCGTAGGCGTCGATGTAGCGCGCGTTGGTGAAATATAGCGAGAAGGCGCGAATGCGCGCCTCCGGCGTCTTTTCACCGCCGCCGATCGTCCAGCGCAAGCTGGAGACGTCATAGCGTTCGCGATCGGGGCAGGTGAGGATCGAAGTTGTCATGACCGGCGCGAGCCACGCCCCATTTAGCCGGTCGGCTTCGATCGCAGCCAAGCACTGCGCGGCATCGAAATCGCGCTGAATGGAAAGCATTCCGCCCTGCCACAGCGCGGCAATGCCCGGCAGATCGAGCGCGCCGACATGATAGAGCGGTCCGGCGACCAGCAGCCGGGTATCGCAGCTGAGGCCGAGCACCAGCACATGGTCCGCCGATTTCCAATAGAAGTTCTCGTAAGTGAGCATCACCCCCTTCGGCCGGTCGGTGGTGCCGGAGGTGTACATCAGCCGCATCAGGTCGGACGGACGCCGGCGATGCGCCGGTACGGGCTTCGCATTTGAGGAAAGGCGTGTGGCGTTTGATTGCGCGGCTTCATCGACCAGGACAACGGGCGCGGGCCCGGCTGCGTTCGCGGCGAATTCTTCGTCGGCGATGAGAACGCGCGCGCCGGAATTCTCGACGATGTAGGCGATTTCGTCCGATGCCAGCCGGTAATTGATCGGCAGGAAGATCGCGCCGATATGGCTCACCGCGAAAGCGATATCGAGAAACGCCGCGCTGTTCTTCATCAGCACGGCAACGACGTCGTCCGCGCCGATCCCGCGCGAGGCCAGCCATCCGCCGACGAGCCGAATCCGTTCATCAAAGGCCGCATAGGCGATTTCTTCGCCGCGGAATTTCAGCGCACAGCGCGCCGGCGTCTGTCGTGCGTGAAAGGCGATGAAGCTCGATAGATTGATCATAGGCTCTCTGGAATTGCCTAACTTTGCACCGACAGGCACAATATGAATTATGACTCGTAATTCATAATTGCCTTGACGTCATCCCGTTTTCTCTGAAATTCTCACCGCCATGGAGACGGCAGATCTCCGGCAGGGACTTAAGGGACGCACAGACGTCGAGGAGGCAGGATGACCAAGCCGAACAAGCCGGGCGTGAGCCGGCGGTCGACGCTGGCGCTGATGGGCGCCGGCGCCGTGACGATTGCGACACCGTGGGTGGCGCGCGCGCAAGCCAAGACCATCAAAATCGGAATGCCGACGATCTTGTCGGGCCGCGTCGCGCAGCTCGGAACCTCGTCGCGTAACGCCGTGATGATCGAGGTCGATAAGGTCAACGCCGCGGGCGGACTGGCCGGCCGGCAGATCGAGATGGTGATCCGTGACTCCAAGGGACAGCCGCAGGAAGCCGCCCGCGTCGCGCGCGAACTGGTCAACACAGATGGGTGCGAACTTCTCATCGATGCCGAGGCCTCGTCCGGTGCGTTCGCAGTTCATGAAGTCGCGCGCGATCTCGGCGTCTTCTGCATCCATACCAACTCGGAAACGTCTTCGCTGACGGCCGATCCCAAGCAGCACATTCCGAACGCGTTCCGCACCGCGCGTCAGGGCGTCCACGATTCGATCGTCGGCGGCGGCTATGCTGCGGCCATCGCCAAGGCGAAGGGATTGAAGAAATGGGCGACGTGCTCGCCGGACTATGCCTATGGCCGCGATACGACGGCAGAGTTTGTCTATTACCTCAAGCAATTCGCGCCTGACGTGGAGATCATCAGCGAAGCTTGGCCCAAACTGTTCCAGCCTGATTACACGGAGGTCATCACCAAGATTTTGCAGGCAAAACCGCAAGCAATGTATTCTGCACTGTGGGGCGGCGATCTGACATCCTATATCGATCAGGCGAACATCTACGCGCTGTTCGGTCAGATGGAGGTGTTCGCCGTCAACATGGCCGATTATACGGCGCTGACGGTGGTCAAGAATCTGCCGAAGGGCATTCACTCCGGCAACCGTTACATCAAGACTTATCCCGCGACCGCCGAGAACGCCGCCTGGGGTGACGCCTACAAGGCGAAATTCAACGAGTATCCCACCAACTGGTCGTGGGAGAACGCGACCGCGGTGATGCTGATCGCCGAGGCGTCAAAGAAGGCCAATTCCGCGGACGGCAAGAAAATCGCAGACGTGATGCGCGGTCTGACCATAAAGTCGCCGTTTGGCGCCGACGGCACCGTGACGATGCGGGCTGAGGATCAAACCCTGATCGGCTATGCCATCGGCTGGGGCACCACGATTCCTAACGAACCCTATGTTCCAGAGGTCAAGAGCGGCGACTGGAAGCAGATTTTGGCGCTTGAGGCCGAATGGAAGAAGAGCAAGGGTTACACCTGACGGATCAGCGAGATGCGGAGGCTGCATGGCCGCCTCCGCGAACCGCCGGATGATTTCTTTTCGCCGATATAACCCGGCAGCTGTGACGGACACGTTCCTTGGACCTCGATGCGCTTACCGGCTGTCTTGGCAGCGCCGCTTGTCTGGTGACCCAAACCACCAGCGGCCTCATCATTGGCATGCTGCTGTTCCTGGTGGCGGTCGGGCTGACGCTGATCTTCGGCGTGCTCAAGGTCGTGAATTTCAGCCACGGCGCGTTCTACATGTTCGGCGCCTATTTCGCCATGACCGCCTATCAGCTCACCGGCAGCTTTGCGCTGGCGATGCTGTGCGGCGCGGCCGGCACCGCCATCCTCGGCCTCATCTTCGAGCGCGTCTTCATGAGCCGCGTCTATGGCGGCGACGTGCTGATGCAGCTTCTGGTCTGCTACGCCTTCGTTCTGATCTTCGACGATATCGTGCGGATGGTGTGGGGGCCGGAATTCCGCTCGATGGGAATGCCCACCGCCTTCCAGGTGCCGCCGTTGTTCGTCGCCGGCGGGGTGGTGCCGCCGTATTATCTGCTGCTGATCAGCGTCGCGCTCCTGGTGGCGGTCATCCTCGGCCTCGGCCTTGCCCGCACCAAACTCGGCAAGGTGATCAGGGCGGCCGCGCATAATCCGGGGATGGTTTCTGCGCTCGGCATCAATACCGGACTGATCTACGGCAGCGTGTTTGCGCTGGGCGGGATGCTGGCTGGCCTTGCCGGCGCGCTCGCAGCCCCGGTGCGTTCGCTGACCCCCGGCATGGGGTTCTCGGTCCTGATTGAATCATTCATCGTCACCGTGGTCGGCGGCATGGGGTCGATCCTCGGCGCGCTGATCGGCGCGCTCCTGATCGGGCTGATCCGATCGTTCGGATCGCTCGGCTTTCCGCTGTTCACGGAAGGCCTGATGTATCTGTTCATGGTGATTGTTCTGGTGGCGCGGCCGACCGGCCTGTTCGGCAAGGAAGTGGCATGACCGAGTTGCGGGCCGAAAGCGGCGGTAAGGCGTTGGGCATGCCGCGCAGCGAGGCGAAATCGCACCGCGCGCGATATCTCGATGTGCTGATTGCCATCGCGGCATTCGCCGTGCTGGCAATGCTGCCGTTGCTGTTCAGCAGCAAGGCGCTGCTCGATTTCGTGATCCGCTGCTCGGCCTTCGGCCTGTTCGCCACCTCGCTCAATCTGCTGGTCGGTTACACCGGCATGATTTCGTTCGGGCACGGCATGTTCTTCGGCCTCGGCGCCTATGGCTTCGGCCTGATCATGCAGCGCACGGGGATGCCGATTCCCCTTGCATTCCTGAGCACGCTGCTGATCACGACCGCCGTCGCCACGATCATCGGCGCCATCTGCGTGCGGCTGAAGGAGATCTATTTCGCCTTCGTCACCCTGGCGTTTCAGATGCTGATCCACAGCATGATTCTGTCATGGTCCTCGCTGACCGGTGGCGATCAGGGTCTGCGCGGCGGCATTCCGCGCCCGGTGTTTATCGGCATCGATCTGGCCAACCATATCCATTTATATATTGTGAGTTGCGCGCTCCTGGTGATTGGGCTCTTGCTGATGCGCCAGATCGCGCAGTCGCCGTTCGGCTACACCCTGCGCATGATCCGCGACAACGCCAGCCGTGCGAGCTTCGTCGGCATCGACGTCTGGCGCGCCAAGTTGACGATCTTCGTTCTGGCGGCGCTGTTCGCCTCTACCGGCGGGATCATCATGAGTCTGTTTGTGTCCGGCGCCTATCCCGAATTCGCCTTCTGGACCATTTCGGGCGAGGGCATCTTCATCAATATGCTCGGCGGCGTCACGACCTTCCTCGGACCGATGGTCGGGACCGTGCTGCTGCTCATCCTTAACGACACCGTCACCCGCCTGACCGAGTATTACGGCATTGTGCTCGGCATCGTGATCCTGTTCTTTGCGATCGGCCTGCGCAAGGGTTTGATGGATTTCACCGTCGAATGGTACGAGCAGCGTCGCGACAGCGTGAGGGAGCGCACCCGATGACCGGCTCAGTGAAACGCATCAGCGTCGTGACCGGCGGCGCTAGCGGCATAGGCGCAGCCTGTGCGCGCGAGCTCGCAACGAATGGCAATTTTGTTGTTGTCGCCGATCGCGATCTGACAAAAGCGCAAGCCGTCGCGGCGGAGGCTGGCGGCCGCGCCTATGCCGTCGATGTCGGCGATGAGAACGGCGTCGAGGCCTGCGCGGCGGCGATCGAGCGCGAGTGCGGGCCGGTCGATGTGCTTGTCAACAGCGCCGGCATCATTCAGGTGCCGCTGCGGCCGCACGCTCTGCCGATGTCTGCCTGGGATAATGTGGTGCGGGTGGATCAGCGCGGCACCTATGTGGCTTGCCTCGCTTTTGCGAGGGCCATGATCGCGCGAAATCGCGGCAGCATCGTCAATATTGCGTCGATCGCCGGCATGCGCTCGATGCCGTTGCACGCCTACGCGCCAGCCAAGGCGGCGGTGATCGCGATCACCGAATGCCTCGCCGCGGAGTGGGGACCCGCCGGTGTGCGGGTTAACGCGGTGTCGCCGGGTTACACGCTGACCCCGGCTCTGAAGAATGCGATCGATCGCGGCGAGCGCGACGTGTCGTCGCTATCAGCCAGTGCCGCGCTGCGCCGCCTGGTGGATCCCGCTGAAATCGCCCGGGTGGTGGCATTTCTGGCCTCCGACGCCGCGTCGGCGATGACGGGCGCCAATGTGCCGGTCGATTGCGGATGGCTGGCCGGCACGTCGTGGAGCACCTATGGCGGGCTCAGGGAGGCGGGTGGCTAGCCATGCTCGAGGTGCAGCGCCTTTCAAAATCGTTTGGCGGCGTCAAAGCAACCGATGACGTCTCCATCGATTTCGCCGATGGATCGCTCACCGCGGTGATTGGCCCGAACGGCGCGGGGAAAAGTACGTTTTTCAACCTGATCACGGGTGCATTGAAGCCTGACTCCGGCCGGATCCTGCTCAACGGCGTTGACATGGCGGGGAGGTCACCGCCCGATATCGTGCGTCATGGCATTGGCCGCGCCTTTCAGGTGGCGAGCATTTTCCCGTCGTTGACAGTGCACGAAACCATGCTGGCGGCGGTCGGCGCCGATCAGCGCCGCGCCAGCGTGCTGCATCGGCGCTTTCCGCTGGCCGAAACACGTGACCGAGCCGAATACGCCATGGAGATATTGGGGCTCACCACTAAGCGCGACCGGACCGCGGCGACGCTGTCGCATGGCGACCAGAAGCTGCTCGACATTGCTCTCGCGCTGGTGCTCGATCCGCAGGTGTTGCTGCTCGACGAGCCGACCGCCGGCATGGGTACCGAAGAGCGCTGGCGGATGATCGACAAGGTCTACGAGCTCTGGGAGCGCCAGAAAATCACGGTCGTGTTCATCGAGCACGACATGGACATCGTCTTCAAAATCGCGCCGTCGATCGTGGTGCTGTGCTACGGCCGTATTCTCGCCAGCGGCACGCCGGATGCGATCCGGCAAAATCCCGACGTCATCGATGCCTATCTCGGCACCGAACATCACGCCGAGGCGATATGAGCGCGCAGCCCGTTGTTCAGGTCGAAGACCTCGACGTCTACTACGGCACCAGCCAGATACTGTTCGGCGTTGGCCTCTCGGTGCGGCCCGGCGAGACCATGGCGCTGCTTGGCCGCAACGGCGCCGGCAAGTCGACCACCATGAAGGCGATCGCGGGTCTCGCGCCGGCGCGGCGTGGACGTGTGACATTTCGCGGCAACGTCGTCTCGGGACTGAAGCCCTATCACATCGCGCGCGCCGGTCTCGGTTTCGTGCCGGAAGACCGGCAGATTTTTCCCGACCACACGGTCGAAGACAATCTGATCATCGGACAGAAGAAGGGTCCGGAAGGGCAGGATGAGTGGCCGATCAGGCGCATCTACGATGTATTTCCGCTACTGGAGCCGTTGCGCTTCCGCATCGCGGGCCGCTTGTCGGGCGGCGAACAGCAGATGCTGGCGATCGCCCGAACGCTGATGGGTAATCCGGCGCTGCTGCTGCTGGATGAACCGAGCGAGGGGCTTGCGCCGATCATCGTGCAGCGGATCGGTGAATTGTTGCGGCAGTTGCGCGGCACCGGCGCGACGATCCTGATCGCGGAGCAGAACATGCATTTCTGCCTCGGCCTTGCCAGCCACGCCACCGTCATCGACAAGGGCCAGATCGTCTACACGGCGACGATCGAGGATCTGAAAGCCAATGACGAGATCCGCCGGCGCTATCTCGCGCTATAGCCGCAGGCTCGCGCTCTCGATGAGGTGTTTAAATACCGCTGGCTAGGGTCCGTTTGACGGGAAGCTGACGAACAATTTCCGCGATGATCGCCTGATGAAGAAGATCGGAATTTGATAAGAGAGCAGGGCGCACGGGTCGGCGTCACCATAAGCGCCGCCGATGACGCGAAGCTGAAGGAGCGCCTGGAGAAACGCACGCGAGGCATCCCGGTGCGTCATTCCCTGCGCGGCGGCGGTCACAGCACTGATCGGGCTCGGCGTGACACAGCCTGCGCCAATCAGTCCGCCCCTAGTTCTTGAAGTTTCTCCCAACTTCTAACCGTGTCTCGGATTCTCACGCTGCTTTGGCCTGTATTTGGCCAAATGCGTTTGACGCGTCTGCTCTGGCAGCACGGAAGACCTCCTCCTTCTCGAAAATGTAGTCGAAAAAGCTCGGTTGCGTGCTGATCTCAATTTCAACGAGATCGATATGGTGATACTGCTGCTCGCTAAGTGCCCTCTCCTTCAGCAGCTTGTTGATCAGCAGGATCTTGTCGCGCTCTCCCGCATAGGTACCGTTGAAGTTAACTTGCGTCTTCATGTCCTCGAGCGCAACGAAGCTCGTCGGCAAATCCCCAATCCATTTGTGGTTGACCGGACGCGCCACGTAGATCAGTCCTGCAACTGCGACTTCGCTCAGCAGGATCTGACGGTAATAAGCACCGTCGATCTCGTTGAAATCCCCACCAAAGCCGTACTGATACAACCAAAGGCCATCGCGGACATATTCCGGTGTGATGTCCTTATAGATCGTCCGGTCTCGGTAGACCTTCCTGTCACCTGGCTTGAGGCGAAGCTCCTTCTTTGCCGCTTCGTTCAAGTGCACGAACTCAATGCCTTGCCGGGGATCGTAGCTGTTGAAGATGATTGCTATCTTGGAAGTGTTGAAGCTGTCACTGATCGCGCGGAAAAAGTCCTCGCTGAACAGCGGGATTAGCGTCCGTGCCGGCATTATCTTCGAGCTCTCGATGAAGAGGGAGCGTTTCGAAGAGGGCTGCATCAACTCGATGCCGGCACTCATTAGGTTTTTCCAAACGTCGACCAAGGCTTCGTAGCCGGCGATCCTAAAGACTCCCGGCCGTCCTTCTAGCGTGAGGCGCAGCATGTTCGCGTCCATCTGCGCGAAAGGCTGAACGGCTACTATATCCTGCCGCAGCGTATCCTCGAGGGCGCCATCCCGAGTGTTCGGCGCCTGATCAAGCGCCAAGAGATAGCGGTGGACCCAGAGGATCTGGCCGGAGGTGCACGAGATCAGGTTCGGCTTTATTCCATAGTCAAGGGCGGCTTGCAGAAACCCGGCGCCATGTGCGTTGTGGCCTGCCAGGCCGCCAAGTGCAAATGCGATTGCGCTAACGCTCTTGACCTGCCTCACAGGGGGGTCGGAGTCGAGTTGATCCACCATGCAAATCTCCTCGCAGTTGTTAATCTCCTCAATGTTCAGTCGGGGCGGTCCCCGCGGTCGAAAATCTCAAGTTCCCGTCAAGGACAGCGAGCAGCTTTTCAATATTGCGATGCTCTCGGTAGAGAAGCTAAATGATCATTGCAGCGATCCACAGCGCGAAAAATTCAAAATGGACCTCTAAGCGGCCTCAGCTTTTGCGCTAGATCAAATCTATGCCGGCACAAGGTGCGGAAGCCTGCAGCGAAGAGTGGCGGTTTAGTCGCGGTCAAAAACTCGCCTTCGGGCGAGCTTCGAGAAGCGTTTGGAAAGTAACAGTAAAAATGGTCGGAGTAGCAGGATGTGAACCTGCGCTCCCCTCGTCACAAACGAGATGTTCTCCCAAAAGAGACTTTCGTCAAGAGCGCTGCAGAAATCAGGCTGGAATTTCAAACATATGTGTTCGCAGTTTTATTCGGACTGGCGAAGGGGTTGCGTCGGGCGGCCTTCGAGTATCTCGACCGCATTGTCCTGGACCGTAAGGTGCGTCTCTTAAGCGTGCGCCTCAGGCCGGACGGCGCACCAAGTGGAGCGTCTCCTCGCACCGTGGGCAGTAGGCGGCCCCTTTGCGGTCGGTCTCCCCCAGGGTGTTGCTGAACCACATGACGCAGCCCGGATTGGCGCAATGGCCGAGCCCGAAGGTGTGGCCGAGCTCGTGCACCGCCTCCTTCAAAGCGCGGCCGCGAAAGTGCTCCTCGTCAGCGTCGAGATAGAGCCGGAACAGCGAGATGACGCAGGCTTCTCCGCTCGGCTGGGCAATGCCAAAGACGAAGTTCAGATCCCCGGCGTAGAGGTCGACGTCGGTGACGGCGAGCACGCGCTCTGCCCTGACTGAAAGCGCCAGGCCGAGCAGGGCATCGGCATGGAACTGGCCGCGCCTGGCATCGAATGCCCCCTGCGGCAACGCGTGCCGCCCGGCCAGCTCGACGTCGAAACCCATGCCGCCTAGGTCCCGCGCCAAGTCGTCGAGGGCGCGGCGATCGGGGTTGCCTACCGGCAGCAGGGTGATGCGGGGCATGTCGGTCATGGGATCGATTGACTTCGCTCTAGGCTGGAAACGCGCCGCGAGCGGCGGCGGCGTGATCCAATAGCTCGCGTACCTCGGTGGGCTGAATGCCAGGCGTGTGTTCCGTCCCCGTCTCGCGCCATTCCCATTCCCTGGCGGACATAGCGCAAACGACCGTGGCGTTTATCGGCATGACGAAACGGTTCCATTTTGAAAAAATTATAGCCGCGGCCGGCGCCCGGCCCATTGACGAGGGTCAAGCAGCTACATGGCCGAACA
>Ga0153915_10001186_pt1 | contig 24091 bp, 17 predicted proteins | sample Opewatmetagenome_2_FD_107003 | JGI IMG/M metagenome (GOLD analysis project Ga0153915, IMG submission 107003) | Freshwater wetland microbial communities from Ohio, USA - Open water 3 Core 3 Depth 3 metaG | ecosystem: Environmental > Aquatic > Freshwater > Wetlands | place: USA: Ohio, Lake Erie...
ACAATCAGCTGAACGATACTTATTTGAGAACACTAGCCGAATATGACAATTACCGCAAGCGCACACTCAAGGAAAAAGCAGACTTGATCAAAACTGGTGGTGAAAGTGTCCTCATCAGTATCATCGGTGTGGTGGACGACATGGAACGTGGTATCAAAGCCACATCCGACTCCCAGGATATAGACGCGGTTAAAGAAGGTATAGAATTGATCCATAGCAAGTTTCAGAGTTTTTTGAAACAAAATGGTCTTAGCGAGATAGAGACGGAAGGTAAGGCTTTCGATACGGATCATCATGAAGCCATTGCAACCATCCCTGCTCCAGAAGAATCACTTAAAGGAAAAATCATCGACTGCGTTCAGAAAGGCTATTGTCTGCATGATAAAGTCATTCGTTTTGCAAAAGTCGTTGTCGGTGAATAAAACGGATCCTAACATTTATGTCAACAAAAAGAGACTATTACGAAATACTGGGTGTGGCAAAAAACGCTTCAGAGGAAGAAATCAAGAAAGCGTACCGCAAAAAGGCCATTCAGTACCATCCAGATAAAAATCCGGGTGACAAGGCCGCAGAAGAAAAATTCAAGGAAGCTGCCGAAGCCTATGAAGTACTAAGCAACGCCGAAAAACGTCAACGATATGACCAGTTCGGCCATGCCGGTGTCGGAGGAGCGTCCAACGGCGGATTTAGTGGCGGAGGCTTTTCAATGGAAGATATTTTCTCTCAGTTCGGCGATATTTTCGGCGGTCATTTTGGTGGCAGTGGTTTTGGAGGTTTTAGCGGCTTTGGAGGTGGCTCCAGGGGTGGGCAGCGTGTCAATCAAGGCAGTAATCTCCGGGTACGTGTCAAACTGAATCTGTCTGAGATTGCTAAAGGAGCCGAAAAGAAAATAAAGGTTCGCAAAAGCATTGCATGCCCCCATTGTAATGGAACAGGTGCTGAAGGTGGAACAGCTTATTCCACCTGTACTACTTGTCGGGGAACAGGAGCCGTAACACGTATCACCAGCACCATTCTTGGACGTATGCAGACCCAGTCTGTCTGCCCGGATTGTCAGGGAGAGGGAAAAATCATCACCCATAAATGTACGCACTGTAATGGTGAAGGCATTATACAGCAAGAAGAAGTCATTACTATCAATATTCCAGCCGGAGTTTCTGAAGGCATGCAATTGTCCATGTCCGGTAAAGGAAACGCAGCCCGCAGGGGTGGAATCAATGGGGATTTGCTGATCGTGATTGAGGAAGAATCACATCCGGAATTAATCCGTGACGAAAATGATCTGGTTTTCAACCTATTGCTTAGTTTTCCGACAGCTTCGCTCGGTGGAACCGTCGAGATTCCGACCATCGATGGCAGGGTAAAAGTCAAAATTGAACCTGGGACTCAACCTGGAAAAGTACTCCGTTTGCGTGGCAAAGGATTGCCTTCTGTCAATCAGTATGGCACAGGTGACCTGCTTGTTAACATCAGTGTGTATATCCCTGAAAGCTTGTCACGAGACGAACGTAAAATCATTGAGAAACTGGAAGAATCGGATAATTTCAAGACAAGTCCCTCTATCAGCAAGCGTATCTTTGAAAAGTTCAGGAATTTATTCGAATAAATGCTGACTAATTGAAGGATTCGCACCACTCGCATTCCTCCGAGTTACTTTCGATTTCAATGGTGGCGTGATGGATACCCTGTTTTTTCAGATAACTATGAGCCATGGTGCGTAATGTCTGTTGTTCTTCTTTTTTTATGCCATCGGGCACAACCAAATGAACACTCAAGACCATGTATTCGCTATCCAATGACCATATATGCAAATCGTGAAGCGTAATGACCTGTGGCAGGTCCAGCAATTGCCGGCGAATAGCCGCTTCATCAACCGTGTCAGGCTTTCCCTGCAGCAATACCCGAAAAGCACTACGAAGATTTTTCAGGACATTGTACAAAATGAACAAGGATATCCCGAGTGACAGTATCGGATCAATCACAGGCAAATCGACCAGCAACATAACGAGGCTGCCGGCCAGTACGGCCAGCCAACCCAACACATCTTCAAGCATGTGCAAGGAAACGACTTTTTCATTAAGGCTCCCTCCTTTTCGTAACCTGATGACGGCAAAACCATTGACCAATACGCCCAAAATAGCCAGTAACAACATGCCTTTCGCATCTGTCTGAGCCGGTTCAAACAAACGACGGATGCTTTCGGTCAAGACAAAAACAGACCCTGTAAGCAGAATGACTGAATTGATCAAAGCACTCAGCAGCGTAAAACGTCTGTAACCATACGTATACGTTTGATCCGGTTTCCGCACGGACACCTTCTGAAAATACCAGGCTATTCCCAATGAAAAACTATCACCAAGATCGTGCAAGGCGTCCGACAAGATGGCCACACTATTGGTCAGCAAGCCTCCAACGGCTTCAATGACACAAAAGAACAAATTCAGAAAAAAGGCAAGTACCAGATTCTTGCCGGAAGCGTCATTCGACATTGTCGAACCGTGTTCATAAGGATGTTCGTGAGAATGCATTGTATAATTGATAGACAAATATAGATAAAAAAATACCCAGTTCCTGGTATAAGGCTGACTGATTTTACGTATTTTCGCCAAAGATTAATCCTTACTCGTATGATTATCATAGGCATCGCCGGAGGAACCGGTTCCGGAAAAACAACTGTCGTCAAGAAAATCATTGAAAACCTGGCCTGTGACGAAGTAACTGTCATACCTCAGGATTCGTATTACTATGACAGCAGCGATGTCCCCTGGGATTTGCGCAAAAACATCAATTTCGACCATCCGGATGCCATTGAATGGGATTTGTTGATACAACACATCAAGGAACTAAAAGCAGGCAAGGAAATCCACCAGCCAAAATATTCCTACATCACTTGTACCAGGCAGGCCGAAACAATATCGGTAAAACCCAGAAAAGTCATCATCATCGAAGGCATCTTAATACTCACACAACCGGCCCTCCGAGCCGAAATGGATTTAAAGATTTTTGTCGATGCTGATCCAGATGATCGCCTGATCCGTGTTGTCCGCAGAGATGTGCTGGAACGTGGCCGGACACCAGAGATGGTATTGAATCGTTACGAAGATGTGCTGAAACCCATGCACCTCGAATTCATCGAACCAACCAAACGCTACGCTGACATCATTGTACCGCAGGGAGGAAACAACAAGCCCGCTATTGACATGCTCACCCACTTCATACAGAGCCGGTTGTCATAATAAAACGTTCGGCATTCTTCACGCGAATCACTTGAGATAAGTATCTAACCAATTAAAAAAACGCCTCTGCCAGAGAATACTGTTCTGTGGCTTCATAATCCAATGATTTTCATCCGGATATACTAATAACTCAGCAGGAATACCTTTTAGCTTTGCCGCGTTAAAGGCTTGCATGCCCTGAGAGGCCAGAATCCGATAATCTTTTTCACCATGAATGCATAAGATGGGGGTATCCCATTTATCCACAAACAGATGGGGTGAACCAGCAAATGAACGTTGAGCAATGGCATTCGACTTGTCCCAATAGGGGCCTCCCTTGTCAAAGTTTTCAAACCAAAGTTCGTCCGTCTCAAGGTAGTGTGCATCCAGATTGAAAATGCCACTGTGTGAAATAAAAGCGTTGAAACGTTTTTCATGATGGCCAGCCAGCCAGTAGACAGAAAATCCACCATAGGAAGCTCCAACACAACCCAACCGATTCTCATCGACATAGGACTCGGCTGAAACGGCATCAATAGCCGACAAATAATCCCTCATATTCTGTCCGGTATAATCACCGCTTATTTGTTCCTTCCAGGCTTGTCCAAGTCCTGAGGCACCACGACGATTCGGTGCCACTATGATATAGCCGTGAGCAGCCATAAGTTGCAAATTCCAGCGGTAAGACCAAAACTGGCCAATATTGCCTTGGGGACCACCCGAGCAATAGAGGATAGCCGGATAGGTCTTGGTGGAATCAAAATCCGGGGGATAAACAACCCAAGTCAGCATTTGCTGGTTATCCGTTGTCTTTATATACCTTTTTTCGACAGTAACCGGTTTGAGTTGTTCGAAGATTTCCTTGTTTTCATCTGTCAGGGCAATCATGGAACCATCCTCAGGCTGAATGCGGTACAATTCATTTGGTCTGTTCATGGAATGGCGCATTCCAACAAGAACATCTCCTGCAATAGCCAGGTCATCAAAATCAAACTGCCCATTTGTGATACGGGTTATGGAACCAGTCGCGAAGGCCGCTTTGTATATTTGAATAACAGCCTCTTCGCTGCTTAAAAAATAGAGTTCGCGATCATCTTTCGACCAACAGATGTGACTGACATCAGCATCAAGAGAGTCAGACAGAAAACGGTTATTACCAGTACTCAAATCATGAATAAAGAGTCTGTTCATGTCAGATTCGTACCCGTCACGAGACATACTTTCGAAAGCAATAAACTTACCATCAGGTGAAAAGACCGGATTCTGATCATAGCCAGACATTCCGTCAGTCAGATTTTTGGTTTCACCGGTTTCAAGTGAATACAAATAAATGTCGGAATTGGTAGAGAGCGTATAATCCAATCCTTTTTTCTTACGGCAGGTGAAGGCAATAAACTTACCATCAGGCGACCAGGCCAATTGTTCAATGCCACCCCCAGGTTTCATGGGCGATTCATACGGTTCTCCTTCGAGCAGGTCTTTACTATTGGTCAAGCCGTTCTTTCCCAGATCGGCGACAAAGGGATGAGGAATAGTCTCCACCCACTCATCCCAGTGTTTGTACATAAGGTCATCAATCACTTTTCCGGATGAAAGAGGTAAATCCGGATAAATGTCCCTGACACGTTTGCCGTACTGAACTTGTGAAACAAAAAGCAGTCTGGAACCATCGGGAGAAAGTGCATAGGCGTCAATACCACCTTCATAATTGGTGACCTGACGGCGTTTTCTGCCGTTTTTGTTCATTTGCCAAAGCTGACTGCTACCGGATTCCGAGGAAAGGAAATAGATGCTTGAACCATCCGGAGACCAGGTGGCTTCATTTTCGCTGAAAGATGTACGGGTGATACGTTTTGAAGTGCTTCGGTCAACAGGCACGATATACACGTCACGGTTCCCTTCGTTTCGTGCCACACTGTAATACTGTACGCTATACAGAATTTTTTTACCGTCGGGTGAAACCTGAAGACCACCAAGTCGTCCCATAGCCCACATCACTTCCGGTGTCAGGATACCGTTTTCTATTTTGACGGCTTGTTTTTCAATCAGCTCGCCGTCAGTAGTCATGCCATCTCCTGTACAGGAGGCTAATGCACCTGTCAATGCCATCATAAAAAATATCTTTTTCTTCATAAAATCCGTATTTTTCATCTCCCTCAAAATTACAAAATAATATAACGAAAAAAGCCACCTCGCGGTGGCTTTTTCAGATTTCGTATCCAGGTTTCTCAACCAAGATAACTTTTCAATAATTTACTCCTTGAATTTTGACGCAGACGGCGTATGGCTTTTTCTTTGATCTGCCGTACACGCTCCCGCGTCAACCCAAATTTGTCACCGATCTCTTCGAGGGTCATTTCCTGACCACCCAGTCCGAAAAACATCTTGATGATATCGCTTTCCCTGTCCGTCAACGTAGACAGCGCACGGTCAATTTCGCGCGACAGCGATTCGTTCATCAACAAGCGATCGGCCACAGGGGCGTCGTCGTTGATCAGCACATCCAATAATGAATTGTCTTCACCTTCCACGAAGGGGGCATCCACAGAAATGTGGCGGCCTGATACTTTGAGGGTGTCGGCAATCTTGTCAACCGGAATATCCAATTCTTCGGCCAATTCTTCAGGTGATGGTTTACGTTCGTGCTCTTGCTCGAATTTTGAGAACGCCTTAGTGATTTTGTTCAATGAACCGACCTGGTTCAACGGAAGACGCACAATACGTGATTGCTCTGCCAAAGCTTGAAGAATGGATTGACGGATCCACCACACAGCATAGGAAATAAACTTGAATCCGCGGGTTTCATCAAACTTTTCTGCAGCTTTGATCAGTCCCAGATTGCCTTCATTGATCAGATCAGGAAGGCTTAGTCCCTGATTCTGATACTGTTTGGCCACTGAAACCACAAAACGCAGGTTAGCGCGGGTCAATTTTTCCAGTGCAGCGCGGTCTCCCTGACGGATGCGCTGAGCCAGTTCAACCTCCTCATCGACCTTAATCAGTTCCTCACGGCCGATTTCCTGCAGATATTTGTCTAATGACGCACTCTCTCGGTTGGTGATCGATTTGGTAATCTTAAGCTGTCTCATGCTGGTTTAAAATAAGTGCAAAAGTAATAAATTTATATGTTTAAAAACGCGAAGACCAGCAATTTATTTTATTAATACTTACAGTTGACTATTTATCCGGTCAAAATGCCATTGAAATCCGTTAACAGATTATTCATTCAAGTCAATGGCATAGTATGAAATTTTTCCATTGGGATACATGCCCACGATAAAAATACCACGTTCATCAAATTTGGCTTCTTTTTGAACAGATTTCACCAGATCTTCCAGCTGAGCAACTGACTGTACACGCTGGTCATTTACTTTCAGGATGACAAACCCTTTTCTGACACCAGCGTCTTTAAGCTTACCGTCTGTCAAGCCTGTCACTTGTACACCATAGGATATGTTCAATTCACGTTTCTGAGCGTCCGAAATCTCCTTAAAGGCTGCGCCAAGCACCTCAATGCCTTCATTCTTAACCACTTCAGTACCTCCTTGCCGGTTGCGCAGCTTAACCGAATAAACGATATTTTTCCCGTCACGCTTGACTGATACGTTAATTACATCGCCTGGACGGTAACGGCTTACCTGCTCCTGCAGATCGGACGATTTGTTCACTGTTACGCCATTTATTTCTGAAATAACATCTCCTTGTTTTATACCGGCTTCCAGTGCGCCACTCTTTTCTTCCACTGACATTACATAAACACCGTCACGTACCGAAATGTTCTTTTCTTTTGCAAATTCCGAATCAATATCCCGGATGGATACGCCAAGATATGGCCGCTGAAAAGAACCAAACTCTTTGATATCACCTACAACACGGGCTACAATATTCACCGGAATTGCAAAGGAATAACCTGTATACGAGCCAGTCTGAGACATGATGGCTGTATTGATTCCGACCAGTTCGCCCCTCAGGTTTACCAAGGCACCACCACTGTTGCCCGGATTGACTGCCGCATCGGTTTGTATGAACGATTCGATGCTCATATTCGATTTATTCTGGTTTTGATAATTATTATTGTTGCCGATAATGCCCAGATTACGTCCTTTGGCACTAACTATACCGGCTGTCACGGTAGAAGTCAGGTTCATAGGATTACCAACAGCCAACACCCACTCTCCCACTTTCAGCTCATCCGAATTTCCAAAGGCAATCGTCGGCAAATCCTTGGCATCCACCTTGATCAAAGCAATGTCAGTATTTGGATCGGTTCCGATGACTTTAGCCGAATAGGTTGATTTATCATTGGTTGTTACGGAAATTTCATCAGCACCATCGATAACATGATTATTGGTAATGATATATCCATCAGGCGTAATGATAACTCCTGACCCAATGCCAACCTGAGGTTCTTGTTGCTGAGGTAGTTGCTGCCCCCTGTATCCAAAGAAATACTCAAAGATATCTACAGGCTGATTAACGGTACGCATCGTTTTGGAGGTGATGTTTACAACAGCGTTGACACTTTGTTCAGCTGCGATCGTAAAATCCGTTTCGATACCGGAAGGAGCACTGACATTAACCAGGCGTACGCTTTGTCGACTGGCCGTATCATCGGTTAAAACGATGTGATTCGCTGCTCTTGAAACAGTGAAGTACGATACACTTGCACTGACACCTGCCACAAGCAAAAGACCCAAAAGGATTTTTCCTACGTTTTTCATACTATCATAATTTTTTTGTTCAATTGTAGTATGGAACGCCGCATGCCATAATTATACCACACTTAGGCACTTTTACAAGCTTGCTCATTTCATACAAATAAGTTGTTTAATTTATTATTTACCGTTTCAGGGCATACTTTATACCGGTTCCCTTAATAAAAGTATCATCAAAAAGTTTACCAAAATGTAGATTAAAACCTTTTTTTAAGCAAATTAACATTTCAATTTTAACACTTAACGCATCTTAACAGCAAATCTGACATTGAAGCTCCTCGCGGAAATTCATTCTCAACCATTAGCACTCAGACCTGACAAATCTTCGGACAGATACGCCGACTATAACATAAAATCTGTATTTTTGTCTCAAACAGTGAGCCGGTCTGTCGCTTTCGTTATGAAAGAGGAAAGTCCGGGCAACGTAGAGCACCATGCTTCCTAACGGAAAGTTGTCCGTGAGGGCAAAGACCATGTAACAGAAAACGACCGCCCGTGCAAGCGGGTAAGGGTGAAAAGGCGGGGTAAGAGCCCACCGCTCTGGTGGTGACATCAGGGGTAGTACATCTCATGGGTTGCAAGACCATGTACACCGGCGTATGTAGGGCTGCTCGTCCGATGCCGGGGGGTAGGTCGCTAGAACTGCCGGGTGACCGGCAGTCCAGATAAATGACAGACACTCTTTTCGGAGAGTACAGAACCCGGCTTACAGGCTCTCTGTTTTATTTTTCCTTTTAACTTGTCGCACCATGAACAAAAAGATATCGTCAAGCAAATTTTTCCAGCGTTGTTGGTTGTTTCTTACCAAGGAATTGTGGAGAGCTCCCATACATGAAAGCAAAGGGCTGAAGAACAAGTTGCTGAATCTATTGAGAACCTTGTACCTTGCTGGCAGGGGTTTTATTTCAGACAAACTTAATGTCAGGGCGTCGGCTCTTACCTATACGACATTGTTGGCTGTTGTACCAGTGGTTGCCATAATCATCGGCATTGGCAGAGGTTTCGGTTTTCAGGCAATGATTGAAAATGAACTGACAAAAATGCTGCCAGGTCAGACTCAATTACTGGAAATGCTCTTCAAGTTTGTCGGGAAATACCTGGAAGTAGCACAGAGCGGCATCGTCATTGGAATTGGCATCGTTTTTCTGATAGGTTCTGTCTGGACCATCCTGCAATCAATCGAAGTGGCTGTCAATGATATTTTTCAGGTTAAATCCACCCGTAGCCTCACCCGGCAATTGAGCGATTACCTGTCTACCATGTTGTTGTTACCTACGCTGCTCATCCTGTCCAGTGGTTTTTCTGTTTACCTGAATACGGCCATTGCGCAAAATAAGCTTCTGGATATGCTGAGCCCAATACTGAATATACTCATGACACTGATTCCATACGTCATATCATGGTTGGGATTCACGCTGTTGTACATTTTGATTCCGAATACCAAAGTTAAATTTGGAAATGCCGTACTGGCCGGATTCATTGCCGGTTTTGCTTTTCAGGCTTTTCAGTTCATCTATATCAATGGTCAGATATGGGTTTCCCGTTATGATGCCATCTATGGAACGTTTGCAGCAATTCCCTTATTTTTGCTGTGGTTACAGTTTTCCTGGACCATCGTGTTGTTTGGAGCCGAGATTGCTTTTGCCGCCCAAAATGTCCAGAATTTTTATTTTGAAAATGAAAGCAGGAACGTCAGTCACCGCTATCAGTATTTTATCACCATATTGATTATGAACCTGTTATGTAAACGTTTAATGAAAGGGCAAGGGGCTTTGACGGCCAATGAAATTTCCAGCGAATACCAGATGCCGATCAGACTGACCAACAGGGTTTTAAACAACCTGCTGGATATGAAAATGATTACAAAAACCACCAGCTTTCATGAGAAAGACGTCAGCGCATATATCCCTGCTGTTGATATCAACACCCTTACCGTGGGTCTGCTTTTTGAAAAATTGTTCGAATTTGGCAGTGAAGACTTCAAGTTGGACATAAAAACCTTGCACAAATCTCAATGGAGTGCGCTTTTAATAGTGGAAAAATCAATTTCAGGGCAGGTGGATAATGTATTGATAAAAGACTTATAAGGTATTTTCACCTGAAATTATCTCCGGTTCATTTTTTTGTTTTCGGAAAAATTCAGGGTATTTGATCGCATAAAAGACCAGCATGAAGATACAAACGCCTAAAATAACGCCAAATACAGCCCTGCTATTGTCATGTGTGAGCAACGTTGTGATGGAAAATAAGGCTGTTCCTAACAACACGAAAATAAAGGTGACAAAGTTCAGGTAAGCAATCATATTGCCCAATTCCCTGCCTATATCTGCACGCTGAACGATTGACAGGCAGGGCACTTCAAATATGCCTCCCATAAATGCCAGAAAAAATATCAGTATACCACAAACGACAATGGGTGGATTAAACAGGATGATGATGGCCAGTGATACAATCATACCGATCAATCCGATGGGTATCATTTCCGGCCGGACTTTCTTGCCTGCGATAACACCAGCGGCCGTACAGCCCAAGGCAATACCAATGGCCGCGCATGCCATGACCAGGCCAGCTGTTGTATTGGTTGTGCCCAATGTCTTCACACAATGGATGACCATGTTCATCTGAACCATCCCTCCTATCAGCCAGAAAACCGAAGCGCCCAGTACACCGCTATTGACATAACGATGATGCGTAGCATAGCGGTACGAGTCAATTGTAAATTTTATCGGATTGGATGTGCCGGGATTTTCTCTATTTTCAGGCAATTCAGTGACCCTGATAGTTCTTGAGGACATATAACCAGCCATCGCTATGCACAATAACAATAAAACAATGATTGGTAACGAATAATGATCCGAAATATACGAAGCAGCCACCGTACCGATCAGAATACCCAGGAATGCCATGGTTTCAAACACGCCACTACCAAAAGAAACACCCTCAGTACCACCCACGTCACGAATCAGACCATATTTGGCCGGTGAATACATACAACTCTGCAATCCCAGAATAAAAACAGCCAAAACTGCCAGCCATACCAATTGAAAATAAAATGCCAGGGAAGCCATCAGCATGATAAAAAACTCCAGAAATTTGAATAGCCGGAGGATGCGCTGTTTGGAATACATGACTGACCATCGTCCAGCCAGAGGAGACAACAGCAAATAAGGAACCACCAACGCTGCGGAAACAATGGAAATAAGCTGAGCCTGTGACATCCATTTTGGCAACACCCAGGTAACAGATATGAAAACAATGCAGTGTTTCAGAAAATTATCGTTGAAAATTCCCAGAAAGTTAGTAGTAAACAGGGCTGCCCAGTTTTTGCCGACTCGATTCATGGTTTCGTATTTATGCCTGGACAAATATACGTAATTACTATCAGACTACTGATTGGATTGATACGTTCCGATCAACCCTTTATCAGTTACTGTCTCTAGGCTGACATTCATGACATTGCAGGAACCGTTGTTGTAAAAGCTGATGATTGCCTTGCCATCCTTACCTGTTTTCACCTCAGGATTCCAGTATAAGGTGCGACGGCAATCGGCTATGTCAGGCAAGCTGCTATTGTCATACTGCGGACTGTAAAACTCTTTGGTCTGGGCATAACCGTCAAAACTGGTCTGACGAATACCTTCAGGAGATGTACGGTCATGCAAGTCCTGATAAGTATAAATATAAATGATATTTTCTTCTCCACTAAAGAAGACTTTTTTCTTCTTATTATTTAAAAAAAATGCCATTTCTTTTTCATCGCTGTATTGTACGGACGGGCCTTCCTCCTCGCAAACGGTGACCAGCTTTATATCTTCCGGTCGTAAATTGATTACAAGCGAATGCTCATCAATAATATTGACTAATCGATTGTTGAGTACCAGAATTGTTTTATGTCCTTTATAGGTACACTTAACATGAGTACCTACCCTGGATTCGTCCTCATCATCCATTTCTTCTTCGAAGCGATATTTGAAATATGGCCACATCTTACAGATAAAATCAAGACCCGTCACCGGTATATCTTCACCTTTATCCAGCAATTGGTCAATCGATTTTTCGACGTCCAGTACAACATTAGCCCTGCGCAGGCCATCCGTTTCCCGTTGTATATTTTTTCTTGCCTTGACTTCCACTTCTGGTAAACGAACATCTTTCCCATCCATTGAAGGCTCAGGCTGACTTACTGCAAACGTGTCACCAATTATCACGTCAGAAACAGCATCAAGTGTATCCACAACAGCATCTATTGCTGGCAATTGTTGTTCATGCCAGGCATAGGTTTTTACGCCAGGACTGAATACTCTGTCAAGCAATATCCGGTTATCCGTCCGTTTGCTATCCTCCTTTGTCTCTATTGTTAGATTCGATTTCCCGTAAAAATCGATCAATGCCAGGTTGAACCGACCATCAGAGTCCGTTTTGCAAGTACCTTGTTGTGATGTACTGTCGGTTAAAAGCATCATCAGAACATTCACATTGGTTTTTGGTCTATTTTTCTTCAGGGAATACACGTTTCCTTCAATCAACAAACCATTTTCTATGGGATGCTTTTCTGGTGTGGTATCCAATCCTGCCATCCGTTTCCAACTATAACGGCTCCAACCTTGTGTGAGCAATAAAAGATCAAGATCTGCTCTTCGTTCGGGACTGTCCTCTTCGAAATAATACCCTGGATTTTTGATATAGCCTTTTAGTTCTGAGGACAATAGCAGATTAGTGAGTATATTGTCAGTATTGGCAGTAACCGGGGTTGTGGAAGCATCACGTACAGAGACAGAAAAGGTTGTTTCCACAGGCTGGTTTTTGCTGTCACACAGACTGATATCCATAGTGACATTTTCATAAGGGCTCTTCTTTCTCTTTGAGGATTGTACATCTACCTTCATGCTACTGTTATGGTTGACAAAAACCATACGTTCAGCTAACACCTCTCCTTTAGTGTTATACAGGGTTATTTGGGAAACACCTGAGGGCAACAAGCGTTTCGGAAAAGATAAATAAAGAAGGTGTTCATCGCCAAGCGTGAAGTTGTCACCGCCATATAATACACCGCGACATGTAATGCTCAGACCTAACGGTTCTTCCATCAATCCGTCGGATTGCTGGATCAGGATTTTAAATACCTCCTGATCCAGTGTCTCAACACCCAAGACACAACCTTCCGGTAGTATTTCAGGAAGGGGAAACCGGTATTCCTTACCGTCATACGTAACATCAGCACTATACTTTCCTACCTGAGGGGTTATCATAAACGACCCCATATTCATAAAGGACGTTGTAAATGATGAAACGGTATCACCGGTTTCTGAACAAATAACGCCTGTAACAACGGCATCCTCTCCATCTTTACCAAAAGCCTGGAATCCTACACGCGAAGTCAGCCCTGCAACCAAATGGCCACCTTCCGGAAAAAAGGAGACCTGCAGTTTCCCTTTCTGGGAATAATCAACCCGGGGACCAGGCACCCGTTTGGAGCGGGCACGAAGGCGCATTTTGCCAAACGAATACGTATTTTTTTTTCCAGGGTTGTCGTAACATGGTATAACGCGCGAAAATAGGCCATTCATATCTTCATTCAACATATGCCTGGTATAGGCGCGAATTTCATAAAAGCCAGGAAACTGTGTTTCAGGCAGCACAAATTCACCGTGACAGCAACCATTTTCGAGTTTTAGTTTTTTGGTTTCCACAACATTGCCATCCAGTGTCAACAATTCCACATACAGTGTTTTACTCAGCGGACATAAGGCATTTCTGCCTGATTGGACGACATAGGCCTTGAACCAGATCGTTTCACCAAGGAAATAGGCAGTATTGTCTATATGCAGATAGACTTTTTCGTACAAATATGTCTTGGAATTGGCTGATATCTGACTGGAATATCCAGCGATAGATTGAACAGGAGCGTTATCGTTACCAAACAAAAAAAAAGAACGGCAACATATCAGTAACAAGAGATAAAAAAAGCGTTTCATGAATTGAATATACTATCCGATTTGTATATCAGGCTAAGCAGGGCAAAGTTAAACACTTTTTCAGGTAAAAAAATAGGCTTTATCACGTTTGATAAAGCCTACCGGGTGGGAGACGGGGCTCGAACCCGCGACCTACGGAACCACAATCCGTCGCTCTAACCAACTGAGCTACAACCACCATGTTGTTTGCGGATGCAAAAGTAGCATTTTATCCCATGCCCTGCAAGACCCTTTCGGAATTTTTTACAAGAAAATCAGGTTTTACAGAGGCCTGACAACAGTGATGCCGGTATGCCGCTTGATATCCAGTAAGTAATCGGACAACGGCTTGTCGGACAACACCACTTTCTTTGCGGCAGAAGAAGCGTGCAACAGGTATACCTGACCATTTTTGTCACGGATGGCTAATCCCAGGTGTGAATAATCCAGACCCGGTGTTCCTGTCGTGATTGCGATAATATCACCTGTCTGAATGCAGGAACCAGCAGCCCTGACACGTTCTTTTGGAAGATACATCAGTCTGGATACATCATTTATACGGGTTTCATGGGCGGCCATTGCTGCAACAAAGTCAGTATTGGCTTCGAGGGCCGGATAATACTCGGGATGTGTGGACATAAAGTTCAGCTGTAGCGGAAAAAGCATGGCACTATCCCCCATACAGACAACCTTTATCAGCCCTTTGGCCAGATTGTTACCAATCCAGTCGGATGTATAATGCAAACGTGACGGATACTGATCAAGTATCCCGTCTCTGTATCGGATAAGCGTCAACTTTTCCTTGAATGTATCGAAAGTTGTTTTTTCCGATTGCAGCATCAGGTTGAGAGCCAACACGTTTTCCACCAACGTGGTACAATCAAGCCCTCGTAAATTAATCTGAAGACATTCAGGTCCATCTGCTTCAAGCGTACCACCCACATAAGGCGTACCGATAAAAAAACAACCTATGGCAGCTACACGCTCGCCTGTTTCCTTTTCAGCCAGACGCTCGTTTCTGGCATATTCAAGAAATGACCTGAAAATCAACTGGTCTTCCGTTTGCTGCGCCTGAGAGGAAACAGTCAACAGTACTGTTATCATCAATAAGAACTGTTTCACCTGTTCATGATTTTTTTGTCTAGGGTCATGTTACTTATAGATAGCTTTGGATCCAGCCAACAAGGTATTCTTCATCAAAGAAACCCTCGTCATCAGTCCGACACCTCCAGGAACAGGTGTAATATACGAACATTTGGGAGCAACTTCATCGAAATCGACGTCTCCTTTCAATCTGAATCCGCTTTTGGTTTCAGCTGCAGGCACCCGGGTGGTTCCTACGTCAATGACAACAACACCCTCTTTGACCATGTCGGCTTTCAGGAAACCAGGTTTGCCAAGGGCGCAAATGATGATGTCTGCACTCAGGCATTGTGCCTTTATATCTTTGGAATAACTGTGCACAACCGTTACAGTGGCATTGCCCGGATAACTTTTCTGCATTAGCAGGTTGGCAACAGGTTTGCCCACAATATTACTGCGACCAATTACCACAACATGCTTGCCAGCTGTTTCAATCTTATAACGTTTGATGAGCTCCAGAATACCGTCGGGCGTAGCAGAAACAAAAGCCGGTAATCCGAGACTGACACGTCCTACATTAACAGGGTGAAATCCGTCAACGTCCTTACGGTAGTCAATGGCTTCTGTTACGTGTTGTTCGGAAATGTGTTTTGGTAAGGGTAACTGCACGATGAAACCATCCACATCATCATTTTTGTTTAACCTATCCACTTCAGCAAGCAGGGCTTCTTCCGTTACATCATCCTCGAAACGAATCAGGGTTGAAACAAATCCGCAGTCTTCGCAGTCTTTCACTTTACCAGCCACATAAGACTCGCTGCCGCCATCATGTCCGACCAGAATGGCTGCCAAATGGGGTCTTTTTTTGCCCTCAGCGATCATACGCTTCACTTCTTCCGCAATTTCCTGTTTGACCGCGGCGGATACGGCTTTTCCATCTATAAGTTGCATATAGGATTATTTATCGTCTTCTGAGATTCGGCAGGCTTCCCCTGCCCTGTTTAGCCGTACTGACCGTTTTCATCATCCGGCGTGTTTCTTCAAATTGTTTCAGTAACTTATTCACTTCCTGAATACTAGTACCGCTTCCACCGGCAATGCGCTGACGGCGGCTGGCATTGATGATATCAGGATTGCTGCGTTCTTTCGGTGTCATGGAACCAATAATGGCCTCGATACTCTTGAAAGCATTATCGTCAATGTCCATATCTTTAATGGCCTTACCAACACCTGGGATCATGGATACAAGGTCTTTGATATTACCCATCTTTTTGATTTGAGCTATCTGGGTAACAAAATCATTGAAGTCGAACTGGTTTTTGGCGATTTTTTTGGAAAGCTTTCTGGCTTCCTCTTCATCATATTGTTCCTGTGCTTTTTCCACCAGTGAAACCACGTCACCCATCCCCAGGATACGGTCAGCCATACGTTTTGGATAGAACGCATCAATGGCTTCCGGCTTCTCTCCGGTACCTATAAATTTAATCGGTTTATTAACTACTGTGCGGATGGACAAAGCGGCACCACCACGAGTATCACCATCCAGTTTGGTCAGGACGACACCGTCAAAGTCAAGGCGTTCATTGAATTCCCTGGCTGTATTCACGGCATCCTGACCCGTCATGGCATCAACTACGAACAGGATTTCCTGTGGATTGACGGCTTTTTTGATGGCAGCTATTTCGGCCATCATGGTTTCATCAATAGCCAGACGACCGGCCGTATCAATGATTACCAGGTCAAGACCGATCTTTCTGGCATGAGATACGGCATTTTTAGCTATTTCTACCGGTTTTTTATTGTCCGGTTCGCTGTATACAGGGATGCCCGTTTGTTCACCCAGTATGCGGAGCTGTTCGATGGCGGCAGGCCGATAAACGTCACAGGCAACCAGCAGAGGATGTTTGCCGCGCTTGTTCCGCAACAAATTGGCCAGTTTCCCGGAAAAGGTTGTCTTACCGGATCCTTGCAAACCGGACATTAAAATGACAGCCGGATTGCCTTTGATGTTGACATCGGCCTGATCACCTCCCATAAGACGAGTCAGCTCATCATGAACAATCTTGACCATCATTTCCTTTGGCTTGACGGAACGGAGTACATCCTCTCCCATAGCCTTTTCCTTAACGTCCTCAGTAAATTGCTTGGCTATCTTATAATTGACATCTGCGTCAAGCAACGCTTTACGTACGTCCTTCAGCGTCTCAGCCACATTTATCTCGGTGATTTTACCTTGTCCTTTCAGCAGTTGAAATGATCGCTCCAGTCTGTCACTTAAATTTTCGAACATAGATCTGTTATAGTTTATGATACTTTTCAGCGCCGCAAAAGTACGAAAAAGCCCTTGCTCTGCCAAATGAATCATTGTATAAATTCCACGTCGGTATAGACGGGCAAATGATCACTGTATCCTCCCTGATAAGTCATGCCATAATAGGTACGGAAAGGTTTGATGCCAAGCCAGCGACTATCGGGCATCAGCAGAAAATCCGGACTGAAAATGACGGCCTTTCCCTTTGTTGACAACACACTTTCAGATACAATAATGTGGTCAAGAATACCCCATTCCGATTGATGTTTATGGGTCCCCGTCTCCACTTTCCCAACATACGTATACATCAGGTTGTACAGTTGCTTTTTAACTTGAAATGAGTCACTGTTATATGGATTTTCCGCTCCCAGAACCCGTTTTAACGAAGGACTGTCCGGACAATCGTTGAAATCGCCCATAATGAGCACACGGGCCGCCGGCGTTTGTTGCAGGATAGAGTCCGTGACACCTTTGATAACAAAAGCAACCTGACAACGATACGGATCTGTTTCCGCTTCTCCACCTAACCGGGAAGGTAAATGACAGACAAACAGATGAAGGGAATCCCTGCCATTCACAAGGCCGCATACATACAGTACATCACGTGTCTTTTTTCCTGGCTCACCCTGGAACAAGACAGCCAATGGACGATTAACCAGTGGATGAAACACGTACGGGTTGTACAATAAACACACATCAACACCTCGTACGTCAGACGATTCAAAATGGATAAACGAATAACCGGCATTTTTCAGAGGTGAAACCCGGGTAAGTTGCTGCAAACAATAATCATTTTCAACTTCAGCCAATCCTACGATGGGTGGAAAGTGCAACACGGCCAATACCCGGGCAATATGACCTGTCTTTTTCCAGAACCGGAACGGTGTCCAACCTCTCAATCCCGATGGCAAAAATTCCTCATCAGCTTTCAGACTGTCATCGATACAATCAAAATAGTTCTCTACATTCCAGAAAACAATACGGACTTGTTCGGAAGCCTGGCTTTCAACAAAATAAAACAAGGTTATACCAAGCAAACATACTATATGCAATCGACTTTTCATGGTTATTCAATGAACAACCACAAAGATAGTTTAAATAAATGTATTAACAATTAATAAATTAATTTTTAATACAGCACCTACTCTTGGAATTCGTAGGCACCGATATCCGGACCTGAATCTTCAAAACGCGACTTACCAGTCAGATCGTAGGGGAAATCAGCAGAATAAACAACGCTGGCCACATCTCTGGCCGGTGAAAGGGAACCAATCCGAAAATCGTATGTGTAGGAGCCATCTTCCACCGAACTCGATTTCAGAAAACCGGCAGTTGAGGGATTGCAGTTGCAGGCTTCGACCATATCGCCCAGGTCTGTCCTGGTTCGAAGCAAGCAGAATCTGAACTTCACATCACCAGTGATCAATTCATTGTCAGATAAGGCCAGACCGATCTCTTCGCTTTGATTGCCGTAAACCAACGTGTTCCGGAACTCAGCCTCCAATGGAAAAGGTAGTTCATTTTCCTGTGCATCCTGCGTGTAATTGGCCAGTACCAGCGTATACCCGTCACGAACAAGCCATTCCATTTGGTTGGCAATCGTACAATGGGTGAAAACCACTTTTCCGCCAATGATGCAAACAGTATAGCTGCCACTGTTGGACAATTCGGAATTACTCACTGTCATTTGGTTGGAGACACTGTACAGACAAGAATAAACAGCATTATGAATGACCGAATTAGTCAATGTCAACTTAACCTGATCTGTCGAGGAGGAATCAGCCACTACACCATAATATCCGCCACGAATGTTGACATGGTCGAATTCATTGTTAAAACTGGATTCTTTCAGCTGAATGTAATACCATTGCCCGGGAACTTGATCATACGACAAGCCAGTGTAAATATCATCCAGCCGGTCACCTCTGAATGTGACAGGGTTCTGCAGACTACCTTTTGCCTTAATAGTACCATCAACGAGTACACGTCCGCCATCATGCATGTAAAGTGTTGTACCCTCATTCATTGTCAATGTCACATTCTCTGCCACGAACAGGCTATCGTACACGATAATCGGTTTGTCTGCTGTCAGAGTAGTATCGGCCAGAATGGTCTTTCCATGCCAGATTTCCGCATCCCAGCACCAGGCTTCCAACACAATTTGCTGATAACCTTCGGCTGTCTTAAACAGAACGGCATCTTCCAGGAAAACGGGTTGGTTGCTTTGCTGAACAGGTGCTGTCAGTTCTACAAAAAGAAACAGACTGTCCCTGGCCGGTATTTCGACATCGGTGAAAGATACCAGACTTTCACCGTCCAGATTGATTCGAAATCCGCTTTGACCTAAGGATTGAAGGCATACCTCATCGATAGTTACGTCATGGTTTTCCGTATTATATATGGTAATCCAGGCCGTCGTGCTACCAATAGTGGAAAAGACAGTGTCATAAGACAGCGTATCAGCCGAAAACCGAAGACGAACCTGCCCTGCCCCGTTATCGTCAGTACATCCGGAAAACAAGTATCCAAAAAGGATAAAGGCTGTAAAGAAAATGGTTAGAAGATGTTTCATGTACATTCAGAGGCGTTTCAAAGTTTCGGTGAGCAGCTTCCAGAAGGTGGCCACGGTAGGAATATGCAACCGTTCATCCGGAGAGTGAACACCTCGCATAGTCGGGCCGAAAGAAACCATATCCAATCCTGGATATTTCTGCAGGAACAACCCACATTCCAGTCCGGCATGAATGGCTCTGATGTGGGCCTCCTTGCCAAACAGCTCTTTATAGGTAGCGGCAACCAACTTGACCAACGGAGCATCGGGATTGGGTTTCCAGCCAGGATAACCTTCTCTGTGGGAGGCAGTTATGCCAGCCAAAGAGAATAAAGCTTCCACTCTGCGACTAAGGGCATATTTGGCCGATTCCACTGAACTACGCTGTGAAGTAGTGATGACCCACTCTCCAGGTACTACTTGTTTGACAGAGGCCAGATTCAGGGATGTCTCCACCAAACCGGGCAACGAATGGGACATCGCGATGACACCCGTATGGCATGCATACAAAGCAGCAATAAACCGATCACTGTCCGTCTTTAAAAGCACATCAGCCGGTGCTGGTTCTGAGGATAGTCCGAGGTGCAGGTTAGGCTCCAATGGCCCGTATTCATCTTCGAGATCAGCCTGATACATGTTCAGACGGACTCGCATATCTTCCTTTAATCCATAGGGTACACCAGCCAGAAAGGTCGCTTCCCGGGGTATGGCGTTTGATAAGTTTCCTCCGCTGAAACTGTGCAGCCGCAAATCCACATCTGCATTGATGTGCCAGAGCAACCGCGCCAGCAAATGATTGGCATTGCCCCTGCCTTTTTCGATGTCATCACCGGAATGACCGCCTTGCAAACCTTTAACCGAAACCCTGAAGTAAAAATAGTCCGATGGGGCCTTTTCCGTCTTATAACAAAACGTGAACTGACTGTTCATGCCCCCTGCACAACCGATAAATAATTCCCCGTCATCTTCGGAATCCAGGTTAATGAGTTTTTTTCCTTCAAAAAAACCAGGTTGTAGTTCATTGGCACCATTCAGACCGGTTTCTTCATCGACAGTGAAGAGACATTCGACAGGGCCATGACATAAGTTGTCATCATCCAGCACGGCAAGCTGGGCCGCCATCCCAATGCCATTATCAGCACCCAGCGTAGTCCCTCTTGCCTTCATCCATTCACCATCAATGACCGTCTGTATGGGATCCGTCGCAAAATCGTGCGGACTATCCGTGTTTTTTTCACACACCATATCCATATGAGATTGCAATACAACCGGCACTGATGTTTCATACCCTTTCGACGCTGGTTTACGAATCAGTACATTTCCAACAGGATCATGCCGGCCTTCCAGTCCTCTTTTATCCGCATACTGCAACAGCCATTCCTGAATGGCCTGGGTTTTGCCGGAGGCTCTGGGAATACGACAGATTTCCTGAAAAAAAGTCCAGACAGAAGTAGGTTCCAAGGAATTGACAGTAGTAGCCATGTAGTTGTCAAACATTTATAATATAACTGATTATCAGCATTTTTAGCATATCATAACCTATTAAAAATGGTTAAAAACAAATGCTGCCGATCAATTTGAGACAAAATTAAGAAAATAATGGCAATCAATTTGGAGAATAATGTATATTTGCAATTCAAATTTCAGGGGTCTAATAAAAACCGGACACCAGACCGGATCATTCAAAAGAAATGGAAAAAAAATCAATCATCATTAACAGTGTTTTTGGCGTTTGTATCGTTGCGTTGTTCGTGTTGCATTTTGTCGATAAAAGTCCCGAATCGGATCCATACGTTATCTCCTCTTCCGATTCGACAGCTGTTTTTGTTAAATTGCCCATCGCGTATGTCAACATCGATACGTTGCTGCTTAACTATAATTATTCCAAAGATTTGAATGAGGTTTTACTGCGTAAGCGTGAAAATGCCCAGGCCACACTGACTCAGAAAGCCCGTCAACTGGAAGGTGAAATGGCCGAGTTTCAGAAAAAATATGAAAACAATGCTTTCCTGTCTGAACAAAGCTTTAAAAACCAGCAGCAACGGCTTCAAAAAAAGCAGGCAGACCTTCAAAAACTGGAAGAATCGCTGACACAACAATTGCTGGAAGATCAGCAAGCCATGAACGAACAACTCAGAGATTCTATATATTCATTTCTGTCACGTTACAACGTTGATAAAAAATATCAGGTTATTCTCAGCAACACCATGAACGACAACATCATGTTGGCAGAGCCATCATACAATATCACGAATGAGCTGGTTGAAGAATTGAATAAAAGCTATACACCGAAAGAAGATTGATGTTTTTTCAAAATAGTTCAGAAGGGCAGGATGTTGTTTCTGCCTTTTTTTGCATACTGGCATAAATACGTCATACAAAAAGCGACAATCTGTCACCGGGGCCATATTGGCACGACTCTTGAAGGGCGTTCAGGTATAGAAGCAACTTATGGACATACAAATAAAAAGGAAATTATCCGACGAGCTGGAGGAATTTGATGCCGATTTCATTCCGGTCATCACTGAAAATGATGAATACCTAACCCTTCAGCAAAAAGACATACCCGAAACATTGCCTGTTTTGCCTCTGCGAAATATGGTATTCTTTCCCGGGGTGGTTATGTCCGTATCTATTGGAAGAGTAAAATCCCTTAAGCTGGTCAAGGAAACTTATCAACAGGAATCGGTCATGGCTGTCTTTACACAAATCGACGCCAACGTAGACGAGCCGACAGCATCCGATATGCATAAGGTCGGTCTGGTTGCGCGCATTTTAAGGGTGCTTGAAATGCCTGACAGTTCCACCACCGTCATTATTCAGGGCATGAAACGATGCTCCCTGATGGATATTCTGTCAACCGACCCCTATCTGAGAGGCAGGGTTGCTATCCGTGAAGAAATCTACCCTGCCAAGGATGACAAGGAATTTGAAGCCCTCATCCAGGCCATCAAAGACCTCTCTGTTAAGATAATCAAGAATTCAGGCAACATACCCCAGGAAGCTACGTTTGCCGTACGCAACCTGGAGCAGCCCTATTCGCTGATCAATTTTATCTGTGCCAATTTTGCTTTTAAACTGCAGGACAAGCTTATGTTATTGCAGATTGATGACGTCAAGGAGCGTTGTTATAGTTTGCTGGAAATCATGACCCGTGAATCCCAGTTGCTTGAACTAAAGGTTTCCATTCAATCCAGAGCCAGGGAAGATATTAATCAGCAACAACGGGAATACTTTTTGCAACAACAGATCAAGACCATTCAGGATGAGCTGGGAGGCGGCATGCAGGAACAGGATCTTCAGGAAATGCGTGAGAAAGCAGCCAAGAAAAAGTGGAACAAACAAACGGCCGCTGTCTTTGAAAAGGAAGTTGCCAAGTTGGAACGTACCAACCAACATTCACCGGAATACTCTACGCAGGTCAATTACCTGAACGTCTTGCTGGACCTGCCATGGAATGACTATTCCACCGATAAATTCAATCTGAAACGTGCCCGTAAAATACTGGACCGTGACCATTACGGTCTGGAAAACATCAAGGAACGCATTCTGGAACATATCGCTGTCCTGAAACTGAAGGGTGACATGAAATCGCCCATCATCTGTCTCTATGGCCCTCCAGGTGTTGGAAAAACTTCGTTGGGCAAATCGGTCGCTGAAGCCTTAGGCCGGAAATATATCCGTATGTCGTTAGGGGGTCTGCACGATGAAGCCGAAATCCGTGGTCACCGGCGGACCTACATTGGTGCCATGCCTGGGCGTATCATCCAGAATCTGATTAAAGCCGGCACATCCAATCCTGTCTTCATTCTGGATGAAATTGATAAGATCGGCAATGATTTCAGAGGCGATCCATCTTCTGCTTTACTGGAAGTCTTGGATCCTGAACAGAACAATTCCTTCCACGACAACTTCATCGATGTCGATTATGACCTTTCGAAGGTGTTGTTCATTGCCACTGCCAACAACCTGCAGGCCATTGCTGCTCCCCTGATCGACCGTATGGAAATCATCGATATTTCCGGCTATCTGACGGAGGAAAAAATTGAGATTGCCCACAGGCATCTGGTAAAAAAGGAAGCCCTCAACCATGGTATCACGGAAGGCCATCTGCAAATAAACAAGCCAGCCATCCGTGCCATTATTGAAAATTACACCCGTGAATCAGGCGTCCGTGAACTGGAAAAGAAGATTGCCAAAATTATGCGGAAAGTGGCCAGCAAGATTGCTGACGATGATAATTTTTCCATAACGATTGTTCC
>Ga0153915_10001187_pt1 | contig 24074 bp, 26 predicted proteins | sample Opewatmetagenome_2_FD_107003 | JGI IMG/M metagenome (GOLD analysis project Ga0153915, IMG submission 107003) | Freshwater wetland microbial communities from Ohio, USA - Open water 3 Core 3 Depth 3 metaG | ecosystem: Environmental > Aquatic > Freshwater > Wetlands | place: USA: Ohio, Lake Erie...
GACCAGAATCCCCCCATCATTGGATAGGCCAATAAGTTCGACTGAGGAGAAACGAAGGTGACAACGGAGCGATTGGCGCTGAAGGCAGGCGTGCCGTTCAAGACGCCGGTGCTGAATATCAGCAGATTCTCAGGATCGAACGGTTTGACTTCTGGGGGAACCCTGTCCCAGTGTATCTTAACGCTGGTGCCAAGCCCGCCAAGATGGGTTTCCATCATCTTCGGGTCTGTTTCCACCCGTTCAATGTTTCCTGTCGCTAGATCGATTTCTAAGTTATATCCTGTCTCTGCGTATCTCATTTTTTAACTCCTCTATATATCTGAACACACGAGGTAATTGCAAAACTCAAAAAAGCATCAATTGTCATTTTGACCAAAGGGAGAAATCTTTTGATATCAATGCCTTTTAGATTCCTCACTTCGTTCGGAATGACAAGTGGAGGAATTTCGGAATGACAAGTGGAGGACTTTTGCAATTACCTCACACAATATAATTTTAATAATAATTGGTTTCAGACACTTAACTCAAATAGGCATTTATTCATAGGATAAAGGTTGAAATATTCACTATGTGATTACAATCTAGCTATAACATAATTATGTGTCAAGAAAAAAACTATAGAATTAATAGACTATATTTTTTGGATCAGTTTAAGATTGATAAATGTAAAGGATTCAAGGATTCCAGGGGTCGAGGGGTCAAGTGAAATTTTTCATGTTGACAAATTATCAAGATTAAAGAAGACAATAAGAAGAATGAGGCGCAAGGTTTAAGGTTCAAGGTTCAAGGTTGGAAAACATGAAGAAGGGTTCAATGTTCAATGTTTGATGTTCGATCTTCAATTCTCAATCTTCAATATTCGTTCATGGTTTATTTGAAGAATAAAGAATGTTCCTGATTCACGCTTTTAATCGGAGGTTATCATGAAAGACTTGTCTCTTGGCTTGAAAGAGGCATTGCGTTTGACCCTGGAGGCTATAAAACCGCTCTCTGCTGAGAATGTTACCCTCGTTGACAGTGTCGACCGTGTAGCGGCCTCAGATCTTTTTGCCCTGGTGGATTCCCCTTCCATGGATGTCTCCCGCAAGGACGGCTACGCGGTTTTATCCCGTGAGGCAGCCGATGCAACTGCCGAAAACCCTGTCCGGCTGCGGCTTTTGGGTTCTATGGCCGCAGGAGATGGAAAGGATATTCAGATCAAACCGGGGACAACGGTGAGGTTATTGACGGGCGCCCGTATCCCGACCGGCGCCGACGCCGTGGTGGCCGAAGAATTTGTGAAACCGGGAGACAATGATGTGCTGATAGAGGGCTTTGTCGAACCCGGCAGGAATATCCTTCCGCGCGGCGGCGATGCGGCATTCCGGAAATGTATCCTCCGGTCAGGCCAACAAATATCGCCGGAAATGGCAGGGCTCCTTGCCGCGGCAGGGCACAGCGTGGTCCCTGTCTTTAGAAATCCCGTTGTAGGGATTGTCGGAACCGGCGACGAACTCGTAGAACCGGGCAAGCCCCTGACGGAGGGCCGGCTTTATGCAAGCAATATCATCACCCTGGCTGGATGGTGCAACAGATATAAAATGAAGACACACATGACAACTGTAAAGGATGATCATGATGCCATGTTCAGCGCCTTAAAGATACTGTCCGACGCAACGGATGCCGTGATAACAAGCGGAGGGGCATGGACTGGAGACCACGACATGGTGGCGCAGGTACTTGAAGGGCTTGGATGGAAAGAGGTGTTTCACCGGATTCGCATAGGGCCCGGCAAGGCAGTCGGCTTCGGCATGCTGGATCAAAAACCCGTCTTCGTTCTGGCCGGCGGACCGCCTTCCAACCTGATGGGCTTCCTGCAGATCGCCTTGCCCGGCCTCCTTGCACTTTCCGGTCATGTAAACCCGGGCCTTCCCAGGATTAATGCCAGACTTGCCTCTGAACTCAGAGAGAGCGAGCTCGACTGGACTGATTTTTTCTTCGGCACCCTTGAATTTAATGACGGGTTGCCGATCTTTTATCCAATGAAAAAACGCAGCCGCCTGAGTTCCATAGCCACGGCCACGGCAGTGGCATCAATACCTGAAGGGCAAGATTATCTTTTGGAGGGCTCGGAAATTTATGTTCAATTGCTGAGTCTCGGTCCGGCTATGGGACAAAACAACAAGAAACCGCAAAGTTGATTTTAAAACCGTGAGCCTCTTAATCTTTCCCCTTGACACCCCAAATCATTTGTCCGATTATGCCCCTATTCATGTCTTATTTCTAACCGAATGTTATTAATCTGTCGTCTGTTATCCGGCATCTGAAAACTGATAATACAATCACGAGATCAACCTATAAAAGAGGCAAGGATCATGAAACGCAACAGGTCAACGAAGAAGGATCTTTCCAGGAGAGATTTCATCAGGACAACAGCCGCGGGCGTCGGCGCGACTGCCCTGGCCGGATTCAGCGCAACAGAAGCGGGGGCAGCGGGGCTTCCTGAGAAGTGGGACAAAGAGGCGGATGTGGTAGTAGCAGGATGTGGAGGGGCCGGGACTACGGCGGCTATTACCGCCCACGATGCCGGAGCAAAGGTAATAATACTGGAGAAGGCCCCTGAAGGGGGCGGAAACAGCAGGGTAGGCGGAGGCCAGTTCACCTTTTCGACGGCAGAGAAAAAGGATAATGCAGCCACCTATCTATACGCGGCATGCAACGGCACGACCCCAAAGGATGTCTGTCAGGCATGGGCAGATGAGATGGTGCATAACAGGGAGTGGTTTGATAAGATGGGCGTTGCCTACAGCGCATTTGGAGATAAGCTTGGCGGCGGCGATTTCCGTAGCTTGCCCGGCGGTTCTGACGGCACAGGCACCGGGGTGCTGAAGGGGTATGGCCTGGCCTGGTATAAGGCAATTGAAAAGCAGCTCCAGACTAGAAAAATTGAAATCATGTTCAATGCCCCGGCCGTTGAGCTTATCCAGCACCCCGCAACAAAGGAGATCCTGGGCGTAAAGGTTGCGAGTGAAGGCAGGGAAAAGTTCATCAAGGCCAGGAAAGGGGTGGTGCTCTGCACCGGGGGATTCGAGTTTAACGAGGACATGAAGAAGAACTATCTGAGGCCCACTGGCATAAAATTTACCGGCTGGATATATAATACAGGGGACGGCATCAAGATGGCCCAGGCAGTCGGCGCAGACCTGTGGCATATGAATATTATAGCCTCAGCCCTGTATACGATTGTAACGCCGGAATCCGAGATGGGCTGGATGTATCCGGAACCCAAGGGCAGCAGCCATATACTGGTTACCAAGTACGGCCAGCGGTTTATGAAAGAGGGCGGCTGGTGGCCTCACAGGTCGATAATGGGTTATTCCCTCTGGGACTGGAGGGAGAATCGAAAAGACACTGAATATCCCTGCTGCCCCCATTACATGATATTTGATGAGACGACAAGGCTCGCAGGGGCCATCGGGATAAACGAAAAGTCTATATTTACAGGGATGGGGAGTACAATAACCCCGAAATGGCTGGGCGGCACTGCGCCGGGATGGGGCGAGGCAGGCGGCGGCTGGAGTGCGGACAACAGCGCGGAGATAGAAAAGGGCTGGATTAAAAAGGCAGATGCCATTGCAGCGCTGGCTGGGGCCATAGGCGGGGAAATGACGGCTGACGCCCTGACAGCCGCTGTAACGAGATGGAACGGGTTTTGCGATGCAGGCGTGGATTCGGACTTCGGCCGGACAAATGCCGGAGGCGGAGGCATGTTTCCCACAAAGCTTGCGAAGATAGAGAAACCGCCCTTTTATGCCATTGAGCTCTGGCCCGGGGGCTTCAGCACCTGCGGGGGGCCAAGGAAGAATGCCCTTGGCCAGATCCTGGACCCGTTTGGAAACCCGATCAAACGGCTGTACGAGGCCGGATCGCTGGGACATACCTGCGGCCAGGTCTACAGCCTGAGCGGTGCAAATTATTGCGAGGTCTTTGTCTGGGGCCGCATATCCGGCAGAAATGCTGCTAGCCTGAAGCCATGGTCATAGGGGCGTAGCTTGTATTGGGGATGTAACTGGATAACAATATAAAAAGGAGGAAGACATGAACCTGATCAAAACGCTTATGGGAAGACGGCAATTTCTGATTGCCGCCGGTGTGGCGTCCACTTGTGCGCTGACCTGTAAAAAACTCGCCGGATTTGAAACGCGGGCTGCAATGGCCGCCGATGCGGCTGTAACTGCCGGTATAAAGGCCGCAGGCAACCGATGTCCTCATCTTTTATCACCCCTCAAGATCGGGAATAGGGTGTTGAAGAACAGGATAATGCATACCGTTTCTCCTGTTTACACTCTCCAGGGTCCGGAAAATTTTCCTACCGATGCGTGGAGAAATCATTATTCAAACATGGCCAAAAACGCTGCTATTGTCACCGTAGAAACCAGTTTTGGGAAATATCCAAAGACATATCATAAAAAAGATAACCCGATTTACTGGAGCTGGGAACATATTTCAAATAATAAATGGGAAGACATCCCTCCGGTTTACAACTATGTCGAACGGGTGATGGAAGATGTCCATTGCGAAGGCGCCCTGATTCTATTCGGCAGCAATACCGGGGATGTTGGAGATGCTATCGTGGCCGGCGATTCATCAGGCCAGAGCGGCTCGGTCGGAATGGCCGGACCGGGTATTCAAACCGGTTCTCCCGAAGGAGCGGCAGGCGCTCAGGGTGGCGCTGCCCCAGCGGGTGCTCAGGGCGGCATGCCAGGCATGGGACAGGCATCTACTAAAAGCGTTGAAGAAATAGTAAAGGATGCAAAGGAAAAGGAGGACACTGGTTATGACGTATATCAGATGGACACACCCAGCCTTGAGGCGGTAAAGGCAGTCCGGGCTGCAACTAATCTTGTAATACTGTCATCTCTTAATCCTGGCATGGGTGGTGGCCCGGGCAGGGGGGCGAATATCGCTGGGATCGTTAATCAGAATAAGCCGACTGCCTCTCAATTAGAGCAGGCCGTTGAATCGGCAAGAAGGCTTGAAGGCATGGCTGACTTTGTGATGATCAAGGGCGCCACTTGCGGGAATTGGGTTCAGGAAAAAGACGAACTGCTATCTAACTACTACTATGCCGAGGCCATTAAAAAGGCCGGCGTGAAGATCCTAACATGCATCGGCGGCGGATACTGGGATCCGATAAAGAATGACGAATATATCGCGAGAGGCATAACAGATATGGTCGGCATGACGAGACCCCTTTTCGCCGATGGCGATCTGGTCAAAAAGTTATCGGCAGGCAGGGCTGATGATGTAATCCCCTGCATTCAGTGTCAAAACTGTCATGCGGTCAGCATGACGAAAGGGCCACATTATGCCGCATGTACCGTAAACCCGAAGTGGGCAGCGCCGGTATATAAACTTAACAGCATCAAGGCGTCATTGATAAAAAAGAAGGTTGCCGTGATAGGCGGCGGCCCGGCCGGCATGAAGGCTGCCCTTGTGGCTGCGGAAAGAGGGCACAAGGTGACACTCTTCGAGAAGGATGCATCCCTGGGCGGGCTGCAAAAGTACACGGATTATACACAATGGATCTGGACATACAAGGTCTTCAAGGATTACCTGATCAACCAGGTGAAGAAGGCCGGGATCGAGGTGAAGCTTAATACTACCGCAACGCCTGCGATGATCAAGGCAGCAGGTTACGACACGGTCCTGGTTGCATTAGGTTCACAGCTTGTTGCTTCCAAGATGAAAGGCGCGGACGCCGATAATGTCTTCAATATCTTGACATGTTACAGCAACAAGAATGCCTTAGGGAAAAATGTGGTGATGATAGGCGCAGGAAAATTCGGCACAGAGGCCGCAATATCTATGGTCAAGGACGGACATAAGGTAACGGTCCTGGCGCCAGGGGAAGAAATGATAGACCCGGAAGATATAGGCCCCCACAGTGTGACCCACCAGGAAAATATATATAAAAACCATCCCGACTTCAAATATTTCATGAAGACCACGGTTAAGAGCATTACCGGAGGAAAGGTAACCTATATGGATTCAAAAGGCGCTGAGAACTCCATCCAGGCCGACAGCCTTGTGATCTGGTCCGGCCTTAAGCCGAGGACTGAGGAGGCAGTGAATTTCTCGGGCTCGGCAGACGAAGTCCTTCTCCTGGGCGACTGCACCGGCAATAACGGTAGGGTTCTAAAGACTATCCGCAGCGCATTTTATGTAGCGTCTCAGGTTTAGGCGCCTGCTTAAAAGGGGCTTTACTTGACTCATATAAGCTGAAAAGATGAGTCAAACGAAGACCCCTTACAGAAGAGATCCGAGGCATGAAGACGGGTCCGCTCACCGAGCGGACCCGTCTCAGGCACATATCAGCTTTAGGCTTGTCCCTTCACCACATCGAACAATACCATTGTACGGCGTACGACCCAATAGGTCAGATTCGCAGACAACGTTACCCTCGTAACGGCATCGATGCGCACGGTATCCGCATTCGTAGTGTTCATTGATTTGAACTGGTTTAAAAACGACTCGCTATTGATGCCATAGGAATGGTGGCAGTTCAGTTCGAGAAATTTAACGCCTTCAACCTGCCCTTTTGACGACACCTTGATACAATATTTGTGCGAACCACCGCAACGCTGCAGTGTCTCGGAGAATACAAAGACGTACGCATCCACGGCGCCGTTCTGCGTCTTGCTGTAGTAGACCTTAATGCTGCTGTCCTGCGGTTCCCACGACACCTTCTCTTTCAACAACTTTTTTACATCCGTGGTGAGTTCGATCTCCTTTTGATAAATCTCTCCCTCTCCTAAAAAGGAAGCCACCCCATCTTTTGTGGAAATGGAGATCCCTCCCTGACCTTGAAAGCCTCCGCGACCTTGAAAGTCCCCCTGGCCGGGGAAGCCTTCTCGCTGGGCATGGGAAACACCCGCCGTAATCGTGATGAACAGAAAAATCCCCGAAAGAGTAAGTAATTGCCTGATTGATATAAAGTTGCTGGTTTTAATCATAGTTATCCCTTTCAATTATTTATTATTGTTTATTTCTTTAAGCCCCGAACTCCTTAGTATCTCCCTTTCTCTTGTAATGATAAGCCCTTCAACACCCGGCAGGGATTCGATCAGCTTCATCCCCTTTTCTTTACCGAGAACAAAAACAGCAGTCGAGAGGGCATCCGCATCAAAGGCGTTATCCGTTACAATTGTTACTGATATTAATTCTGTTGCCGAGTAACCTGTTTTAGGATTGATGATATGATGGGATTCCTTCTTATCATCAAAATATCTCTCATAATCGCCTGAGGTCGACACGGCGTTATTATCCAGGGGAATTATCGTAATATAATTATTCATATCCCGCGGGTCCTCCAATGCGACATTCCACACGCCTTCGGGTTTTTTGCCCAATGCGCGCATATTCCCGCTTGCATCGACAAGGGCCATGGTTATGTTATGACGCCTGAGTATTTCAACCGCCTTCTCGACCGCGTAGCCTTTCGCGATTCCACCGAGTGTTATGCCCTGATCGTCCCCGATTTTTATTTCCTTATCTTTTATTATGACATTTTTGTAATCAACCTTTTTTAACTCCTTAGTTATCATCTCACCGGAAGGAGCGGAACCTTTTTCGATGAATGTCCTGTTATATAAATCCAATATGGGCTGAACCGTTATATCGAAGGCCCCGTCACTCAAGTTCGAGAAATATAATGATCTGGCAATATTTGTCTTCAAATCCTCCGAGGGGGATTCGAGTGTTTTTTTTCCGTTAAGCCTTGAGACTTCCGAATCCTCGCTATAGATACTCAATTCGGATTCTATTTTTTTTATTTCATTGAACGCCTCTGCTATCGCTGTTTCCGCTGTTTCCGGCCTGTCGGAATAAACGGTAATGGTAAAATAAGTATCCATCAATTCTTCCGAGCGGCTTATTTTTTGAATGGAAGAATCCGCGTTTACTGTTGTTCCGGTGATCATAACAGCGATAATTAAAAGCATCCGGATATATACTTGGCCGGCGTACTGCATGTTTCTTTTGCCTTTCATTTTCTTATCAACCCATATTCCCCGCTATCCTCCTTGAGCGTTTTCTCAATATAGGTTTTAATGGCGCCCTCAGGCACGCCGCTGGCCATATTCCTGCCATATCCCGTAACGACAATGGCAGGAGCTTCCAATGTCTGTTCATTACATATGTTTTGACAAACGCCGCAGCCGACACAAAGCAAAAAATCAATCTGGGAAGGGAACTGTATATTGTCCTGTTCAAAATAACCGATGGCGGCCGTAGGGCATTCGGGGATGCATTTGCCGCACGCTATGCCTTCGGCATAGGGGATACATCTGTCTTTGGACAATATCGCCGTCCCGATTTTTAAATGATATTTGGTTGAAATGTCGAAACGGGCGATAGCGTGGGTCGGACAGACAGTTGAACATTTGTTGCAATCGACTTTGCATCCACCTATGGAAGGCGTCACGGTCGGAGTCCACAACCCGTAAAGGCCCGATTGCAGCAGCAGCGGCTGCAAGGCATTGGTTGGACAGACGTTGACACACGCCTGGCAGCGGACGCACAGATCCAGAAACTCTTCCTCATCGGGCGAATGCGGCGGACGCAGCAGGGATTTATTTATGGGCATTGCCCCGGCATTTCCGGCGATCACAGCCGACCCGATAATACCGCTGCCGCACCATGCTATGAAAGACCTTCTCGATAAACCGGCGGGCTGCGGCTGATTCCTCAGATGTGCATTGAATGTGAAAACGCGCGTCTTTTGCGGGCAGGCATCCAGGCAGTCAAAACAGCGGATACATTCCTGCGACTGGGTGATCTGCGCCTTTGAATCCATGATCGCACCGGTTCTGCATTTTTTTTGACATGCAGGACAGCCTATGCAGTCTTTCTGAACGAATCCGGAGGGAGAAACCCTCGCGACAAGACCCAGCAGGGCGCCGAGGGGACAGATAGTACGACACCAGAAACGCCTTGCAAGAAGCGACAGCAGCAGGATAGCCAGAGTGAAAAACAGAAATTGAATAGCGTGCTGAACTACGAACGGGGGGAGTTGAAACAATGCCTTCTGTACCGGCATCAGTATCATCCCTGTAAAACGGGTCATGATGACAATCGGGTCAAAAAAGTAAACAAACTGAAAAGAAAAACAGGATGCGGCGATGATCAGAATCAATACGCCGAATTTAATCAGCGACAATTGACGTAACCGATTTTGATCTCTCTCCCTTCTTTTATAACCCTGGGTAATCCACTCGAAAAAATCTATCAACGCGCCCAGAGGGCATATCCATCCGCAAAAAAAACGTCCGAAAAAAAAGGTTAAGATCAGGATAATAACGCTGAACATCAAACCGGATATTAACGCGCCGGATGTAAACATTGCGATGATCGCCACGAGCGGATCAAGCCTGAAGAAAAAATCGCCCGGGAACGGCCAGTAACGAAAACCTGCAAGCAGGATGCCGCAACTGAAAACCGCAAAACATACTATTTGGCTGAGGAGACGCACCCGCCTCAGTTTCGAATCAGTCATTCACATGTCCTTCAGCAGATTGAGCGACCAAATTGGATTTTTGTCTGCGCCTCCCGAAGAACCGGGTCGTGGCAAGGGCCAGAATGACCAACGCGGCAAACGGGATGATTCGCATCCATGGATGCGATGTCACGGACCTTTTCTGCCGCTCGGGAAAATAGACGGGTGGCCGGTAATGTTCCGCATACAAAAGGGAGGAGACATTTGCGGTGGATGCCGAATCAGAGGTTGCTTCTTCATCCTCATCGAATGTCGCTATTTTGTCCTCCGCTGCATTGATGGCCGGATTCGTTGATCCGGATGCAAAAACCCGGCATGGACTTAGGGCGCACGCCATGATCCCCGAAAAAAGGAAGATAAAGGTGAGTAATCGCCTGATTGATTCAAAGTCGTTGCCCTTAAACATTGTTGGCCCATTCAATTATTTATTATTTACATGTTTTATCAATATTTAATAAGTCGTATAATGAAGGGAAAAGTTACAAAAATTAAAATCATTTTTAAAAATTAACTTCATCAAAAAGTGTGTGGATAGGGGGTTCGGGGGGTTCGGGAGCTGGGTTGTACCGGCAGTGGAGGAATGGCTGATACTGCACCGTCAGGGAAGCGGATCACTCATGGTGACGATCTTTCTCTTTGACACGCCGGTCGTGGTCCAGAGCCTTTCTGTTGAAAAATGTACAGTGGGGATCTCCAGGTTTGCCCCGGCAATCCCTTTTCCTATCGCGTCAACATTGTTAAGCGCATTGAGGACTTCGCGGTCGGTCGGGCCGCCGCCTTCCGACTTATGCACATCAATGGCCAGCCGGAAACTTCCATTTATCCCTTTTGAAACGGTTGCCCGGTAGTCGAGCAGACCAGGGAGCCGGAACAGGGCCTCATCCATCCCGGACAGGGTCAGGATGCAGTTAGAACCCAGTTGAACAGCGCCATTCCACCTGCCTCTGACACGCTCCATCCGCCTCAGAACGCTGCCGCAGGGGCAGGGCTGAGGGATGATGCGGGCGATGTCCCCGGTCCTGTATCGTATAAGAGGCATGCCTTGTCTTGTAAGGGTCGTAAAGACCACCTCGCCAATCGCGCCATCGGGACACGGCTCTCCTGTCTCATGATCGACTACCTCGAAGTAGAGATCAGCCTCCCTGAGGTGATACCCATCCAATGCCTCGCACTCGACCCCGCCGCCGAGGCCCATCTCGGTCATGCCGTAATGGTTGAACACCCGGCAGCCCCAGACCTGCTCCAGTGTCTTTGCGATTGCCCGCGGGACGTAGTCCGTGCTCAACAGGACGCTCTCTATGCTGCCTATCCCGATTGCAGCCCCTATGCGTGAACGGGCCACGGCGAGGACCTGCGTGGGAATGCCGACGAGACAATGGGCGCCGAAAGAGGCGATAGCTTCAGCGGCATGGAGGGGGTTTGTGACAGGACCGTACACAAGTGTATGGACATCCATTCTTTGAAGGCCCCGAAGGAGCAGGTCCCCCACGCTGTCCGGTCTCTCGCCGGGAAGGAGAACCGCTACTCTCTGCCCCGGTCGTACAAGGGTGGACATGCCGTGATGGAAGAAGTCCACGGTCAGCTCCAGATCCCCTTCGGTGAAAAAGATGCGCTTTGCCTCGCCTGAGCTCCCCGACGTGCGGAGTGTAACGATCCTGGCTATGTCATCCTGACGGACCGCCAGGAAACTCAAGGGATTGTCGCTAAGGTCTGATGGGTTGGTAAAGGGAATCCGGACAATGTCGGAAAGGTCGGACAGGGGTTCGTCCGGGAGGGAGGCAAGCCGGCGATGGTAGAAGGGGGTGTTGCTACGGGCGTAATCAATGATTTCGTTCACTCTCCGGAGCTGGTAGTCTTCGAGCGCTTCCACAAGGAATCTACCCGCCAGTCCGGGGCCGATGCGGGCCTTTTCTCTAATCCATGCCTCAAGGGGAGTGATGGCTATCATTGTGGCCCCACTCCATTCCGACGGCGGTAGAGGCCCTTGCCTTCCCTGCTGGTTAGGTTGTATGCACAAAAGGGGACAAGCATGCCGTCAGGGGATATGACCGATATGCAGCAACCCCTGAGCCGCTCCAGGTCGAGGTTGTCCGCATCCTGGAAGGCCATGGCGGATATGGTGAAGGTCCGGGTTGCAACCTCCTGGAGAAAGACATCCAGGTCAAGAGGGCCTTCGACCCTGGTCGCGTCCGGGCTGCTTCCTCCGCAGCAGGAGGTCTTCTTCGATATTGGGAGGCGGTTGGAGACCGGCGCTGCGGACGGCAGTATCCAGCGGCGCGACACGGTCTCTACGGTCCTTCTGACTCCCTTTGTGCCCAAGTCATCCGAACAGCAGCTATCCCCATCCGCTGCTCCTATCAGGCGCAGTCCGCCTTTGGCCGAATGCATGTATGTGGCGTGGAAGGAACAGTGGGCGTGTTCGCAGCCGGGAGGGGAAAAGTCGCTCGCCTTGACAAGGCCCCCCGTTTGTTCCTCTAGGCGCCTCATCAGTTCAGGGAGGGTGAAGCGGCCTTCGTCTCCGGTATGCCCCGGAAAGCGGCCAAAGAAGCTTACCGGCTGAAAATGGATGCCCCGCACAGTGGGGGCCAGTTGCAGTGCCTGCCGCACTATGGCCCCGATGGAGCCTGTGTTCAACCCTTTCACAAGGGTAGGGACGAGGACGACGCCGAGACCTGTCTCTCCGCAATTCATGACGGCCTGAAGTTTTTGGTCCAGGAGCGCCCTTCCCCTCAAGGAGCGGTAGATTGCATCATCGACCCCGTCGAACTGAAGAAAGACCGACGAAAGACCTGCGGCCCGGAGCCGTCTTCCGTAGTCTTTGTCCGCGGCGAGGCGGAGACCGTTCGTATTGACCTGTATAAAGGAATAACCGATCCGTCGCGCGACTTCTACGACATCCGGAAGGTCGTCCCGCAGGGTGGGTTCACCCCCTGACAGTTGGAGATTGCACGGACCTGCCGCGGCCATGGCCCGTTCCAGCAGCCTGGAGATATTCTCCAACGACGGGTCTTCTGCCTCCCTACGACCTGAATCGGCAAAACAGACGGCGCAATTGAGGTTGCACCGGTCCGTCACCTCGATCAAAACCGAACAGGGAAGCTGAACGTGGGCTTCACAAAGGCCGCAGTCAAAGGGGCAGCCCTTTTCAACAGCTCCATAGCAGAGATCCGGATGGACAGGGGCCTTCGGTCTACGCCATTCGGCCATGGACGGCTCTCCGCGCCATATGACGGTACTGAAGGAACCGTGGTCCCCGCACTCCTTGACCAGAAAGACATCATCGCCCCGAAGCATCCGTGTCGCCTTGATCCTCCTGAGGCAGACAGGGCACAGGCTTTCGGTTTCATTCAAGTGAGCCTTTTCCACGACGTCGTCCATGGGTTATCGTCTCCTTGAGAGGTTACTTGTCTTCAAGTACCTGCTCAGCCTCGGCCATCTTTCCTGTCGCCAGCCCTTCCTCTATCAGTATCATGCCGCACCTGGGGCACGCAGGAAGATCAAGGGCGAAGATGACCCTTGAATACTGGAGCCTGATCTTTTGAATCTCCAGGGCTGCCTTGCACTGATTGCAGATCCATCCGATGTCTATGCCGGGGTTCGCCTTTTCCGTCATAACCCTGGCCCTCTCTTCATCTCCATCCTGTGGGAATAGGCGCTATGGACCTGATAGCCTCCACCGACCTGACTGTATTCCACCCAGTAGGTGACCCTTCCCGGTCTTAAGGATGCGAGAGAACGGCCCGTGGAAGGGTTGATGAACTTCTCCCCGGTGGTCTCGGCATGGTGGATTGTCTTTTGCAGATCCTCCCTCAGTATCCGCCGATGCTCAATAAGACGCTCGACTTCATCGGGGATATGCAAAGCTATCTGCTCATATGCATTCATCGGTTCCTCTGTCCTGCCGCAGATCTCTCAGGGCAGTCGTTTGTTGAGATGATACCATTTTACTATATCTCAGCATGATCAATCAGTTGAATCGCGATTTTTTCTCCTGCCTTTACTTTTGTAATATTTTCCGGGATTATGATAAGACAGTTCGCGTCGCTCATTGAACGAAGTACGGATGTTTTTTGGTTGCCTGTTGTTGAAACATGAAACTCATTATTTTTAATGGTGAAATAACCTCTCAGTAGATTAGCTTTGCCTGGCTTCTTATTAATATCTTCTTCAAGAAATGCGTTGATTATCGGTTTATTTATTTTTATTGCCCCCATTAGTTTGAGCAATGCGGGCCTCACAAATTGAATAAATGATGTAAGAGACGAAACGGGATTTCCCGGCAGGCCAAAGATTAGTTTATTGTCTTTTTTCCCAAAGGTGCACGGCCCGCCGGGTTTGACATTAACCCGTTCAAATTGCATTTCAATATTCAGATCGGAAAAAATTTCTTTAACAAAATCGTATTTTCCCATTGAAACGCCGCCCGTGGATATTACAACATCGGATTTTAATGCCTTGAGAAATAGTTCCTTCGTATCTTTCAATGTGTCTTTGGCAATGCCTAAATAATATGGAAGGGCGTTATATCTTTTTACTTCTGACAATAGGGTATAGGCATTGACGTTTCTAATTTGACCGGATTTAATCTCTTCGCCTATATCGGCCAATTCATCGCCGGTAGAGATAATTGAAACAGTCGGCTGTTTATATACCTTTACTGTATTGTAATTCAGCGACGCAAGGATGCCTACATCCGCAGAACTCAACCTGTCTCCTTTCTGCAGCACCTTGTCTCCTTTTTTGATATTCTCTCCTGCACTTCTGTAATTGAGGTATTTAACTGTTTGTTGGAATATTTTTACATAACCGGCTTCTTCTTCCGTATCTTCAAACCGAATTACCGAATCGGCGCCTTCCGGTATCGGAGCGCCGGTCATAATTCTTATTGCTGTTCCTTTTGATACTTTTTTACCGATAGCGGCGCCGCCTGCCTGTATCTCTCCTATGATTTGAAGTTTTACAGGATTATTTTTTGAGGCCCCATGCGTATCATCTGCGGTTATTGCATAACCGTCCATTGCGGAATCATCCACAGGAGGCAGCATTATATCCGATACAATATCATCATATAGGACACGATTGGATGCTTCTATAAGAGAAATATTTTCACAGCTCAGAGGGGTTGCAGAATTTAAAATAATCTTTTGCCCTTCTTCGATGGATACTGTTGAATGTAGATTTCTCATAATAATGATAGAAATAAGATAAAGATATGAGGCGACTGCTTCAGGTCTTCGATGCACAAATTGGGTATCTTGATCGATTTCAGGGCCATCCCTCTCTCCATCAATTGATGCGAATGATTTTGACGCGCTTGCCCGCCCAATCCGGAGGCAGATAGATCCGGCCGGTGTTTCCGCTCTGTTTGACTTCCTTTTCGATCATCTCTTCCCCGAAGACCTCGAACTTGGCCTTGGGGGGTTTGCCTGGATCTTCCGTCTTCCCGCTGATCTCTTTCATGCCCATTTCTCTTTATTCAGGACGACCATATTTTCATCTAGTTGTCGGAACACGTTGATTTCCTTTCGGCCCGCATCCATCGGTGTTCCAGGTCGGCGCTGTCCGCGCTCCCGATGACGGGAGGATGCCTCTGTAAAGCGATCGAATTGGTTTATGATTTTACTGATGATCCGCGCCAGCTCAAAGAGCGGGGCGGGGCGTCTCCGGCTATAAAATAACTACAATTCAGCTATAAAGTATTTATAAGAAGTTCCCCGATGCTGTCAAGAAAAAAATCATGAGGGGTTTCCTCGCTTCAGAAATGAGCCCCTATCCCGATTCCGAAATGGAACCGCGGCGACGGGTTCTCACCCGGAGCCCACTTCTTCATTTCAATCGCAGTAATGACAGGATAAACATAGGGCATCTCGCCGATAAGCCGGGTCTCTGATACCTCCACGCGGCCCACTACGGTAATCAATGTCCCCTCGGGATAGATGGCGGGGTCCATGAATTTGCTGCTGCGAACCAGAAATCGTCCTTGAGACTGGTCGCTGTCCTTAGGATACCCTTGACCAGTCAGTTCCAGTTGCAGTATCACCATTTCCGTGGATCCGTTTTTGGTCAGGGTTTTTATGATCTTGCCGCCCCACATCACGGTTTCGCCTTTATGCGTTTCCGGCTGCATTTGCACCGAGTTGAATGGTCCGGTGTATGTAACCTGGGAACGGGCCTGCTGGGAAATGCCCCCGGCGCAACTAGTTAGGATCAGGGCTATACTAAAAAAGACTGCCATTCGAGCATACTGTTTATTCATGCTGTGTGTCCCCCTTCCGGCGACCTGATGGATGCATCACCTCCAATAGCGCCGATGAAAGGAATTAAACAGAACTTGCAATGCTTATTTTTCACTCCTGGATCTTCTTGTGTTTTTTTGACCAGTTGTGTTGCCCTTCTGCTGTTGTTGTGTTTTAGAATTGTTCTGCCTCTTGTACCAGCCTTTCGGCTGTGACTGGTAGATCCCGTATGGGTAGTACCATTGATACCATGGATCCCACCACCGGGAACCCCAATAATCCCGATAGTACGGACCAAATACAGGGGGCTGTTCTTCCTTCCATAAATGAATCTCATTGATCATGAGATAAGGATAATCATAATCAATCTCATCCAGCTTCATGGTCTCAACACCCTGCATAACTCCCACTACGGTTACTTTTCTCCCACTGCGATAGATTTCACTGTCTAAAAACTTGTTGTACATAGCTAAAAAACGCCCTTGAGAAACATCGGTATTTATTGGTTCTCCGTAACAGTCAAGTCCCGTCTGATAAATCTCTAATAGGGTGCCTTCTTTCTTGTTTTCTGTGTTAATAATAACCCCACCTAGAAGGACCGTTTTTCCCTTGTAATTCTCGGCATCCTTGCGTAAATTTTCATAACTGATCCCCTTATCGACTTCTTTGAGGGTGCCTTTTAAGATTGAGTGAGCACAACCAGTCAAAGCCAGCGCCAAAAGCAGGACGGTTGTTATTTTTCCTATTACTCCAATATCTTTACCTTTTTGAAATTGATGATTCTTATGTATTGTCATAAACTCCCTCCATTTGAATCGTGCTGAAGGTTTTATGTCCCAAAAATCCAAATTAATTTCAATGCGTTTTCCCATAAAGCTGCTGCGCCCTTTCCCGCCTGAATTGAACGGTTATAGGTTTTTCACATATATAAACTTTCACCTGAGTCAGATTTATTCTTCGGAAAAAAGTTTCTTTTCTGTCTGGCAAAATAGAATCAATACATTTTTTAATAAGTTATTGTTTTGACAAGGGAAGTATAATTGAAACGGACTTGTGTGTCAATAAGGTATTGGTGAATGAATATGATGTGCTGAGCCGATGGCTCTTGAATGCCGTTCCGGAGAGAAGATAAACCTTGACCCCTGGAGAAATCCGGGGTTTTCCAAGGAATCTGTAACGGTCCGGTATAGTCGTGATGTTATAGAATACTTCCGATCCACAGGACCGGGTTGGCAAACGCGCATCGACAAAGCCCTGAAAGAATGGGTCTTACAACATCGGTCATGATACATCTTTCTTTACCCCGCTTCGGCGGGTTTTTTATTTTGAAAAGCTTTGTTAGGCATGGCTAGGCCGGTCAAAATTGATCAGCTTTTTTATTGTTGTCAAAGTGGGGATAAAATAAAAAAGAGGGACAGATGAGGGACAGGAGGCCAGTTGATTATGGAATGGCATAAACTGGAAGGGTATAAAGGCGTAAGATACCGGGAACATGAAACCCGCAAAAAGGGGATCAAAAAAGATCGTTATTTTGCAATCAGGTACAGGGTTATAAACTCGAAAGGCAAAAGTGAACAGCATGAGGAGGGCCTTGGATGGGCCTCCGACGGTTGGACAGCAGAAAAGGCCGCCGGAGAGCTTGCAAAGCTGAAATATGCGTCCACTCCTTGAGACACACAACGGCATCATGGATGGTTGAGCAGGGAACGCCGCTTTATACGGTTCAAAGGCTTATGCGTCATTCAAGCCTAACCCTTACAGAGAGGTACAGCCATCTTGCCCCGGATACATTGAGGGCAGCAGTCTCCACGTTTGAAAAAAATCTGAAGGTGAAAAAGCAGAAAAAGGCGAATGTCATTAATCTGAAGAAATAGGCATCTATTCTCTAAGCATGGGCAACAGCTTGAATTTTCATAAGCCTGGGGCCGATTGACCCTTCGGCAATTTTGAGATCATAAGCAGCTTGCAGATTAAGCCAATATTGTGGCGTCTGTCCGAAAGCCTTGCCAAAGATCAAGGCCATTTCAGCAGTAACGGGTCGTTTTCCCCTGATAACATGGGAAATCCTCATGGTTGAAAGTCCGGTGCTGCGTGCGAAATCTACCTGTGAAATGTCCAGTTCCTCTAGGATTTCTTTTAAGTATTCACCTGGGTGTATAGGAGGCAAACCTTTTTTAATCATAATTTAATCTCCTTAATGATAATCTACAATTTCGACGGCGTAAGCATCGCCGTTTTCAAACTGAAAACACAGTCTCCATTGATCGTTAATGCGAATACTATACCGTCCCGTTCTATCACCCCGCAAAGATTCCAAATGATTCGATGGCGGCATACGAAGATCGTCGAGAACAGTCGCTGCATCGATTTGATTCAGACGCTTAGCCGCTCGTTTCTGGATGTCCTGTGGGAATCGTCTGGATTTCCCAGTGGCGTAAAAATGTTCGGTCTCAGTATCCGCAAATGTTTTAATCATGATATTATTTATAAACAAATTGTTTATAATTGTCAATAAAAGACAAATACTTGATTTATTGCTAATCATCGTGGGCTGCTTATGGGTGCCATGCGGTTAAATATTCCATGTATAGTTGTTACCGCCGGTCCGAATAGGTTTTTAATGGCTTACGGCAGTCTGGGCAGGCGTTCTGCAGTGATTTTTCTTTTGATGCTTTTTGTTTTGACTGTATCTCTTCTAATTCTTCCTTTGTAAATTCACGTTTGCATCCTGTGCATTTTTTGAATAACACCACTCGCCTCCTTGCCATCACAGCAATTCGCTGCAGCAGAGGATTTGAACCTCCAGCACCCTACTCCCAAAATAGCATCAACGCGTTTTTTTAATAAGATATTGTTTTGACGGTAGAAGCACAATCAAAACGGACTTGTGTGTCAATAAAGTATTGGCGAACGAATATGATGTGCGGTGACGATGGCTTTTGAATGCCGTTCCGGAGAGAAGATAAACCTTGACCCTTGGAGAAATCCGGGGTCGTCCGGACGCGGTGAACGCCGGGAACCCTGCCTGGGACCTTACAGGCATACCATGCTGGGCGTCTATCCCATGGGTATTACTCTATTGACAAAGCAAGGGAATAGAATATAGAATACTAAAAAACAATAAATAAGAGAAATTATATGACAAGGACTGATAGATTATTTGCGACTCCAAGCTTTATTGAAGGCATGGCAAGGGTATTAGATTTAGGAGCAACTCTAACTCAATATAATGCAAGCGTTACGCCTAAGAATGCCGATTTTGCGGCCATTTCATCAGATTGGGTTGTTACTGGAAATGACATAAGATCCGCCATGGGGCAGTTTACAAAGGAAATAGATGTCGAAGAAAAATAATTCCAGCCAAATTACCCAGCCGAAATTAAATAGTCAGAAAAATCTTCAAAAAATTACACAGATGGAAATGTCATATAATGGGCCTTTGCCTCCGCCAGCGTTATTTGAGGAATATAATAAAGTCCTTCCTGGGGCGGCTGAAAGAATCCTATCCATGGCAGAAAAGCAAGCTGCACATCGCCAAGATTTAGAATCAAGAGCAATTAAGTCCGGGATAAAAAATAGTCTAATAGGGCTGATATTCGGCTTCATATTGGGCGTTATGACAATTGTAGGAGGGGTTTATTGCATTCTTAAAGGCCAGCCGACAGGAGGAACCATCCTAAGCAGCGCAGGGCTTGTTAGTTTAGTCAGTGTTTTTGTGTATGGAAGCCGACAAAGAAGGATAGAGAGGCAGCTAAAACAGGATTAATCCTTTCAACTCAATATTATTATTAAAATTTATCCAGCCTCAACCCGCTACTTAGCGGGTTTTTTATTGCCTTGAATAAAAAACCATGGGTAATGCGTGGGTAAATTCAGATAAATTTAAAAAGGACTTAACCTTGATCCGGCTAAGTCCTTTATTTATGTTTGGTGGGCCTGGACAGACTCGAACTGTCGGCCAATTGATTAAGAGTCAATTTTATAGTCATTTCAGATACTTTCATATAACATCATTTAGATATATATTTCTATTGACATTTCTATAACTTACCTTCTATAATGCTATCATATAGCGTCATTTAAAAACACCCCATTTCATTAAAAAAGTGGGGGTAAAGTGGGGGTAAACATGGAAAAGCACAAAACAAAAATTCCCGGTGTCCGTTATATTGAACATTCTGAAAGAAAGCAAGGTGTTCAACGTGATAAATACTTTTATATCCGCTATCAAAATAAAGGAGTTAGGAGAGAAGAGGGCTTGGGGTGGCAAAGTGAAGGTATGACGGCAGAGAAGGCCGCTGGAGAGCTTGCAAAGCTGAAAGAAGCACATAGGACAGGCCGGGGGCCTAAATCATTATCAGAGGCAAGGGAGATTGCAGAACAAGAACGCCAAAAGAATACAGAGGCCAAAGAGCAGGCGGAAAAGGAAGCTATCACTCTTAAAGAATTTTACAAGGACAGCTATTTGTCTGTCTTAACGACTTCAAAGAAGCCTGGAAGCATTCATGCCGAAAAGATCCTTTTTGCAAAATGGATCAAGCCATATATCGGGACCATGGCCTTTAAAGATATATATCCGCTTCACATTGAGAAAATCAAAAAAACCATGATGGAAAAAAACAGTAAAGGTAAGAGTATGTCTCCACGTTCAATTGAATATGTCCTGTCAGTTATCCGGCAGATATGGAACCTTGCTAAACGTGACGGACTCATTGACAGGGACTCCCCGACAAAACAGGTTAAAAAGCCAAAATTCGATAATAAACGACTTGCATATTTTACCCATGAACAGGCGGATAAACTTCTTTCATCTTTAAGCAATATCAATGAATCACTCCAGAAAAAATCAGAGAAAATAAAAGATAAAACACTCAAGGAAAAGGCTATGCAGTTGCATAATATGTCTTTACTGTCCTTGCATACAGGAATGAGGGCCGGGGAACTGTTCAAGCTGAAATGGGCTGATATTAATTTGAAAGAGGGCCTTATCTCAATTAAGGACGCTAAGGGCGGTTCAAGGGTGGCATACATGACGGAAAAGGTTAAAGTCATATTTGTGGCAATCAAGCCGGAAAATAACCACGCCGATAATCTGATTTTCAAAAACAAAGACGGTGAAATGATAACTCAGATTTCAAATTCATTTGACAGGGCGGTTGATGACCTGGGATTCAATGAAGGCATTACAGACAGGCGGCAGAAATTAACCTTTCATTCTTTAAGGCATACATATGCCTCATGGTTAGTAATGCAGGGAACCCCGCTTTATACCGTTCAGAAGCTCATGGGACATAAGACAATAGCCTTGACGGAAAGATATGCACACCTTGCACCTGATACTTTAAAGGCGGCAGTCAGCATGTTTGAAAAGAACACAAAGATTAAAAAACAGAAAAAGTCAAAAGTCATTAATTTAAGATAGGGGCGCGGTTGAACATGACAGCTAGCGAAATCGATATTAAGAAATTGTTTCAACAATCCATAAAAAACAGGCAGGAATTTTTAGAAGAAAAGGTTAATGAATGGCTGAATTGCATGGATGAAAGCAAGAAGGCAAAAATCATTATAAAACTTATCCAACTTGAGCCATCTCATTTAGCAGAACCCTGGGTATTAGATCAGGTTATAAAATGGCTGAGAGATTATGAAAAAAATAAAGACTATTTGCAAGAAACGTTTATCGCTAAAGGTATCCGAAACACCTTAACTCAGAAGCAGAGGGATAATCTTGCTAAAAACACGTTCACTTATTTTAAAGTTAAAAATTTAGAAAAGAAAAAAGGCAGTCAGGCAAAAGCAATTCGAGATTTCGTATTGAATTCAGATGACGACAATTTACCTGAAGATGCAGAGCTGGCAATAAAACAAAGGTTAAAACGATATAGGAAAAAGATTGATGAAAAAATCCTTCCTTGGCCATATTATGGCCGGGATATTATTATTATCGATGAAGGGACAGATCAAGAACGTTTAGAGTTTTATCTTTTTAATAAGCCTGTCACGACAGGAGATGTTACACTTATTGGCAATACCAAGATTACCTTTCCAAGGAAAAAACACGCCAAAACCCTTTAATCTGGGTACGTAAACTTTTTAAAAATTGCGTACCCAATATATCCTTTCACATAGTTTATTATTGTCGCCATATGAAACATAAATTTTAATTATGGAGGCAATAATCATGCAAAATTTATCCTTAAAAAGTTTATCAGACAAATGGCCAAGTTCAATCGTAAGCCGTACTGAATTAAAACAGTTTTCCGGCGGCGCACTCAACGCGCGCACGGTTGCCAATTTAGACAGCCAGGGCGTGGGCATTGAGGGCGGTATCAGAATCGGGCGAAAAATCTGTTATCCGGTTTCAAGTGTCATCCGTTTCATGGAGGCAAGGACAGAGGCCCTAAAGCCTAAAGGCCACGCGGAGGCCAGGTAATGGAAAAGTTATCTCCAAGTCAAGCGGTTAAGGCTCATTGTCAAGAATGCTTAGGAATGAATCAGTTTAACCGGGCAGAGATTGAAGCCTGTCAGGGTAACACCTGCTTTACAGGGCCATGTTCTTTTTTCTCTTACCGCTTAGGTGCGCGGATACCTGTTAAGGCATTTAAAAAATTCTGTACTCATTGCAATGGCGGGCAGGCATCTCTTATCCCTGATTGTCCATTAACTGATTGCAAGGTTTATCCGTATCGTATGGGGAAGAATCCGGCGCGACAAGGCAAGGGCGGGAATCTCTTTCAAAAGGGCCGTGAGCCGATGGAAACGGGCCGTAAGTTAATGATAACAGATCAATGCTTATAACGGGGTTCAAGAGTAATACCAGGGCGTAAAGGGATGGCAGATAGCAGGAAACGAATATTTGAAAACAGAGGCAAGCCAGTAACTGAAAGTAATGTTATTTACTTTGAGAGAAAGAGGTTGAGATCAGAGGCATATCTAGCTTTAACAGGGCTTGGACATCTTTATGTATTGCATTTCTTAGGGTGTCGTCAAGGTCATATGGTAAAGGCTTCCGGGTTATGGGAACAATCAAACAATGGTAAAATTTATTTTACCTATGCAGATGCAAAAAAATATTATGGGGTCAAATATCCTGGACGGCATAATAGAACGTTAAAGCAACTTCACATGGTCGGCTTTATTGATATAGCTCATCATGGTGGCGGCATGGATGGGGATTGTACATTGTTTTCCATAAGCAAAAGATGGGAAAAATTCGGAATGCCGGAATTTGAGTTTAAGGAATGGCCGAAAGATACCCGGAAACATGGCAATATGAAAATAAAAGAATTTGGAAAAGGGCGATAACATGGGAAGCGCATCACAAATATTCTGGTTTCTTAACCTGGAAGAGTTACCGACTGACCAGGCAATGAAAAATATTTTCACCCATTTTTCTATAACAACAGAGTTAAAAGAATTTCGCCGGGATTATCGAAAGAAGAATTTTTCTGTTGCAGATAACACGGATGATCTGTCCGAAAAAAAACAGGAGTAACTACTATGAATAGTAGAGGCCTATCAATCATAGGTAAACAGAGCTTAATTAAACTAACACGTAGCCCCTACTATTTATAGTAGAGGGTAAGACGATCTTTTTGACTTAACTTATTGATATAAATATTTAAAGCGTCCATTTTGAAACCCTTTACTATGAATAGAAGAATTCTATATATTACCATAGGGGATTGTAAGGGGTTAAGGGGAAGCGGTGGTGAAAGATGACTTTAAGACGATAAGACAGTAGCGTGAGGTTGAAATATTTAGTGTGTTCCTTATGCCCTAGGGGTAGGTCAAATCTCTACAACTTGAACATTCTGGAAACCTCGTGGTTCCTCACTTGGGGATTTTTTCCCTTGTATGAACTTCTATGAACATTTTGAACATTTTGTTCAAATAATCAAACATGAAAATCATACAGCAGGAAATCAGAATAACCAGCGGGGATAAAAAACGGCAGGCATAGGGAGCATCGCTATCTTGGGGGCATTATAGCCGTGAACCGGATCGGCCATTACACACGCGACGTCGCAACTTTTCGGGTGGGGTAGCACGATGAAGAACATGACAAATTGTATTCCAGTAATCTACCACATTGAAAAAAGAAAACTCTTTTATTGTCTTAGAGCCATGAAGCTTGATCAATGCCCTTTTTTACTTTTTGGAATATAGCATTGGATTGGTTTTCTATTGTGGCACCCTGTCCTGCGCCCGTATATAAAATGTACAAAGGGTCTTCCAGTGCGGTCTTTTTTAAGGCAGTCAGAGAAAAGCCGGGCACTGGAATAGACATGCTATGATCAGGC